>WNFY01008086.1_pt1 | contig 13226 bp, 8 predicted proteins | sample 5400091 | NCBI WGS metagenome assembly WNFY01 (sample SAMN13153364, study PRJNA577476) | soil metagenome | isolation source: 60 cm soil or saprolite under grassland replicate 1 | place: USA:California | collected 2016-06-15 | reverse complement strand
GCATCGTTGAGCTGCCCATGCCCGAAATTGGTCCTGGTGAACTGCTTGTGCAGTTGCGGGTTTGTGGCTTGTGCGCCAGCGATGTCATGGCATGGTACATGAAGCCTCGTGCCCCCCTCTATCCAGGGCATGAACCCGCAGGTGTCATCATGGGGGTAGGCCAGGGCCTTCAGCAGTTCTCTCCTGGGCAGCGTGTATTCATACATCACCATGTTCCTTGCATGGTCTGTCACTTCTGCCAGCGCGGCTCCTTTTCTCAATGTCCAACATTCCGTGCTACGCGCCTACACCCTGGTGGGTTGTCAGAATATATGCGCGTCCCCGCTCTCAATGTCCAACTTGATGTGCAGCCTTTGCCAAGTGAACTTTCATTGGAAGCCGCCACCTTGATTGAACCGTTGGCCTGCTGCGTGCGCGGCATCAATCGTGCTGCAATCCAAGCAGGAGATTGTGTACTGGTGCTGGGCGCCGGCAGTAATGGCGTGATGCTGGCGCTATTAGCGCAACAGCGTGGAGCAGTTCGCGTAATCATCGTCGATCCAATCGCTTACCGTCGTCAGCGAGCTTTAGATGCAGGGATAGACATTGTGCTAGATCCTCAAGCAAAGCCGCTACTTGAACAAATTTATACGGTAAATGATGGGCGCAAGCCGGATGTTGTGCTCGTTACACCTTCAAGTACCAGTGCGATGCAACAGGGACTTGAACTGGTGGGGCCGGGTGGAACTGTCTTATTTTTCGCTCCACCTTCACCCGAAAAGACGATCCCCATTACACCCCATACACTCTTTTTTCAGGAGATTAGCTTGCATAGCAGCTATTCCGCTGGCCCTCATGAAACGCGACTGGCCCTGGACTTGTTGCGTACAAGGCGTATTCGTGCGGAAACGGTGATTACGCATCGCTTCCCTTTGCGAGAAGCTGCGCAGGCGTTTAAGTTGGTAGCAAGCCCGGGCGATGCGTTGAAAGTTGTGATTACTTCGGAGTAAATCACCGGACCCAGATAGGCATCTCATCATGGTCGATACCAAAATGATGAGCGACTTCATGCAGAACAGTGTGCCGCACCTGCTCACGAATGAGGTCGGGGTCACCATGGCAATAGACCTCAATTGCGCGCTGAAAAATAGTAATGACCTCTGGATGCGCTACTCTGTCATACCCATAAGCAGTCAATGGTACACCCTCATAGAGTCCCAAGAGCGTGTAGCCTTCCTTGATACCCACTCGCTTCATCACCTCTTCGCCGGGTTCATACTGCACTCGTACTAATACGTTTTCCATCTTCTCGTGGAACTCATCGGGAATAGTGCTCAGTGCCTCTTCAACAAGTTGTTCGAATAGGCTCAAGTCACCGTCGCAGGCGTCATCTCCTTCATCTAAGCTTTGATCATCATCTTCCATCAAGGTACCTTCGACTTGCCCAACCTGGTAGTTCGCCCTTGAGTTAATAGTGCGATTTAATACGCTGTTCGGCCACAGAAAGAGCATTCCCACGGCTCCAAAGGCGCACACTCCGAGTAACAGGAGCCAACCAGAAGTAAAGCTATAATAGTTGTTGAGATAGATACTGAGGAAGAGGAGCGCTACCAGAAAACTCATCATCGCGAAGAAGTATCGTGAGCGAATAGTATGCGCGTTCCTGATACGTTCTTCCGGTTCTGGTTCGCGGTTATAATCGTACTCTTCCTCTAGTTCAGACATGTTCATCCTTTATCTTCTGAAATAGGGCCTCTTCTATTACCCATTTCGAATGCTCGGGTGTAGAGTTTCTGGCTATACGCACGAAGTATAGCTTATCAAAGTCTTCAGCATAAGATGGAAAACAATCTTCAGCTTGCTGTTATCTCTCATACAATCTACAATAAAAATGTGCTTGATGTATAATACAGTGGAACAGGCACCGGCAAGAAGTGCCTCTATAAATGTCGTAGAGACGATATTTGTGATTACCTGACTCTACAATACAAGGAGAGAGTATGACAACAACAGAGACGAATCCCCAGGTGCAACAGTGGACAAACCTTGCCCAGCAATTGCGTGTAGATAGTATTCGCTGCAGCACTGCCGCAGGCTCAGGACATCCTACCTCATCTATGTCGGCGGCAGACTTGATGGCTGTTTTACTGACCGGCTACCTGCATTACGACTTTGATAACCCACAGAACCCGAATAACGATCATCTCATTTTCTCCAAGGGACATGCCTCACCCCTGCTCTATTCACTGTATAAAGCGGCGGGGGCACTCACCGATGAGGAATTGATGACGTTTCGCAAATTTGGCAGCCGTCTTGAAGGGCACCCGGTTCCGGTATTACCCTGGGTTGATGTCGCCACCGGTTCGCTAGGCCAGGGCTTACCAATCGGCGTAGGTATTGCACTCGCAGGCAAGTACCTGGATAAACTACCCTATCACATCTGGGTATTGCTTGGTGATAGCGAGATGGCCGAAGGCTCGCAATGGGAAGCTTTTGACCATGCTTCCCATTACAAGTTAGAAAACCTGGTGGCTATTCTCGACTGTAACCGTTTGGGGCAGCGTGGCGAAACCGAATTGGGATGGAACACGACCGCCTACGCTCAGCGTGCCGAAGCTTTTGGCTGGAATGCCATCGTTATCGATGGTCACAACTTTGACGAGATCAACCAGGCATTTGCCAGGGCCGCACAGCCAAACGGTTCCCCTACTGTGATTATTGCCAGAACGATCAAAGGCAAAGGTGTTTCTTTCCTGGAAAATAAAAATGGCTGGCATGGTAAGGCGCTCAATAAAGAGCAAGAAGAGCAGGCGCTGAAAGAGCTTAAGCCTGTACGAAGCCAGACTTTCCCTGTTCAGAAGCCGGAAAAACTTCAACCTGCACCTGAAGCGCCTAAGAAGGCGTTGGAATTGCCGAAGTACGATGGCAAAGAAGGGGTTGCTACACGCAAGGCCTATGGCGATGCGCTGCTAGCACTCGGCGCTGCCAATCCTGATGTGGTCGGGTTGGACGGCGAAGTCAGCAACTCGACCTATGCCGAAGAATTTGCTAAGGCCTACCCGGATCGCTTCTTTGAGCAATACATCGCGGAACAGCAGATGGTAGCTGCGGCAGTAGGCATGAGTGTGCGGCATAAAATTCCCTTTGCCTCGACGTTTGCAGCATTCTTCTCTCGCGCCTATGATTTCATCCGTATGGCAGCCGTCTCCCGTGCTAACATTCGCCTGTGCGGATCGCATGCCGGCGTCTCGATCGGCGAAGATGGTCCATCGCAAATGGGGCTGGAAGATCTGTCAATGATGCGCGCCGTTTTTGGTAGCACTGTACTCTATCCCTGTGACGCCAATCAGACTGCGCAACTGGTAGCCCAGATGGCGGACCATGATGGCATAGTCTATCTTCGCACCACACGTGAGAAGACGCCTGTAATATATACTCCGGACGAAGAGTTCATGGTTGGTGGTAGTAGGGTTGTGCATCAATCAGCCAACGATGAGGTAACGATTGTGGCGGCAGGTATTACACTGCACGAAGCCCTCAAGGCTTATGATCAGTTGAAGAGTCAAGGGATCCTAGCTCGTATCATCGATGCCTATTCCGTCAAGCCAATTGATGAGGAAACGCTCATGCTGGCAGCAGATCAATCCGGAAACAAAATCGTGGTCGTGGAAGATCACTGGCCCGAAGGTGGGATTGGTGATGCTGTACTGGATGCGTTCACACAGCGCGATGGCGCAATACCAGAAGTCGTAAAGCTAGCTGTCCAATCGATGCCCGGTTCTGGTACCCCCGACCAATTGATGGAAGAGGCTGGCATCAGTGCCCATCACATAGTCCAGGCTGTTAGAGCGCTAGTGCGTAGTGTGTAATCGTATATAGCGCTGACCAAATACAGGGCAGCGAGTGCAAGGCTGCGCCGCGCCCAGAACGGGAGCGCATAACAACTAGGCGGGCCATATACAGCACTTGGGGAGACGCGGTACATAGTACACAGTACGCCGGGCGACAGGCAATAGCCCTAGAGTTGGCAGAGACGCCACCAAGGGGAGACGCGGTACACACAGTATGCCGGGCGACCGCGAGGGTCGCCCGGCTTGCTCAGCTCACACTGCAGGTTAATATTACACCCATCCAGCTCGCTTATTTCGGCCCTCTAACCTTCTCCATTCAGACCATCGTACGCATCTCTCATATGTTGTATGATACAGCTACTGACACATTTGAGACCGTGATACTACCCTGAAAGAACCCCTTGAAGGAAGCATCTTTTCTTAACCTTCATCAGCTAAGAATAGTAAGCTCTGGTGTACTGCTTTGAAACTCTGCCTATTTGTTCTTCGTGTCTGTCAGTGTAAATGTGACTAATTTTCATGCGAGGAGAGCCGTTATGCAATACAAGAAAGCTTGCCTGATTATTAATCCCAGAACGGGACAGAACATCGCAAAACTCACAGATGTAATTGCCGTGCTATCAGCAGCGGGATGGAGTACTGATATTGCTATAAAAGAGTACGGTGGGCATACTCTGGAACTGGCTACTAAAGCTGCTGAACAGGACTATGACCTTGTGATAGCCTACGGAGGTGACGGCACACTCAATCAAGTAGTCAATGGTGTAATGAATACAAAAGGGCAACACAGTATCGTTGGCGTCATTCCGGGCGGCACTGCCAACGTCTGGGCAGGCGAGGTTGGTGTGCCCGTTGACCCTGTTAAATCAGCCCTTACCCTTGTTAACAGCGAAGCGCACAAGGTCGATATTGGGCATGTCGAAGTGGAAGGACTTACGTTTCCCGAGCACTTAGGGGACCAATCAGTTGCTCCCAAGAACGGCAAGAAGGCCAGTAAAGCGAAAGCTGGCTCTAAGACAAGGCATCACTTTTTGCTGATGGCGGGATTGGGAATCGATGCGGCTATTATGGGCCACGCCTCCAAACCTCTCAAGTACCGCATCGGACCACTGGCAGTCGGTGTCTCAGCAGCGAAAGAACTACCCAAACAGCATCCATTCCCTATAGAAATACGCGCTTCTGGAAGTGGGCGAGCAGGCGAAATTTTGTGGAAGGGTGAAGCCTTACAGGTGGTCATAGGCAATACGCGCAAATATGCCGATATCGTGGAGATGACCCCGAATGCCTATATTGATGATGGAGTTCTTGATGTGTGTGTGATTACAGCAGGTAACCCACTGACAACATTGGAGCAGATTACTTCACTCTTGTTTCGGCGCAAGCCTCATAATGTCACAACCGAGTACTTTCACGGTGCGCACTTCTTGATAAGTGCTCCGGCTTCTATTGACTTGCAGTTGGATGGTACTGCAGTCAAGCTCAAGGACTACCTGAGCAAAGCTAATCAAAAGACATTAGAAGGAGCCGGAGATGCAGAACAGGTAATGGTCAATTATCGCTTTGATGCCATGGCGCGTGCGTTGAGGATTGCAATTCCTTGCACATATAATGAGACTCTGTTCGAGCATACCGCTGGAAGCGGCAAATCTCATGCTGAATTAGAACAGCAAGCACATGCAGAGAAGCCAGCAAATGGCTCGCGCGAACATAATGAGTCGCAAGAAGGGACTGAACAAGATACGTCTGAACACGGTGGTAAGCTCTCCACTGAAGAAGACCAACGTGAACTGCCAGAACTCGTCATTCGACTCATGGAGCAGGGGCGCAGAGTAACCGTTGTGGGAGCTAGCCCAAACGCGGATAAAAAGAAACAAACCTATGTTGTTGCAGGTGGCACAACAAAGAAGAGCACCGGCGAGACCAAACCTGTGGCTGTTCGTATTGATGACAATACAATGATTCTGCGCCGTTCAGGTCAAAGTGTCTCTCCTGCTGTTGTTGGAGAGTTACAGGAAGGCGCAGAAATCGTCGTTGAAGGCAAACAGAGCAAGCGCGGAGTGATTTCAGCAAGGCGGGTTATTGTTTGATGATGTAAAATGGTTGTGGTCCTTCCTTCACGGTCCCAAATAATCTTGCCAGGTTTATAGAAAGGAAACATAGCGTGAGCCCTGGTGATGATTCCTTAGAGTGGCATTCGATACTCGACGCGTTGCGCAGCATACCTGTTGAAATGGCTCGTTCAACATTGGGCGAGCGAGGAGTGGTAGCGTACACCGATGGAGCATGCATCAAAAATCCAGGTGGTCCAGCGGGTTGGAGTGTGATCCTGGTATCTGAAGATAATGTTATCGGTGAAAATGTGCGTGAAGATGCTCCACGCATCGAATGTTATGGGCATATTCCCATGTCCCCAAACACTACAAATAATCGCGCAGAAATCGCAGCCGTGCTTGCCGCGTTGTGTATCGCGCCGCAAGACCAGCCCTTAGCGATCCATAGCGACAGTGAATACATCATCAAGGTTGCTCAGGGTATCTATCAGATGAAAGCCAATTCCGATTTGTGGGATATGTACCGCCTTTTGCTCAAAAAGCGTAACACTCCCCCCACCTTTGAGTGGGTACGAGGACATGCGGGGCACGACCAGAACGAGCGAGCCGACGAACTGGCTGGGCTGGGAGCCTGGAATGGCGATGTAGAGGCTTATTACAAGTGGCAGGAATCAAATGCTCCAGAAGCTCGCCATACTCTCCCTCCTGCGGAAATGGCGGCATTGCGTCAGCAAGTACAAAAGCTTAAAGTTTATTTTGACGATGTCGCGATAGATAGTTCTCGTGTCAGCGCCAACGAGCGCTCATTTATTAATGACATGGCAAAGCGCCTGCAAAAGAACAATTTTGTGCCTTCAGAAAGGCAAAGTAATTGGGTCAAGGGACTCGCTAGGAAATATCAGGTATAGGCAATTGCTCTGTCCTCCCTGGCTTATCTCTGAGATAAGTATACTAAACCGGTCAATAAACCCATGTTTACTGGGCTATCGCGAGGGTCGCTCCTACATTTCTTTTATTGACTTCTTCCTAATACAACGCTAAACTAAACCCCGCAACAGACTCAGAACAGAACACTCTTCACGAAAGAAGGAGCAACCTATGCCTGCCCAGGCGACCCCTAAGATACGTATAGAATTCGACCGGCGAGTATCTATGCGTGATGGTATTACACTCTCGGCTGATATCTACCGTCCAATCGACTCGTCAGATGAATCGAAAAAATATCCGGTCATCCTGACCCGTACACCCTATCAAAAGTTGAATGAGCGTATGCTTGTGCCAGCGAAGTATTTTGCCGAACGGGGATACGTCTTTGTCGCTATGGATGTGCGTGGGCGTGGTGATTCCGATGGCGTTTTCGAGCCCCATTTCGGTGAGGGATTAGATGGCTATGACGCTATCGAGTGGTGCGCTTCCCAGCCATGGTCGGATGGCAATGTTGGCACGATAGGTAGCTCGTACCCGGGGTATATCCAGTGGTTGGCGGCGCTTCAACATCCGCCACATCTGCGCGCGATGGTGGTACGGGTGACGCCATCTGACCCCTTTGTGGAAACGCCGACTGGTTTGCCTTCACCAATGACACTCTGCTGGCTGCACTATGTCAGTGGGCGAGTGAACCAGCTGATGGAGGCAGTGGATTGGGAGCAGGTGTATGAGCATCTTCCATTGATAACGATGGATGAACGGGCGGGACGCCGGAATCCAAACTGGCGTGCTGAGATAGAACACCCACAGCTCGATGATTTCTGGGCACCGCGCTGTTACCAGGACAAGTTCGACCAGGTCGATGTCCCTGTTCTACATATCTCGGGCTGGTACGATGACGAGCAGATTGGAACGCCGCTGAACTATATTGGCATGACGACACATGGTGCGACTCCTGACGCTCGTATCAGTCAGCGGCTACTGATGGGCCCATGGGGTCATGTAGTCAACACAGAATCAAAACTGGGCGTAATAGATTTTGGTCCGCAGGCGTTAATTGACTTGCGAGCCGAGGAACTGCTCTGGTTCAATCGCTGGCTAAAGGGGTATACGAACGTTACCACTACTAAAGAAGAGTTTCCCGTGCGTATCTTTGTAATGGGCGTGAACGAATGGCGGGATGAACATGAGTGGCCCCTGGCCCGCGCACAATGGACACCGTTCTACCTGCACAGTGGTGGTCGCGCCAATAGCCGCTTCGGCGATGGGATGCTTTCGATAACGAAACCGGGAGATGAGCCGAGCGATACATATCGCTACGATCCTGCACACCCTGTACCGTTCATTACAGACCCAACATCGACGCAGATTGGAGGCCCTGACGATTACGCAGCCATCGAACGACGCGATGATGTGCTGGTCTACATGACTGAGCCTCTCACCGAAGAGATCGAGGTTACCGGGCCGATTCGGGTAGTTTTATATGCGTCGTCCTCAGCGCCGGATACCGATTTCATGGCGAAGCTAGTGGATATCTGGCCGTCAGGTTTCACTCAACGTCTCTGTGATGGTATGGTACGAGCACGTTTCCGCGAGGGCATGGATCGACCATCGCTGATTGAGCCTGGCAAGATCTATCACTACTCGATTGATTGTTGGAATACCTCGCAGACCTTCAAGGCCGGGCACCGCATCGGATTGGAGGTTAGTTCAAGTGCGTTTCCAAAATATGACAGGAATTTGAATACAGGAGCGCCTTTAGGCGTTACGACGGAGATGGTAGTAGCAGAACAGCGGATTTATCACGATGGGGAGCATCCATCAATGGTGGCGCTGCCGGTGATACCGAGAGATGAAGTGGAGAAAGAGGATATCTTCTAGTTCTGTTCTTCCATCAATATTACATCAATGGAGTGCTTCAGATCGTTGAGTTCTTGAGTCACTGCTCCCCACAATACATCTGGGTCTGTATCGAAATACCTGTGTGCAAGGACAGTTCGCATACCTATGATTTCAGTCCATTTTATTTCTGGATGTTGATTTTTAAACTCTGGAAAGTCACTTGCAAGAGCTCGTGTTGCCTCACCGATAAGAATGCGTTCGCGCAACCCTCGTTCTGTCACGACATCCACATCGTGGCCTAGCAAATCTTGAAGGTCCATTAGAAGTCCACCGAGGTCAAAGAGGCTGCGCCCTGGCTCCATGTCAACCAATATGTCGATGTCGCTTTTCGAGTCGGCTTCGCCGCGTGCAAACGAGCCAAAAACGCGCACGTTGTAGGCACCTCGTTTTGCTGCGATGCGAAGAATGTCCTCACGTTTATCCTGCAAAAGCTCGTTAAGAGACATCGGCATTCCTCCCCTTTAATTGGTGTTTTACTTTGGACATTATAGCATGATTTTCTTGAAAGCCCTCTAGCCGTTGATATTTCTCGGTATAACAGGCTCATCGCTTCTCACAAATACCCCTCCCTCAAAAAATTCCCTGCTCGTTGCGCGAAAGCCTCTGCCGAAAGGACTTCAAAGTCAAGGGAATCAGCAATTCTGTCGATAATATTAAAATACGTGCAGACATAAATAGCATCCTCGATTGCCTGATCACTCACTCCTGCAGCACGCATTGGCGCAATATCATCCGGTCCGACATCGCCAGGAGCGAGTGTCAGCTTTTCAAGAAAGCCTAATGTAGACCGCAACTTTTGATCGATTGGAGCCGTGCGCCAATCGTCCAGTACAGCTTTGACGAATGTATCTCCGAGAGCCTCAGACGCGACCGCGCTGTGACTACCCGTTCAAAAGGGGCACTGGTTCTTGCGCGAGACAAACGCCGCGAATAGCTCGCGTTCACCAACACTCCAATCAGAAAGCCCGCGCATCACATCTTCTAAACACATCGAAAATGCGGCGCCGAACATTTCAGACCGATAAGCAAGCACTCGACTAACATCTGGCACCCGAGTGTCTTTTAATAGCTGCTCGAGCTTTTTGAGTCTCATCCCATGTCTTCTTTCTAACAGGTATTGCTGAGATGAGTATATTCTATCACTCAGGTAGTGTGCACTCAACTCAATCGAGTAAACTATGGAAGAATGACTTTACGCGATTTGACGAACCAACATGCATCTGGTACCTTACTCATGCAATAATAGGAGTGAGGAGAGTCTGCAACATGGAATTGATACATAAAGTGCATCTTTATCATCATATATTGCTACTCTTGCTCCTCGCCTTACTGACTATCTCCTGCGGGCAGGTATCCACACAAATACAACCAAAGCAGGCGCTACCAACACATTCAGCCTCCCCACTCTCATTGCGTTCACTAGCCCAGGCTCATGGCATTTATATTGGGACATCTGTAGTTGTGGATGCGTTGCAAAATGAAGGACAATATAGAGAAACACTTGCCAATGAGTTTAATTTGGTGACTCCCGAAGTTTCAATGAAATTTGATGCTACGGAGCCAAAGCGCAACCTCTACACTTTTGAGGGGGGAGACACACTCGTGGCCTTCGCAAAAATGCATAACATGCAGGTGCGTGGCCATAACCTGGTATGGTATACTGCGCTACCCTCCTGGCTCACTACAGGGACCTTTTCCAGAGAAGAGTTAATCACAATACTCCGTGAGCACATTGTGACCGAGGTTTCTCACTATCGCGGGCAGGTCAATATATGGGATGTGGTCAATGAAGCGGTCAATAACGATGGCACTCTGCGAAACTCAATCTGGCTGCGCGGTATTGGCCCTGATTACCTTGATCTGGCTTTTCTCTGGGCGCACGAGGCCAATCCAGAGGCGCGTCTTTTCTATAATGACTACGATGGCGAGGGATTGGGCCAGAAATCCAATGCAATTTATAATCTTGTAAAAGGCATGATACAACGAGGCGTGCCTATAAATGGCGTGGGTTTGGAGATGCATGTTAGTCTTGATGAGTACCCTCACCCCGAGGATGTGCTGGCGAATATGCAACGATTAGCTGCGTTAGGTCTTGAAGTGCAAATCACAGAGATGGATGTAAAAATCCAGAATGATACTCGACCTTTGCAGGCAAGGCTTACCGCACAAGCACAAATTTATCGCGATATGCTAAGTGTGTGCCTTGCCATCAAGCGATGCACAGCGTTCATCATGTGGGGCTTTACCGACCGTCATTCCTGGATTCCAGATGCTACAGGGCATCAAGATGCGCCCCTGATTTTTGATGAGGAGTATCGTCCTAAGCCTGCTTTTTTTGCGCTGGTGGACGTGCTGAATAAATTATCAAATGAAAACAACGTCAATAAGTTTTATAGAGCGGGTCTAGCAAACACGGTATTACTATTACCTTCGTAAGACGGGTAGGGTTGATGGTTAGCCAATATGATGTGTCCGCATTCCGGACACATCATATTGGCTGGATCTATCTCAGCTTGCTAACGGGTAGCTTAAAGGATGCTTCTTCAAAAGTTCATTCAATTCTTTGGAGAGTTGGTTGATAAACTGTTCATTTCGAGTTAGATGTAAATTGTTTGCCTTGACATTACCCATTTCCGTAAGTCAAGATACAGATATAGGTGTTGAAACAAGCCAGGCATTGGCAGAGGAATATACTTATGACCACAACCAAACGACGAATAGAAGCAGAAAAAATAGGTGTCCAGAATGTTGAGCCTGTTCTCGCTCCAGCCCACGCTCGTAACCCTGGCATGCCGCTCGACATGGATTGGGTGCGCCAGGTGCGTGTGAATCGGAGCGCGGTCGAGCGGCGTGCGGCAACGATATCTACACGACGCACTGTCAAACTTGAAGAAATTACGGCTTCGGTGCAGGCTGGTGCCAGAGAGATCGATATTGTAATCTCACGAGCACATGTACTGACGGGCAACTGGCAGGGCCTCTATGACGAGGTGCGGGCTTTCCGTGCCGCCTGTGGTGACGCCCATATGAAGACTATTCTAGCTACACACGAACTTGCCACATTACGCAATGTGGATATGGCAAGCCTGGTATGCATGATGGCGGGCGCTGATTTTATCAAAACCTCCACGGGCAAAGAGCCTGTGAACGCTACGTTGCCTGTAGGGGTGGTGATGGTGCGAGCAATTCGTGAGTATTTTGATCGAACCGGCTACAAAGTAGGATTCAAACCCGCGGGGGGTATACGCAGCGCCAAACAATCGCTTGACTGGCTTATCTTGATGAAAGAGGAACTCGGCAATGAGTGGCTTCATAATTCGCTGTTCCGCATCGGGGCCAGCAGCTTGCTTTCAGACATTGAGCGGCAACTTTCGTACTTCGCCACCGGTCACTATGCAGCGGCGTATCACAATCCTATGGTTTAACTCCATATCGGCCTTGCGTTTAATTTTTTTAGCATATTCATATTTTAACTCTTGCATTCTTTACTACAAAGAGTTAATATACCCCTAAGATTTTTAGCCACGTACATAATTGCGGCTAGACAATAGGCTCTATTCGCCCTGTACGCAGGCTGCATCTGATCAGGCTTTCCTTTCCCTCTTATTTCAGTCTTGTAGGTTGTTTTAACATATTGACGGCCCTCGCCTGGGTCCTTTGAAAGGAGAACCCGTTGAAGCGAAGTCTCATTGCCTTGTATCTCGTCCTCTTAGTGGCCTTTGTCGCACTAGGACTAGGAATACCTAGACTAAGTTTCGCCTCTAGTACCTCTAATATCCATCCGAATCGCCAGTTCCTCCATGTATGCTCTGCAGTTCTTATAGGCTTTGCCCGCTGTCATGCCCTGGCATCAACGAGCGCAAGTAGCGGTCCGTCGGGTTATAACCCCTCTGATCTACAGTCTGCCTACAAGCTCCCCTCTTCTACGGCAGGAAGTGGGCAAACAGTAGCTATCGTTGATGCTTACAATGATCCCGATGCGGAGTCCGATCTGAGTGTGTATCGCTCGCAGTTTGGTTTGCCAGCTTGTACTACGGCGAACGGCTGCTTTAGGAAAATCAACCAGAACGGAGGAACCAAATATCCCAGAGGTAGCATCGGGTGGGCTGAGGAAATCTCGCTCGATCTAGATATGGTGAGCGCTATTTGCCCCAATTGCCACATCCTGCTTGTCGAGGCCAACTCGAACCGTTTCTCTGATCTAGCAACGGCTGTCGATCAGGCTGCCCAACAGGGAGCAAACGAAATTAGTAATAGCTATGGCGGCAGTGAGTACAGCAATGAGGTAAACGACCAATCGCATTTCAATCATCCAGGCATTGCCATCACAGCAAGCTCGGGTGACAGCGGCTACGGCGTGCAGTTCCCTGCCGCATCGCAATACGTGACGGCCGTTGGCGGCACAACATTGACCCAGGCAAGCAATTCGCGTGGCTGGAGTGAGACTGCCTGGAGTGGCGCTGGAAGTGGTTGTAGCGCTTATATCTCCAAGCCCAGTTGGCAAACAGACAGTGGG
>WNFY01004271.1_pt1 | contig 13226 bp, 10 predicted proteins | sample 5400091 | NCBI WGS metagenome assembly WNFY01 (sample SAMN13153364, study PRJNA577476) | soil metagenome | isolation source: 60 cm soil or saprolite under grassland replicate 1 | place: USA:California | collected 2016-06-15 | reverse complement strand
AATTACACCATCTAGTCTATCAATATTAACAAAGGTCCATAGTTCCCTAACGTCCACCCCATCAGTGAATTTACCAGTACCAGAGTATGAAACTTGAATCTTGGCTCCATCAGTTTTTCCTGAATTTATCACTTTTTGAGCTATTATTTTGCCATGTGCTTCATAAATTAATTGGCCAGTTACATTATTTTGATTGGGTGGCACTGCAGTAGTCTGGTTATCGCTCGTGACTATTGTTTTGTTTAGCGAAGTAGCCGATGCCACATTGTCACCTCGTTGATTCACCAACATATTGGTATTTAATATCGTGAGAGATATCGCTGTTATAAAAGCGATTGAAAACGCAGTTCTGGATAATATTGTATTTGCATTTTTCATTGTCGCTTTTACATTTCTTAATTCAAGATATAAAATTCTTTATATAAGGTAACACACATCGAATCACATCACATCACATAAAATTAATTATAAGATGAGAATGACAAAAAAAAGATATTATTCGGTGTTTGGTTGATGGATTTGTAGGCATATATCGTTAATGTCATAGGCGTAATTCAGCTTACAGCCTGGAGACAACTCGGCTGTAGACAAAGAATTCTTTGAAACGGGATGGGCTCATTATTGTTATTACCATTCTTTGACAGTAATATTAGGTCGAGCAACTTTTTCAAAGTTAGAGAGATAGCTGGATCGAAAAAAGATGTTCGTCACTATCAGCTAGTGGGACCAGACTCAACGTTACATTTCGATTTCCGCTGAGGCCGCTACGGGGTTAGCGGTATAATCGAGTGTGGTCCTTGTCCTATAGGTGCCTTTTTTAGCGTTGGTGCGGTATGTGTCGATGGTGCTGATAATGTTGATGGTGATTGATTGGTTGCAGGCAATCCTAATACCTGTACGCCTGTGACATTGTGAGTCAAATGCTTCATCAGATTTGGTGTTGACACAATTCCTGGAGGAAAGCATAGAAGTTGCGCCTCTATCTGGTTCGGTCCCTGCTGGGTTCGAGTTGAGGTTATTGCCGTCCACTTTGTATAGTCTGCTGCTCCCTTCGGACCGTGCGGTGATGCTTGGGTATATCCATGTTGGTTTATCTGTACTGCTACATTGCAATTCGTATGAGTTGCGTTTGAAGGGGCAGACGTCCCGCTGACTGCTATTAGACTTCCTGTTGGAACATCTGCATTTTTGTCAGGATACTTTATTGATAACAGGCTGGCTGATCCGCTCCCTGTGGCTCCTAGCCCCAGGAGGACAAAAACAAGTAATGCAGCTGTCCCAACTGTGGTTTTTGCATTCATATATAACCCACCTCTTTCCTTCGGAGCGATATATTAGTTATCCACTCACCGACCGAAGCGATGTATCTGGTAAGAACTGCTATTGCTGTTGGACTTACACCGAGGCTAAGGATATATGACTAAGAAGCAAGGATGTTTCGAGATTAAATTTTTTATCAATTAGAAGTAGTCGAGGTAGGTAGCAAAATTGATGGTGTCTAGCTTAGGCAATATACTTCGTGCTCTATAATAACAAAAAAATAGAGGAAGCAGATAAATTCTTCTACAAATATGTTATTAAGATAAAAGCGATATGTTTGTTTGCCAATGTTTAGTATGATCTTGGACTATTATAAGTACAGTTTGATCAGGTTTCTAGAGGAATTTCAAAATAGACTTTTTATTGCAACTGTTTGCACAATATTGTTATTGCTTGGATCTTTTTCATTAGTAATGCAACGGGTAGGTGCGGATCAAAGCCCTCAAACTCATTACAAGTCAGGATATAATGACGGTTTTAAGATTGCAGAATGTGATTTCAAACGATGTCACAGTCATGGATATGATAAAACTGTTCCAACCGGTCATACAAATCAATACAATAATGGATATTCTAAGGGTTATCAGGATGGATGGAATACAGCGAGTGGAGGTGCTGGAGGAAAGGGCCAGCAATCAACACACAACGGAACGGGCAACGTAAATGCTACTACTGCCAAAAGTCAGCAGATTCCAAATAATAGTGATGTCTGTGACCCAATACATCAATTCTGTGCTATGACATCTGCTATCGGCTAGACTCCAAGTTACTGGTTCAGGAAGGTTTCTTCTTTGGGAACAAGATGGTCTCGTGTTGTATCATGCATCCTCTACTAGGAAAGCACACTCTCACATATGGTCTGATTGTTGTGGTTTAGTTCAAAGCCATCCGATGGCTTAAAGCTTGAACTTTAGGTTCTCTAGAATTAAGGTAACAAGAACGGTATAATGAGTATCTTTAGTGTCTTGTGAATATAATAAATCTAGTCTTAATTTGACATTCACTTTAAAATATCATAGCTACGAGACGATTCGAAGCACGTGAAATATTCAATCACTATAGTACTAGTTTCTGCAATATTCATCATATTAACGATGTATACATTCTCGACCACAACCTACAGCTTCTTAAACTTTGATGTGCAAGCCAAAAAACACTCAAAAATAGCGAATAACAAGGTCTTCATTCCTTCTAGTAATAAAGAAAATGTTAAGACTGGAGCACCTGTTTCAAATATCACACTAGGAGGAGAAAACTCATCTGTTGCGACAAATACGATTAATGGCAGCACTCTTGGTCATAGCATAAGTAATCTCAGAAGCGCTGAAAATCTTGCGAATCAACAGAAACATTTTGCTCAAGCCAAATTGAGACAGGTCTTAGCGGAGACAATCCCCCATCAGTATATAGTAGTTCTCAAAAATGGGGTAACAGAAAACCCACAATCGGTAGCGCTGCAAGCAATAAGTAAGGGTGCACTTGTTCCATTTGTTTATAATAACGCTATCAAAGGATTCGCAATTACAATTGCTAACAAACTAGTTCTGAATGCGATTTTATCAAATCCCTCAGTAGATTTTGTAGAACCAGACATCAAGGTACAAGCTTTCTCTTCGGCAGTATCTACTGGATATTCCAGAGTAGGAGGACCCTTACTCGTTTTAGATGGTTCTCATCCACAGGTTAGTGTAAATGCAGGAATCGCCATAATAGATACTGGCATAGATCCTACCCACCCAGAACTCAATGTCTATAAACAAGTTAGCTTTGTTCCAGGAACGTCAACAGCCAATGATGATAACGGACATGGAACTGCCGTAGCGGGCATTGTCGCGGCCGAGGGGAGGGTAGGTGCCGTCGGGATAGCACCTGGCGCGAGATTATGGGCGGTAAAAGTGCTGGATAGGACTGGGACTGGCAGTATGTCTAGTATTATAGAAGGAATAGACTATGTGGCTCAAAATGCTGGACAAATAGATACTGCTAACCTTAGTTTTGGTTGCAAGTGTACTTCTTCTGCTCTTGACACAGCTATTAATAACGCTGTCGCTGATGGTGTGACATTTGTGGTTGCAGCAGGAAATTCAGGAGAAGATGCGTCCTTATGGTCTCCTGCTAGCAACCCAAACGTTATCACCGTAGCCGCAATTGCTGATAGCGATGGCAAGTGTGGTGGGCTGGGACCTCAGACTCCATACGGACCAGACGATTCATTGGCTAGCTTTAGCAACTTTGGTAGTAAAGTAACGATCGCAGCTCCTGGAGTCAATATTCATACTACGTATATTGGCAGCTCTTACGCCACATTAAGCGGAACTAGCGTGGCCGCGCCATTCGTGACTGGCGCTGCCGCGCTTTACCATTCTTTACATCCAACTGCTTCTCCTGCACAAGTACGTAATGCACTTGTATCTCTGGGAAGCACTGCTGCAACGCCTTGTAACGGAGATGGCCAAGGGTATTTCAACAATCCAAATGGTAATGAACCTTTACTGTACATTGGAAGCTTCGGACACGGCTAGCAGAAATAAGGCCTTAATTAGTCGCAGGACGAATTGTAACTATGAAATCCGTTTTCTTTAGAGATGCAGTAAATGATCTAGTGGTGGTGGATTTAATATGACGCGAACTCTTCGACAAATAAGGTCAATGGTTAACCAAAGGGCGTTATGTATCATACCAGCTCTTTTGTTGTCCTTTACCCTTATCTTCGGATCTCAACAGCATTTAATATACGCAGGAATTAATAGTATATCTTCGGGAAATCAAATAAACCCGATTGCTACTCATAATAACATCGGTATTAACAATTCCACTTTGCAAATAACTACAGATAAGCTAACTTATGTGCCAGGAGAGACAGTTAATGTCACCATAAAAAACAACATGAGGCTTCCATTAGAATTTCCTGATTCACTTCTCGGTTTGAATATTGAAAATGTAAATACTGGACAAAAGGCAGGATTACTTGCGGCACAAGTGATATCTGAACTAAAACCAATGGAATCAAAAACGTTTCAGTGGGATCAAAAGGACACTAATGCAAATCAAGTTGGACCTGGAATTTACAAAGCTCAAACAACCTCTGTACGAAACAATACTAGTAACAATACTCAATTATCCATGGCAAATACGACTTTTACTATTAAGGGGTAGATAGTAAAGCGTTTCACAAACTGGGATGTGACGAAATGTGACATTTTTACAATGTGAGCTCGCTTAGCTTTTATATAATAATTGATATTGCTGACTTATAACCGATTGTTGAGAAAACCAACTTTCCAAGCGCTACAATAAAAGACCTAATAATAGACCCGACAGAAGATCACCGGCAGTGCTTTTGCCCTTAGAGGCATTGAAGTAGACTCTTAATAATGTGCGTGTAGTCATTTCGGGTAATCATCGAATACAGAAATTTATAGACGGTAACTGGATATTGTAATTTATTAATACGTTTAGTGAGAAAACTATAGAAACTATTGCAAATCCTAGTTAATTCATTGTCAGGAGTATCTTTTTTTGGATGAGAAGCGACTTCAGAAATTTCATTGATTAGAATCCTTCCTGACCTAAGAAGGTTTAGTTCGATATAACTAACGATCTCAACATAATAACGTCAGACACGTAAAGATGATAGAGTCCCCCATATTCTTACTTGTTTACATCGTCAACTCTATGGGGGCTCGAATCAACAGGATTATATTTCATTAAATATTTAAAGATAATTTAACGCAAGATGTGACTTAATAGTATAATTCATTCCATACATACAACAACATAGACATATTTGATTTAGTACCTCAGGATAGATGCTAGTATTCCGCACGAAACAAGCCTGCGCAACTTCCAAAAAAAAAGGATGCTCAGGAATCGAGAACGTTTGCATAACCATTAGCACAATCGTACTTTCGACTACCTGTAAAGACGATGTTATGAGAAGAAACCGATTCGTTAAATAGATTGCAGTGAATCTTATAAGCAATTCTATTGCAATATATTCTCTCTACGCAATGTAGCACAACAGCAGATTTCCTATTGATAGCATACTCCCAATATTTTTTGAATCTAAGAATAGGTCAATTGAGATGACACGAAATACCCAAGCTATGTTCAGAATAGATTTTTCTCTTAGAAGAGAAGTATTCTTTGTTGTAATAGGAGCAATATTAGGAGCAGTTACGATGGTTATTCCAATTACATTGCTTTATACAGGCTTGGGCTTGCCATATTATCTTACATGGATGGCTTTTGGACATGTTATTGGAGTTTATTCGCCATCTTCTTCTATTATTGCTGGGATAGCAATTCATTTGATTACTGCAATATCCATTGGAATTGCATTAGGTGTATTCTTATACAAAACTGGTATATTGAATATTAGCAAGCTATCAAATGGACTTTTATACGGACTTTTGGCTGGCTCTATCGTTTTTGCTGGCTTCTTTATACCTGTTTACCAATTTATTTTGGCCCCAGAGATTACCCGCACAATGGAAGCAGTGAAAGTTCCAACAACATCTCAGGGTAAACAATATCCAACATTAACAACAACAACATCGACACCACAGTATCAATATTCAAGCAACATTACATCATCCCAAGGTAAACAATATCCAACATTAACAACAACAACATCGACACCACAGTATCAATATTCAAGCAACATTACAGTAGTTATGATTGTTTGGTTAATAATTCATCTTGTATTTGGCACCTTTCTGGGAGGAATCTCATCATCTTTATCAATACGGTTTGGTAGCAGATATAGGTGCGCAAAATGTGATATTTCATTTTCTAGAATAGATCTACTTCAAAAGCATATACAACTTGTTCATAGTGCCACACCAATCCAGTTAAAACGTATATTAATTTTGGGTGGGGGATTTGGCGGAATAGAGGTTCTTAGACAACTTCAGAAGGCCTTTCAAGATGATGTCGCTGTTGATATAACATTGATAAGCAGAGATAATTTCTTTCTGTTTACACCAATGCTTCCAGAAGTATCATCTGGTATGATAGAGACAAGACACATCTTAACGCCTGTCAGAACTTTTTGTAAGAGAGCAAAGTTCTATGAAGCTAATGTACAATCAATAGATCTCAAGAATAAGGATGTTGTTATAGCTCATGCAATCGGAAATCAGACCCGCAGTCATATATTAAAATATGATTATCTTGTGTTGGCTCTCGGTGACAAAACAAACTTCTTTGGGATGACTGAGGTAGCAAATAATGCCCTAACTATGAAGAGTATAGGCGATGCAATAGTGCTTAGAAATCACGTCATTAGTATGTTAGAACAAGCCGACGTTGAACACGAAGACCTAGAGCTAAGAAGAAGTTTGATGACATTTGTAATTGTTGGTGGAGGCTTCTCAGGTGTTGAAGCTGCTGGAGAATTAAATGATTTTGTTCGTGAATCAATCGAACACTTTTATCACAACCTCGATCGAATGGATGCTCGAGTAATACTTGTTAATTCTGGTGGTAGGATTTTGCCAGAAGTAACAGAGGATCTAGCCCAATTTGCTTTGCAACAACTGAGAAAGAATGGTGTAGAAGTAATGTTGAATACTCGTCTTATAGACGCCACGCAAGATAGCGTGAAATTAAACAATGGCAGTTTGATATCATGCAATTCTTTGATCTGGGCTGGAGGAGCATTGCCTGATAAACTTATCGGAAATCTTTCATGTGATCATGACAAGTCAGGCAGAATAGTTGCTAATAAGTATCTAGAAATTAATGGATATGAGAATGGTGCTTTCGTGGTTGGCGACTGCGCATGTATTACGGATCCACACACAGGAAATCCTTATCCACCAACTGCGCAACATGCTTTAAGACAGGCAAAGGTGGCTACAAAAAACATAATTTTTGCAATTAATGGCAAGCCTAATGAGAGGAAGATAAGCTTTGATTACAAAACAAAGGGAATGATGGCACTCATTGGAAAGAGGAATGGTGTCGGAATTTTGCTCGGACTTAAAGTACATGGTTTTACAGCTTGGTTCCTGTGGCGCTTATACTATTTAGGAAATCTTCCGACAGTAGAAAAGAAGTTAAGAGTAACGGTGGACTGGACCATAGATCTATTCTTCAAACGTGATGTATCTAGACTTAGGACCTTCACAGAGGAGAGTTCAGTCAAAGCTAGCACAGAGATCCTCAGATAAGTCCTCAGCAGTTACACTAATTTTTCCTTATGATATTATACATCGTAGAGAATTTCTATAATTTGTAAACGTCGCAGTTTATATATATAGACTACTAATTATTACCTATGAGTACAATCTTAGAAAGTATTAAGAAAGAGCTATTGAGTTGGCCTTTTGTCATTGCTGAACCACATAGATTTGGAGGTATAGAATTTCTCATTAACAATAGAGAAATGGGACACATTCATGGCGATCGGGTAGCAGATCTCCCATTTCCGATGAGTGTAAGAAACGAATTAGTTAATTCTGGTCGTGTTTCTCCTCATCATTTTCTTCCACAATCAGGATGGGTTAGCTATTGGATTAAGGGAGAGGAAGATATTCGTGTTGTTATTGAGCTATTTAAGAAACGATATGATTCTCTTAGGCCAAAGATGAATTCCTCTTCTATAACAAAGATAGCATAAAGGATCTGTTGTAAATTTGAAAGATATAAGCAGGCAATTACCAACTTGGATGTATTCTAATCAAGCACAGCTGATATACCTGCTTATATCGAGAAACAGACTTCGCATTTGGACTTAACAATATCGCTGTAAAAGTCGTTACGGATTACTCAAAAATCTTGAATTGATTGGTGAGGCTCGTAAACTAGAAGGACAAGTTTTTCCGAGGTAATTTAGAATGATGCTAAGAAGGCGGTGTAAAAAAACTGCTGGTAGTAGGTGACGTAGCTAGTTTGGAAATAGCACCTTTGTTGTTTTGTCTCATGTATTTCTGTTAATTGTTCTAAACTACGTATTTGCCTTAATCTTTCTCTGTCTTTTTTGCCAGTAGGTGATAACCTTAGCTTCATACCACAACAAGGACAAAATAAACCGTCATGCAAGAAATAAATTTCACAACGTCTACAATATTTTTTTCCTCCTTCATATTTGCTCGTTCCAATCACATAGATTTCTACAAACCATATGCATACCAAGTTAAAGCATTGGAATTAAAACTATAGAAGATACTAATAGGGAGAGGGAGGGGCATTGAATGCTCCAGTATGTACCACTGGGCGAGTGTTTTCATTGTGTCATATTATAGACTACAAGATTGAACTCTGATTTGTGATATCTGGCATTTTTGTAACTCATTACAGCATACAGACATCAATATAGACGAAAGTAAATTTGCGACGCTAGCTGAACATCATTTAGAGTGAAGATATTACTTTTCGTTTCTTTGTGTTCCTTATCTCCTTATTTGATTTCATCTGAACTTACAGAATTTTAAACACATGATCCAAGGTTTAGTATATGCAACTTTATACACACAATATGATGGGGTTCCCTTCATAATAACATAAAATGAACGGGAATGACGTCTTTAGAAAAATGAAACCTGCAGAACTCGCAACTCTAAGAAAAATAAAGAACTCGCAACTAACTCGTACTCTACTATTGTCAGATTACGTTGGTGTACCACGAGTCTTCAATCATTATTGCTGACCTGAGGCATCCTGTCTTTTATTGGAAGGTTCTACTTCTGACTTCAACCTTGATCGTGATTGTGATAGGCTCCTTCTTAAAATTATTACAAGCACGATAGATATTGCTGAAATCAAGGTTGCAGTTAGAAATATCAGGTTGTAGGATATTGGTGAAGGAAAACTACCAGTAACTCCTTTTACGAGCTCCTGATGTGTTTGCATGTATATCGCTGCAATTGCAGGTCCAATTGAGCTTCCAATTAAGACAAGTACGACTGACATCCCAAGAGATACTCCACTAAATCGAAGTGGGGTGTACTCCATTGTGATATTAAATGCCCCTACTTGTATCAATGAGATTCCAGCAGCTACTATTGCTAGGTTTATTGCGACAATGAATTCTGTTGAATGAGCTATAAAGAGACTGAAAAAGCCAATGGTCAAAATAATAGTTCCTGCTACAGTTGGCTTAAGATTCCCTATCTTAGACACAATAAAGCCTGAAGAAGGAGCAAATATCAGGATTACAATCATAAAGGGTAGTTGAACAGTTGCACTAGCTACAGCATCTCCACCGAATCCAAGCGGCTGAGGACTTCTTACCAATATTGGCGTAGTCTGATATACCATCAACATAGTAATACCAAAAATCAGGATGAGCATATTAGCAGGAAGAAGTATTTTATGTGTCATTAAACTGAGCTCAATTAACGGCGACGCTGCTCTTCTTTCTATAATAACAAATAAGGCTAATGACCCGATTGATAACAACGCTAATGACACGACTATAATCTGTGTAGGATATGTGCTAGCGTTACTACTATTCCCAATATAGGTAAGAGTTAGTAAAAAGCAGGCTATGGTAATAGCCAAAGTTATGGCACCCTTTACATCAAGACTTCGCATTCCATTACTATTAAAACCAACTCCGCTTGGATTCGAGGTATGCACTTTACTGGCCTTGGTATTAACATCAGCTTGCGCCAAATTGCCTTCCTTTTCTACTGCTTCAGCACTTTTATCACCATGAATGAATCTATTGATTATTACCCAAAGGATGATAGCAATGGGCACTATCGAAAGAAATGTAGCATGCCAGCCAAAATTATTGATTATGCTTCCACCTACTGCCAAACCAACTACTGCTCCTGCAGCAAACATTGAGCTGAACACTCCAACACCTATCGCAAGCTTATCCTTCGGAAGTTGATCTCTTATAATTCCAAAAGCTATTGGAAAAATTGATATACCAATCCCTTGGATAACTCTTGCAATAAGAAGAAAAGATATGTTAGTTGATAGTCCCCCAGCTGAAATTCCTATGATATAAATTATCAGTATTATTACCACCATTTTCTTTCGTCCGTAGATATCAGATAACTTTCCAGCAATAGGAGTCGCAACAGCACCTGAGATAAGATATGCCGTGAGTATCCAAGACGATGTAGTATACGAAATATCAAAATCCTTGATAATGTCACGAATGGCTGGTAATAACATCGTCTCACCATACATCGTGATTAGAACCGTAGATCCTAAAATTGCAAGAGTTATCCATGCAGAAATTCTAATTTTTTCAGAAGTTTCTGGTAAGGTTGATTTTGAAGATGATAAAGGTTGTTCAGAGAGTTTTTTTTGGGCTTCGTTATCGAGGGTGCCCTCGTCTTTCTTTAAATCGTCGTCCATCATAAAAACTTGCCTTTGGGACTTTCAATACCTTCAATAATAGCAGAGTTGAACTCTTCCTCTAGCTTGGCTCTAAATCTTTTGTATTCTTCATCTACGTCCATAGCTGCTCTTAATATTTTGCTTTTTCTTTCATTTGATGATTGCAAAAACATTTTAGTATCTTTTGGGGGGCAATGTCCTCCTATTCCTTCTCTTGGTTCTAAAACGTTGACATTCCATTTAGTATTTAGAGCATCTCTTAATTCTGGAAAGTTTATGTTATTTGCTTGACAGTATAGATACAGCTCTTCAGAAAATGCTATTTGCAAATATCTGTGTGCGTTTTCAGCTATGTTGGTTATTTCAGCAGTCTCTATCTTTGTTACTGGGTGCATAGGAATTCCTAGACTTTTGAGTGAAGAGGATGAAGAATAATAACTTTGCCCATCGACACGAACGTTACCAACGCCGCCACAGAACAGCATGCCTGCTTTCAGACAACAATCACAAACACCCCCAATAACACGTAGTTGATTTACTCGTGTATCATTTGTATGCATGGACCAACCTAATATCTTCCCTTCATGACAATATAATCTGTTATTAGACTTTGTCTTTGGAATCTCTTCAGGACGATAGTATGAAATTTTGTATCACCTTTTCTAAATATGAATCTGTCGTCCCTTATTCATGAGGACATTTTAGAATTGAATTTATTTATATTCAGTAGTAGTTTCCGAGTAACTTGATAGCATCAACCTAACTAATTTAGTAATGAATGACTGCCAAATTTACAAGTGTCGAAAACAGCGACAAATACATCAATCCCAAAATAAGAGACAATTAACATAACGGGCTGTGACGTATAGGTTCTATGTATTAGAGATAACAACTCACCTAGATTATATGATATAAATTCAAAAGCCAAACGATTTTTGTCGAAAATAGAGGACTAGGACGTTGACAAAGATGCTTAATTTTGTCTTCTTCACTGGTTTTTATGTTGTCGTCGCTCCCCAATTTCTCATTATGTTCAAATTTCTTCCTTGAGGTTACAACAACCAATGCAATCTTCGTCCAGATATTGTTCAATTCAACCGATAAATCAAAAAGCTTCTCGCTATATTATGTATTTCTTTGTGCTAAGATAAATACCCGTGGTTGGCAATTAAAAGAGAAAGGCAAGTCTGTTGTATTAGATACTAGGTCATCTATATACAATAATAATTTTCAAATAGTATGGGGGTGTATTCTAATGTAATGGTACAAAAGCGAGTTGCTTTTGAAAAGACCAAGCAACAACAGGAAGCATCAGCTCTGAGCGATATCTCACCTAAGTGGGCTAAACGACTAGGAGAGCGACAACAACTACCTGTCCCTATGTCAATCACATGGCTACGATGGTATTTTGAACTCAAACGTGCATCAAGGTGTGTAGTAGGAGAAGCACATAGATATTCTTCATCTTACATGTTTGACTGCAGAGAATGTGATGAAATAGGCTGGAGATTCATGCTTTATTTTACCCTACATTCAAGTTCTAAACTAGAAGAGAACAAGCAGAGGTTTGTCACACACTGGAATATGGAACACGCACAAAGACTTTAGATTAAGATGCCTGAGTCTTCCCATCATGTTAAATTCGGTTCCCACAATGTCTGTTGTTTTTTTTATATACACTCTATAATCTAAAGGATACGCTTAACAGAACCCGCGCAGTATGCATTTCCGTTTTTAGAAGAGGAGGATTCGCCTTTTTCAGGAGGGCCGCTTAACGATTTCCTAACCAACCATTTAACGTATTCCATGCTTCAGAATATCCCAATATGTACTGAGTACAATCTATGTGGCAGGAGTCGTTATATGATTTATGGTGTAGGAAGTCGAATTTCGCTGTATTGTATCCGTCGTCGTATGGTCCGGTGGCGTATGCCTGTGGGATTACTACCATTAATGGCGCTGAGACTAACACTAGTACTGGTGCTAGTAAAAATAATGCTGTTTTCATTTGGAACAGAGCCACTCCCCCATAGGCGTCACCGACTGCATCGCCTTGAACATGACCCATGTTGCTACTGCTTTTGTGTTTCATATTTTGCAGAAGTTAAACCAATTATTTATGAGAAGCCAAACATAGTACTAAAGTTTAAATCAATGTCTATTATATGATACTATTTCGTTGTCTTATCGAGTCTAAGTATCTCTGTGTACAAGTGTCTAATGTACTAGAGAGCACCTACACTTTCTATTGTCCAAGTATGTGAGTACATCTGCTATGCTGTTAAGGCTAGTAGATCAAATTATCGATCCGATATCCATTGGGAATCTTTGCATCGATGCCATAGCTTATATGACAAAAGTGCTGTATCTGCAGCACTTTTTGAGCTAGAAGTGTATGCAAATAATGGAATTCTTCCATTTAACGAACCCTCCTATAAGAATGCTATTGGCACATGAGAAGCGATTCTAAGGCATATGATCCCAATACAGCCGAATCTAAAGCGTCACCTCTGGATTTGCAAGGTAAATTGCCCTTTTTCGATTCAAGACATTCAGTAAATTTTTGGCTGATACTTCCGCCATTTTTGTTCGAGTCAAGAAGG
>WNFY01007124.1_pt1 | contig 13227 bp, 12 predicted proteins | sample 5400091 | NCBI WGS metagenome assembly WNFY01 (sample SAMN13153364, study PRJNA577476) | soil metagenome | isolation source: 60 cm soil or saprolite under grassland replicate 1 | place: USA:California | collected 2016-06-15 | reverse complement strand
GGCGTCCAGGTGCACCACGACATGCGCGACGGTTTGCGCGGGTGTGACGTCGTCGTCATGCTGCGCCTGCAGAACGAGCGGATGAAGGGCGCGCTGCTCCCGTCCGCGGGCGAGTATTTCAAGCACTACGGACTGACGCCGGAAAAACTCGCGCTCGCCAAGCCCGACGCGATCGTGATGCACCCGGGGCCGATGAATCGTGGCGTCGAGATCGACTCGGCGGTGGCCGACGGCGAGCGCAGCGTGATCCTGCCGCAGGTGACGTTCGGCATCGCGGTGCGGATGGCGGTGATGAGCATGCTGGCGGGAAATTGATTCAATTCTTGAACCACGAAGGACACGAAGGACACGAAGAAATGACGTACGCAGGCAACGTCGACCATCAATTGCGAGACGATCGATTCGTCACGCGTGGGCTCGCGACGCCTCCGAGCATGGTGTTCCTTCGTGCTCTTCGTGTCCTTCGTGGTTCAGTACTTTGAATTTACGATGTTGATATGAAGATCGAAATTCGCAACGGCCGACTCGTCGATCCCCGGCACGGCATCGACCGCGTCGCATCGCTCTACATCGCCGCCGGCAAGGTCGCGGCGATCGACGACGCACCCGCGGGCTTCGCTGCGAACCGGACGATCGATGCCCGGGGCCTCGTCGTCGCACCGGGCTTCATAGACCTCGCCGCGCGCCTGCGCGAGCCGGGCTTCGAGTACAAGGCGACGCTCGAATCCGAGATGCAAGCTGCCGTTGCCGGCGGCGTCACCAGCCTTGCGTGCCCGCCCGATACCGATCCGCCGCTCGACGAGCCCGGGCTCGTCGAAATGCTCAAGCACCGCGCCCGCTCGCTCAATGGCGCGCATGTGTATCCGATCGGGGCGCTGACCGTGGCGCTGAAAGGCGAGGAGCTGACGGAGATGGGCGAGCTCCGGGAGGCCGGCTGCGTCGCCTTTTCGCAAGCCGAAGCGCCGCTCACCGACACGCAGGTGTTGCTGCGGGCGATGCAGTATGCGGCAACGTTCGGGCACCGCGTATGGCTTCGCCCGCAAGATCCGCATCTCGCGCGCGGAGGCGTGGCCCACGACGGCGAAGTCGCCACGCGGCTCGGCTTGCCCGCGATCCCGGCGTCCGCGGAGACGATCGCGCTGGCGACGATTTTCGCGCTCGTCCGCGAGACGGGCGTGCGCGTCCATCTGTGCCGCCTGTCCACCGCCGACGGCGTGGCGATGGTCCGCGCGGCGAAAAGGGACGGCCTCGCGGTGACGTGCGACGTCGCCGTGCATCACCTGCACTTGTGCGATGTCGACATCGGCTGGTTCGACCCGCAGTGCCGCCTCGTGCCGCCTCTGCGGGGTACGCGCGACCGTGCAGCGCTGCGCGCAGCGCTCGCCGACGGCACGATCGATCTCGTTTGCTCCGACCACACGCCCGTCGATGACGATGGCAAGCAACTGCCGTTCGCCGAGGCCGGCATCTCGCCGTGGGTCAGCCCGCCGATATTTGCGTATTCGATCCCGATGCGCATTGGACGGTCGGGCCGGCGGCGTTGAAGAGCCAAGGCAAGAACACGCCGTTCCTCGGGCTCGAGGTGCCGGGCAAGGTGCGCGCGACGCTGGTCGGCGGGCAGGTCGTCTACGAGAGCTGAGTCGATGGGCGCCTGACCGCGATAGCGGGAATGCGACGCGCCATTGTCTGTTCGCCCGACCTGAAGCCGTCAACGCTCGTGGCGCTCTAGCGCCGCCCTCCGGAGGAACCGATGAAGCTCCAACTCGAACAGGACGTCAAAGGCATGCTGCCCGAAAAGGATTTCGACCGCCGCGATTTCATCTGGACGGCGCTCGGCGCAAGCGCGGCGCTGGCCGTCTCATCGCCCACGTCGGCGCAGCTCATCACGACGGATACCAACGGGCTTGACGCGGCCGACATTTCGATCCCCACGAAGTCCGGGAACCTGCGCGGCTATCGGGCGATGCCGGACAAGGGCGGGCCGTTTCCAGTGGTCCTCGTGTGCGCGGAGATCTTCGGCCTCGACCACTACACGAAGGACAACTGCCGTCGTCTCGCCAAAGCCGGCTACTACGCAATCGTCCCGGATCTCTATACGCGCAAGGCCGATCTCACCAAGATGTCCAACATGGCCGAGATCATGCCGATCATTACGACCAAATACGACACCGAGCTCGTCTCCGACTACGACGCGACAGTCGAGGCGGTGCGCGCGAGTGGCAAAGGCGATCTCTCGCGGATGGGTGTCGTCGGCATGTGCCGGGGCGGACGCACTGCGCTCATCTATACCGCGTCGAACCCGAAGCTCAAGGCGGCGGTCGCATGGTACGGGCCCGTCGGTGGTCAGGCGAACGAGTACACGCCTCGTTCGGCGATGGATCGCGTCGCCGAGATCAAGGTTCCGTTGCTCGGTCTCTACGGCGCCAAAGACGCGGGCGTGCCGATAGCCGACGTGCAGAAGTTCTTCGCCGCGCTCAAGGCGCAGGGGACCCCGGCGGAGTTGGTCGTGTATCCTGAAGCCGGACATGGCTTTCACGCCGATTTCCGCCCCGACAACTACCGCAAAGCCGACGCCGAGGATGGCTGGAAGCGAATGCTCGCGTGGTTCGCGAAGTACGGCGTGAAATAACCACGCAGCCCCTGTTTGCGCGTCACTCGCGGCGAGGTCGACCTCGCCGCTTTTTCTTGCGCCGCGCGCGGGTGCCTGGTCGGCTGCTAAAATAGCAGCATGAACCTTCGATGCCGGCAACCATTCGAAGCAGCCGCAGCGTGATTGCCGACATCCCACCGCCTCCTGGCGGCGCCGATACCGTTCCCGTACATCATCAAGTTGCCGCCGCGGACCGTGCGAAACGCACGGGCCACGCCGGTGCGGTGGTGTGGCTCACCGGGCTTCCCGGCTCGGGCAAGTCGACGCTCGCGATGGCGCTCGAACGCCGTCTCACCGACCTCGGCTGGCAGGCGTATACGCTCGACGGTGACAATGTCCGCCGCGGCTTGAACGCCGATCTCGGGTTCTCGCCGCAGGATCGGCAGGAAAACATCCGCCGCATCGGCGAAGTCGCTGCGTTGTTCGCTGATGCCGGCAGCGTCTGCATCGCCGCCTTCATTTCACCTTATCGCGAGGACCGGGCGAAGGCACGCATCGCAGCGGGCGGGCGGCACTTTTTCGAGGTGTACGTGAAGTCGGCGCTCGCGACCTGCGAGCGGCGCGATCCGAAGGGACACTACAAAAGAGCGCGCGCCGGCTTGCTCCGGGATTTCACGGGCGTGGATGCGCCCTATGAAGCGCCGGAGCAGCCGGACATCGCCATCGACACCGAAACCCAGGATGTCGAGCGTAGCGTTGCGCAGTCAACTACTGGCCACCGCCGCTCGACGAAGTTGCGCCCTTGCGCATCATGCTGTCGATTGCATTCCTGTCGGTAGTCGCGTTGACGGTGCTGCGGTCCTTCACAGGGATGCGGCTGCCGGTCACGTAAGTCTTGTCGTCGTCATCCGCAGCGGTCTGTTTCTTGTCGGTCGATGCGCAGCCGGCGACGAGAACGGCGCTGACGGCGACAAAAAGCAGGTCGGATCGCTTCATTCTTGACACCTTCCGGGTTGGGCCGCCCGTGCGGCGAAATGCGAGTGTACCGGAGTCGGCCTGACCCTGCCAGCGACATTCGGCTACGGTTTTCTGGGCACCCGGCCGAGCAGGTGGAACTCGTCGTTAGGCCGCATCGCGATCAGCCCCGCCATCCGGTTCGACAGCGCGAAGAATGCGGTGATCGCGCCGATGTCCCAGATGTCCTCGTCGGAAAATCCATGTGCGCGCAGCGCATCGAAATCGGAGTCGACGATCTCCGCGCTCTTGAGGGCGACCTTGAGTGCGAACGCGAGCATCGCCTTCTGGCGCGGCGTGATGTCGGCGATCCGGTAGTTCGCCGCGACCTGGTCGGCGACATATGGGTTCTTCGCATACACCCGCAGGATCGCGCCGTGCGCGACGATGCAATAGAGGCAGTCGTTGGCGCCGGACGTGGCGACGACGATCATCTCGCGCTCGGCTTTGGTGAGGCCGCCTTCCTTCAGCATGAGGGCGTCGTGATAGGCGAAGAACGCGCGAAACTCGTCGGGTCGGTGCGCGAGCGTAATAAACACGTTGGGGACGAAACCGGCTTTCTCCTGCACCTCGAGAATTCGCGCTCGGATGTCGTCCGGCAATTCCGCGAGCGTCGGTACGGGATAACGCGAAATCCGGGAGGCTGCCATCGTGCGACTCCTACGACTTCGGCGGGACATACCCCTGCGGCGTCTCGGCTCCCGCGCCGAAGAAGTGCTGCTCCATCTGCTCGGCGAGCCACTTCCGCGCGCGCGCATCGGCGAGCGACAGCCGGTTCTCGTTCACGAGCATCGTCTGGTGCCGCAGCCATTGCGCCCACGCTTCCTTCGACACGTTCTCGTAGATTCTCTTGCCGAGCTCGCCGGGGTACGGCGGCAAGTCCAGTCCCTCGGCCTCGCGACCGAGCTTTACACAGTGCACCATCCGGGCCATCAAAAACTCCTTGCGCTAAAGCTTCTTGCGATAGACCTGCGATTTTCGCTGGTAGTTGTAGAGCGCCTGCTTCTGCTTCGGCAGATCGGCGATCGTCGCCGTATGGTACCCGCGTTCGAGAAACCATTGCGACGTGCGCGTCGTCAGCACATAGAGCTCCGCGAGCTTGAGCTTTTTTGCGCGGGCCTCGATTTCGTTCATCAGCGCCTCGCCGTAACCCTCGCGCCGGAAGTCCGGATGCACGGCGAGCGCAGCAAGCTCGCCGACCTTCTCTTCGGGGAACGCGTACAGCGCGGCGCAGCCGATGATCGCATTGTCGTGCTCGGCCACGACGAAGCGCTCGATCTCGGTCTCGAGCCGCTCGCGCGAGCGGCGCACGAGGATCCCCTGCTCCTCGAGCGGCGCGATGATCGAGAGGATGCCGCCGACGTCGTCGATCGTCGCGTTGCGCAGATTGGCGAGCGGCGCCGCGGCGACCATCGTCCCGACGCCGTCGCGGGTGAAGAGCTCGAGCAGAAGCGCGCCGTCGAGATGGCGGCTGATGAGATGTGCCCGCGCAACACCGTTGTCGCACGCTTTCACCGCACACGGCAGGTAGTGCTGGACATCCGGCGGCAGCTTGGTGCGGCCCGTGGCGAGAAGGATCTCGGCGTCGCGCGTCGACAGCTCGGTCAGGAGCTGCCGGCGACCGTTGCGCACGCCCTCGGTTTCCATCAAAAAGATGAGCTTGTGCGCATCGAGGCGCACGGCGACCTGGGTGGCGACTTCCTCGAGCGCGAGGTTGAAGATCTCGCCGGTGGGCGAATAGCCGAGCGGCGAGATCAGCACGATGTCGCCGTCGTCGAGCCGCTGCTGGATCGCGTCGGTGTCGACCCGGCGCACTTCGCCCGTGAGCAGCATGTCGACGCCCTCGACGACGCCCATCGGCTTGGCGGTGAGAAAGTTCCCGGACGACACGCGGATCCGCGCGCCGGCCATCGGCGAATTCGCGATGCCCAGCGAGAGCAGCGCCTCGATGCGCGAGCGCACCTGACCCGACGCTTCGAGGACGCAATCCATCGTCTCGGCATCGGTGATACGCAACCCGAAGGCGTAGCGGCTCTCGATGTCCTGCTGCGCGAGGATCGCCTCGATCTGCGGGCGCGACCCGTGGACGACGACGAGGTGCACGCCGAGGCTGTGCAGCAGATTGAGGTCGTGGATGATGCCGAGGAACGTGTCGTCGGCGACGACCTCGCCGCCAAACGCGATCACGAAAGTCCTGCCGCGAAACGCGTGCACATAAGGCGCGGCCGAGCGGATCCACTGGACGAACGCGCGCGTGGTCGCCGAGTGAGCGGTCGGTGCAGCGTTCGGGAGGGACGACATCGGGCGTGCGGGTCACGTGAGCGGACGAAGGGCACGGATTATACCGCCGCCGCTTATAATCTCGACTTGATCCGCGCCGATCGCCCGACGCGGAACCCCGGTCGCAATTCATGGCGTCGTCCCTTCTCGAAAATCTCAATCCGGAGCAGTTGGCCGCGGTGACGCTGCCGCATCGCTCCGCGCTGATCCTCGCCGGCGCGGGGAGCGGCAAGACGCGGGTGCTGACGACGCGGATCGCATGGCTGCTCGCGACCGGGCAGGCGTCGCCGCTCGCCTTCCTCGCCGTGACGTTCACCAATAAGGCGGCGAAGGAGATGCTGACCCGCCTCTCCGCGATGACGCCCGTGCATACCCGCGGCATGTGGATCGGCACGTTCCACGGCCTGTGCAACCGGATGCTCCGCGCGCACTACCGCGATGCGCATCTGCCGCAGCTCTTCCAGATCATGGATACGCAGGACCAGCTCGCGCTGATCAAGCGTCTGTACAAGGCCCACGGCATCGACGACGAGCGCTTCCCGGCGCGGCAGTTGCAGAATTTCATCGCCGGCGAAAAGGAAGAGGGCCGGCGCCCGAACCAGGTCGAGGCGAGCGACGAATTCACGCGCCGGTTGGTCGAGCACTATGCGCTCTACGAGGCGCTGTGCCAGCGCGAGGGTGTGGTCGATTTTGCCGAGCTGCTTCTGCGCAGCTACGAATTGCTGGCGGGCAACGAGGGCCTCCGCGAGCACTACCGCCGCCGCTTCTCGCATCTGCTCGTCGACGAGTTCCAGGATACCAACGTCCTCCAGTACAAATGGCTGCGGCTGCTCTCCGGGCCGCACACCGCGGTCTTTGCCGTCGGCGACGACGACCAGTCGATCTACGCTTTCCGCGGCGCGAACGTCGCCAACATGCAGCACTTCGAGCACGACTTCGCAACCGCGCTGGCTCCGGTGACGCTGATCAAGCTCGAGCGGAACTACCGCTCGCACGGAAACATCCTCGACACGGCGAACGCGCTCATCAAGCACAACCAGACGCGCCTGGGCAAGAACCTGTGGACGAGCGAAGGCAAGGGCGAGCCGGTGCGCGGTTTCGCGGCGCCGTCGGACAACGACGAGGCCGGATTCGTGGTCGAAGTTGCCAAAGGTCTCGCGGCCGACGGTGTGGCGCTGTCCGAGATCGCCGTGCTCTACCGGTCGAACGCCCAGTCGCGCGTGCTCGAGCATGCGCTGTTCAACGCGGCGCTGCCCTATCGTGTCTACGGCGGCATGCGCTTTTTCGAGCGTGCAGAAGTGAAGCATGCGCTCGCGTATCTGCGGCTCCTCGCGGCGCCCGGCGATGACAGCGCGTTCCTGCGCGTCGTGAACTTTCCGCCGCGCGGGATCGGCGCGCGCACGCTCGAAAACCTCCAGGATGCCGCGCGCGGCGCGGGAACGAGCCTGTGGCAGGCAGCGTGCACCAGCTCTGTCGGCGGCAAGGCGGGGTCGAGCCTCGCCGCGTTCGTGCGATTGGTCGAGGCGATGCGCAAGGCAACCGCCGATCTTCCGCTGCCCGAAGCAGTGGAGCACGTCAACGAAGCGTCGGGGCTGATCGCGCACTACAAGACCGAGAAGGACGGCCAGGATCGCCTCGACAATCTCGAGGAGCTCGTCAGCGCTGCCGACAGCTTCCTGCGCGAGGCCGATCTCGCGGTGGACGCGCCGATCGCCACCGGCGCGCCCGGCGAGGATCCGGGAGAGACAGGCGCGGTCGATCCGTTGACGGCATTCCTGTCGCATGCGGCGCTCGAGGCAGGCGAAACGCAGGCAGCGGAGGGCCGGCCGGCGCTGCAGCTGATGACCGTCCATGCGGCGAAGGGACTCGAGTTCCACACGGTTTTCGTGACGGGGCTCGAGGAGGGCCTCTTTCCGCACGAGAACAGCCTGTCGGAATACGACGGCGTGGAGGAAGAACGACGCCTCATGTACGTCGCGATCACCCGTGCCCGCCGCCGGCTCTACCTTACGCACGCGCAGAGCCGGATGCTGCACGGCCAGGTTCGCTACAACATTCCCTCGCGTTTCGTGAACGACGTGCCGCGCGAGCTCATCGCCTGGCTCTCGCCGCCGCGGCGGTGGTCGCGCGGCGCAATCGACGTCGACGTCGCCGAGTGGGGAGCGGGCGAGCGGCCCGCGCCCGCATGGGCGGCTCCATCGCAGACAGCGACGCCGCGACGCAGTGAAGCAACGAGCGGCCCCGGGTGGCGCATCGGCCAGAGCGTGCGCCACGCGAAATTCGGACTCGGCATCATCATCGACGCCGAAGGCCGCGGCGCCGACGCGCGCGTGCAGGTCAATTTCCGCAACGACGGCGTGAAATGGCTGGTGCTCGAATACGCGAAGCTCGAAGCCGCGTGAGTTCTTCCCCTCGGTCCTTGCTCGGACTTGTCGCCAGCGCGCTATGCGGCGTCCGTCTCCGGCTCGGGCGGCGGCGCCGGACCTTCGTCGGCGTGGAAGATGTCGCGGTAGCTCACGTAATCGGAAATCGCCTGGGTGGCGCTAAAGAGCGCGATATAGGGAACTACCGTGAGCGCAACTATGATCCACGCCGCCGCCGGCGGGAGCATTGCGGCAATCATCGTAAGGGCAAGCGCCGGAATGATCGCCCCGAAGAAAAGCAGCAGTAGTGCATAGACTAGTGTCGGCCGCCAGTTGGCGAGCGCGGCGCGCAAACTCGTTCTCAGTGCACGCGCCGGCCCACAGTTGTTGAAGACGACGAGTGCTGGCGCAAACCATCCAGCCAGCAGAACCGGAGCGGCGCATAGGCTGGCAAACACCATCGCGAGCTGAACATTCGTGTCATCAAGGGCGTCTTCCAGCGGCTGTTCGCCTGCGACGGCCTGAAGCAGTTTGCCTCCATCCACCAGGGCCGTCATGAATATTGCCAGCGTAGTTCCGACGATGACAAAAACGCCGATGGGTACCAGGGCCCACAAATTGGCACGGAAGCCGCGAAACAGGTAGGCGATTTCGGGTGCTCCGCCACGTTCCTGGTTCCAAGCGGCAGCCAGAAAACCGACGGTGAACACAGGACGCAGCACCATCATTACGGTCGGTCCCAAGTGAAGATTTTTGCCGATGAGGCGTGATACGAGGTAATCGGGAACCTGGGTGACCACGATCCAAATCAGATAGTAGGTGAGCAGCAGGAGGAGCCACTGCACGCGGGCGGCGGACAGCATCACCCACGATTCCTTCAGCCACACGACACCGCGGCCTGCCGGATGGCGGACGAATTCGACGGCGCTCGGCGCCGCGTTCATCGAGCGGGCTCTGCAGCGCCTGCCGGGGCTCCGCGCGCGTCGCTTGCGACGCACTGCATTCGTGACGCTGCGCTACGCGAAGGGCAATTCGCGTCTTGAGGCTGCTCCATGGCGCTCATAGCGGCGCCTTCTCGCGCGCCGGCGTGTGGTCCAACTCGGGCAGGCGCAGCGGACGCGCGACGCGGTCGGCGAGAATGCGCTCGAAATGGGCGGGGTCGTGCGCGTGCACGAGTTCGCCCGGGCGCGGCAGGTAAAGATCATAGAGGCGCGAAAGCCAGAAGCGCAGCGCGGCCGCGCGCAGCAACGCCGGCCATTGCGTGCGCTCGTCCGACGTCAATGGGCGCACGGCGTGGTAGCCGCTGACCAGCGCATGGACGAGGCTCCCGACGAGCTGGCCCGCGTCGGCACCTCGATCGACGATGCACCAGTCGTTGACGGTAATCGCGAGATCATAGGCGAGGAAATCCGTTGCGGCGAAGCCGAAGTCGATGATCCCCGAGACGCGGTCGTCCACGAACAGAACGTTGTCGCAAAAGAGATCGCCATGGATCGTGCCTTTGGGCATCGTCGCTTTGCCGAAGCCGGTCTGAAACTTGAGCTCCGCCGCAAGAAGCTCGTTCTGGCGAGCATCGAGAAAGGGTCGCACCGCGCGCGCCGCCTGGCGCCACCATCCCGGGCCGCGACGATTGGTGAGGCGCGCACGGTACGTCGACGACGCGACGTGCAGCCGGGCCAGCGCAGCCCCGACGGCCGCGCAATGCGGAGCATCGGGTGTCGCGATCGGCACGCCGTCGACGCGGCTCACGAGGCCCGCGGGCTTGCCGTTGAGGAGACTGAACAGCGCGCCGGTTCGATCCCGCACCGGCGCGGGACATTCGACACCGGCGCGTGCGAGGTGGGCCATCAGGTTCAGGTAGAACGGCAACTCCTCGGCGGGCAGGCGTTCATACAGCGTCAATACCCAGCGGCCCTTGGTCGTCGTGATGAAATAATTGGTGTTCTCGATTCCGGCCGCAATCGGCGTCTGCTCGATGAGCGAGCCGACGGCGTGGCGGGCGAGCCATGCCTCGAGTTCTTCGGTGGAGACGAGCGTGTAGACCGACATGGGCAATGCCGCAACGCGAAGCGCGCCAGCGGAAGAAACGGCGGATCGAAAAAAAGGGTGACCGGGAGAGTGTCAGCTCACCACGAGAAAAGCACCCACATCGGCACCTTGAGCCCCGTTTCGAGGCTGTCGCGGCGGATATACGTGTTGCCGCCGGCGTCCGGAATGAGGTAATACGCGCGGCCATGCCGCGGCGTCACCTTGATCCAGACCAGGGTCCCATTGATGCGTGCTTCCTCGCGGGTTTCGCCTTTGCTCTGCGTGATCGTGATCTGCGGTTCGAGCTCTGCGTCTTCGAGATTCGGCGGAGGCGGAATGTCCGGCAGCGGCTCCAATGCCGGCGGTGGCGCGGCATCGGCAGCACGCGCCGGAACCGGGCTGGCGGCGAGAGCCGCAGCGGCACAGAATAAAACGCAGCCGGAAAGAAGGCGAAGGCGCATGCGAGAGCTCGAAAGAGTTCCGATTCTAGCAGAGCATAGCCACTGCGAGCCGCACACCACCCTTTCGACATTTCGTCGCAGTGAACGGCGGCCGGTCTCGCCGCCGATGAGACTTAGAGCCGCGGCGTTCGAGTCGCGTTCCGTCGCTGCGCGAAGCCGATGCCTCCGGCGCCCTGGGGCACGACGGCGCTCTTCACGTTGCCCTACACCAAAATCAGCGGATTGCTGTCTTTTCAGACGTTCAAAGGTTCAGCATCCGCTCGCGCTCGGCCCGCGTCGGCTGGAAGCCGCGATTCTCGTAGAAGTTGAAGATCGCCTCGACGATCGCTTCCGGCTCCTCGATCACCTGCATCAGGTCGAGGTCGGTTGCGTCGATCATTCCTTCACCGACAAGGCGATCGCGCGTCCAATCGAGCAGTCCCTGCCAGAAGCTCCGGCCGACGAGAATGATCGGTATCTTGCGGGTCTTGCCGGTCTGCACGAGGGTGAGGCATTCGGAGAGCTCGTCGAGCGTTCCGAAGCCGCCGGGGAGAACGACGTACGCCGAGGCGAAGCGCACGAACATCATCTTGCGCGCGAAGAAGTAGCGGAAGTCGAAGCTCACGTCCTGGTAGTCGTTGCCGCCCTGCTCGCTCGGCAGCAGGATGTTGAGGCCGATCGCAGGGGATCGGCCGGCGAAGGCGCCGCGATTGGCGGCTTCCATCAGTCCCGGTCCGCCACCGGAGATCACCGCGAATCCTGCATCGGATAGAAGTCGCGCGATTTTTACGGTCGTCTCGTAATAGGGATGACCTTGCCCGATGCGCGAGCTGCCGAACATCGACACCGCAGGACGCAGGCCGCGCAGACGTTCGGTCGCGAGAGCGAACTCTGCCATAATCCCAAGCACCCGCCAGGCCTCCTGCCCGTTGGTCGTGTACATCGCCTGCGGATCGATAAGTTCCGGAATCTTGCTCGTCGTTGACATGCCTACGCTCGTTCTGGTGGATGGATCGTCGTACCTTTATCGCGCGTTCCACGCGCTGCCCGACCTGCGCACGTCGACGGGAGAGCCCACCGGCGCCCTGCGCGGTGTCGTGTCGATGCTGCGCAGGATAGCCCAAGACGAGAAGCCCGACTACTTCGCCGTCGTGTTCGACGCACCGGGCAAGACGTTCCGCGACGCCTGGTATTCGGAGTACAAAGCGCAGCGTCCGCCGATGCCGGAGGATCTCGCGCGGCAGATCGAGCCGCTGCACGCCGTCGTCCGCGCACAGGGCTGGCCGCTGCTGATGATCGAAGGGGTCGAGGCCGACGACGTCATCGGCACGTTGGTCGCGCAGTCCGCCGCGGCCGGCATCGGCTGCATCGTCTCGACCTCGGACAAGGATCTGGCGCAGCTCGTGCGGCCCGGCGTCAGGCTGGTCAACACGATGAGCAACGAGACGCTGGACGAGCAGGGCGTCAGCGCGAAGTTCGGCGTGCGCGCCGATCAGGTTCTCGATCTCCTGGCCTTGACCGGCGACACCGTGGACAACGTGCCCGGCGTGCCGAAAGTGGGGCCGAAGACCGCGGCGAAGTGGCTGAACCAGTACGGCAGTCTCGATGCCATCGTCGCGCATGCGAGCGAGATCCCCGGTGTCATCGGCGAGAACCTGCGCGCGACGCTCGACTGGCTGCCGATGGGAAAGCGCTTGCTCACCGTCAAGACCGATTGCGTGCTGCCGGTGACGCTCGCGGATCTCAAGCTCGGCGAGCCCCATGCTGAGAGCCTGAAAAAGCTCTACGAACGTTTCGAGTTCAAAAGCTGGCTCCGCGACATACCGGGCGAGGCAGCGAAGCCCGACGTCGCCGGGGCCATCGCCGACCGCGCTTCGCGCCAGGACACGCGCACGTTCGCTGACGCCGATCGACGCGACGGCGCGACGTCCGGTGAAATGCCGGTGCCGGTCCCACGTCATTACGAAACCGTGATCGACGTCGCGACCTTCGAGCGCTGGATGGAGGCGGTCGAGCGGGCGGAACTCGTGTGCCTCGATACGGAAACGACGAGCCTCGATCCGATGGAAGCGAGAATCGTCGGCATCTCTCTCGCGATCGAGCCGGGACGCGCGTGCTACATCCCGCTCGCCCATCGCTACCCCGGTGCGCCGGACCAGCTGGCGCAGGATGCGGTGTTCGGGCGTCTCGCACCATGGCTCGCCGATCCCGCGAAAAAGAAACTCGGGCAGAACGCGAAATACGACCAGCACGTGTTTGCCAATTATGGATTGCCGCTCGCGGGTGTTGCCCACGACACGCTGCTCCAATCCTACGTGCTGGAAGCGCACCGGCCGCACGACATGGACAATCTCGCCTGGCGGCATCTCGGCGTGAAGACGGTCACCTACGCCGAGATGGTCGGAAAGGGGGCGCGGCAGATCGCGTTCGATCAGGTGAGCCTCGAGGACGCGACCACCTATTCGGCCGAGGATGCCGACATCACGCTGCAGCTGCATCGCCATCTTTATCC
>WNFY01004269.1_pt1 | contig 13228 bp, 10 predicted proteins | sample 5400091 | NCBI WGS metagenome assembly WNFY01 (sample SAMN13153364, study PRJNA577476) | soil metagenome | isolation source: 60 cm soil or saprolite under grassland replicate 1 | place: USA:California | collected 2016-06-15 | reverse complement strand
CGACCGGCCCGAGCGTTTCCGCGGACTGAAGGGAAAGCTCCTCGCGGCCCTTTTCGAGGCCGTCGCGGAGGAGCGGCTCGTGCAGCCGACCTTTCTCCACGAGTTTCCGACCGAGATCTCGCCTCTCTCCCGAAAGAGCGCCGCGGATCCGGAGTGGGCGGATCGCTTCGAGCTGTACGTCGCCGGAATGGAGATCGCGAACGGATTCTCCGAGCTGAACGACCCGGACGATCAGGCGGAACGCTTCCGGCGGCAGGCGGAAGAGCGCGCGAAAGGGGACCTCGAGGCTGCCGAGTACGACGCCGACTATGTCGAAGCGCTGGAGTACGGCCTGCCGCCGACGGCGGGAGAGGGCATCGGGATCGACCGGCTGACGATGCTCCTGACCGACCGGCACTCCATTCGCGACGTGATTCTGTTTCCCCTGCTGCGCCCGGAAGGGCGCAGGACCTAAGACGATGTCTTTCGAAACCTCGGTCGCGCTGCGTTACCTGGCCGCCTCGCGGCGTCGTGCTCACGTCGCGCTGATTTCCACGATTTCGATGCTCGGTCTCGCGGTCGGGGTGGCGGCGCTCATCATCTCGCTCTCGCTTCTTTCGGGATTCCAGGACCGCATTCGGGCGCAGATGGCGGAGCGTACTCCGCACCTGCGCGTCTCGCCGGCTCGGGGTCCGACCCTCCTGGAACCTGACCGGGTTCGCGAGGCGCTCGTCTCGTTGAATGGGGTGGTCGCGGTCGAGCCCGCGATCGAGGGTCGCGGCTGGGTCTCCGCCTCCGCCATCGAGTCGACCCTCCCGATCCGATATCGCAACGCGCCGGAAGGCGAGCTCTCCGCGATGGATGGCGGTCCTCCCTTGACGCGCGTCAGCTCCTCGGTCGCGACGCGGACGCGCACCTCTCCCGGCGACCTGCTTCGGGTGACGTCGTCCCGCACGCGGCTTTCTCCGCTGGGGCCGCTGCCCGTCGCCGTCGTCTTCCGGATTGCCGACATCCGACACGCTGCGGCGCTCGAGAAGACGCCGGACATCGAGATTCCGGAAGACACGGCGCGGCTCCTCGCCGGGCTCCCTTCCGGGGCGCGCGCCTACGAGGCCCGGCTCGCGGACCCCGCGCGCGCGGAGGTGGCCTCCCGCGCCGTCTCTCTGCTGCTCGGCCCCAACTATCGCGTGCAGACGTGGCGGGAGCTGAACGCTCCGCTCTCTTTCGCGCTCCGGCTCGAGAAGGGAGTCATCTTCGCGACGGTCGCTCTCGTGATCGTGGTCGCGGCCCTGAACATCGTGTCGAACATCGCCCTGACCGTCGTCGAGAAGAAGCGCGACCTGGGAGTTCTCACTTCACTCGGCGCGACTCCGGGCTCCCTCGCGCGCATCTACCTGACGCTGGGAGCCGTGATCGGAGCGCTCGGTACCGCGTTCGGTGTCGCCGTCGGCGTTTCCGCCTCGCTCCTGCTCGACCGCTACGAGATCGTCACGCTGCCGGCGGACGTCTACCTTCTGACTCACGTCCCGTTCTCGGTGCATCCGCGCGAGGTGGCGCTCGTCGCCGCGTTTGCGCTGGCGACCGCGGTCGCGGCCGCCGCTCTTCCCGCTCGCGCCGCCGCTCGGTTGGCTCCGGGCGAAGCGATCCGGTTGTCCCGATAAGTCGACCGGAGTGACGGCGATGCTCGCGGTCAAAGCGGAGGGTCTGTCGAAAACCTACATGGACGAAGCCGCTCCCGTGACGGTCTTCCAGAACCTCGACTTCGATCTGGAGAAAGGCGTGTTCGCCGCGGTCATGGGTCCGTCCGGGGTCGGAAAGAGCACCCTCCTCCACCTTCTCGGCGGGATCGATCGTCCCGATGCCGGGCGCGTCGAGATCCTCGGCGTTTCACTCGACGATCTTTCCCCGAAGGAGCGCGCAAGGTTCCGCAACGAACGGATCGGTTTCGTCTTCCAGTTCCACCACCTGCTTCCCGAGTTCACCGCCGAGGAGAACGTCGCGTTCCCGCACCGGATCGCCGGAATTTCGGCGCGCGACGCGCGGCAGCGTGCCGCGAAACTCCTCGATCGCGTCGGGCTGGCCGACCGCCACTCGCACCTCTCGCGGTCGCTGTCGGGCGGAGAGCAGCAACGCGTCGCGATCGCGAGAGCTCTCGCGCGAGGCCCGAGTCTTCTCCTCGCCGACGAGCCGACCGGAAATCTCGACTCGGAATCCGCTCGCGGTGTCTTCGATCTCCTGACGGAGCTCCATCGCGAGTGCGCAATGACGACCGTTCTCGTCACTCACAACCCGGAACTCGCGAAGCGATGTGATAAGATTTTCAACATGTCCCGGGAAGGAATTCTCCCCGCGACCCGTTTCTCGGGCTAGCCATGGATTTCCACGGTCCCCGCCGCGGCGCCCCCTCGCATCCGAGTGCCGCGGATGTTTGAGAAATACAACGAAAAAGCGAGGCGCGCTCTCTTTTTCGCGCGTTACGAGGCCTCCAAGCTCGGCTCGAAGGTCATCGAGTCCGAGCACCTCCTGCTCGGGATCCTCCGCGAAGGGGAGGACATCATCAAGGAGATCTTCGCTCGCTTCAACGTGAAGCCGGAGGAGGTTCGCCGGGAGATCGAGGGGGATCGCATCTTCGTCGAAAGAATCTCCTCGACGGCGGAGCTGCCGCTTTCCGAGGAATCGAAGAAGATCCTCGCCTACGCCTCGCACGAGGCGGAGTCGATGATGCACCCCTACGTCGGGACGGAGCACCTCCTGATCGGCCTCCTCCGGGTGGACGGCTGCGTCGCGGGGCGCCTGTTGACCGCCCGCGGGTTCAACCTGTACGGCGTGCGCGAGGAGACGATCTCGCTCATCAAGGAGCGCGAGGTCTCCAAGCAGAAGAAGGAGCTGCCGTTCCTCGCGGAGTACAGCCGGGACCTGACGCAGCTCGCCGGTTCCGGCACATTCGATCCGCTGATCGGCCGGGAGAAGGAGGTCGAGCGGATCATCCAGATCCTCTCGCGCCGCACGAAGAACAACCCGATCCTCCTGGGAGAGCCGGGCGTCGGAAAGACGGCGATCGTCGAGGGGCTCGCGACCCGGATCGTCGAGGGCGCGGTCCCGATGTTTCTGTCGTCAAAAAAGATTCTGGCGCTCGATCTCTCGCTGATCGTCGCCGGAACGAAATACCGCGGCCAGTTCGAGGAACGGCTGAAGGGGATCATCCGCGAGCTGCGGGAAAACCCGGACCTGATCATTTTCATCGACGAGATCCACTCCCTGATCGGTGCCGGATCCGCGGAAGGGTCGCTGGACGCCGCGAACATCCTGAAGCCCGCGCTCTCGCGCGGAGAGGTGTCGTGCATCGGCGCGACGACATTGAAGGAATACCGGAAGTACATCGAGAAGGACCGGAGCCTCCTGCGACGGTTCCAGGCGATCCACGTCACCGCGCCGTCCGAGCACGAGACGTTCGAGATCCTGGAAGGGGTCAAGGACCGCTACGAACAGTTCCACAAGGTGCGGTACTCGGCCGAGGCGATCAAGACCGCGGTCTACCAGTCGAACCGCTACATCACGGACCGCTTCTTCCCGGACAAGGCGATCGACATTCTGGACGAAGCCGGGGCAAAGGTGAAGCTGAAGCGCGTCGCCGACACGCAGAACCTGCGCAAGCTCGAGATCGAAACGCGCCAGATTGTCAAGGAGATGAAGAAGGCGATCTCGGACAAGGATTTCGAGAAGGCCGTCTTTCTGCGCGAGCGCGAGATCGAGCTGAAGGAGGAGATCGAGCGCACCAAGGCGCAGACCGCCGAGCGAACGGAGGCGACGCAGGAAGTCACGCGGCGGGACATCGAGGAGATCATCTCCTCCTGGACCGGGATTCCGGTCGCGTCGCTCGAGATGGAGGAGGCGGAGAAGCTCCTTCACATGGAGGACGCTCTGCGCCGCCGGATCGTCGGGCAGGAGGCGGCGATCGTCGGCGTCTCCAAGGCGATCCGGCGTTCGCGCCTCGGCGTCAACAACCCGAACCGACCGATGGGATCGTTCATCTTTCTCGGGCCGTCCGGCGTCGGCAAGACTGAGGTCGCACGGCGCCTCGCCGAATTCCTCTTCGAGAACCAGAAATCGCTCGTGCGGTTCGACATGTCCGAGTACATGGAGAAGCACGCCGTCTCGAAGCTGATCGGGTCGCCGCCCGGGTACGTGGGGCACGAGGAGGGCGGACAGCTGACCGAACGGATCCGGCGCAATCCCTACAGCGTGATCCTCTTCGACGAGATCGAGAAGGCCCACCCGGACATCGCGAACCTGCTGCTCCAGATCCTCGAGGACGGCATCCTGACGGACGCCTACGGGAACCTGGTCGATTTCAAGAACACGCTCATCATCATGACGTCCAACATCGGAACGAAGCACCTCGTCAGCCGGACGCGCCTCGGCTTTGGCGGCTCGCGCGAGGTGCAGACCACGAAGGAGATCGAAGATCTCGTTCTGAAAGAGCTGAAGCGGGACTTCTCTCCCGAGTTCATCAACCGCATCGACGAGACGATCGTGTTCCACCCGCTCGGGCGCGAGGAGCTGACGAAGATCTGCCGGCTGCTGATCGACGACGTGAACGCGACTCTCGCTCCGAAAGGCGCCGCTCTCGACGTCGACGACGCCGCGGTCGAGTGGCTGCTGGCGCAGAGCGGCGACGACCCCAACATGGGCGCCCGTCCGCTGCGGCGCGCCATTCAGAAATACATCGAGGACCCGGTCTCCGAGGTCCTGATCCAGAGCCGCGACGAGCGGGTCGAGGCGATCGAAATCCGCGTCGGACCCGAGGGGCTGACCGTGATGGCGCGGGAGAGCGAACCGATCGGGTTGGAGTCCTGACCTCGGTCGCAGGTATCCGATAACCGGCCGTCGGGCCGGACGTCCGGGTCTTCCGGCTCGGAGCTTCCATCTCGGGGAATAATCCGGCTCGCGGGAGAGATAAGGATTTCGCTTGCGGCATCGAAGCAGGAACGACGGGAGGTGCGAGCGGTGGTGGCGATTGCCCGCGTGTGCGCTCGCGTTCCTCTTCTCCCTCTCGGCGTCGGGGCAGACCCCTTCGGTTTCCCGGATCGTTTCGCCTCCTCCGACTCCGACCCCTGCGTCGGTCGTCCCGACCCCTGCCGCGATCGTCCCGGCGCCGGCGCTCGTCGCCCCGACCCCGGCGCCGATCATCCCGAAGGCCGCGCCGGTCGCGCCGTCCGAGCGAATCGTCGGCATCCGCGTCGTCGGGTACCAGACGGTCTCGCCCGACACGATCGCGCATTACCTCGGAGTGAAAGTCGGTGACCCTTACGACCCGGAGAAGATCCGCGCGAACTTCCAGTCTCTGTGGGACGTCGGCCTCCTCGAGAACGTCTCGGTGGAAGCGGAGCGCGACGCGGCGGGAGTGACTCTGGTCGTCACCATCGAGGAGCGTCCCACGATTTCCTCGGTCGACTTCAGCGGGAACAAGAAGCTCTCGACGTCGCAGATCAAGGACAAGCTGAGAGAGGACAAGGTCGAGATCCACCAGGGCGCGCCGCTGTCCCTGCGCGAAATCGCGAAGACCCGGTCGGCGATCGCGGACTACTACGTTTCCCAGGGCTTCCGCAGCGCCACGGTCGATTTTCGCATCGAGGACATCTCCAAGACGGGCAAGAAGGTCGTCTTCGTCATCGACGAAGGGGAGAAGGTCAAGATCACGTCGATCACCTTTGAGGGAAACGCCGTCATTTCCGACCGCCGCCTCCGGATGGCGATGAAGAAGACCAAGGAGACCGCCGTCTGGCGGCTGTTCTCCGACAAGACCAGCTTCAACCAGGCCAACTACGACGAGGACGTCGAGAACGTCAAGGCGCTCTACCAGTCGCGGGGTTACAAAAACGTCGTGGTCAAGGACCCCAAGATCGACATCTACGTCAAGAACCCGCGAGCGAAACCGAAGAAGATCAAGCGCCGGGCCCGCATCACCATCCCGATCGTGGAAGGGGAGCGTTTCTACACCGGCAACATCCGCGTAGTGCGGGTCAATCAGCAGGGGCAGCCCGTGGATCCCCCAGAGCCCACGGTGATCCCCTCGAACGTCCTCTTGAAGGAGTTCTCCGAGCTGCCGCCCGGCTCCATCCTGAACCGGGAGCGGCTGGTCGAGGCTCTGCAGCGCATCGAGGGGAAGTACAAGTCGCGCGGGTACATCTACTGGTTCGCCGATCCCGAATACCACGAGATCGGCGATCACCGCGTCGACGTCGACGTGAAGCTCTACGAGGGGGACAAGTTCTATCTCGGCCGCCTCGAGGTCAAAGGAAACACCACGACCCGCGACAAGGTGATCCGTCGCGAGTTCGCCCTGGACGAGGGCGCAGTGATGAACATGGAAGCGATCAAGAAGAGCCTGCAGAAGCTCCAGCAGCTCGGCTACTTCAAGATCGCAGAAGATCCGGAGTTCTCGGTCCGTCCCGCCGATAAGAAAGTGGACATGGTCATCAAAGGGACCGAGGCGAGCAAGAACGAGATCCAATTCGGCGCGGGATATTCCGCGCTCGACGGCTTCTTCGGGCAGTTCTCCTTCCAGACGCGCAACTTCCTCGGACGCGGAGAGATTCTCGGCGCGTCCGCACAGGTGGGGCGAATCTCCAATTATTACGACGTCTCCTACACGGTTCCGTGGTTCATGGACCGGAACCAGACCGTCGGGGTCTCGCTCTTCCGCCGCAACGTCGACTACCTGAACATCGACGAGAAGCGATCGGGCGGGACCACGTTCTACGGGAAGGGGATCGGTCTCTTCGACAGCTGGTCATTGCTGTATGCATACGAAGACGTGAAGGCGAACTTCCCGGTGCGCGGCGCGCAGGTGCCCCCCGGGCAGCCGGCTCCGCCCGCGAAGTTCACGGAGATCACGGGAACGACCTCCTCGGTCACGCCCGGCTACCGGTTCGACAGCCGGAACGATCCCTTCGACCCGAACCGCGGCTACCGGCTTTACCTGACCGCGCAGTTCGCAGGGAGCGTGCTCGGAGGCAACCAGGATTTCATCAAACCCCTCGTGGGCGGCTCCGGCTACCTTCCGCTTCCATTCCCCCGCCACGCCTACCTCGGGGCGAATTTCGAAGCCGGCTACGTCGCTCCCTTTTCCGGCCGGGACGTTCCGATCTTCGAGCGGTTCCAGCTCGGCGGCGAGACGAGCCTGCGGGGATTCCGCACCGGTTCCGTGCTCCCGTTGAAGAAGAACAACCAGGTCTTCACCGACGACGTGGGTCGCATCCTCGGCGGGGACAAGTACTTCGTCGTGAACTTCGAGTACGTGTTCGCGTCGGTCGGGCCGGCGAAGCTGCTCGCTTTCACCGACGTCGGGAACGTGTACCACGAGAGCCAATCGATCGATTTCTCGCGGCTGCGAACCGCCGTGGGGGCCGAGCTGCGCATCTTCCTGCCGATCTTCCAGGCGCCTCTCCGGTTCATTTATTCGTTCAACCTCGATCCCAGGACGCCGATCGATCAGTTTGGATTTCCGATCAACAATTTGCGCGAAAAGCGGTCCGGCTTCGATTTCTCGATCGGAAGGACTTTTTGATGTTGCGGGGACAGGTCCTGCGGACCTGCACCCGCATCCTTATTCAGGTCCGGCCAGTCGGAAATGCCGGCTCCGGCACATCTGTTGTCTCGCCCAGGAAATTGCTACTATCCGCAGTTTTCGTGAGAAGGAGTCCTCGAATGAAACGACTTGTGCTTTCCCTCCTGGCCGCCTCGCTCGCCGCGGTCGTGAGCGCGCAGTCCGCTCCGACCGGCGCCGCGCCGGCCGGGCCGATCCGCGTTGCCGTCATCGACGTCGAGCGTCTGGTGCGGGATTCCTCCCTGGGCAAAGAGGCCTTCAACCGGGTGAAGAAGGTCAATGACGACAAGAAGGCCGAGGCGGACCGGCTCCAGAAAGAGCTGCGGGATCTCGAGCAGAAGCTCGCCGATCAGGGTCAGGCGTTGACCGACGAAAAGCGGGATCAGCTCCAGAAGCAGTACCAGGAGAAGGCGATCGACTTCAAGAGCTTCCAGGAGAAGGCGACCCGCGACCTCGACCAGGCTCAGAAGAAAGAGCTCGCCCAACTCGAACAGCGCGTGTTCCCGATCATCACGCAGCTCGGCAAGGAGCGGGGATACACGCTGATCTTCAACAAGTTCCAGTCCGGCCTCGTTTTCGCCGACGACGCGGCGGACATTACGGATGACGTGCTGAAGCGCTTCAACACGACCGTTGCCGTGCCGCCTGCCGCCGCGGCGAAGAGCGCCGCGCCCGCGCCCGCCGCTCCCGCGCCAACGAAGCCGCCCGCGAAGAAGCCCTCGTAGACCGGACACGGGACAGGGGACCCGGGACACGGAAGGAGCCCCTCGCGGGCTCCTTTGCTTTAGTAACATCCGGACCCGCGTGAAATCCCGGACGAAGAAGGTGAGACGCCCGGCGTCCCGGCCGCGAAAGCCGGTCAGCCGAAGGAGAAGGCCCGGTATGCGCTTTGCCGCGGGCGTTTCGGGCTTCACGCTCGGCGAGGTCGCCGTCGCCGTCGGGGGGCACGTGGTGGGCGATCCGGATCTCGCCCTCTCGGCCGTCCGATCTCTCGAAGACGCCGGACCACTCGACCTCTCCTGGGTCGCGGGGGAGCGGCGTTCCGCCGCGGCGAGCGGAGCCGGCGCGCTTCTCGTTCCTTCGGTGGAGGCCGCGGCCGGAAAACCCTGCGTCGTCGTCGATTCACCGCCGCTCGCGCTGGCCCGGTGGCTTGAGTTCTCCCATCCCGTGAGACGGCCGGCCGCCGGAGTCGCGCGCGGGGCTCGTGTCCATCCGAGCGCGAAGATCGGCCGCGGAGCTTCGATCGCCGCGGGGTCAACCGTCGGCGCCGGAGCGCGGGTGGGACAGCGGACGCGCATCGCGGAAGGAGTGTTCGTGGGCGAGGGCGCAGAGATCGGAAACGACTGCTTCCTGCATCCGAACGCCGTCGTCCAAGAGCGGTGCGTCATCGGGTCGCGATGCATTCTGCACTCCGGAGCCGTGGTCGGATCCGACGGCTTCGGCTACGTCTGGGACGGCACGGCGCACCGCAAGATCCCGCAGGTCGGGATCGTCCGCATCGGCGACGACGTCGAGATCGGCGCCAACGCGGCGATCGACCGGGCCACGCTCGGCGAGACCCGGATCGGGCGGGGAACGAAGATCGACAACCTCGTCCAGGTCGGCCACAACGTCGTCGTGGGAGAGGATGCGATTCTCTGCGGTCAGGCGGGAATCGCCGGGTCGGCGCGTCTCGAAGACCGGGTGACGCTCGCCGGCCAGGTCGGCGTCAACGACCACGTCACCGTCGGGAAGGGCGCGATCGCGACGGGCCAGGCGGGCGTGACGGGCTCGGTCGCAGCCGGCGCCGTCGTGTCCGGAATGCCTGCCGCCCCGCACCGCGACTTTCTGAGGCGCGCGGCGATCGTGGCCCGCCTGCCGGAGCTCGCGCGCCGGCTCGAGGACCTCGAACGCCGGCTCGCGCGGTTCGAGAAAGGAGGCTCCTCCTGGAAATCGGAATCACCGAAATCCTGAAGATCCTCCCGCACCGCTATCCCTTCCTGCTCGTGGACCGCATCCTGGAAGTCGAGGAGGGAAAGCGCGTCGTCGGGATCAAGAACGTCAGCTTCAACGAGGAGTTCTTCCAGGGCCACTTCCCGGGCAACCCCGTGATGCCGGGCGTGCTCATCGTGGAGGCCATGGCGCAGGTCGGCGGGGTGGGACTCCTCGCGAGCCTTCCCGACAGAGAGAAGAAGCTCATCTACATGACCGGCATCGACCGGTGCAAGTTCCGCCGTCCGGTCATCCCCGGAGACCAGCTCGTGATCGAGGTCGAGATGGTGTCGATCAAAACGCGGATCTCGAAGTGTCGGGCAACCGCGAAGGTCGACGGAGTGCTCGCCGCCGAGGCGGAGCTCCTTTCGACGATCATCGACCGTCCGTGAGCGTCGAAGTTCACCCGTCGGCGGTCGTCTCTCCCGGCGCGCGGCTCGCGGAAGGGGTCCGGATCGAGCCGTACGCCGTCGTGGGCGACGGCGTCGAGCTCGGCCGCGGGACGACCGTCGGATCACACGCGCAGATCGAAGGGCCGGCGACCTTGGGCGAAGCCAACCGGATCTTTCCGCATGCCGTGCTCGGATTCGAGCCTCAGGACCTGAAGTACCACGGGGAGAAGACGAAGCTCGACGTCGGCAGCCGCAACGTCTTCCGGGAGTTCTCGACCGTCCACCGGGGAACGATGACCGGGCATGGCGAGACCGTGATCGGCGACGACAACTACTTCATGGCCTACTCGCACGTGGCGCACGACAACCGGGTCGGCTCGGGGACGATCTTCGCGAACTGCGCCTCGCTGGCCGGGCACGTCGACGTCGGCGATCGAGCGATCCTGGGCGCCTTTACCGCCGTCCACCAGTTCGTGCGGATCGGACGGCACGCGTTCGTCGGGGCGTTTACCCAGTGCCGCCAGGACATTCTCCCCTTCTGCAAGACCGACGGCGCCGACGCGAAGACTTACGGGATCAACACGATCGGCTTGAAGCGCCAGGGGTTCCCGGACGGGGAGATCGAAGCTCTTCAGAGGGCCTACCGGCTGCTCGTGAAATCGAAGCTGAACACCACCCAGGCGCTCGAACGAATCGAGAGCGAGCTCTCCGGGCCGGCCGTCGAAGAGCTGGTCAAGTTCATTCGGGAAAGCAAGCGGGGGTTCCACCGGTGACCGGGCGCCGCACGCGCCCGGTCATCCCGAGCCGCCATCGGGCGGCGAGGGATCCCTGGAATCAAGGGATCCTTCGGCCCTTCGGGCCTCAGGATGACCGGTCATGAGAGAAGTCCGTCTCGCCGTCGTCGGCGTCGGCCACCTCGGACGCCATCACGCGAGAGTGGCCTCGTCGCTCGCCGGGCTCCGGGTCGTCGGAGTGCACGATCACCATCCGGGGCGGGCCGAGGAGATCGCGCGCGAGTTCTCTCTTCGGGTTCTCTCCAATTTCGAACAGATCGCGGAGGAGGCCGAGGCGGTCGTCGTCGCGACCCCGACCGTCACGCACGCCGAGATCGCCGGCTACTTCCTGGATCGCGGCCTCCACGTGCTGGTCGAGAAGCCGATCGCGGCAGACCTCGCCCACGCCGAGGACCTTGTCCAGCGCGCGCGCCGGGCCGGCCGGGTTCTCCAGGTGGGACACGTCGAGCGCTACAACCCAGCGATCGAGGCCGCTCTCGAACTCGTCGCGGCGCCGCGCTTCATCGAGGTCCACCGGCTCGGCGTCTTCACGGCACGAAGCCTGGACGTGGACGTCGTCCTCGATCTCATGATCCACGATCTCCAAATCGTCTCCGCCCTCGTGGGCCGGCCGGTCCGGGAGGTTCGCGCGGCCGGCGTGCCGGTGCTCACCCAGAAGCTCGACATCGCGAATGCCCGGCTCGCATTCGAAGGCGGCTGCGTGGCGAACCTGACCGCCTCGCGAGTCTCGGCCGAAAAGGTCCGCAAGTGCCGCGTGTTCGCTCCCTCCATCTACGTCTCGGTCGACATGCAGGCGCAGAGCGTGTCGGCGTTCCGCCTCCTCTCCGAGAGCGGTCGGCCGGAGATCCTGCCGGTGCCGGTCTCCGTATCGCGCGAGGAGCCGCTCTCCCGCGAGCTCGCGGACTTCCGGCGCGCCGTCACGGAAGGAAGCCGGCCCCTGGTGTCCGGCGAGGACGGGCGCGACGCGCTCGCCCTCGCCGAGCGGGTGCTCGAGGCCGTGGAGACCCACCGCGTGACCCTGGAGGAGGCGCCGGTCTGACGGTCCCCGTGGGCCTCATCGGAGGGAGCGGCGTCTACGATCTCGAAGCGATCGAGGGGTTGCGCGAAGAAAACCTGGAAACCCCCTTCGGTCCGCCCTCCGATTCCTATTTCACCGGCACGCTCTCCGGAGTTCCCGTGGCGTTTCTCTCCCGGCACGGCCGGGGACACTCTCTCTCTCCGAGCGAGATCAACTACCGCGCGAACGTCTGGGGCTTCAAGACGCTCGGCTGCGATGCGCTCCTGTCCGCGTCGGCGGTCGGCAGCCTCCGGGAGGAAGACGCGCCGCGCCGGGCCGTGATCCCGGATCAGTTCATCGACCGGACCCGTCACCGCCCCGACACGTTTTTCGGCGACGGCCTCGTCGCGCACGTCTCCTTCGCGGAGCCGGTTTGCCCGAGTCTCGCCCGCGCGCTCGAGGAGGCCGCCGACGCCGCGAATCTGCCGGCGCGGCGCGGCGCGACCTACGTCTGCATGGAGGGACCGCAGTTCTCGACACGGGCGGAGTCGCTCCTGTACCGCTCCTGGGGCGCCGACGTCGTCGGGATGACGAACCTGACCGAGGCGAAGCTCGCGCGCGAGGCGGAGATCTGCTACGCGCTCGTCGCGCTCCCGACGGACTACGACTGCTGGAAGCCGCACCCCGGCACGCTCGACCAGGCGAAGGTCATCGAGGAGATCCTCGGGAACGTGAAGGCCGCGACGCAGAACGCGATCGAGCTCATCCGCCGCGCCATCCCGCGGATCGCGGAGCTCGGGGACAAGCCGTGCCCGTGCCAGTCGGCGCTCGCGCTCGCGATCTGGTCGGACCGTTCGCGGATAGCGCCCGCGGTGAAGGAGCGGCTCCGGCCGATCCTCTCGAAGTACCTGCCCTGAGGGCGCCGGTCGAAGTACCTGCCCTGAGGGCGCCGGCGCCTCACGCGCTCGGCCGCTCGGAGGGGGGCGCGCGGAGCGCCTCGGCGAGGGTGGCGAGGTCCTCCACGAGCCGGGCGAGCTCGGTGCGCCGCGCGGCGTCGTCAGGGGCGCGGAGTATCGACGAGGGGTGGACCGTCGCCATGACGAGGGGCGCGAGCGGGGAGGCGACGAGCTCGCCGCGATGCTCGGTGACGCGGAAGCTCCGCCCGAGCAGCGCCTGGGCGGCGGTCGCCCCCAGGCAGACGAGCGCGCGCGGGCGCACCACCGCGAGCTCGGCCTCGAGCCAGGGGCGGCAGGCGCGCACCTCGCCCGCGGACGGCTTCTGGTGGATGCGACGCTTTCCCCGCGCCTCCCACTTGAAGTGCTTCACGGCGTTCGTCACGTAGACGCCGCGCCGATCGATCCCGGCGGCCTCAAGGGCGCGGTAGAGCAGGCGCCCAGCCGGCCCGACGAAGGGACGGCCGGAGAGATCTTCCTCGTTGCCCGGCTGCTCCCCGACGAGCATCACCTCGGCGAGCTGGGGCCCCTCG
>WNFY01013029.1_pt1 | contig 13229 bp, 13 predicted proteins | sample 5400091 | NCBI WGS metagenome assembly WNFY01 (sample SAMN13153364, study PRJNA577476) | soil metagenome | isolation source: 60 cm soil or saprolite under grassland replicate 1 | place: USA:California | collected 2016-06-15 | reverse complement strand
AACGGCTAAAGGCTGTTTTCAAGGTTTGACGCTAGCAAGGCGCTATTTCTATAATGATTCATCCACACCAGAGTGGCTGGTCTTGCGCGGGAGTGGTCGCCCGCAATCGGATGCGAGTAGATCGGCCTGCCCAACGGATGCTCACACAAAAGGGTGTGGCGCTGATATCTCGGCATCTGAGCGAATCCAGATTTCTGAAATCAGATTTAAGAGAATTGAGAGCAGCAACCCAAGGAGTTGTTTAATCACATGAAACCTACGCTTATGCGTTCTTTAACCGCCGTGGCAGTGCTCGCGTCAGCAGTTGCCCTGGCCCAGACTGATCCTGCTGCCTCGTCGGCCGCGTTGCCTGCGGCTCCCAGTGCTGCCACTTCCTCTGCACCTGCTCCCGTGGCCGCGCCCGGGGGGAGCACCAGGATCGGAACCATCAACATTGAAGCTGCTATTTTTGCCAGCAACGAAGGCCAGCGTGACGGCGATGCTGTGGCCGAAAAGCTGAAGCCCAAACAGACTGAGCTGAAGGCAATGAGTGATGAGATTGAAGGCCTGAAGAAGCAGCTCAACACGCAAGGAGCAAGTCTCAGCGACGATGCGAAAGCTGAATTGACGAAAAAGATTGAGCAGAAGCAGAAAACACTGGAACGCAACAATACGGACCTGCAGGAAGAAGTGCGAGGCCAGGAAAACGAGATAGCCCAGCGGATACTGCGCAAAATGGGGCCACTCATCGTGAAGTATGCTGGCGACAACGCTTTTGGGTTGATCATTGATACTTCAACCAACAATCAGTGGCCGAACGGTCCGGTGCTTTGGCAGAATCCAGCGATTGATATCACCAAACCGATCGTGGATGCTTACAACGTTCAGTCTGGCGTTGCGCCGCCTGCGAAGCCAAGCACACCATCGAGCAGCAGGCCAGGCGGTACGGGATTGAATAAACCTGCTACGCCGACAGCCCCAGCAACCAAGCCACCCGCTTCGCAGCCAAAGCAATAGCGGACACCGTTCGAGAAGAATTTGTTCCTAAGGCCGCGAGAAATCGCGGTCTTTTTATTTTTGCTCCGGTCGCTCCGGTTTGAGGTGCCGTGGTGTCTTTATCTCGCAGCAGAAACTTCTGCTGCGAGGCGCGCCATGTTTCCCGGATTGGACACGGTTGATGTACCACACGGCCGGCGATGGACCGCTCTGACTTCGTTCATCTTGCAAGGAATTCTCGTTAGCGCGGCGCTGGTGTTGCCGCTGCTTTATCCTGCGAACTTGCCTGAGGCATTCGCCCGGCATCGGATATTTTTGCCGATGCTAGGCGGTGAAGCGCGGATCAGACCTAGTCAGGATATTACGCAACACGGCGGTGGGGTGCACCTCAACCCCATTGTTGTTCACAACGTTTTCACCCTTTCATCTGGACGCAATCACGCTGCACAGGACGCCGACGCGACCACCCCAGATTTGCAAATCGGAACTGGGCAACCGGTCGGCGGCCCCGGAATCAGCAACATCTTGTCGACCGGGTACCCACCACCTTTGTTGAATCCAACCCCCGCGACAAAGCCACGCCCAATTTCTGTCGTGATGGAGGGCAATCTGATCCACCGAGTCGAGCCGCTGTACCCGGCCATTGCAAAGCAGATCAGGTTACAGGGAGTCGTCGAGCTTCGGGCGCTGGTCAGCTCTGACGGAACGATTCATCAAGTGCAAGTCGTCAGCGGGCCTGCGATCCTGGCGCATGCTGCGATAGAAGCTGTGAATCAATGGAAGTATCGGCCGTACTACCTGAATGGCACGCCGATACCCGTGGAGACGCAGATCACGGTGAAGTTCATATTGAATCAATAGCAGGAATCCAATGGAAGCGGAGTAGCCCGAGCGTAACCTGGGATCCATCGGCTCGGCAAACTATAATCGAGTACGTGGCAACCATCGAGATCGCGAAGCGCGCCGCGACGCGTCCCACATGGGCGGAAGTGTCTCTGTCGACGCTGCGCGAGAACTATCGCACTGTCACAAAATACGTTGGCAGTGGAGTAACAGTGTGCGCGGTAGTCAAGGCTTACGCTTATGGGCATGGCGCGGTCGAATGCTCCAAGGCGCTGGAGGCGGAAGGTGCCACCTGGCTCGGAGTGACGTCGCTCGACGAAGCCATTCCTCTTCGCGAAGAGGGCATCGCCACACGAATCCTGCTGATGACCGGCTTCTGGCACGGAGAGGAAGCAGAGATTGTCAGGCTCGATCTGACGCCGACGGTTTGGGAGATTGGGCAAATCGAATTGCTGGAACGCGCCGCCGCTCGGCTCGGCGTACCGCAACAATCAGTGCATCTGAAAATTGATAGCGGCATGGGACGGCTGGGCTGCACGCCGGAAGAATTACCTGGAATTTGCGCCGTCTTGAAATCATCGCGGCACTTGAAGGTGGAAGGCTTCGCCACACACCTAGCATCGTCGGAAGTGTTGGACGCGCCATCCGTCAGCGAACAGCTGAACGCGTTCGCCGAGGCGCGCCGCGTGCTGCGCGAGTATGGCTTCGATCCCCCGCTGGTCCACACCGCCAACACTTCGGCAGTAATCTCTCACCACGAGAGTTGGAACACGATGGTGCGTCCCGGCCTTGCGCTCTACGGTTACCACTTGCCTTTTGAGCGTGCCGGTCGCGTGGTAAGCGGCAGGGGGCTCAGGCTTTCGGTGAAACCGGTTCTGACTTGGAAGACACGAATTCTTTCGCTACGTGACATGCGCGCCGGACAGGCACTCGGCTATGGCGGTACCTATGTGACCAAGGCGCCTTCCCGGGTTGCGATCCTTCCGGTCGGGTATGCCGATGGCCTTAATCGCGGCCTTTCTGCCGGTGGCCGCGTCATTGTGCGCGAGCATTATGCGCCGATCGTGGGACGCATCTCGATGGACCTTACGACGGTGGACGTGACCGGAATTCCCGGAGTAGAAGTAGCAGATGAAGTGGTGCTGCTGGGTTCGCACGATGGCCTCAGCGTGGATGCGCGTGAGCACGCTGAATTGGCCAACACAATTCCCTACGAAATTCTCTGCGCGATTTCGAAAAGAGTGCCGAGAAGGTACTGCTGATAGACCCTCTAGCATTCAGCCAATCCAACGCTGCTGCCTACCCTGCTATCGGTAGACGAGCTTAACTCCCCGCCGCATCCAAGTACACCGAACGAGGTGCACAATGAAATCGAGCAATGGAAATGACCTATTCGGTAATTGGTTTGGAAAGACAGCCGCCAAGACCGCGGGCTGGGTCGGTTCGCCTTGGGCATTCATGTTCGCCGTATTAACAATCGTGCTCTGGGCCGCCAGTGGGGCCTACTTTCATTACTCTGATACATGGCAACTTGTCATAAACACTGGCACCACCATCATCACGTTCTTAGTGGTTTTCCTCATCCAGAACACCCAGAACCGCAACGATCGCGCCGTGCAGTTGAAGTTGGACGAAATAATCCGCTCCATTCACAGTGCGCACAACGAAATGATTGATATCGAAGAGCTCTCTGACACAGAACTCGAACAATTAGCGAAGCAATACCATCGGGTACGCGAAGAATGCGAACTGCGCGAGGCAAAGAAGAAGCGCATGGCTTCATAGCGAAGCTTCAGGCCCCGGGGTTGTAGACGCGATGAAACTGTCAATTGTCGCCGTAAGCGATAGGGCAAGCGAGATTACACCAGTGACGCAATGCGCTCGAGAATGTCGGGAGGTAGAACTCTAGCTTTTCGAACCGTCGTATCGATACATACCCCAACCACCAACATGGTCGCCGCTAGCTCTCCGGTTTCATCATTCCTCATCTCATGCGAGAACCGGACAGATTTTTCTTTTGCTTCCAGGACCGCCGAGCGAATTGTAAGCAGGTCCCCGGCACGCAACTCGCGCTTATATTCGATGTGCTGCTCGACCGCCACCAGGCCAAATCCCTCCGTTCGCAGTCGCGACGGAGTTGCGCCCATTGCCGCCAGAATTTGCCAGGTGGCCTCATCGAATTTTCCGACGTACCACATCACGTTCATGTGGCCCATGTGGTCGCATTGCCAGGTATACACTGTCCCGCGATAAGTCATAATCGATTCTGCCATGGCGATGGTTCGATCCTTTCCTTACGGCTCCGTTCAGGACGACGATCCACGTCGGGCCAAGGCAGACAGTCTAAACCGGTTTGCGGCAGGTCGGGCCTCCGCGGCATTCGATGCCGAATGATGAGAGCTGACTAGCCAAACGCTCCCACTGGATGCTGACGCCTAACTAAGTGTTGAACTGCCGCTTTGCTATCCTTGATCAATGACATCCCTCTATGCTCGCTGGATGTACAACTGGGAAACGCGGCTAACACAGGTGGACAACAACCGCGTGGTGCGACCTCTGGAATGGGGAATCGGCTGGACACATGAGTGGCCCTGCCGAAACGGATTCATGGTGGCGCAAACGGACGAGCAATGCGAGCGCTACCTTCGCGAGTACAATCTGCGGGCAGTCGCCAGCAGCGATGAATTTTTCTCGTATGAACCTCCACGTGATTTCCGGCTGGAACGACGTGCAGTTCAGGTCTTCAGCACGCGCGAAATTCCGGATCCGCGGCTGGAAGCGAAGGTGCGGGGAAGCCATGCCGAGTTCCTGCGGTTTACGTCTCCGGTACGCACGCCCTATCCGGAGAACAATCTAGCGAATGCACGCTGGTTTCCCGCGAAAGGCAGGAGTGCGGTTGTGCTGCTGCCGCAATGGAATTCCGATGCGCTAAGCCACAATACGCTCTGTCGAATTCTGAATCGGCTCGGAATCTCCGTGTTGCGGCTGAGCATGCCATACCACGACATCCGCCGGCCCGCAGAAATTCGGCGCGCCGACTACGCCGTCTCCGCCAATATTGGCCGAACTTTGGACGCTACGCGCCAGGGGGTGCTTGATATCCGATGTTGCCTGGATTGGCTGGAGCATCAGGGGTTTGAGCGGCTGGGGATCGTGGGCACCAGCCTCGGGTCGTGCTATGCGTTTATTGCTGCCGCGCACGATCCGCGAATCAAGGTTGCGGCCTTCAATCACGCCTCAACCTATTTCGCAGATGTAGCCTGGCACGGGCAATCCACACGCCACATTCGCCAGGGGCTTGAGCAGCAGCTCGATCTGGAAAGGCTGCGGTCTCTGTGGAGCGCGATCAGCCCAATGTCGTACTTCCAGCAGTTTGCCCGCTGGCCAAAGCAGTCGCTTGTGGTGTATGCGAAATACGACTTGACCTTTTTGCCGGAGTTCTCGAAACAAGTGGTCGAGCAATTTGAGCACTACAGACTCGAGCACAAGATCGCGGTGCTGCCCTGCGGGCATTATTCGACCGGCGAGAGCCCGTACAAGTATCTGGATGGCTGGTATCTGGCGGCGTTTTTGAGGAAGGCGCTGGTTCCCTAACCCTTACTTTCTGATTCCACCTCCTGCAAAAAAGGCGCCCGCTTTCGCGAGCGCCTTACCCAACGCGGGGCTGGTTGACCCCTAAACTATTTCGCTGTCACCAACGAATGTGTGATTGCGTGGACCGACAGGGCAATCCGGTTCTGCACGCCGACCTTACGCATCAGCTTGGCCACGTGAGCTTTTACGGTGCGTTCTTCAATGCCTAACGCTGATCCAATTTCTTTGTTGGAACGTCCCGCGACCAGCATTTCCAGAACTTCTTTTTCGCGATCGGTGAAGGTGACGCGGCCATTCGGGAAGATTCGGCCAGGAGAAGAGCTGACCCGCTCGATGAACATGGAGAGCACGCGGCGAGGCGCCCAGACTGAGCCTTGATGAACAATCCGCAAGGCCTGAACAAATTCGGTGGGGGAGGCGGCCTCATCCACGTAGCCTTTGGAACCGGAGGCAATGGCCTTCAAAATGGTCTCTTCGTCCATGCCGGCGCCGGTCACGATAATGCGCAGGTCGGGGCGCGAAGCTTTCAGGCTGGCCATGACGTCGAACAGATTCTGCCCGTTACGGTTGCCAAGGAGAACCAGGTCAATGTCCTGCATAACTGCGATATCCGGCAGGCTGGCCGAAACGAGCTCGAAATCCGGCTCGGAATCAAACAGGGCGCGAAAGCCGACAAAACGCAGCGGATCGCTCTCGACCACCGCAATTCGAATCTGAGGCTTCTTTGTGGGTGCCGCTTTCATGGCGGTTGCAGCTTTCATAGATATGCCTGTCCTCGGGCGTAACGATGTAGGTAGGATATCTGCATTGGGGAGCGATGCAAGGTTTCGTAACACATTGCGAATTACGGGAGTAACATGATGTGCATCCAAATCTGGGCAGCTTGGGACTCGAAAAGATGAACATTAGGAAATCAATCAGGACGGCGGCTTCCGTGGTCCTGCTGGCGGCAATGGCCACGGCGCAGACGGCGTATCAACCGAAGTTCAAGGGCGACCCAGCCCGGTCTGATTCGGAAGCGGCGGCGCTAGGCTACCTGCGGACATTCCTGCGAGCGCAAAAGGTTTACAAGAAAAAGAATGGACACTATGCGACCACGCTGATGGACCTGTCGAAAACGGGATCGTTCACCCGGCGCATGGCGTCATCAACGGACCGGGGCGACTACACGGTGAAATTCCGGCCGCACAAAGACAAAGATACCTTCGAGATCACGATGGTGCCGAAACTGCCCGACTCCACCCACCGTTCGTTCTTCTCCGATGACCAAGGAAAAATTCGAGTGGACGAAACCAAAATCGGTAATCTGAAATCTAGCCAGCTGGTTCTGGCTTAACTTCCACCACTTTGCCGCCGTGATAGCTGATCTTGATTGGCTTGCCGCCGTTTGGGTAGTCGAGAGTTCTGTCGGTTGAATCCCCACCGCTTTCGAGAAGACCGATTCCAAGAGCAAAGTTAGCTTGCAATTCACTCATACCCAGCTTCACTTGATGCTGGTCAACTGCTTGCCATATGTCCGCAGGCCAATGCTTGTAGAGTTGGTGCGGGTCTTCAATGAACAACATTTCATTGGCCCAGAATTTGAAGTCCCCGCCTTTCGCAGTACCGATGGGAGTTGCGTAGGACTTGCCGTCCTGCTCGAACACGGCTAGGATTTGCCGCTCACCGGGAGTTTTCGGTGAAGCGCCGGTTACCACCTCCTTGACCTCAAGTTTCTGGATCGGCAGCAGCTTGCCCGCCTCGCGCGAAAGGTCAGCATGGCGAGTGGCGCGGTCATAGGGAAAGTAGCCGTAGGCATAACCAACTTTCACCCACACCGGCTGCTTCGTAATTTCAGTCTTGGCAGATTTCAGATCGTACGGGTACATCTTCTTGGAAGTGACATAGAGGTCGGGATCAAGTGTGACGGTCTGTTGCTTCTCTGGCACCGCTGTTTCCTGGTGCCGCTCGTAAAAAATCCATGTCACGCGGATGGCGGCAACGACCATGCCGAGAATCAGTATGATTTGGATTTTTTGTTTCATAGGGAGCTGTCAGCTATCAGCGATTAAGCAAGAGCTTGATTTTACCTGATAGCTGAACCATGCCAGCCCGTTGTCCAAGTTCCGCGGACGTTCAGCCGCCCCTACGGGACTCTATCAGTCTGGCAATGTTCCCGGCGCTGAAGCGCCGGGCTATTAGCAGTTGTCCCTCTGGGACACAGAAAAGCAGATCTTTGAGCGCCGGGCAGGTGGCCCCGCCGGCACACAGAAGCAGAACGCTGAGCGCGATCGAGTTTTTCCTGAGTTGATCGAGTTTCTGCTCATCGCACCCCGAGTTTTCCATAATCTTGATCGAGTCTCTCCCGCCCTCGATGGGGCGGCCAAGGTCTCGCCTTCCTGTAAACTTGAAGCAGGAGAAATTATGCCAGCCACAACTCAGGACGAAGTTCTTACCGCGCTCAAGGATTGTTACGATCCGGAGATCCCCGTCAACATTGTGGATCTCGGCCTGATTTACGGGATCAAGATTGATCCCGCCGAAAATGATCAGCAGGACATCACGGTCGACATGACACTGACGGCGCAGGGCTGTCCGGAGCACGTCACGATTGGGGAGCAGGTGAAGGGGCGCGTGCAGCAAATTCCCGGAGTGCGCACGGTGAACGTGAACGTCGTGTGGGAGCCGGCTTGGACGCCGGAACGATTGAGCCCAGAAGCCCGCAAACAGCTTGGCATTGAGTAAGCCTTAGTTTCCTAGGAGCGCATCGAATAAATCCGGTTGGCGGCGTGCATTCGCTTGCGCAAATTGTTCACCTACACGCGACGCGACTTCCAATACAGTCAAGCCGCGATCCACGTAGTACGGGAGTTCCGCCCGAATTGCGCGAAAGTTTTCCGGATAGTGCGATGCCAACGCTGCCAGACTCACTCCCGCGAACATCAACCCGCCACCGCGTTTGCCTTTGACGAAGCAGATCGCGCTCAAAGCTGCCGATCCGGCGATCAGCGCCCGCTTCCAATTTTCCATCTCTTGCCGCTCATATCTTCTCACCATGATGTCTCGACTATACTGCCGAGTGCCTCCGGAGGGCTAGGATGCGAACTTTGAAACCCGCGATCTGCTTTTTTACAGCTTTTCTTTTTCTTGCCGTTACTTGCGGCGCAGCTTCAAGTCAATCGAAACCGAGAGCACGGGATTTAGGGGTGCCATTCGACGGAGTTCCGGGGCCCCTCAACGCGATCACGGATGTGAAAGGGGTGGAAGTTGGCCATACCACCTTGATTTCCGGCGACGGCGCTTTGAAGGTAGGCGTTGGGCCTGTTCGTACCGGGGTGACTGCCATCCTGCCGCGAGGGAAGGATTCGAGAGATCCGGTCTTCGCCGGATTCTTCAGCCTGAACGGCAATGGCGAAATGACAGGTGCGCACTGGGTGGAGGAGTCGGGCTTCCTCGAGGGGCCAGTGATGATCACGAACACCCATAGCGTCGGTGTGGTGCGCGATGCGGTGATTGCTTGGCGAGTGAAGCGCGCGCCGCCTGATGAAGAGGGCTATTCGTGGTCGCTGCCGATTGTCGCAGAGACATGGGATGGTGATTTGAACGATGCCAATGGCTTTCACGTGAAACCCGAGCACGTTTTTCAGGCCCTCGACGCTGCCTCGGGCGGCGCCGTTGTGGAAGGCAACGTGGGCGGCGGTACCGGGATGACATGTAATGAGTTCAAGGGTGGAATTGGGACCGCATCTCGAAAGCTGGACGCAAAGTTTGGCGGCTATACGGTAGGAGTCCTGGTGCAATGCAATTATGGCTGGAGGAGTCAGTTGCGAATCGCCGGTGTACCCGTTCGCCGCGAGATCACCGAGAACACAACCCGCGACGACGATATTGGATCCATCATCGTCATAGTTGCGACAGACGCGCCACTGATCCCTACGCAATTGAAGCGCATTGCCAGGCGAGTGCCACTGGGTTTGGGCAGACTCGGCAGCTTTTCCGGCAATGGTTCTGGGGACTTGTTTATTGCCTTCTCAACCGCGAATCCCGGTATCTCGGGTGCGAAAGGTATTCCTCAGCTAAAAATGCTGCAGACCACGAATCTAAACCCGTTGTTCCTGGCAACCGTGCAGGCAACCGAGGAGGCAGTGGTGAATGCGATGGTTGCAGCCGAAACCATGACCGGCATTAATAATCACACGGTGACCGCCCTGCCGCACGACGAACTGCGTGAGGTGCTGAAGAAATACAACCGGCTCGCCAAGTAGGAGGCCATCCTAAAGTTCTCAAAAGGCGCGAAACTTAGGATGGGGCACGCCGCGGTTACGGCGGTCACCTGCGCGATGACATCAGGCGTGTTCAACTGCGCTAGACTTACGCCATCGGCTGATCGTCAGTCTTCCCCTGATGTTGCCCGCACTGCTTTAATAAGTAGAAGGACAAGTTTTGAGTATCCGGCCAAAACCAGCTCTGGCGCTCTCTGAAACCGAGCAGCGACTGCGCACTATCGTCTCGAAAGCCCCCGTCATTCTGTTTGCTGCAGACGCAAACGGAACGGTGACGCTTTGTGAGGGCAAGGCGCTGCAGAAGTTGGGAAAGCGTCCCGGCCAATCTGTGGGGCAGTCGCTGTTTGAGATGTACCGCAACTACCCACCGCTGATTGCGAGCATTCGCCGCGCGCTGGCAGGCGAAGAATTCTTCAGTGAAGAGCAACTGCCGGAACTCGGCCTGTGCTTCGAAACCCATTGGGCGCCGCTGCGCGCAGAAGATGGACGTTTGGCCGGCACGATCGCCGTGGCCGTCGATGTTAGCGAACGCGCCCGCAACGAGCGCGCGCGAGAAGATGCTGAGACCCTTTATCGCAGCCTGGTCGAGCAACTCTCGGCGGTCACTTACATTGCTGAGCTTGGGGTGGAAGGTGAGTGGCTGTTTGTCAGCCCGCAGATCGAATCGTTGCTGGGGTATTCGGCAGCGGAATGGCGAGCCAATGCGGCGAATTGGATCGAAAACGTCCACCCCGAAGACCGGCACGTCGCACTGGCCGCCGAAGAAGCTACCCAGGCAGGCAATTCCTTTCGCGCGGAGTACCGAATGCTCCGCCGCGATGGCAAGGTGATATGGATCAATGACAGCGGCTCGCTCGTGCCTGGTCCCAACGGCCGCCAGCTGTTGCATGGAGTGCTCCTGGACGTCACTGAGCAAAAACAGTTGCAGGCCCATTTGTCGCATAGCCAGCGAATGGAAGCGGTGGGGCAATTGGCGTCCGGCGTTGCCCACGATTTCAATAATCTCCTGACCATTATCAAGGGCTATAGCAGCCTGATGATTGACCGCAATCCTGGTGGCCCGGACTCGCATGCTGCGCGGGAGATCCAGCAGGCGGCAGAGCGGGCGGCGGCGCTCACCCATCAGCTCCTGGCGTTCAGCCGCAAGCAGACGCTGCAGCCGCGCGTCCTGGACTTAAACAACATTGTGCATGGCTTAGAGATGATGTTGCGCCGCGTACTGACCGAGAACGTCGAGCTTTGCATCCAAACAGCGACGGACCTCGGCTTGGTGAAGACCGACCCCGTCCAGATGGAGCAAGTCCTGATCAATCTCGTGGTGAATGCGAGAGACGCAATGCCAAAGGGCGGAAAGCTCACCATCGCCACGGCGCCACGTGAAGTGTTGAACGATTGCGGCGAGGGCGAATCGCTCATGCGTGCAGGATCGTATGTGACGCTTTCGATCTCAGATACGGGGATTGGGATGGATGCGGAGACTCGGACGCGGATTTTCGAGCCATTTTTTACGACGAAAGAGGTTGGCAAGGGAACCGGCCTCGGTCTCGCGACCGTGTATGGCATCATCAAACAGAGTAATGGGCAGATTGAAGTTGAGAGCGAACCTGGGAAAGGCGCCATATTTCGTGTTTCTCTGCCCCGGGTCGAACATGAAGGAGTGGCGCCACGGAAGATGACGATGACCGAATCCCATAAGCGCGGAACCGGAACTATTCTGCTGGCAGAGGACGAGCCACTCTTGCGAGAACTCGGGCAGACCATCTTGACTCAAGCGGGATATGAGATTCTGACCGCGCCGAACGCTGAAGCGCTCAAATCATTTGTCGCAGACTACACGGGGAAAATAGATCTGTTGCTGACTGATGTCGTCATGCCCGGTATGAGTGGGCCGGAGCTGGTGCGCCTGGTGCGAGCGCGCTGGCCCGATATTCGTGTGCTCTATATGTCCGGGTACGCGGATGATGAGATCGAAGACCTCGACCGCGATGCCGGGTTCCTGCAAAAGCCATTCACGCCCGCAGAGCTAACGGCGAAGATCGCCGAGATGATTGGAGGCTGAGACCGGCTTTCAGGCTATTGCGTTCGAGTTTTAGCCCGCCACCTCAGACCTGTCATCTCGAGCGAAGCGTCACGTCGGGTTTTGTTGGACACGCTGCGAAGTCGAGAGACCTTGCGTTTAGGGCGCCCCCAATATTCATCCCGATGTCTATGCTGTGCTAAATTCCATACTGATGTCTGCAGAAACGTCCTCAACGCCAGAACCGCTTTATTGCCCCAAATGCGCCGCTGAAGTGTCCGACCCGCTCACGTGTGGCGACTGCGGCGCAGTGATCTGCCGAAAGTGCGGCACCGTGCTCGAAGCCGCAGACGAGCTGGGAATGGGATAATCTGATTTCCCTATACCGGCACTGCTGTCTTCCTTGCTGGATTGAAAAACGGTAGTTTCACCACGGTAGCTAGCGCTTTCTGCCGCGCAGCTTCGATCGTGACTTCCATCTGCAATTTTGTACCTGGGTGAGAGTGCGCCGTCCCCACGCTGGCCAGCGCGATCATCTTCTTCAGCACTGGTGACCAAGTGGTTGAAGTCGCCTTCCCAACCTGCCGATTGCCCGAATAGACCGGCACGTGCACGCGGGATGCTTGGCTTGGCGCAGCGGGAGTCAGCCCTAGGTTTTCATATAACGCTTCGATTTCAAGCCAGTCGAGTTCAAGTCCCACCAACTGCCGCTCTACGCCTTTTGAATCTTTAACCAACGCGTCACGCCCGATGAAATTTTCTTTCTGCAAATGCACCATCTTCCCGAAGCCCAACTCATACGGCGAATATTTCTGCGACGGAATCAGTGCCTTGCGCGAGCTGGTGTAGTCCACATCGAGAAGCAGCAGTCCGGCTTCAACGCGGGCTACATCAAGCGCAAGCATTCCCGTCGGATGCAGATCAAACTGCCGCCCAGCAGCACTAATCGCGTCCCAGACCTTCACCGCATCTTTCCAGTCCACCCAGATTTCGTAGCCCAGGTCTCCGGTGTAGCCTGTGCGTGAGATGTCCACCGGCACGCCGGCGATTTTGCCGCTGGTCATGCGGAAATATTTCAGGTTGGTAATTTCGGCGTCGGCCACGGTCTTCAGCAACCGAGCAGACGTTGGTCCTTGCAGCGCCAGCGCCGCCGTGCTCTCGGAGATGTCCTCGATCTGCACGTCCATGTTCAACCCATTCTGATGAAACCAGCGCAGATTGGGCTCGGCGGCGGTCCAGCGATAGCGGTTTTCGTCGAGCCGCGTGATGGTGCCGTCGTCCACCACCTTGCCCTGTTCGTCGCACCAGCAGCAATAGATCACCTGTCCCTTGGCCACTTTGTTGATGTCGCGCGTAATAATGCGATTCACCAGCTTGGTGGCATCACGTCCCGTGATCAGGTACTTGTATAGCGGCGTGATGTCAATCAGCGCCGCCGCATTGCGGATAGCGTTGTACTCGTGCTCATGGTGCACCTCATAGACGCTGACGGTGTAATATCCCGACCACTCGCGGTAATTGAGGCTCTGGCAGAGTGG
>WNFY01008778.1_pt1 | contig 13229 bp, 11 predicted proteins | sample 5400091 | NCBI WGS metagenome assembly WNFY01 (sample SAMN13153364, study PRJNA577476) | soil metagenome | isolation source: 60 cm soil or saprolite under grassland replicate 1 | place: USA:California | collected 2016-06-15 | reverse complement strand
ACTCGAATGGACGCACCAGGCGGTTATTGTCGCGCCGGTGATACCAGCGTTCCCGCCGGTGCATGTAAGCTTTCCACAAAATTCTGTCTCCGCGCGTAAACAAAATGGTTGAAGTAATCCTAAATGAATCAACCCCGGATGTAAAAAGGAGTGATTAACCAGATCGGTAAGCGAGCCAGTTGCGGAACCGCGAGCGGTAAGCGACCGATCCGGTAAGAACCGCATCATCCGGCTTTGTGGCCACCACCGGTGAGTGTCAGCACGGTTGTCCTGGACCTCTTACGCAAACCGGTCTTATTGACGTCGCTCGAGCAAGCGCCTGATCATCTGAGGTAACAGTAAAGACGCCTGCAGGAACGATCCGGTAGTAAAACGTCTGGCGAGGCGACGGAAGAGAAGACCTGCGCCGGTTGAATAGGGAAACCACCAAACGTCGGGGACCAATGGCACGCGATTCACGTGGATGTGCTGCGGCGTAACCAATTCCAGCAAACCTAGTCGACCGTGTGTCCGACCGTAGCCGCTTTGCTTTACTCCGCCCCATGGAGTTTGCGCGACAGCATGCGTGTAAACAACTTCATTGACCATTACAGTACCGGCTTCGATTTGCTCGGCCAGACGTCGTCCGCGCCTCATATTGCTCGTAAAGACGCTTGCAGTTAAGCCGTAAATACTGTCGTTCGCCAGCCTGATTGCTTCATCGTCGGTCTTGAACGTCATGATGGGTAGGACCGGGCCGAAAGTCTCGTTGCGCATCAAGTCCATGGAATGATCTACCTCAGTTATCACTGTCGGTTCATAAAACAAGCCGCTCAAATTCTGCGTGCGCCTGCCACCCGTCAACACGCGGGCGCCGCGACTGCTGGCATCAGCAATGTGCTCCTCAACGATGCGCACCTGTTTTTCGTTTGACATAGCGCCAACATCGATGTTGCTCTCCGTTGCTTTGTCTTGCTTGAGGGCGCGCGTCTCCTTCACTACCAGATCAATGAACTCAGTCGCAATCGACTCGTGAACGTAGCATCTTTCCACCGAGGCGCATGCTTGTCCGGCGTTACAAAAGGCTCCCCAGATTGCCGCTCTGGCTGCGCTCTGAAGATTTGCGTCTGCCAGCACAATCATCGGGTCTTTTCCACCGAGTTCGAGCACTGTTGGCGTCAGATGCCTGGCTGCGCTCTCGGCAACGCGCTTGCCTGTTTCCACGCTGCCGGTAAACATGATCTTGTCAGTGCCCGCCTCAGTTAAAGCCGCACCCGTTGTTCCGTCGCCGGTAACGATTTCCAACAAGCCTGCCGGGAGAAGAGCTTGTTTGAAGATCTCTCCGATCTTCACTGCCGACAATGGGGTCAACTCGCTCGGCTTCAGTACCACCGCATTTCCGGCCATCAAGGACATTACAACTTCATCGAGCGGTGTGGCCCAGGGGAAGTTCCACGGTGAAATAATCCCGACCACTCCGAGCGGTTTGTAGATGACCTGGGAAGAGCGACCCATCAAGATTAATCTGCCAATCTCTTCGAGTTGGGCGAGCACTATCTTTCGCGCTCGCAATATGACCTGGCCGCGCTCACGAAAAGAAAGACCTGCCCAGGCGGGTTGTGCGGCCCTGGCGCGTTTTAGAGCGTCGCGCACATCGCGGCCGCCGGCCAGAGGGGCGCGGCCAATCTCTTCGCCGGTAGCAGGATCGTAGGAGATGATCTCTCTGGCTGTTTCAGATTCTATGGTCTGAGTACTCATCTTGATTGGCGAACGCAAAGGTAGACAGAATTGACAGGATTTACAAGAAGAGCTGATTTCTGGTACTGGCGCGCCACTTGCCGGGACTCTGCCGCGCGCCTTGCGGAAACCAATGGCGGCTGGGGCAGTAGCCCGACCGTGAGGGAGGGCCGGCCGCTCATTTCGCCAACACATTCGGCGTATCCCCGTCTAATCTGGGCAAAGCCTTTTGTTCTCTCTTTGCTCATTTCCGAAGGCAGTAACTGGTCAGGTACAATGAGCCCGCAAAATTCTCGAGAACTGATCCAGGAGAAGCTCATGATCAAACCGCAGCTTGAGGAATTCATGCGGCGAATGGACCCGAAATCCGTGGCCATCATTCCCAGCGCGCGCGAAGCAACGCGCTCAAACGACACGCAATATCGCTTTCGCCAGGACTCCGACTTTCTTTATCTGACGGGTTTTGAAGAGCCGGAGTCGATCGCGGTCATCAGGCCCTCCCATGAGACGAAATACACTCTATTCGTTCGCCCACGCGATCCCGAGAGAGAAATATGGGATGGTCGCCGCGCTGGAGTTGAAGGGGCGAAAGCCGAGTTTGGGGCAAACGAGTCGTTTCCGGTTGTCGAGTTTGATGAGAGACTTCAAGACATTCTCGACGGCGCCGAGAAACTCTATTACCGCCTCGGGGTAAACCCGGATCTCGACGATACGATCATTCGTCAGATTGCAAAGATGCGTGCCCTGAACCGGAAACCCATTCATCCGCCGCAGACGATGGTGGATCCCGCAACAATCGTTCATGAGATGCGCGTGCTGAAGAGTTCGGCAGAGATCGAACTTATGCAGCGTGCGGCTGACATTGCCGCAGAAGCGCACTGTGAAGCAATGCGATCAGTGCGGCCCGGAATGAAGGAATACCAGGTTGAAGCGCTGATCGAACAGATATTTCGCCAACAGGGTGCCGCGGCGCCGGCTTACACATCGATTGTTGGTGGGGGCGCGAATGCGACGGTGCTTCACTACATCAACAACGACGGCGAGCTGCGCGACGGAGAATTGTTGTTGATAGATGCAGGCGCGGAATACAAAGGTTACGCATCCGACATTACGCGAACATTTCCTATCAACGGTCGTTTCACAAAAGCGCAACGTGAGATCTACGACCTTGTTCTGCAGGCGCAGGTGTCTTGTGTAGAGATGGTTCGACCGGGCGTGACGCATGATCAACTAAAGCAGCATTCAATTGAAGTGTTGACCGACGGCATGGTCCGACTTGGGCTCTTGCAGGGAAGGACAGAGGAGCTGATAAAAGAAAAGAAGTATGAACAGTTTTACATGCATGGGCTCGGACACATGCTGGGAATCGATGTGCACGACGTGGGTCGTTACTACTACGACCAGCAGTCGCGAGCGTTGGAGGCGGGAGTGGTGATGACGGTCGAGCCCGGTTTATATATTGCGCCGGGCACGAAGGATATTCCGGAACAGTATCTCGGCATCGGGGTGCGAATAGAAGACGATGTGCTGTGCACTCAACACGCTCCCGTGGTGTTGACTAATAAAGTCCCGAAACACCCAGATGAGATTGAAGCGCTGATGGCTCGTTGAAAGAACCATTCGCAGATTGCGCAGATCAGAATACAGCGAAACCGAAGGCTCGCGTTTTAGCCCCAAAGCACTCCACACTGAATGAGCCACTCAAGCCTGGTGAGTGGCTTTTCCGTAACTACGAACTGTCGTAGGAACTGCGATGCAGAAATGGATCAATTTGCCTGACAAGCTGAGTGGGAGGAGGCCTGACGACAGGCTAAAGCATATCGGACATTTCTCTACGACGACAACTCCGCAACAATCTCTCTCATCACCGCACGACCTTTTTCAACTTCGTCGGGTCTCAGTGAAACGGCTCCCACGACAGCATGGCCACCGCCGCCGTAGCGTTCGCAGATCTTGGCGATGTTGTGAGTACGTGGTCGTGGCGACCAGGGGTTGGAACCAACCGAAATTTTTGTTCGCTGCGCCCCGCGCGTGAGCGCCACCGAGTAAGTAGTCTGCGGGTAAAGGTAGTAGGGAATGAACTTGTTGAATCCCTCGTAGCCTTCCTTAACGAGATCGAATTGCACGACTCCATTTGCAAACGACGCTTTGTGCTTTATCGTCTCGAGTGTCTCGAGGTGTTGCCTTAGAATCGGCTCAAAGCGACGCTGCACTTCTTTGCCGGTGGCAACTTCTTCAAGTGATTTGACCGTAAGGTCGCGGATGATCTGCTCGATAAAGAAATCGTCGGGATCTGCTTCGATGACCTGCATAAGCTTCAGCGCCGGCTCTTTAAGTTCGACACACTGCGCGGGAGATTCGTAAAGAGCGCCATCGATTACGTGGGCCCAATGCACCAGCGATTCGATGGGGGCACTGTCAAAGCCAAATTTCGTATGCGCGATGTCAGCGATGAATTCTGTGCACGACTTTCTTGTGGCATCGAGGAACTTCCTGCCTGATTTGTCGGCGTGGAAATGAGCCTGGTCCTCAGGAGTAAGAAACGCCGATTGGTGATGATCGAACCACCAGGTCAATTTTTCGGAAGCGGCATATTTGAAATCAACGATCGCATTTTCATCGCCATCAAACATTCCCAGGTCAAAAAGATTCCCCGGTCGATGAAGCAGACCGGTGTAATAAACATCCGCTTCCGGATGAACGCGTTCCTTATAAAAACGCGCGAAGGTGGCCGCCGAATGCAAGGCGTGATCACGGTGGCTGAGGCGCCGGTGAGATGTTGGCCGATGAATTTGTCGACGTCTTCTTCGATCAACTCGCCATTGACTACCCAGGCCTTTTCGGTCACTACATCGCCCGAAGCATTCAGTTTGGCGGGTTCGAGAAAAATATTCCACGGCGAACCCCAGTTGCGTGTGTCGCCAGTGAGCTGCCGGTAACCATAGTGAGGTGTCTTCTGTTTGTCGTCGCGTGATTCTGATTCAGTGACGACTGGATAAGGCGCGCCGGCATCGCCAAAGAACTTCTTTACGTCGTCGCGCGAACCATACTCGCTGACACCGATTACCTGGAAACCCTGATCTTTGTACTTCTCATAAAGCTTCGCAGCAATGGGAGCTTCGTTGCGCCAGTTGCCGCACCACGGAGCAAAGTAGACGACCATTACGAGCTTCTTCCCGCTCATCAGGGAGCGCAGGTCGTCCGGCTTGTCCGTTTTCAGATTTACGAGGGACCAGTTCTTGTAGTTGACAGTTTTTTCCACGAGCGGGGAATATTCGTGACCGGTTTGCGCGCGGACGGCCAACGCAGAAATCGTGAGAATGCAGATGAGACCTAAGAGTTTTTTCATTGCTGTTACTCCATGAAAATGTGATCCCCGGACTTATTGGCCGGCATTCGCTGTCGCCGGCGTCTCCGCCAGCAGCGGTTTAACCGCTGCTTCCCACGTAGTTCGATCGCGTGCGCCGATTATCTTCTGGCGGATGCGTCCCATTCGATCGATCAGATAAGTAGTGGGCAGCACTGACTGCTCAAACTTTATTTTGGCGTCGCTGCCACCAAGCAAAACGTCGTACTCAAACTTTCGCACTTCCTTCTGATAGGCGTTGACTCCTTCGATGCTATCGTCTAGTGAGGCCCCGACAACTTTTAAACCCTGCGCTTGCAGATCATGCTGTAGTGAATTGAGTGCGGGTATTTCTTCGCGACATGGGATGCAGTAAGTGGCCCAGAAATTCAGCAGCACGACCTGACCGTGTAGCTCGCTCAGGCGAAACGGTTTGCCCGCGAGCGTTTGGAATTCCACGTCTGGAACAGTCTCAAAACTGACAGTGTTGGCTGCTGGAGGGGGAGCAATTGGGGCCTTTAGTTTGAGCCACCCTTCAAGGTTTGGTATCCATGCCATGAACCTCGAACTTGCAAGCAAGGTTGACTGGCCGGTCATAACCAGTAATCCCACCAGGATCAATACGATTCCGGAGACTACTTCAACCTTGTGCAGGTGCTTCCGAAAATGTCCATAGAACCCCAGAAATTTGTTGATGCCCAGGCCGGTCAAAAGAAACGGCACTGCGAGACCTGCCGAATAAAAAGCTGAAAGCACTAAGCCGCTACGCCAGCCGCCGCTGGTTGCAGCAAGACCGATAATGCCGCCCAGGATTGGACCAATGCACGGCGTCCATCCTGCGGCAAAGGCCATCCCGAGCGCTGCAGAGCCAAGCATGCCGCGAGGTTTTTCATCTGAGAAGAAACGCGTGTCTTTGTAAAGTGCGGTGATCCTTAGTAGTCCAATTAACTGCAGACCGAAGGCGATGATAACAATGCCGCCGATGATTCTGATCCACGGGTTACTTGTGATCGCAGCGCCAACCAGTCCTGCTGTCGTGCCTAAGATAAGAAAGATCACTGACAACCCGGCATTGAACGCGAGTGAGTTCAAAATCACCGCGCGCCGGCTGCTGGTGCCTTCTTTCAGCCGATCAATGCTGACGCCCGAAATAAGCGAAATATAGCCAGGCACAAGCGGCAAGACACAGGGCGAGAGAAAGGACAGTATGCCCGCGGCAAAGGAAATCCCAATAGTAACGAAAGTGATGTTTGAGCCTTCCATTATTGACCGTTAGGCCCGCCTTCCTCTAAAGATTTTGACCTGAATCATACAGACGTTTCGAGTCTTCTATTTCTTTGCCTCGCCCGGGTCTGCCTTTGTTTCCGCGTCAGCCTTGCCGTTGATCGGTTCGTTCATGAGTTTCTTGATCATCTTGCCAAGGGCATCTATCTCTGCTTCTCCCGCTCCCGCGGAGATGAAGCGTAATACGCCCCGCCGGTCAATCAAGAATGACATGGGTATAGAAAACACACCATAGTTGAGATCGTTTGCATGTGAATCGGCGACCGCGAAGCCATACGACAATCGATTTCGCTTCTTGAAGTCGCGCAGGTAAGCAAGCTCTTCACCGGGAGTGAGCTTTCGTCCATCCACCTCGCCAGAATAATTGGTCAAGCCCAGAATCACGAGTCCCTTGTCCTTATAGCTCTCGTGCCAGCGCTCGAGTCTTGGGAGAGTGTAGCGGCAGGGGCCACACCAGGGCGCCCAGAAATCCAGCAGCACAACCTGGCCGCGCAAATCAGTAAGCTTCTTTGGTGCCTGATCGATCCACTGGGTAGCCACAATTTCGGGTAGCGTCACGGCCTGCTGGTTGTTGCCCTCATCCCAACGCTTTCCCAGGTCAAACGAAGGATCCAGATTCGCCAAACGGGTGTTTGCCAGTTTGTAGAGATTGCCGGACGGCAGCGACATTGCCAATTGGCGCAGGTCTTCGAGAGCACCGACAGCAGTCTCTTTTTTATCAGACCGGGCGTAAGCTTCCGATAACAGGGCGGTAGACTTGACCAGCATTTCGTCGCGCTTGAAGACGTCAGACTTGTGGGCCGTTGCGAAAGCCCTGGCAGCGTTGAGCATCTCATTCGCATGGGTAGCCATGCGCGTATATTCCTTCGAGCGGAAAAGAGCATCAACAATAATCAACTCCATCTTGTAACGATCTTCAAGGGTCTGAGGCTGATGATGCGAGTAGGCGACCACGGCAGCCTCGGCTTCCGGGATCAGATTCTTCTTGACTGCATAAAGAACCACAATATTGCGTGCCGTCTGAGATTTGTCGCCGTCCGGTTCATTCTTTAAGAACAGACGCATCGATTCGAGGACCGCATCCGAATTACCGGTCAGGTGCTCCAGCATGCCCAGATAATACCGGTCGTCTCCAGCGAGATCTTTACGCGCCTGCAATGTGGCCGCATTCCTGGTTGCCAGTTCGTGTTGCTCTTGCCTGGTTTTTTCCTCGAGCTTTGGATCGTAGGGAAGCTTCTCTTTGTTGAACTCGACGTATTTCCTTCCCAGATAAGAATTCGCTTCTTCAAAAAGGAGCTGAGCAGGCCGCTGGTCAATCGCCGCAGGGGATTCATTTTTCTTAGCCGATTGGCCCAGAGCATTGGTTGTGGCCAGCAACGCCCCACAAAGAAAAAGAATTGGAAGTATGCAATGCGATCTATTCATAGCAGTTTTAGTTCAACCCACGAGTCAGGCGTGATCGACAGGATTCATAAGATCATCCACATGATTGCAGGATAAACATCAACACGGGTGGCCCTGCGGTCTTCCGCTCCCTTCAATTGCCCCTTTGGTAAAACCCGTTGGCGCCTGTCCTATTCGAGACTTAGTGGGTGATTAGACTCACCGTACGGAAACGACCCGGCCTGAATGGCACGAGCGCTGGCGAAACAACCCCATCGTGCAGAGCCTGCGCGATCAGCTCTCCCGTAATCGGCGCGAGTAGGATTCCATTCCGGTAGTGTCCCGTTGCATAAAACAGTCCGTCAATTTCATCACAAGGCCCCAGCACAGGCAAACCGTCGGGGGCCCGAGGTCGCAGTCCGGCCCAGGAATCCACCAACGGCAAACTCGAAATAGTCGGCGCGATCTCCATTGCATGGCTCAGAATTGAGCTTACTCCTCCGGCTGTAACCTGTTTCGCAAAACCGGCCTCCTCGCTCGTTGAGCCGGCCAGTAGGCGTCCGTCTCGTCGCGGCACAGTGTAGCCGCGCGGGCTGTAGATGACGTGTCTCATCAGCTGTGGCCTGGAGTCGAAACAGAGCATTTGACCGCGCACCGGTTCGATCGGGGGTGTCGATCTCTGCTTTTGCTCAGTTTCCCCCTTTAAAACGCTAATGGAGCTCGTCCAGGAACCGGCGGCGATTACAACTGTCGAACAACTTAGGAAACCGCGGGTCGTTTGCACGCCAATGACTCGATCCTTTTCAACCCGCAGCGACTCAACACTGGCCTCGGTGATCGTTCTGACGCCGAGCTTGTTTACCGAGTTGGCGAGCGCCGTCAGCAACCGTCGATTCTCCACCTGAACGTCTAACGGAAAATGTAGTGCACCTTGAACCGCAGGATTAACGCCTGGCTCCAGGGCGCGCACGTCTGCCGCGGTTAGCCTCGCGACGGGCAGGCCAGCCCCGGTTTGCCAATCGTAACGCTTGTGGATCTCACATCGGTCGTGTTCTGTCAGCGCAAGATAAAGCGTACCGGTGGTGTCGAGTTCAACATCAACTCCAGTCTCTTCGAAGAGTGAGGCCGCAAAGTTTGCGTACATCTCTCGGCTCTGACAGGTGAAACGGAAAAACTCATCGCTCGAGTCGGCTTCTGCCTGAGGGGCGAGCATTCCTGCTGCCGCGAATGAAGCCTCAGTTCCCAGGCTAGAACGTTCAACGATCGAGATATCGCGCACTCCTCGCAACGCCAGGGCGCGTGCGATAGTAAGGCCTATGACGCCGCCGCCGACGATGGCAACGTTGGCGGTTTGCTTTGGTGAGAACTGGGTTGCGGTAAACATTGCTGGAAGATGGTTAGAGTTCAGTGGTGTCCGTGGTCCGTAGTCCGTAGTCAGTGGTCCGTGGTCCGTGGTCCGTAGTCAGTGGTTCTTGCTCCGTGATTAGGTGTCATTCAAATTTGGATTTGTGATTCGACTATTCACGGGGGGTCGCATCAGGGGTCTCTTCCGCCGCGAGCGCGAAGCGCGAGCAATAGTTAGCGCAGCCGACATCTAGCGTGAGACTTGGAGCGTGCTGCGCACGCTCGGCGGGCGAGACGCCCGCGGTCCCAGTGCACAAGTTGCCTCAGAGTTTCCGAGGTGCGTTACGCCGCTTCCGCCACCACGATTGTCAGTTTGCGCTGAAAGTCTTATCCTTGGCCGAAAACAAAGCACCAAGCACCAAGCATCAAGCACGAAGAACAACTGACCACTTATGTCTCATCGTATCACACTGATTCCGGGCGATGGCATCGGACCCGAAGTAGCATCAAACGTAGTGCGCATCATTGAAGCCGCGGGTTTAGATGTCGAGTGGGAAACGCACTATGCAGGCGCGCAAGCACTGGAAAAGTTTGGCGAAACATTGCCGCCGCAGTTGCTCGAATCGATCAAGCGCAACAAGGTCGCGCTGAAGGGCCCTATAACGACACCCATCGGCAAAGGCTTTACATCCGTCAACGTCGGATTGCGGAAAGCGCTGGATCTTTATGCCAACCTTCGCCCGATTCATGCGCTGCCCAACATCCCATGTCGTTATCCGGATCTGAATCTCGTTGTAGTAAGAGAAAACACCGAGAGCCTTTATGCCGGGCTGGAGCACATCGTTGTACCTGGTGTCGTTGAGAGCTTAAAAATCATTACTGAAAAGGCTTCGACCCGCATTGCACGTTTTGCGTTTGAGTATTCCGTGCGCGAAGGACGAAAGAAGGTCACGTGCGTTCACAAAGCCAACATCATGAAGCTTTCTGATGGCCTGTTTCTCGAGTGCTTCCGCAATATGGCTGAGAAGTATCCGACGATCGAGGCTGACGACAAGATTGTCGATAACGTCTGCATGCAGCTGGTCATGCGGCCACAGCAGTTTGATGTGATGTTATTGGAGAATCTTTATGGCGACATCGTTTCCGATCTTTGTGCCGGCCTAATCGGCGGCCTCGGCCTTGTGCCGGGAGCAAACATCGGCGAGCTTGGCGCCGTGTTCGAGGCAGTACACGGCTCGGCACCTGATATAGCCGGTCAGGGCATTGCCAACCCCACCGCCCTCTTGCAATCCGGCATTCTCATGTTGCGTTACCTCGACGAACGCGCGGTGGCTGATCGAATTCAAAGCGCGATGTTGGCAGTCTTCGCTGAGGGTAAGGTTCGTACGCGCGACATTGGCGGTACAGCCAAGACAGCGGAATTTGCCGACGCGATTATCTCGACGATGAAGGCTTAGCCACTTTCATCGCCAATTTCGATATTCTGTGAACGATCACTTGGCGTCGCGCGACGCTTCCACGCGGCGGGGCTGACCCGCTGGGGACGCCGGTGCACTCACGGCTATTGAATTACATCTCTTCGGGATTCAACCCGCGCGCTTCTTTCCGCACCGTTTGTCCACTGAACAACTACCTGCCGAAGTCTGCTTTCACAATGCTAAACTGGCTGACTTCGCATGTTGCAAATGCAAATTCGTACCAATATTCAGCCTGGTGATATCGGATGCGTCATCCGCTTGCACGGCATTTTGTACGCGCAGGAGTTTGGCCTGGACCATACGTTTGAAGGCTATGTAGCTGCTGCCCTGGGTGAGTTCGCCATCCGCTATGACCAGCGTAAAGACTATTTTGCGCTTGCTGAAGAAGAGGGACGGATTGTTGGTTCGATTGCAATCGTGCGGCTGGCAGATCAAACAGCGCAGCTGCGTTGGTTCCTTGTGCATCCAGACGCACGTGGCTGCGGACTTGGGCGGAGGCTGTTGCAAGGAGCACTTGAATTCTGCCGCGACCGCGGATTCAGGTCCGCGTTTCGGTGGACTATAAGTGGATTGGAAGCGGCCTTCCATCTGTATCAGGAAGCTGGATTCCGACTTACTGAACAGAAGACTCATAAGATCTGGGGCGGTATGCGGACGGAGGAGCGTTACGATCTTGCCTTGTGAGTGGTGGCGATTTTTCGTGCGCTTTGAACGTCCCTGCTGTCGCCTCTAGGAGCCCGGAAGTGGGTGTCTTTTAAGACCTGCGCATAGCTTATGAGAGCTCGAAGCCTACATAGAGCTATCGGGATCATTTTGTTGCTTCCTTTCTTCGGGTGGGCTGTTACTGGTCTGGTCTTCTTTCTAAAGCCGGGCTACGCGGGCGCGTATGAAATGCTGAGTCCCAAAACCTATCCGCTGGATAGCGCAGCATCGATTAGTCCTGATTCCGCGTGGCATGAGTTTCGCTATTTCAGGACAGTCTTAGGAGATCATTTGCTCGTGCGAACGGACAGCGGGTGGCAACACTTGAATCCGACGAACAAACAACCAAGGAGCCTGCCTTCGGAAGCTGAAATCAAACTGTTATTGAAGGATGCGTTTTCAGCAGACCCTCAGAGGTATGGAAATATCTCGAGCGTTTCCGGTGATACGGTCCGAACCGATACGGGCGTCGAGGTGAATATCGATTGGAATAGTATGAGCTTTCAGCAAAGGGGCAAGGATACCGACCGGATAGATCTGCTGTACCGTGTACATTACTTGCAATGGACCGGGGTGAAGAGCATAGATAGAGTTGTGGGATTCATTGGAGCGCTGCTGGTAATGCTACTGACTACGTTAGGCGCATGGCTGGCGATCAAGAGGGGTTGACTGGCATCAAGTTCTCACTGCGGAGGTGTACGCTCCAATTTACCAGGCCCGAAGGGGCGTCGAAAAACTGTCCGACAGTTGAGTCAGCTATTCAATCCTGAAAACCTGCGATCAGGCTGAGTTTTGCCATAGTCCAAAACCACGCTGCGAAGAGTTTTCTATGAGATTTCCAAATGTCCGTCATAAAGCTTTTCCTTTCCAGCGCTTTTCCCTGTAACTTTTCCCAAACTCACGTGTTTTAGATAGCGTACGCAGCTTATGGCGAGCGAAGAAGACGAGTTCTCCATGCTGTTTCAGGAGTTTTATCCGTGCCTCTGCCGGTTCTTGGAATGCCTGCTGGGCGGTCGCTCCGCGCTCGCTCAGGACCTGGCACAGGAGAGTTTCTTGCAACTACACCGCACGGCCTGGGGAACAATGCCGCCGGAAGAAGCGCGGTTCTGGCTCTATCGGGTCGCCCGCAACTTCGCCATTAATGAATTTCGCAAAGCACACACGCGTTATCGACTGTTTGATCGAGTTGTTGAGGTGACGACGCCTCGCTCACGCAATCCAGAACAAGAATATGAAACGCGGGAACGAAAACAGTTGGTGCTCGACATGTTGCAGAGCCTGCCCGAAGACCAGCGCACCGCCTTGTTGCTGCGCGAACAGGAGCAGTTGAGTTACCGGGAGATTGCACAGGTGCTAAACATTTCGGAAAGTAAGGTCAAGGTAGATATCTTTCGCGCCCGCACCGCGCTACGCGAGAATTGGGCCAGACGCGCTCGGACATTTGAGGCCGGCGCAAACTAGCCACCCAGAAGGCACCACGCAGGAGACTGTTGGTTCAAAGTCTTATGAGTTGTGATTGTACAGAAAAAATTTCCTTGCTGATCGATGGTGAACTCCCGCCAGCCGATGCGCGGACGGTTGAACAGCATTTGCTGGAATGTGTCGAGTGCCAGCAAGTGCGCGCCGACTTTTTGAATCTGCGTCACGAGTTGAGTGCGTACGAGTCCGTGCTTTCTCCGCAAGAACAGCATCAAGCGCTCGCCAGGATTCTGTCGGAGCAAGGCGCAACCGCAGTGGGTTCGCGGCCGCGGGATGCCGCCCGCGGGCGCCGTCGAATGTGGGGTGTGAATTGGGACTTTAATCCAGCTTGGATGGCGGTGGCAGGACTCATCATAGCTGGGGCGCTTATTGCCCTGACTGTCTATCGTAATACTCTGCACCGCAGAGTTGTTCCGGGGTATGAGTTGGCCGGCAGCGGGCCAGCGCCAGTATCGCGCGAGACTAGTGTCGAAAAACCTAAAACCCAAAACCAAACG
>WNFY01004264.1_pt1 | contig 13234 bp, 13 predicted proteins | sample 5400091 | NCBI WGS metagenome assembly WNFY01 (sample SAMN13153364, study PRJNA577476) | soil metagenome | isolation source: 60 cm soil or saprolite under grassland replicate 1 | place: USA:California | collected 2016-06-15 | reverse complement strand
TCGCTTGCACCTGAAGAGATAATCTGCCAGGGCAAAATGCGGCTCAGCTGAATCGGGGCGAAGCCGCAGTGCCGTCTTTACCGCGGCATCGGCGAGGGAAATACGCTCCGGGGTTGGATCGAGGTCGAAAAAGAAGAGCAGATCGTTCGCGCGCGCGGCGTAACAATACGCAGAGACGAAGTTCGGGTCGCGCTGGATCGCTTCCTCAAGCGATTTCAGGGCTTGGAGTAACGCTGCTCGCACGTCGGTCGCATTGATATAGCTGTCGATGATTGCCTTCGCCTGGATATACAGCTCGAACGCGACCAGATCCTGAGTCGGGCGCTCTTCGATTTCCGCCTTCTGCTTGGGCGAAAGTTTCGCCTTGAGCTGAGTCACGATCGATTGGGCCAGCTCACTCTGGACCGCGAACAAATCGGCCGCGGTGCGATCGTAGGTTTCCGCCCACATCTGAGCGTCGCTACGGGCGTCGATCAATTTTGCATTGATGCGAATCCGATCACGCGCGCGCTGCACCGAGCCTTCCATGATGTAAGCGACGCCGAGCTGCCGGCCGATCTCGCGCATGTTGCGCTCGGCGCCTGTCTTGTATTGGCGCACGCTGGTGTGGCTGATAACTGTTAGATCCGAGACTTTTGCGAGATTGGTCAGGATCTGGTCCTGGACGCCATCGGCGAAATAGGCGTCGTTCTTGTCGTCGCTCAAACTCGCAAACGGCAGAACGGCGATCGATTTCTTTTCGTCCGAGGACGTGATTCCGTTTCTGGCCGTGTACCGACCGAGGAAGAACAACCCGACTGAGATCGTTGCACCGACAACGACGATGTAAATCCAGGTACGATTCGTTGGCCGCGCCGATCGCGGCATTGCGTCGGCTTCTGCCGTGCGTTTGACTCCTTCGGGCGTGATCTCATATGCCCAAGCGAAAATGAGCGCGAAGGGAAAGCCGATGATGATTAAGACAACGATAAGTCGGACGATCCAGTTCGGAATGTCGAAGACCGGGAAGACCTGTGCGATTCCCTGCGCGAGCGCCCAGCCAGCTATGATGTAAGCGACGGCGACCTTATAAACGTTGCGCCGTTTTAACTCGGCGAAAATGTTGCCGCGATTCATTCGTCCTCTGCAATTTACGGCCCGATTCGAGACACTGAAAAGCGGAAAGCGGAAAAGGAACGCACCGAAAACAGCCGCTGTGCTTAGCCATTGCTTACAAAACTACAAACGATTTGCCGGATTTTGGCTGACCTGATGCCTATCTGGTGCCGACGAAACCCGTTAAACGTGTCCTTAACTTTTGATCTTTGCCTTCGGTCGACGTTTCACGTGGCGGAAGTGGCGCCGATATTGTCCTGGGGCAATCCTAAGCGCGCGCTGAAAAACGTTGCGCATTGAATTCACATTTCCGAAGCCGCAGTCGCTTGCGATCGACTCCATGCTGTTCTGACTCTCTTCCAGCCGGCGACGAGCAGTTTCGACGCGAAGACGCTCGACGAACTTCGCGGGCGTGGTTTTCATTTCTTTAGCGAAGACCCGCGCGAAATTTCGCGGACTCATAGCCACGCGTTGCGCCAGCACCGGCACAGTCAGCGGTTTGTTTAGATTATCGAGGACCCATGACTCGAGGTCGCGTAATGGTTTTCGATCGGTCAGTTGCAACGATAACGCGGCGCTGAATTGCGATTGTCCGCCGGGCCGGCGCAAGTAGAGCACGAGATTGCGCGCCACCTGCAACGCCAGTCGCGAGCCGTGGTCCTCTTCAACCAGCGCCAGGGCAAGGTCCATTCCGGCTGTAACGCCGGCGGACGTATAGACATTTTTGTCACGAACAAATATTGGATCAGGATCGACATGTGCGCGGGGCGCGCGCCTGATCAAAACCTCGCACCAGTTCCAATGCGTTGTGGCACGGCGGCCGTCAAGCAATCCAGCTCGCGCCAGCAACATGGCGCCGGTGCAGACGGAGCCGATTCGCCGAATTCGTTCGGCGATGGTTTTCAACCAGCGGATGACTTCAGCACTTACTTCATCATTCTCAATCGCGCTGCCGCCGGCTACGAGCAGGGTATCGATATTTCCGCGCAGTTCCCGAAACGTTTTGTGCGCTGTGATTTGCAAACCGCAGTTCGTGACAAATGAACGGTGAGGGGAAGTAGCCACGACTTCAACGGAATAGATTGGTGATGCGCTCGGATTTTGCCTGACGAAGATTTCCGATGCCCGAGCGAAGACTTGCAGCGGTCCAACCAAGTCGAGAATCTCGGTGCCGGGCGCAGCCACGAAAATGATTCGGCGCGTTGCGCGAAATGGACTTTCGCTCATCGAATCCTCGCTTTTATCCTCTCCTCGACCAGGGAGAAGAGGTGAAAAATCGCCTCGGACGATGTCGACTTGTCACTCGTCGCTCCTCATTCGTCATAAACTTTTCTTATCGGTGTTCACAAATTTATCCGGAGCAGCGGTGAATGTTTTCTTGTCGTCGTCGGAACAGAAATAGTAGGTCGCTCCTTTAAAGACCGATTTTGGCGCTGTCGCCGGATCGACGTCCATTCCGCACACCACACAGACGGGATGTTCAGCCGTGGAAACAGCCGCGGCGGCGTAAACCTGATTCGATTCCGCATTCATCCAGCCTTGCCCCTGATATTCCATGTCATAGGCCGTCTTTTGCGCGACCTCGCGGCCGAAATAGCGCTCGACCAAATGGAGCGCAAGATCGATGCCGGAGGAAAATCCGCCCGCGGTAGCAAGGTTTCCGTCTTCGACGAACCTGGCTCCGCGCTTGAGGTGGACCTCCGGAAACTGGTCGGCGAAGCGAACAAACGCACCGTGATATGTGGTCGCTGCTTTGCCCGACAAAAGACCGGTCTTTGCCAGCACAAATGCGCCAGTGCAAACCGACATGGTCACGTCAGTGGTCTTTGTCGACTTACGAAGCCATTCTAGCGTTGCCTCGCTTGGCTTACTTTGAGCCGGGATAACGATTACCTTCGGTTCAGGAGCATTTTCAAAGGTGTAATCGGGAACAATCTTCATCCCACCGCTTGCATGAATAGGCAACGTTGATTCGGACACGGTATAAAGACGGAACGGTTGGTCCGCGCGTCCGGGAATCATGACATCTTGAAAAACTTCCCACGGCCCAGCGAAATCGATCATTTGCGCGCCTTCCGAAATAAGAAACGCAACAGGTATGCTGCCCTGGGCCGGCTGCTTTAGCGGGTTTGTTTTAACAGCGGATTGGTCGTTCTCATGCCCGCTGGGAGCTTTGGCCGGATTTGAACCCGAAAGTTGACCCAAGACCGTAAGCGTAATTGCAGCCAGCAAGCCGAGTTCCACTGTTGGATTTAGTAATCTCCGATTCGTCGTGTTTGTTTGTGCATTCATGACACTCAAGTTCTCGACATGAATGTGTGGCAGCAATGACAATTATCATCATATTTCTGCCATCCAGCAATCCGGCTGCAACGACGCGGAAGCGATTCCTAACAATGAATGACTAACGGAAGATCGGGACGTAGATCTTTCGTCTGACTTTTCTGCCCGCCGTCGAATGTGATTTCAACGGCCCATTCATTTCCCTCGCTCGACTGTAAAATCCTGGCCTTCTCCAAATACGCGAACGCAGCCACGGGCTGATATCCTTTTGGCCTAACTAATCGAATCTCGGTGATTCGTTGGACTCCGATTTCATGCTGCAACGCTCCGGCCTTCGGATTGTCGATCTTTCCTTTTTCTAACGCTGTGCCTTGTCCGTCGTGACGATTCACGTCGGGCGAAATCTTTAATTCCGCTTTTTCCAACGCTGCTCGTTCCAGGGCATCGCGTGTCACCACAATCCAAACATGATCGAACTCCAATTCCGCCCGTGACGCCGAGGGTGACGTCGTCGCCCTGTGCTCCAACGCCATCGCACTCACACATCCGAAGCAGATCAGCGCGCTTAGGATTTGCGGCTCGTTCATCATTAACCTTTCCATCGATGCCTCGCCGCGCAACGCTCGTCCTTTTACAAATAGATGCAGGCGCGCCTATCAAAACTTTTTGTCACCAAGTAATTAATCACTTAAACGACACGAGCCGACGGGGCCCTGCAGACTAAGCGGCTTACGATGCAGCCTTCGCAGCGAGGAAAACAGAAGATTGGCCAAGGATAGGATCGCGCTCTCGCGCCACACGCATAAAGTCTTCCGCCAGGAAATGTTTGATGTTTGCTTTGCGATGTTTGATGTAAGCATGCGGAATTCGAAATGAAATCGCAGTACGATGTGGTAATTCTTGGCGCGGGACACAATGGCCTAGTGGCAGCGAGCTACCTTGGGCGCGCAGGCCTGCGTGTTCTACTTCTGGAAAAAAACAACTATGTCGGTGGCGCGGCGACTTCGCAGAAAGTGTTTCCCGATTACGACGCGCAACTATCGCGATATTCCTATCTCGTCAGTTTGTTCCCGGAGAAAATCATTCGAGACCTCGGATTGAAACTTGAATTGCGCCGGCGCGCGACGGCGTCGTTTACGCCTTATCTCAACCACGGGCCACATGATGGTTTGCTCTTAAGCAACGTGGACGAGGAAGTCAGTCGCCAGTCGATGTTCGAGCTAACTGGGAGCGATACGGAGTTCACGCAGATGAAAGCGTTTTACAATCTCTCGCGCGTTTTTGCCGAGCAAGTTTGGGACACGATGCTGGAGCCATTGGTTGCGAAAGATGAGTTTCGACGTCGCTTCAATGCCGATGATGTTTCTCGCGAAGCCTGGCGTAGCTTGGTGGAGGAACCGCTCGGGACTGCAATCGAGCGGTATTTAAAAAACGATCTGGTGCGCGGTCTTGTTTTCACCGATGCAAAGATCGGTGTTCTGACGCATCCGCACGATCCGTCGCTTCTACAGAATCGTTGTTTCATTTATCATCTTATCGGCAACAAGACAGGCGAATGGAAGGTGCCGGTCGGCGGCATGGGTACTGTAGTACGCGAACTGGAGCAAGCGGCGCGTACCACTGGCGCGGAAATATTGACAAGTGTCGACCTTCGGTCGCTCGGCCTGGCCGGGAAGCAGCGAACAGTTGAATTTCATAAGAATGGAGAACAACAAACCGTCGAAGCGCGATATCTTCTGGTAAATTTTGGGCGCAACGTGTTGGCAAGGTATATCGGCCAGTTGTACCAGCCGGATGCCACGGACGAAGGCTCCGTGTTCAAGATCAACATGCTCCTGCAACGATTGCCGAAGTTGAAGGCGACGAGATATGCATCGGAGCAGGCTTGGTGCGGGACGTTTCACAGCGACGAAGGCTACGAGCAAATGAATGCCAGCTACGATCAAGCATGTAGCGGGCGGCTGCCGGGGAAAGCACCATGCGAAGTTTATTGCCACACATTGACCGACGACAGCATTCTTGCGCCCGAGCTGCGAGAGAAAGGTTTCCATACAATGACCTTGTTCGGACTGGATGCGCCATGGAACTTGTTTGTGCGCGATAACAGGACCATGCGAAAGCTTGCGGAGAAAAGATTCATCGGGAGCGTCAACCAGTGGTTGGACGAGCCCCTCGAGGATTGCCTGGCCGTGGCGCGTGATGGCAGCCTCTGTATCGAAAGCAAAAGTCCCGTCGATATCGAGGACGCGCTCGGGATGTTCCAGGGAAACATTTTTCAGAATGCGCCAACGTTTCCTTTTGCTGAGCGCAAAGAGCAGGTCGGAACCTGGGGCGTCGAAACCGATTACGAAAATGTGTTTCTCTGTGGATCAAGCGCCCATCGCGGCGGCGCCGTCAGCGGGATCCCCGGACACAACGCAGCAATGAAGGTGCTTGAAACTTGCGGTCGCAAGCCCGTAACAAGTAACAAATAAGGATGGAACCTTCGATGGCCGATCCCGCCGATGTCGCGTCGATCGATGCTATTGTAAGGGCTGCTTACGATGGGATTTCAGGCGCGGCCGGCGAGAAGCGTGATTGGGATCGAGAACGATCGTTGTTTTACCCAGGTGCGCGCCTAATCCCGACCGCAAAGCCGGGCGCGACTGACGGCCTCGTGCCGCAAATGTTGGATGTAGAAGGTTTCATCGCACGAGTGGAACCGTATTTTGCTGAGAACGGATTTTTCGAAAAGGAAATTGCCCGGCGCAGCGAACAATTCGGACACATCGCCCACGTGTGGAGCACGTATGAATCGCGTCATAACGCGGACGATCCCGAACCGTTCATGCGCGGAATCAACAGCATACAGCTGTTTTACGATGGCAATCGTTGGTGGATCGTAACGATCTATTGGCAGCAAGAAAGTGCAGAGCATCCAATTACGAAAAAGCATTTGTAGCGAGGTCAAACGGTCAGGATTCCGGACCGGCACGCCGTCCCTACCGATGGACGGCAAACGCACGGACTTCTTTCACAAACCTGTCGAGAGCTCCGCCGGCGGATTCGGGCGCATAGCGCAGCGCAATGTAGATATTCAAAATTTGACGAATGCGCTCCGATTGGTCAGGCAACAACAGCGCGGCTCGCCTTGAGAAATCTGCAGGGCCTTCCCAGGGGTCGCGCCGTACTCCCAGGCGGGCGGCCTTTCGACAAAAGCGTTCATATAACGCCTTCACCTGGTCCGCGCGTGAGCGCGTCCGCAATTGCATCCAGCCGAAATAGATTACGAGCAGTGCGATTGCGACAATCAGGATTTCAACAATGAGAACGAACGGTCCACGGTTCGCGAGCCCCATTGAGTCCAGTAATACTTCTTGTACGTCTGCGTCGAAGGCCAACACCCTAGTGTCCCACTCGTAACTAAGTGTCTCCAAGGCAAGGCGCGCGTTGGTGAATAATGCGGACCGGGCTAACTGCGTGAAGAACGCGCTTCGGGGGGATTGCATTTGTCCGGAAACGCCGCGTGTCTCCAAAAACGAGGTGAAATCGAGACTCGCTCGTCCGGGTGCAACTGCGGTGGTTGGATCTACTCGTGTCCATCCGCTGTCTGGAAGCCACACTTCGCACCACGCATGCGTGTCTGCTTGTCGCACGAGAAAGAAATGGCCCAGATCGTTATACTCACCGCCCAGATATCCGACGACCACCCGCGCAGGAACTCCTGCGAGTCGCATTAATGTAGCGAAACTCGCAGCGTAGTGTTCGCAGAACCCTACGCGACGGCGAAAGAGAAATTGTTCTAGATCGTTGCTCTTATATTCGCCTGGCGTCAACGAATAGCGAAAACCTTGCGTCTGGAAAAACTGGAGCGCGCTATTCACTATGGCGCGCGGATTGGAGTTCTGCGTCGTCCAGGATTGCGTCAGATCGCGCACAGCCGGACTAATCGATGGCGGAAGCTCGAGTGCTTCCCGCCGTTCGCCTGGCGTCAATTCTTTTCCAACGGCTCCGACAGCCGAAACGACTTCATATCGGCGCGCCTTTCGAATTGTCTGAATGCTGCAGAGGTAATCGCCACGCGCAAGGATCGCACCGGGTGGAATTTCAAACGGCCGATCGAGCGCAAACATCCAGCGTGCGCCATGCGGGGCTAGCGTAATCCGCTGGCGAATTGTATTTCCTCTGGGCAATTGCCTGGCTGAACGAGAGACTGATACCGGCACATACGGGGCGCGCCATTCCAGGCCGTCGCAATGCCACATGACTGCGCCACGCCAATACATCGAACCAGGTGGGGTCGCGGTACTGCCGGGAAACTCCGCACGAAAGGCAATTTCCGAAGAATTTGCAAGCGCTGCTATGCTGCCTGGAGAGAGTCGATCGGAGAATCCGGAGCTTGCCAAACGGTTGGCGCGAAAATCAACGCGTAAGCCAGTATTGATTCGGGGAAACAAAACGAACAGGAGGACGACGAGCGGGGCCGCTTGAACCAGAATCTTGAATGTCGTCGCCAATGGGGGCCAGAACGCGCCGGGCGACGATCCGCGATAAAACTGGATCAACGCCACGAGCAGCAACGCGAACGCAGTCAGGAGGGAAAGCGCAATTACGAAGTCCTGGGAAAGAAAAAAGCCGCAAAGACAGAGCACCCAGCCCATTAGTACCATCACTTGAAACTCGCGCGCCGTGTGTGCTTCTAAAACCTTAAGAGAGACGAGAACAACAAGAAGAGATATGCCCGGCTCAACGCCTTTCAGGGTTCCATAACTGGCGAAGATGGCGAAGAGCCCGATTGCCGCCAGCATCAACTTCAGCGTTGCAAAGCGGAGCCGGTAACCTCTCGGCTCCATCCAGAATTTCATTGCGAGCGCGAGCAGAAAAACACACGGAACCCATCTCACGAGAGAACCGAACATCGGAGGCAGTGTGAAGAGCAATGCAGCTGCAAGCCAAAGCAGTGGTCGCCGTGGAATACTCCTATCCCTCATACTGCCGCTCATACTCATACTCCTACTCTTGCTCCTGCTTTTTTAACTGAAACAGACTGAGTGCACGCAAGCACTGGTGAAAATGCGGTTGCCCGACCGCCGGCAGAATTTCGGTGCCTGGAAGACGTAAACCATAAGGACGCCGCGCGCGTTCTGCTTCAATCACCCAAAGCGCTAACTGCGACAGTCTTTCTTCCACATTGGCAAGGTGGAGAGCAGAAAAATCAAAATACACAACGCCTTCCGCCTCGGCTGCAAATTGTTTCGTCATCAGCGGCTGTCCGCGGGCGACAGCTCTCCAATCGATGTGACGCTGGGATTCGCCGGGCACATAGTCGCGCACTCCCGCGAAATCATCGCCTTCGCCAAGCTCCGTCAGCGGCCGTCCGTCGCGCCGGTGCATGAGGCTTGACGGAAGCCGCGGGTCGCCCGCCGGCTTGGGATAGACAATGTAGGTTTGAGAAAGCGCAAATTTCTTCAAAAAGCGAACGAAACCGAGCGGGTAAGCACTCGTTAGGCACAATGTTCCTACTTTATGTTCGCCGCGCTGCCGCGCAGGAAACCGTAACGTTACACGGGCTGCCTTATGGGCGGGAATGTAGTCGATGCGTTGATGCTCTCCATCCGAGCCCGACAGGACTAACTCAATTCCATGGCGGATTGCACGGGAGTCGTTCATGATCTCAAGCGGTAGAGAGACCTCCTGGCCTACAAACGCTGGCTGCACGGATTCGAGTGTTACCGTTACACCTGCAAGATTGATCAGAGTGTGAGGAATCGAAACCAGAAATACCGCTGTTAAGACGAAAAGGAGCAGATAGACGGCCGTGTTGTTTTGACTCGACGCCGCATACCACATCGCACCCAGCACAAACAGCAGCCCGGCAAAACCTGCAGTCGGATAGATGAGCGGAAGTTTTCTTGCTTTCACGGGACTGGCACGCTGTGAAGCAGATTATCAGCAAGCGTACGCCCGCTTTGGCCGGGTTGTTCGATATCGTGTCCCAACCGATGCGCCATGACTGGGATCCCCACAGCTTGAATGTCTTCAGGAAGAACCATGTCGCGTCCATGCATCAACGCCCATGCCTGGGACGCGTGCATCAGGGCCAGGCCTGCGCGTGGTGACAAACCGGTGCTGTGCCGTTGCCGCGACGCGTCAAGCAAATCCTGCAGATAATCGAGCAGAGCAGGGGATGCGTGCACCTTTCGCACGTTATCTTGAATCTCGATCAATGTTCGCGGGTTCATTACCGGCTTTAACTCCTTGAGCATATCGCGGCGATCCATGCCCAGAAGCATGGCGCGTTCGCTGGCGCGGTCCGGCACGCCGAGCTCGATTCGCATTAGAAACCGATCGAGCTGAGATTCAGGCAGCGGGAAAGTACCGACTGCATGTTGCGGATTTTGTGTCGCGATCACAAAAAACGGCTCGGGTAACTCATAGGTCACGCCGTCGATGGAGATGCGATGTTCTTCCATTGCTTCCAGCAGCGCACTCTGGGTTTTGGCGGTCGCGCGATTGACCTCGTCGATCAGCACCATCTGCGAGAAAAGCGGACCGCGATGGAACACGAACCGTTGCTCGCCCCGATTGAAGATGGAATTGCCAAGAATATCGGCGGGCAGCAGGTCACTGGTAAATTGGATGCGCTGAAATGCGAGAGAGAGCGAGCGCGCCAATGCCTGCGAGAGCGTTGTCTTGCCAACGCCCGGGATGTCTTCGATTAAAAGGTGACCGCGCGCGAGCAAACAGGCGACGGCGAGTTTTACCGCCTGATTCTTGCCTACGATAACTTCACAAATCTGCTTCGTGAAGGCGTCAACGGGGTCGGTCACCCTGGAATCATCTGCGGGAACGCTGCGCTTCGCAAATGATTCGAAGGGGCGTCCTACCGGGAATCAGATTGAGCTGGAGCAGGGGAGGGATGGGCGTCGCGATAACATTTCGTGGCAAGACCGAGCGCGAACGCCGCGAGAACAAACACGATCACTCGCTTTTCGGTAGAAGTGAGGCGGAATCTCTGCCTCGCTTGATCAAGTTTGAAGCGCCAGCGTTTTGCAACCACTAATGAACACGAATAGACACGAATCCTGTAAATGACGAAAATCCTAATGACCCGCCATCGCGCGAGCCTACGGCGGGCAGCCGAATATTAATACGTTGTAACTTTCTAACTTTTTCACCTTTTAACTGCTCTTATCATTGCCCAAGAGGCGTCGAGACTTCGGTACCGGCCGGCGGCGTGAATTCGAACATTGACGCAGGAACTGGCCCGCGCGTCTGATTCGAATACGTGGTTACGATTCGGTCGCCATTCGGTAACAGCATGTCGGTGCGTTCAACCCGAAGTTGGTCGTTGATTCGTAGATCAAGCTTTTGAAACACGCGTTTCATTGACGCCGCGCGCGGTAACAGTGTCAGCTCGTATCCTGCCTGAGGCGGGTCACTCTTGGTCGCTCTGATCTGAAAAGTGTTTTCGACGTCCTCGAGGTTCAATGAAGAATTGATCGCTACTACTGTGGAATCGAGCGGCGATCTTTTGCCCAGGGGGTAACGCTCCGCCGATTTAAAGTTTGGATAATAAATCCAGAGCTGACGGCCGTCGCTCACGGTCAGGCTGGGTGAGCTGCCTTTTACTTCGCGCCGGAACTTGTTAGGCGGCTGGAACCAAACCTTTCCTGAGCTGAGGATCGGCTTTTTCATCAGCCGAATGACTCGTTGTTCCTGAAAATCGGCCTGATTACTCCGATTCTGGCGAATGCCGGCTAGAAGACTCTTTAGATCAGCCTCCGAAACAGGCGCGCTATTCGTGCTGCATGTGAGTGCTACGAAAACGAGTGCTACACGTAAGAGGGTGCGCATGCGCTGACCTTATGTGGCCCGGCGAAAATCTCAAAGCCGCATTACTGTAGCCGCGGGCGCCGACTGGACGTAAAATTCGATCCGAGTATTTTTTTGTGACGCCTTGAAAGGCGTACTGGCCTCCCTCGTGTACTTTTTGCTGTTGCTACTCTGTTGCCAGATTTGAAACGGCCCGGGCCCGCTGCTCAGGATCGCGCTAGAATCGCTTTTGATTGCCAGACGGCCCGACTGATTTCCGCTTCCTAAATGCCGAATGATTCGGCACAATTCTCGCCATGCAGCCTTTAAACCGCTTTCCTTTGGGAAGGCAGGAAATAGATTGCAAGATGCAATCTAATTCTCGTTAGGCGCGCCGGATCCATGCGGGCTTGATATGAGAGCTGTTTCAGTAACCGCAAAGACACTTATCGCGGCTGTTTTTCTTACCGAGGGATGCGCTCGCGCCCCGAAGCGCGAAGGCGAGCTCGAAGCAGTGCGAGCAGAGATTTTGGCGATCGAAAAGCAATGGGCGTCTGCCATCGAGCGACAGGACGCGGCGGCATTTGAACGGCTCGCTGCCGAGGACTTCCGGTTTATCGAGGAGAATGGTCGTGTGCTAAACCGCGCCCAGTATATCGCTGACCGAAGCCATAACCCGGACAACGTGGAATCGGCGGTTCAGGACGAAATTGAAGTTCGGCAATACGGCGATGCGGCTGTAGCGACCGGCCGTTCGATTCTTCATGGGACGCGGAACGGAGCGCCATTCGTTTACCGTTTTCGATGGACCGACCTGTACGTCCGACGGGCTGGGCGATGGCAAGCAGTTTCAGCCCAACTGACTCCGCTCTCGCCGTAGGAAATGGCCGATCCCACCAAAGTTGAATTTTTTAGATTGAAGGTTCAACGTAGAATTTAGCGCATCGGAGGCGGAATCACGATGCATCAAGCACATAGGATTTGGAAGGCGCTTGCGGTCATCTTGTTGTTGGCAGGAACGAGCGCTGCCTCTGCGCAACCGCTCATGGTGGACTCGATCTTTGCGGACTTGACCAAGCCAGGGTCACCCGGTTGCGCGCTAGGCGTCTATCGTAATGATAAAATTATCTATTCTAGGGGCTACGGGCTAGCCAACATCGAAGAAAACGTACCGATCACGCCACAGTCGGTTTTTGACGTAGCCTCTCTTTCTCTGATTGTGAAGCGCGTCACCGGACAGTCTTTGAGACAATTTGCAGCAGAAAATATCTTTCGACCACTGGCTATGACGCATACGACATATCGCGACGATCACACGATGCTCATTCCAAATCGCGCCCTCGCGTACGATCGATCTGAAATGGCAATTACAAATTAGCGTGTCTTATGGCGAAGAAACTGGTGACGGCATGCTGCACACTTCCGTGGAAGACCTGCAGAAGTGGGACGAGAACTTCCACTCAGCGCAGGTTGGGGGAAAGGATGTAATGGGCGCGATGCAGGAACAGGCCAAGGTTCAAGGCAGAGCGCTCGAATCGGCGAAAGGTTTATTCATCCGAGATTATCGGGGACTGCACACTGTAGGCTATAGCGGCGGCTCGGGGGGCTATCATTCGTTTCTGCTGCGTTTTCCGGAACAGCACTTCTCGGTCGCGGTGTCATTTTCATAGGCGCGAAGTTTGGAAAAATCTCGCCAGCAGTGAGTTCCCTCTCTGCGAGTGGAGATACTATCCAACTTGCGGTTTCAGCCTTTCTGCCAGAGCGGGAGATGGACAACGCCAGGTGGGACCGGCAACGTCGGAGTTGATCCTCACTTCGAGCTGTCGATGATCTGCTGCGCGTTCTTGATCGCGGACTCGTCCGGCGCTTTGTCTTTCTTCAGGATGTCGATCGTCTTTTGCGCCGAGGCGATGGCTTCTTTCTTATTGCCAAGCTTCGCCTGAATCTGCGCCTTCTTGTAGTGCATGAAGTAGGCGTCCGGGTTCTTGTCCAGCGCCTGGTCGATCCACTTCGCAGCCTGCTTCATGTCCTTGTTGTTGTCGTAGTAAAAGGCCGCGGCCTG
>WNFY01012458.1_pt1 | contig 13242 bp, 15 predicted proteins | sample 5400091 | NCBI WGS metagenome assembly WNFY01 (sample SAMN13153364, study PRJNA577476) | soil metagenome | isolation source: 60 cm soil or saprolite under grassland replicate 1 | place: USA:California | collected 2016-06-15 | reverse complement strand
GGTCGGTCGCATGTTGCTTTCCTGAAAACAGAACCATCTTCGCGTCGAAGGAAACGTTGGCGTCGGCCGTAGCGAAGAAGTGAGCCACGAGCGGCTTCGCTCCTGCGCTGCTCTTAATGAAGACCAGCGCGCCCTTTGGAAAACGATCAGCGCCGTTGAGCCACGCCAGCGGCTGATATTCGGCTGCCGCTGTGTAGAGAACTGGTGCAGCAGGTTGGGATCGATGCGGCCCGGGTTCGCTTTGTGGCACGACAACTGACACGCAGAAAATGACTGCACATGCGACGAGGAGCAGACGGCCAGCCACCTTAATTCGCTCCTCCTGCCACCAGCAACTGCGGGCCTATCGCCTCAAATGCCAGAGCCATCGACACGTAGCGCCGCAGGTCGCGCATCATCTCGTCGAACTCTTCAAAGCTGAGCGTCTGTGCTGCATCGCTCCACGCCTTCTCGGGCGTGGGATGCACTTCGATAAGCAGTCCATCGGATCCGATCACGGCAGCCGCACGCGCCATGATCGGAACCAGTGCGCGAACCCCAGTTCCGTGGCTTGGGTCCACAATCACAGGAAGATGAGAAACCGTCTTCAGTACCGGCACCGCGGCAAGATCAAGAGTGTTGCGCGTCGCAGTTTCAAAGGTTCGGATACCGCGCTCGCAAAGAATGATGTCGGGATTGCCCGCTTCGGCGATTACTTGCGCCGACTGTAGCAACTCTTCGAGTCGAGCTGTCATTCCCCGCTTCAGCAGCACCGGGCGACCACAGCTTCCGAGCGCTTCGAGCAGCGCATAATTTTCCATGCTGCGCGTGCCCACCTGCATGATGTCGGCATACTCGGCAACGACGTCAACGTCCTCTTCGCTCATGACTTCGGTGATGATTGCGAGGCCCGTTTCCTGCCGTGCTTTGTTGAGAATCTTGAGACCTTCAACTCCGAGTCCCTGGAAGGAATAAGGGGAAGATCGCGGCTTGTACGCGCCGCCCCGCAGAACCTGTGCGCCCGCAGCGGCGACCGCTTCGGCGGTTGCAAGCAATTGATGTTCCGATTCAACGGCACATGGTCCGGCCATTACGACGAAGTTGTCAGCGCCGATCGCGAGCTCGCGAACAAGGACGACGGTGCGGCAGCGCTCGGCAGTTTTGGCGACGAGGTTAAAGCGGGAGAATTGCCCGTTCCACTGGGAGTTGGCGGTCACTGTGCAGAGACTAGCGATCGCAATAAGTCCAATTCTGTGACTAAGCTAACGCGCAATTGTGACGAGAAACACATAAAGGCGAATGCAATACTGCATTCGTATTACCGTCAGTAATGGATTTGTATTAGGCAGCGCGAAAGGATGATTGATTAGTCACTCTGGGGCGGGCGGTCATGTCCCTCGCGGGAGGATGCGGCGACCATCTGGACGGAATTATTTCTGGGTTCGAGCGCATCGAGGAACTCAATTCCGTAGAGATAAAGTGCGCGGTGACGAACCGTGCCGCGCACACGAACGTGTTCTCTCGATTCGGTTTGATGAAACGCGACCTCGATCGGCGATCCGATGTGCAGGTTCGCGACGGCGAAAAGGCACATCCCTCCGTCACTGATGTTGACTCCGACAGCATTCACATGAGCGGAATCGGTGAACACCTCGACAGAACTATTCCACCACTGGCGGGGTGAACGTCGGATCGAAGCGTAATTACGCCGGAAGATCATGGGGATTGAGCAAGGCTATCGCGTGCGAATCGTTAAGCGAAGATCACGCAAGTCCATTACGGAAGTCCAGTGAGAGCATTGACCAATTCCAGCAGATACTTAGCCCGGGAACCGCGGCGAAATGAGCAACAGTTGCGTCCTGCGCTACAATCGGTGCCGCGGTCCCCTGCAATTCCGGAGATACGATGAAAACGATTATCCTTTGTGCGATCCTTCTGTCTATGACATCTGCTCTTGCCCAACAGCCCACGAGGCCCAAGATCACAGGCATTGACCACGTGGCTTTTTACACCACGTCGCCAGAGGCCAACCAGCAGAAGTATGGAACGGTGCTGGGATTAACAAGTGCACCACCCGTGGAACCAGGGCAAACACAGCGGTTCATGCTCGGATCGCAGTGGGTTGGATATAGTCCGGCGCCCGATCCGAAAGTGACGAACCGGTTGGATCACGTGGCGTTCCGGACGGAGGATTGCGAGGGTCTTCGCAAGTACCTTGCGGCGAATGGGGTCAAGGTGCCGGATGCCGCGAGCAACCTGAAAGATGGAAGCCGCACCTTCATGGTGAAGGATCCGGAGGGGAATGCAATTGAGTTCGTGCAGCCAAAAAGTCAAATGTCTGTCGAGGTTACAAGTGCGGGTCCCGTCTCCCGCCGCATGATTCACGCTGGCTTCATCGTACGTGACCGCGCAGCGGAAGATCGTTTCTACAAAGATATCCTCGGATTCCGTCCCTACTGGTACGGAGGCATGCATCCGGAGCGCACGGACTGGGTTGCACAGCAGGTGCCCGACGGCACCGACTGGTTGGAGTACATGCTCAACCAGTCCGCGAATCCTGACGCGCATCTCCGTGGCGTGATGAACCACATTTCCCTCGGCGTAAAGGACATGAATGCCGCACAGATGAAGATTGAGTCCCACGGATGGAAGCCGACCGCGGAAGAACATTCGCAGATCGGCAGAGACGGCAAGTTGCAGCTGAATGTTTTTGATCCGGATCTCTCGCGAATCGAGCTGATGGAATTTACACCGGTGGACAAGCCCTGCTGCTCGGAATTTACGGGGACACATCCGAGCGAAAGCGACAGATAATAGGCATTATGGCAATATGATATAATAATGACACTACTCTGGAGTGTGACATGGAGCAGCTTACTCGGGCGCGGATTAACGAGAATGGCAGGATCGTGATCCCGGCCTCTTTCCGCAAGGCCCTCGGCATCGATACCGGAGATGAGGTCGTTCTAGAGATCCGGGACGATGAGCTGCGAATCACCACGCAACGCCGCCGTGTCGAAAAAGCGCAACGCCGCGCACGAAAATACCTCAAAGGGCACGCGTCGCTGGTAAAAGAACTGCTTAGTGAGCGACGCCAGGCTGCCAAACGTGAAAACGAATAACATCGTTCTCGATGCCTCAGCGATTCTGGCGATCATCAATCGCGAGCCCGGTCACGAGAAGTTGCCGGTGGAGATGCTGGCTGGAGCGGTTGCAAGCACAGTGAATCTTGCCGAAGTCCAGGCGAAGCTGGTGGGGCGTGGATGGCCGCCGGAAGAAGCTTGGGAAGACGCGACCAGCGCAATCGTCCGAGCGCTGCCGTTTGACCAGCGGCAGGCGAAGATCAGTGGCGATCTCGTAGTGCAGACCCGCCCCGTGGGGCTCTCGCTCGGAGATCGCGCATGCCTGACGCTCGGACTCATTCTTGATGCTCCGGTTTACACGGCGGAGTCTTCGTGGAAGAAGCTCAAGCTGGATGTTGACGTCAGGCTAATCCGATGAGCTTCTTCACTGGAGGAAAATGAATCGTCGTACATTTTCGCGCAATTTGGCCGGAGTTGTACTCTCTGCGCCCGCGCTTGGGCTTGGCGCTACCCTCGGCGCTCAAAGCTCAGAGCCGAAGCCCGTTGCGTTAGCTCCCTATCAGCTCTCGGTTATGTTGTGGACCATTTTTCGGGATCTCCCGTTTGAGCAGCGCCTTGCAAAGGTGGCAGCAGCCGGATACCACAATGTGGAATTCGTGGGCGAGTACGAGAAGTGGACGGACGCGGACTTCGACCGCGCGATCGCTCGAAGCAAACAGCTAGGCATTCGCTTCGATTGCACCGCGGGGCTGAAGCACGGGTTGTGCAATCCGGCAGAGCGCGAAGGGTTGGTGGCCGATTTGCGCGCGACGCTACCGATCATGGAACGGCTGGAGTGTCCCGCAATCATTCTGCTCTCGGGAAATTCCGTCCCTGGGATGTCGTTTGAAGCGCAAGCCCAAAGTTGTGTCGACGGGCTGAAAGCTCTGGCCGCTCTGGTTGAGGGCAAGAAGATTAATGGCGAACCGGTGCGTCTCTTGCTTGAGAACATCGATCCCGAAGAAAACTCGAAGTACTTCCTGACCTCGGTCGCTCGCGGGTTCGAAATTGTGAAGGCGGTGAACCATCCGCAGGTGCAGTTCTGCTACGACCTGTTTCACGAGCAGATCGCGGAAGGGAACCTGATAGAGAAGTTGGAAAAGAACATTCAGCACGTAGGACTGATTCACATCGCAGACGTTCCCGGGCGCCATAAACCCGGCACTGGCGAGATCAATTACGCGAATGTCTACCGCAAACTCCGCCAGTTGAAGTACGACCGCGTAGTGGCCATGGAGTTTCTGCCTCTCGGCGATCCCGTCGAGGAACTTCGCGCCGCGCGAGCGATGGCGCTTCGGAGTGGAGAGTAGTTTAGTTTGCGCCCCACAAAGCCTGAAGCCTGAAGCCTGAAGCCTTGTCTCCTCACTTGCACAAAGACTCTGGCTCCACGCTCAGCTGGGGCTGAGAGGGCATCGCGATGTGACGTTCTCCCGCAAGCCCTTCAAGCATGTCAGGAGCGGGCGGAAGGTGCAGGTCCGTCGATGCGCGATAGAACTCATCACGCTCGGCCTGATCGAGCGCCACGAACTGAAAGCCACGTGACCTGTAAAGCTCCAGCAATCGAGGCATCATTTCCGCATCCAGTGCCCCGATGTGCATGAGCAGCACATAAGGTATGTCGTGTCCGAAGAGCCTATGCGAAAGGTCACGATAGTAGTCGATGTTCTTGTCCGCCGATTCGAGATAAGTGTCCTGTAGAACCGCAACGGCCTTGGTATCGCCTTTCGCTTTGCAGCGAGCGTAGGGTTCGGTCCAGCGGTAATCGCCAAAACTCATGGTCACCGCTGCAATGCGATATCCATGCTGCAGGAAGAAGCTGCGAATGGCCGCACGTTTTTCCGGAGTGTCACCCTCGGCCAGAAATGGATAACGGAACCAGTGCCAATCCTCTCCACTCATCAGAGGTGCTATGACAGGCTCGTTGCGAAGCACGTCAGCCTCCCACTCCTCGACCGTGTGTTGGTTCAAGTTCATGTGCGACCAGGAATGGTTCCCTAAGGGATATCCGGCCGAGCGCCACGCTTTCAACACGGCTACGTCGGAGGGATTCTTGTCGAGATCCGCAGCATTCACGAATCCATAGACATCCGGCACATGAGCTGCACGCAGCGCGGCAATCGTCTTCGACGCAACCTCCATTCGAGTTTCATCCGGTGGCAGCGACCCGTGCGCCGGAAGGTCGTCGAAGGTAAAAGCAATCTGTGGCGGCGGTCCCGGCACGAATAATGATAGCGGGACCGCGTTGCCCATAGCCGCGTATCCGGCGGGCGAAGGGTGTAGGTGATCGCCGGAATCGAACTTCGCGAGCAGGTGATCGGGATGGTTCGGGTCCCGCGTGAGCCTGTCGAAGTCAATGAGTGCGTCGAAGTGTCCCGGTGTCCTGATCCATTCATTCACGGCCTGGCGGTCGGCTTCGGTCTCGGGGCCGGGATGGTAGAACGCAGAGCCCACAAACGGCGTGACGGTCGCGCCGAATACCTGAATACCATGCGAGTGGGCGCGCGTGACGATCTGTTCATAGGCGCCGATCAGGCGATGTACCTCGGCCTGATGTTCGGACGCTGGCACGTTGCCTTCGCGCGTCAGCATGCCAAGGTCGTTGACGCCTTCAAGAACGATCAGGTAGCGGATGCCAGGTTGTGCGAGCACATCGTGATCGAAACGGGCCAGGGCATGCGGCCCGAGCCCATCGATCAGAAGTCGGTTTCCCCCGATGCCATGGTTTAGCACAGCAATGTTCCTTGTATCCTGCTGCTGTTGCAGTCTTCGCGCGAGAACGTCCGGCCAGCGGTCGTTGCCATTTGTGGTTGCGCCGTGACCATCGGTGATGGAATCGCCCAGCATCACGATTGCGGATTCCTGGGAAGTCGCGTCGACATCAACGCAAGCAATGAAATACCAGTGCTCAACCTTTTTCGCGTCGGGAAGATCGGGAGCGGACACCTGGTCTCCGTGCGCGACATAAGAGGTGGCACGCGACCCTGGATGCCCGGTCTGCTGTGCCGGCGCGCGCGATGTGTACGCCCGTAAAGCGCAGCGGAGAGGTGCCGTAGCGGTTCGAAATCTTCACCCGCAGCGTCGCTCCGCCGATCGACAGATGAACGATTTGCCGGAGCGTTGCGTCACGAAGATCATCGGTCGCCAGGGAATTGTGCGGCTCAACTAACTGCTGCGACGCCGCCCAGGAACCTACCCAGTGGGCTTGGGCGTGCAACGTGCCGATATGCGCGAACAAAAGCAGAAAAGAAACAGCAAGCGCGCCGACTGCTCTCGACTGACTGGCCCGAGGAATTGTCGACATTCTTGTTATCCCGCGATCCTCTTCTTCTCCCCGTCCCACACCGCCGGCGTGTTCTTGAAGTACGAGTAATTTGCCAAATGGCAGCCGATGGCCGCGTTGTTGCCGAACTCTTCGTTCTCGACAACTTTCTTTCGCGAGCGGACGGCATTGAAGAAGTTGGCTTGGTGATCGACGAGATCGCTATAGCCCTGCGGTACCCCGAAAACCTCGGTAGCCTCGTTGATCGCGACCTTGGAAAGTGGATGCTCCCGGTCGAAGGTTTCCAGATACTCGTTCCGCAGCTTGGCCGGCCAGCCGTAAATTGAGTAGGCTTCGGGTTGTGGCCGCGTGTCCTGCGGAGTGTAGGTCAAACTTGCGCCACGGATGATCGCCGTGCCTTCCGTCCCATACAGCGCGATGAACTCGCCCTGATCGTTGTTCAGGTTGCACCGCAAATACACGCGGAAGTCAGGATAGTCGTAGAAAGTTTCGATCAGGTCGGGGAAGTCGCGGCCGTCCTCGTAGTAGAACAAGCCGCCTGTCGATTGCGCGCGCTTTGCCACCGTGGTCGTCCCGGTGATGAAGTGAATCCCTGAGATCAAGTGCACAAACAGGTCGCCGGCAAGCCCCTCGCCGTAGTCGCTGAAGCAGCGCCACCGGAAGAAACGCTCGTTGCTGAACGACCGTTTCGGAGCGTCTCCGAGAAACGTGTCCCAGTCAATCGTCTGTGGGCTTGCGTCTGGGGGAATCGGATACACCCAGGCGCCGCTGGGAGAATTGCGGTCCCAGTAGGCTTCAATGCAATAGACCTTGCCGAGCTTTCCGGAGTCGTACATTTGCTTGGCCTGCGCGTACACAACGGACGAAACGCGTTGGCTGCCGACCTGTGCAATGCGGTTCGCTTTCTGTGCGGCGGCAACCATGGCGAAGCCGTCCTCGACCGTGTGCGACATCGGCTTTTCGCAATAGACGTCCTTCCCAGCCGAACAGGCATCTTCAAATATCTTCCGGTGCCAATGGTCAGGCACGGCGATGATGACGGCATCCACGTCTTTGCGATCGAGGATTTCTTTGTATTTGCGCGTGGTGGGAAGGCTCGGATTCTTAACTGACTCCTGCGCTGCAGTGTGGCGCGAATCGTAAAGATCGCATGCCGCTACGCACTGGGCTCCAGGCACTCGTAGCGATGCCTGCAATAGTTCACATCCGCGCACGCCTGTGCCGATGGAAGCAAACCGGACAGTGTCGCTTGGCCCTACCGGGCTAGGCGATGCCCACAGCCCGCTTGGTTCGAGAAGCGTGAATTTTGCTGCAGCTCCGGCAGCGGTAACTCCCGTGCCAACGCGAATAAAGTCCCGGCGAGTCCACGCAGGATGATTCATCAAAGCCTCCTAAGAAAGGATTACGGGCGCCACGATTTAAGAAAATCGTTGCGGCGGGAATTATCGCACAGCGAATCGATCTGCGTTCAAGCGATATTGGAGCGAGCGCCTCTGAGTCTGGAAAAAGTTCCTCTGGGTCTTCTTCCGTGAAACTCAGTGTCCTCCGTGGTTAGGCTTTTAAAACCTCCACCACAGGAACGACACAGAGGGTGGTTTTCAGCCAGATGCAAAACTCTGTGGCGTTCCTCCGTGTACTCTGTGCTCTCTGTGGTCGGTCTTATCTCTTTGTGTTCCCTAACACCGCGACTGCCAAGTACGGTTCACACCGGGCCGCTTTGGTTAGAATGATTGCCTATGATCCATCCCTGGCACGACGTCACCCCCGGCGGCAAACTCCCGCAAGAATTTAACGCCATCGTCGAGATCCCTTTCGGCTCGAGCGTGAAATACGAGCTCGACAAGACTAGCGGCCTGATCAAGCTCGACCGCGTGCTGTATTCCGCCGTATATTACCCGGCGAATTATGGTTTCATCCCGCAAACGCTGGCCGAAGACGACGATCCGCTCGACGTGCTGGTGCTCTGCCAGGAAACGGTTGTTCCGCTCACGATGATTTACGCGCGCGCCATCGGTCTGATGACCATGATCGACTCGGGCAAGAAGGACCACAAGATCATCGCGGTCGCGACCAAAGACCCTGAATTCAACAGCTACGCCGAAGCCGAAGAGATGCCGCAACACCGGCTGCTCATGCTGCGTCGATTTTTTCAGGACTACAAGCAGTTGGAAGGCAAGGCGGTCGAGGTTGACCAGATCCGCCCCGCCGCAGAGGCCTACCCCATTATTCGTGACGCCTTGCACCGTTACAGCGAACAGAGACGCAAAGGGTTTGTGCACCACCACGAGTAACTTCCACCATCTCTGCGGTTTACAGAGGTAACCCGATTCTTGCCCGTGCATTGAACTTTCGGAACTTGGGGACCCCGAACTGGCACCTTAGAATCCACTCACTCTGGTGGAATGGAGCCTCGGCCCTGAGAACCCAACGAATTTACCTGCTGCTGTTGGCGGTGATGGCGGTAGCTACCCTTTCGCCTGCCCAGGAAAACCTCCTCGCTGTACCGGCAACAGCACAAATTACCGGCACCGTGATGGACGTGAATGGCGACACACTTTCCAGCGCTACTGTCGTGCTCCAGGGCTCCGGCCTGAAGCAGCCGCTCAAGCTGGTGTCGGACGACAATGGCTTCTTTGGCTTCAAGCAACTCGAGTCCGGAACCTATCGCGTCACCATTACCGCTCCGGATTTCGGCGAGTGGGCTTCGCCCGAACTTGTGCTCAATCCCAGCCAATACATGATTCTGACCGACTGCAAGCTTCGTATTTCGCAGGTCGCGACCACAATTAACGTCGCGTATCGGCCGGAAGAGATTGCCATGGAGCAGGTGCAGGTCGAGGAGAAGCAGCGCGTTTTCGGCGTTATCCCGAACTTTTATGTGGTCTACGATCCGAACCCGGCTCCGCTCCCGGCAAAGCTGAAATTCCGTCTTGCTCTAAAAACGTCGACTGATGTTTTCACTGTGATCGGTGTGGGCACGTTTGCCGCCATTAATCAGGCCGGTAATAGACCTAACTACCCACAAGGCTGGCAAGGATACGGAGAGCGCGTTGGAGCTGCTGCTGCTGACGGGTTTTCCGACATCTTGATCGGCGGCGCGCTTCTGCCCTCGCTGCTGCGCCAGGACCCGCGCTACTACTACAAAGGGACGGGGACAACCCAGTCCCGCGTCTACCACGCGGTCTCCTCCCCATTCATCTGCAGGGGAGACAACGGCAAGCTACAACCCAATTACTCCAGCATCGGCGGAGACTTGAGCTCATCGGCTTTGTCCAATCTGTATTATCCTCAATCGGATCGCGGCGCCAGATTGGTGCTCCAGAATTTCGCGATCACCACGGGCGAGCGGATGCTCAGCACGCTGGTGCAGGAATTCGTTCTGAGCCGGCTCACTGCCCGACAGAGATTCAAGAACTAGCATCGTAACCGCGGGAAAAACACGTCAGCGATGAGATTCGTTTCAGGGCACGACTTCAGTCGTGCCGTAAGCGGTGATAAATGTCCCGGCTTCAGCCGCTGCTGACCATCAGGGCTAAAGCCCAATCCTGATTGCGCGCCCAACGGCACGGCCTCTGGCCGTGCCGTAAGCCGTGTGTTTTTCGATGTGCGGCACAGCTGAAAGCCGTGCCCTCCCGTTTCTTCTGATCGGAATTTTGACTTTTTTCGCAGCCTGTTGAAGCCGTGCCGTGATACAAACCGAACTCACCAGGAACATTTCACCCGGTCACAGCACTAGTATCGCGATACGCATACAAGGGCCAGTCATTCTGTGGCCTGCACTGTTCCCGACATTAACTAAATCGTTAGCTCCTTGACATACGCCCGTCTGTGCAGTAATTTCTGTATGTACAGAAATTACAGAATATGGCGCTGACACCCACCGAGCAGAAGTTCATCCTGCACTGGGGCGAAATGGGGACCCGCTGGGGCATCAACCGCACGGTAGCGCAGATCCATGCCCTGCTCTTTCTCTCCGCAAAACCCCTGCACGCGGAGGAAATTGCGAGCACGCTTGCAGTGGCGCGGTCGAATGTCAGCAACAGCCTGCGCGAATTGCAGGGATGGGGCGTGGCGCGGGTAGTGCACGTTCTCGGCGACCGCCGCGACCACTTTGAGTCGCTGAAAAACGTCTGGGAGATGTTCCGCATCGTTTGCCAGGAACGCAAGCGGCGCGAATTGGATCCAACTCTGCACGTATTGCAGGAGTGCGTAGGTGACCTCAAAGGCGCTGGCGCAGGCAGCGCGCACACGCGGGATCGCCTCGAAGAGATGTTGGAGTTTCTGACCATCACCTCCTCTCTCTTCGACGAGGTGGTGCGATTGCCGCCCTCGACGCTCAAGGGAATGGCCCGTCTGCGCGGAAAGCTGAAAACGATCTTTGGGAGGAGCCAGAAGTCCGGAGTCAAGTCATCATGATTTCGCTCGCATCGGAAATGACCGACAGTAAAGGGCAGCACGCCCGTGGCTGGCTCTTCTACGATGCAGAGTGCGAATTCTGCACGCGCATCGCAAGGTGGCTGGTTCGACCGATGAAACGGCGCGGCCTCGGGGTGGCGCCCCTGCAGGACCCACGCGTTGGCGCGTTGCTGGGACTCCCGCTGGAAGAACTCTTGTACGCGGTGCGCTTTCTTGCGCCGGATGGCAGCCTGCATTCCGGCGCCGACGCCTTCCTGGTGCTCGCTCGCGAATTCTGGTGGGCACGGCCGGTAATTTGGTTATCGAAAATTCCCGGCGTCAAATTCACAATTCATGCCACCTATCGGTGGGTTGCGCGTCACCGCAAGTGCAATTCGGAAGTGTGCGAACACTCTGCCATTCGGGTTTAATTCTCGGGGAAAGCAATCTATGAGGCTCAAGTTCGGTGATCTCTGGCTCCCGGGTGGCACGTTGATCGCGGCACTTACGCTCTTGTCGGCGTGCTCGGGTTCGCGCTCAAGCACAATGTGGACCGACTGGTCGCGACTTTTGGTTTTCATCGAGCTTGGGGACTATTCAACTACTGGGAGCCGCTGCAGAACGCGGGGCGCGTCACGAACCTTCACCCCGATGAAGCTAAGTTCCTCGCGACGCTGGTCGCGACCGCGCTGCCCTTTATCTGGGTCGGCGTGGTGATGACATTGAAGCGTCTACGCAGCGCGGGCGCGCCGGCTGCATTCGTGATCTTTTTTTTCGTTCCTGTGTTCAATCTTCTTTTTTCCCTGCTGCTCTCGCTGGCTCCGGCGCGCACTACTCCGGTGGATGGCGTGGCACTCGGACGAAAGGAGTCGTGGTACGCGCGGCTTATTCCTGACAGCTTTGTCGGTAGCGCAGCTGTGTCAATAGTCCTCACCGGGATAATCGGGTGGGCTGCGGCTGTGTTCGGGACTCTATTTCTTGTGACCTATGGTTGGGGACTGTTTGTGGCTTTGCCGTTCACGATGGGGTTCGCGGCGGCAGCGGTCCACGGAATTCGCCACCAACGCAGCATGGCCGCCTGCATCGGTGTCGCCGTGCTTTCGGTAACACTGCTTGGTTGTGCGATGTTGGCATTTGCAATGGAAGGTGCGATTTGCCTGATCATGGCAATTCCGCTGGCAATTCCGTGTCGATCGCTGAACGAACGACGAAGGTTTGAGGTGGAGGCGCGATGACGTGCTCGATCAATTGCACGCCGGGTGTGAAAACGAGCAACACGGCAAGAAATGCGGGGGCAGTCTCTTCGCCAGACCATCGCTTTTGCACGAAGTATCCGCAAGCCCCGCCGATAGTAGCAATCGATCAATGCGCTTCCCGAAACGGTGTGGAAGCAGGTGGTTGCCTTCAGCCAAATTCCGCGGCCACCTGAGTTATTGTTTTCGTGCAGGGATCGCATATCCGATCCGGGCAGAGATCATCGGCAGCGGCGTTGGTGCGGAACGGCATTGCGTGTTCTCGACTGGCGCGTTCGTTGAGCCGATACAGGTGTGGGACGAGCCTCGCAGGTTGAAGTTCTCCGTCACGGAGAACCCGCCTCCGATGCAGGAGTGGACACCCTACACCCACATCGATCCACCGCACCTGCATGGATTTCTGATGTCAAACGGCGGGCAGTTCCTGTTAACACCTTTGCCGAATGGCGGTACGCGGCTCGAAGGAACGACGTGGTACCAGCACGGGTTGTGGCCGGCGGCGTACTGGCGGGTGTGGTCCGATGAGATCATTCATCGTATCCACTTGCGCGTACTGACGCACATTCGGGATGAGGCAGAGAAACGCTAAGCAGCAAGCGGTGTCCCTCAGAAGTGATCGTCAATCCCGCCGCGCTGGGCCGACGCAATCCTCCCCAACGCTTGCGCCTGAATGATTCTGTCCCATGGGCCGCTGCGCCAGTTGTCTTTGATTGGGTCGTGGCGAATCCATGGAGGAAGCGGAATCAACAAGGTCTCGGCGATGCCTTGCGCATAGGGTTCATATAAGGCACGCATGTCGGTTAGCTTCTGGTCAGCGTCCGGGCCGGTGCGAAGTTTCAATCCTTTTTCCGCAAGCTGCGCCCGGATTTCCGCAAGATCGGTGGGGGTCAGTCGGTCCGCAACATCTGGGTCGTAGTCTGCGTTGACGACTTGTGCCAGGTCCACAAGCGCGTGACGCGCCATTTTGAAGGTACGCCGCGCCTGTTCGCTCTTCATGTCATCAATGCCGGTGATCACCAGCGAAGCCGCATCGAGAATTACCGTCAGCGCACCCAGCCAGGACTGGTTGCTGTGCTGCGAGCGATAGAAGCTCAGCACGGGATACGAGAGATGGCTTTCAAGGACCTCAGCGGCCCAGCGTTCCCAGGATTCGAACAGATGGTCAAGCGTGCCCTGGTCCAGGCTATTGACCGCGCGGGCTAGAAGCTCGGCG
>WNFY01005947.1_pt1 | contig 13242 bp, 13 predicted proteins | sample 5400091 | NCBI WGS metagenome assembly WNFY01 (sample SAMN13153364, study PRJNA577476) | soil metagenome | isolation source: 60 cm soil or saprolite under grassland replicate 1 | place: USA:California | collected 2016-06-15 | reverse complement strand
TGGCAATCTCCAGGTAGCGGGGTTCGTCGAGCACTCGCGCGGCACGCGCGTAAGCCGAAATCATCGAGCCGTTCCATGCCGCAATGATCTTGTCGTCGAGATGAGGGCGCGGCCGTCTGACACGAATGGAAAACAATTTCTCGCGACTCTGCGCCAGAAGCTTTCCGATTTCTTCCTCGGTTTTCTGAAAGTGCTTTGCGGTCTCCGCAATCGTGTGGCGTTCAATCAAGATATTTTTGCCACGAAATTCATCCTTCTTCGGCTGAGAAGAAGCCGCCTTCCTTCGATGTCATGTCGCGGGCGACGTAATCGAGAATGTCGCGGGCGACTGATTCGAACTCGACCCTCACCGGCGCTTTCGCGTCCGCCTCTCCCTGGCCAGGGAGAGGATGGAGGTGAGGGTCGCTTAAAATTTGGTACGCGTCGAGATAAGCGACTGCGAGTTGCGCCTGATCGTAAAGCATCTTTTCGAAATGCGGCACGTGCCAGTAGCGATCGACCGAGTAACGATGGAAGCCGCCGCCGATATGATCATGCATTCCACCGGCCGCCATCTTGCCCAGCGTGAACAAAGCCATCTCGAGCGCGTGTTTGCCGGATTCGCCCTTGGGAGCGCGCGCGTAGAATCGTGTCAGGAAGTTAAGCGTCGCCGGTCGCGGAAACTTAGGGGCATTTCCGAAACCGCCTTCCTTCGGGTCGTAACTGCGGTCAAGTTGCCGGTAACCAGCATCTATGATCGCTGCATCGATTTTTCCTTCGGGAGTCGTGGCCGATTGAGATTCACGCAGCGCGTCAACGATCTTGCCGCCTTGCTCGACAATTTTGTCGTGATTTTCCTTCCAAGCCGTCGCGATTCGTTCGAGCACGCTCTTGAAAGCCGGCTGACCATATCGGTCCTCCGGCGGAAAATAGGTTCCGCCAACAAATGGCTTCAGGTCAGGCGTCAACCAGACGCTCATTGGCCAGCCACCACCGCCCGTGGTTGCTTGAACAAACGTCATAAAGACGCGGTCGACATCGGGGCGCTCTTCCCGGTCCACTTTGATGTTCACAAACTCGCGATTCATGACCGCGGCCACGTCTTCGTTTTCGAACGATTCGTGCGCCATGACGTGGCACCAGTGACAGGTCGAATAACCAACCGAAAGAAAGATCGGTTTGTTTTCGCGCCGCGCCTTGGCGAACGCTTCTTCCCCCCATGGATACCAATCAACGGGATTATGCGCATGTTGAAGAAGATACGGCGACTTCTCCTGCGCCAGACGGTTCGTGTGCTCGGGACGCGCAGGCTTGGGCTCAGCAAAAGTATCGCTTGCTGTCACCAACCATGTTAACGCGAGAAATCCAAAGCGGAAGGGACTTGTCATGGCTTCGCTACGTTAAATCGTTGAACCATTGAATCGTAGATCCGATGTAACGGTTTAACGCTGTTACGAATCACAGTACCATTTCTTGTCATTGCGAGCGAAGTCGAGGAATCTCTCGCTGTTTCTGGCGGGTGTGCCAACTCTCACCAAATCAGAGATGTCTCCAGCCTTCGCATAAAGCTGCGGCTTGGCAGGCGCTGCGCCCGACATGACAACGCATGGACACCACACATTTCATTCTTTTGTTTCTCGCGATCGGCGTGATCGCATTTCTTTATTCGTCAGTCGGTCATGCCGGTGCGTCGGGCTACATCGCAACGATGACATTGTTCGGGCTCGCACCGACGGTTATTCGACCAACAGCGCTTGTGCTTAACATCCTGGTTGCCTCGATCGGCACGTTTCAATTCTGGCGAGCCGGGCATTTCTCGTGGAGATTATTCTGGCCGTTTGCGCTGCTTTCCATTCCGGCTGCGTACGTCGGGGGCTATCTTCAGCCGTCCGCTTCGATCCTCCGAATCCTGATAGGCGCTGTGCTGCTTTTTTCGGCCGCGCGACTGGTGTTCCGACGAGGCGACCCGCCCCAAACAGTCACCCCTTCGCGGCCGGTCGCAATTAGTGCAGGCGCAGGGCTTGGGTTTCTTTCTGGCCTAACTGGGACCGGGGGCGGGATCTTTCTCACGCCGTTATTGCTGTTTTGCCGATGGGCACACATTCGACAAGCCGCTGCGGTTTCGGCGCTGTTCATTTGGGTGAACTCGATCGCCGGGCTGGTTGGGTACTTTACAAAAGTTCGGTCAATTCCTTCACTAGGCCTCATCCTCGCCGCAGCCGCGATCATTGGTGGAATTGCAGGTTCGCATCTGGGAAGCAGGCGTCTTGCTGTCCGGGCAATTTCGCTTTTTCTGGCGACAGTCCTTCTCATCGCCGGAATGAAATTGATTTTCACGAGATAGGGACGCGTCATAGCTGTAGCCACGCCCTATGGCGCTCCTTGTCCGTTCAATGCTAAGCAGATTGCTGAAGACCGCCCACAGGTCCGCACACCGGACGGATTCGTCCTGCGGCGAACCGGTGGCTACAACAGCTCCAGCTTTGGTGCGGTTTCCGGCGACCAGGGATTGGTTTTGTAATCGGATTCAACAATCCGATCGGCGCAGGTGCGCAACAGCTGGCACAACGCAGCGACATCCAGTCCGTGATGTCGTGGAGCGAACCGGGACAGGTTCCTCTCAGCGAGCCGGAACAGACGAACCGCAGGAGACAAGCGCTTGCTATGTTTCGCGTGCAGTGGGTACTCAAATCGCTTCTGAAGATGGACGAAAGCCCCAGCCGCCTGAATCAATCCTTTGAAATAGTCTGCATCGGGTGATTTGGTCTTGAGCCAAAGCTGCTCGAGCACATCGTGCGCCTCGTAATAACGTTTTTCATTCCAGCAATGGAAAAACGCGCGATAAAATGGATGTTTCACGATGTCTCTCTGGTCCGGATCGACATCTTCAACAACCAACTCGGCCACGAACCGCGAAATCCTCTCGCCTTTGCTCATGAAGAGCTTAATTTGCTCACGGCTCAGACGATGAGCAAACCAGCGCGCACCAGTTTTTCCAAAGGGCAAGAATGCCCGCCTCGCGCGGCTGACTTCTCGCAGCCGGCCTGGCTGTGTCGATATAAGAAATGACAGCCGTTGCCCTGGCCATCTTGCTGGTGGTCATTTCAATTTTGATTTTCTGTTCCGCTCTCTTTTCCGGAGTGGAAACCGCCCTCTTCTCACTCAAGCCGCATCAGTTACGCCGTCTGGAAACAAATCACGCAAGGCTCACAAAATTCGTACAATTCTTCCGGGAAAATCCGCGTCGCGTTTTGAATGTCCTACTCCTGGCCGACGCTCTGGTAAACGTGCTTTTGGTGGTGCTATGTCTGTTCTTCCTATGGGAGGGCCCATTGGCCGGGCGCATTTCGCAGTGGGCAGCGGGGCTCGCGATCTTCGCGATTATCGTTCTGCTTTGTGATCTAATCCCAAAGCTGTTGGCGCTTTCAGCGCCTTATCGACTCTCAACGATCGGCGCCTTCGCCTTGCAGATATCAATGCCTCTTCTTGACCGCATCGGCCGGGGGCTTGAAAACGTGAGCGCTTATGTGGTCGATCTCCTGACGCCATCGCATCTCCGCACACGTGCACGCTTAAGTGACGAGGAATTGGAAACGCTGATCGAGATGAGTGAAGAGGAAGGCGCCTTGTACGAAGGCGAGGCCGAAATCATTCAGGAAATCATCAAACTCGGTGATAAAACCGCAAAGGACTGCATGACGCCGCGCGTTGATAGTTTCATACTGCCCGACGATTTGACGAACCAGGAAGCAATTGCGCGCCTGAAGAAAAATCGTTATCGCCGGGTCCCGGTCTACGCCGACACGCCCGATCAAATTCTTGGGATCATCGATGTGAAATTGTTCATGCTCGATCCGTCGGAACATTACACTGAGAAATTAATCGCTCCTTCCTTCGTCTCCGAAACGATGGGAGCGCTGGAGTTGCTCAAGCTCTTTTTGACTCGTCCCCAAGGGATGGGCGTCGTGGTCGATGAATTTGGCGGCACCGAAGGAATCATCACGATGGAGGACATTGTGGAAGAAATCCTTCGCGACGTAGTTCCACGGGATGACGTCGCTCTTTATATCGAGCCGCTCGGGAACGGCAGATTCCTCGTTAGCGGCAACGCGCGCTTGGACGATTTAAGCGAATATCTCGGTTTTCAAATCGACGAGGAGGGAATCGACACGATCGGTGGATTCGTCTTCACGCGGCTGGGTTATTTGCCGCCCCCGGGCACAAAATTGGAGATCCCGCGCCTCGCTATAACGGTGCGTCGCGCAGGCCGCAAAAGAATCGAGGAAATTTTACTGGAGAAAACAGCTCCGAAAGCCTTCGAGGCAGCGGCATGATAATCGGTTTAATCATTTTTTGTTGCTGGATTGTTTCGTTTTTGTTCAACGGGATTGAAAGCGGCCTGCTTTCGATCGACCCAATTCGATTGCGACAAAATGTGAAGCGGCGCGTGTCGGCGGCTGTGCGGTTGAATCGCCTGTTGAAACACCCCGAGCGATTGCTGGTGACCGTTCTGCTGTTCACCAACGCGGCGGACATACTCGGTCTTTTCCTGCTGACGCACGAATTAGTCCGATCATGGGGTTACGCCGGGTATTTTATCTCTCTTGCGATTGCGCTTCCGGTCTATTTGTTTTTGCTTTCTGTTCTCCCAAAATCGCTTTTCCGGCGATTTCCCTTTCGCGCCCTGGCGCAACTCGCCGGCGTACTCGAACTAGCATCGCTCCTGTTCTCACCCTTGCTCGAACTCGGTGCGCGGCTGGGCAAGCTGATCCTGCCGAGTCGCGCCGCCAAACGCGCCCGTCTTTTTGCGGGGCGCGAGGACCTGAAACAGATCACCGCACAAAGCGAGATCGAGGGCTCCCTCACCGCTACAGAGCGCGCGATGATCCATAACGTAGTCGACTTCCGCGGTGTCAAAGTGCGCGACGTAATGTTGCCTTCGGCAAAAGTCGTCGCATTGCCACCCGACGCATCAACTCGAGAAGCGGTGGAGCTCAGCGCCTCTTCCGGTCTTGACCGTCTGCCAGTGATTACGTCAGGAGGGCAACCTGCCGGATTGATTAACGTTCTCGATCTCTTGCTCGAGCAGAATGGAAACAAGCCGCTGGCCAATTACGTCCGGCGCATCGTAACGACTAATGAGGAGGAGTCCGCCTATCGAGTTGTGCAGCAATTGCGCGCCGCTCGACTCGGCCTTGCTGCTGTCCTGGACCGAAGGAAAAATTTTTGCGGGATTGTAACAATTGAGGATTTGGTTCGGTGTCTCGTTTCTTCAACCGAGGCCCGGGCTTAGCTCGATTCATTCCAACGTCACGGTTTCCTGTTCGTCACCAAGGATTCGCGCCGCAGCAAGGAGCGCAACGTGCGAAAATGCCTGCGGAAAATTCCCCAACTGTCGTCTCTCGCGCGGATCGTACTCCTCGGAGAGAAGGCCCAGGTCGTTTCGCACATCAAGCAAGCGCTCGAATAATTCGCGCGCTTCTTTCTTTCGACCGAGGAGGTGCCAGCAAGCAACCAACCAGAAAGAGCATGGGAGAAAAACACCTTCACGCCCTGGTAATCCGTCCACGCCGCATTCCAGCGGCCGGTAACGCAAGACAAGGCCATCTTCCATCAGCTCGCGTTCGATGGCCTCGACGGTATTGCGGACACGTTCGTCTGTTGCAGGCAAAAAGCCGACGAGCGGCATCGTCAGCAGGCTGGCGTCCAGCGCATCGGAACCGTAAAACTGGGTGAACGCCCTTCTCTTTGAGTTGTAACCGCGCTCGCAAACCTCTGCGCGAATTTGCTCTCTAACTTTTCGCCAGCGGCCATGATGCTCGCCCGCCGCGCATCCGCATTCTTCAACAAGTTTCACCGCGCAATCGAACGCCACCCAGGCCATCATTTTCGAGTGCGTGAAATTTTTTCGGCCGCCGCGCACCTCCCAAATTCCTTCATCCGGTTTCTGCCAGTTTGATTCCAGGAATTTCATCAAGTGCACCATCAATGCCCAATCGGGCTCCTCCATTTTGATTCCAGCGCAATCGGCTTCGAACATCGTCGCCAGTACCTCGCCGTACACATCCAGCTGAAATTGCGTTGACGCAGCGTTGCCGATGCGTACCGGCACAGACTTTTCATACCCGGAAAGCCAGGGAATTTCGACTTCAGTGAGCCGACGCTCGCCCCGAACGCCGTACATGATCTGCATCTGGGCAGGGCTCCCGGCGACAGCTCGCAGCAGCCACTCGCGCCATCCCTCAGCCTCCTGGCGATACCCGGCGCGCAGCAGCGAAAGCAAAGCGAACGTGGCATCTCGAAGCCAGCAGTAGCGATAGTCCCAGTTGCGCGGTCCTCCTATTTGTTCAGGTAACGATGTTGTCGCGGCAGCGACCAGGCCGCCCGTGGGCGCGTAAGTCAATCCCTTGAGCACGATGAGCGAGCGCATCACTGCATCGCGCCACTCCCCCTGACCTTGAAACTGATTCGACCATGATCGCCAGTACCTTTCGGTGTCGCGCAAAGCATGCTCGTAATGGATCGCTCTTGGCGGATTCTTGTGGGAAGCGAACCACGTGAGCACGAACGGGACCTGTTCACCTTCGCTAACCGCAAACTCCGCAACTGTGGTCAGGTCTTTGCCTCGCGTTTCAATCGGCGTTCGCAAGATCAAACCATCCGGTCCCGCGATTGCTTCCAGGTCGCCATTCCGGTGGCGCACCCATGGCACGATCTGTCCATAATCAAACCGGATGACGAGTTCCATCTGCATCGAGACCTTGCCGCGTAACCCTTCGACGATCCGGATGATGTCCGGATTCTCGCCACGCGGCGGCATGAAATCGATCAGGCGCACGGCGCCGCTCTTGGTTTCAATTTCAGTTTCGAGGATAAGCGAGTCACCACGGTAACGGCGACGTGTTTCTACAACTTCTTCTTCTGGGAAAAACCGCCAGTGTCCGTTTCTCGTATCGCCCAGGAGCGAGGCGAAACACGCCGGTGAGTCGAACCGCGGAAGACAAAGCCAATCAACGCATCCGTCCCGACTCACCAAGGCAGCGGTCTGCGTATCGCTCAGAAACGCATAGTCCTCAATCTTTGTCCTTTCTTGCGCCACTTACTTCTTCCTCCTCGCAAGCGAAGCGAGACGAGCCGCGCCGGAGCCTTTGGCGGAGGCGGGCTGATCGACTCGCCCCGAGTCCGCGAGCCCCGCGATCCCATCACGAGTTAATCGAAACACCGTCCATTCGTGCATCGGCGTGGCGCCGAGCGCGCGATAAAATTTGATGGCTGGTTCGTTCCAATCGAGCACAGCCCATTCCATTCGGCCGCAATCTCGGTCCCGCGCGATTTTCGCAAGCTCGATCAGCAATGCGCGTCCATAGCCTTTGCCGCGCTTGTCCGGCTTCACGAACAAGTCTTCGAGGTAAAGCCCGGGCCGCCCCAGCCAGGTAGAAAAATTATAAAAGAAAACTGCAAACCCAACCGGCGATTGTCCTTCAAACGCGAGAAGAACCTCCGCGGCCGGCCGTTCCCCGAATAAGACATTTACAAGTTGTTCCTCTGTCGCGGTCACCTCGTCTGGCGCGCGCTCATACGTCGCCAAGTCGCGAATCAGCTGCAGAATGATCGGCACATCCTCCACGCGCGCCGGACGAATCTTGAATTCGGTAGGAGTCTTCATTTCTATTTCAGCGGTCTGCCAGTGCACGACTGATACGATCCAGCCCCTCGGCAAACATTTCCGTATTCACGCCCATCCCAATGCGAAAATGGTCAGGCATTTCAAAATAGCGACCTGGAACTGCGGAGGTGTCGAATTTTGTACGCAGTCGTTCCAGGAAATCATCAGCATTGCCATCTCGCAATTGCACGAACGAAGTCGTGCCCCAATCTGTCCAGACTGCAGAAAGGCGGGATTGCCGCACGAGGAAATCTCGAAGCAATTTGCGGTCAGCGTCCACGATACGTCGCGCTTTTTCGCGAAGGCGATTCAAGTGCTTAAATGCGGCAACAGCGAGAAGGAGTCCAGGATAAACTGGCGTTGCGCTGTAGAGATCATTCAGGCGGCGCATCTTCCACGCGAGATCCGGGCGCGCCAGGATCCAACCGCACCGCAATCCGCTCACGCCGTAAACTTTCGTCAAACTGCTGGTCACCACGAACTCTGGCCCGAGATGAAATGACGTACGCGGCGTCCGCTGGTAAACCGCATCGAGATAAACCTCATCCACCAGCACCAGCGCACCAATGCTGCGCGCGATGTCGCCAACTTCGCGCAGGACCGAATCTGGCGTAAGCGAGCTTGTCGGATTATGCAGATTCGTGATCACGATGAGCCGCGTCTTCGGCGTGATGTAATGAAGAATCGTCACCGGATCGATGGCCCAGTCGGTTTCCTTGATACGCGGAAAGCGTTTCACTTCGGCCCCCAGATATCGGGCCACATCGAGAATAGGTCCGTACGCCGGATGCTCGATTAAGACTTCGTCGCCCGGTTCGATAATCGCAGCCATGGCAAGATGATTTGCCATGGACGTACCTGCGGATTCCACAACGCAGTCGGGGTCAACACCGTGATGTGCCGCGATGGCTTTTTGTAAAGGCAGATGGCCATACCCGTTGTCGCTGCCATTAATTTCGAGTGTCTCCAGGTGAACTGGCAGTTCGCGCAGCGGAAACGACGCTACGCCACTCGTTGCAAGATTAAATCGCGCGCGGCTCTGCGTTTTAGACCAATGCATGTAGTCGGAATGCTTGTGAGTCATGAATCTGCTCGTCTGAATTTCCTCCAATAATAGTAAACCGGAAGCGCTGTCAGCATGATACCCAGCGCGATTGCGCTATTCGGTGGTGAAGCGACGATAGCGCTTCCGACAATTCCAACACAGGACAAAACAAAAAGGACCGTCGTGAACGGATGGCCGGGCACACGATAGGTAACTGTATCTGATCCGATCTGACGCCAGCGCAAAACGAACAGTGAAGCCGCTGTCATCGCGAAAAAAATGAAATCGACAGTCACTTCAAAATTCAAGATTTGACCATACGTACCGGAACAAGCGATGACGATCGCCGCCAGACCCTGAAGAATGATGGCGACTACTGGCGCTCGCGAGCGTTGCGAGAGTTTGCCAACACTTGCGAAGAAAAGTCCGTCGCGCGCCATCGCGTAGTACACCCGCGGACCCGTTAGCATGCTTTGGCTTAGGAAACCGAGCGTCGAGATCGCGATACCGGCGGCAATCCATTGCGCGCCGCGTGAACCGAGCGCCGCCCGCATGACATCGGAAGCCGGAGTCGTCGTTGCATCCAACCCGGCTGAACCGAGCACTCGCAGGCAAACAAAATTGACGGCAAGGTAAAGGGCCACAACGCCAGCCACGCCCATTAGTAGCCCGCGCGATAAATCACGGCGCGCATCGCGCATTTCACCTGCTACAAAAGTCGAGGTCTGCCAACCGCCATAAGCAAACGCAATGGGAACCATCGCGGACCCAATACTTGCCAAAACTCCAAGCGAAAACGGAGGGGTAAGCGATGGCTCCGATTTGGTAGAGCTGCCGCCAAGCGCAAATCCGAAGAGCACGAGCCCCGCGATCGCTGCGATCCTTAACAACATGAAAACGCTTTGCACATTGCTGCCCGCGCGCGCTCCCAGACAGTTAATGCCAGTTAGTCCGAGGAGCACCACAGCCGCGATCACGCTGTCGTTCCAAACTACTCCTGTAAGCGCGCGAAAATACGATGCGAAAATAACAGCTACCGCAGCCATACCGCCGGTCTGCGTCACCAGAAGCAGTCCCCATCCGTACACAAACGCCACCGCAGGATGGTATGCCTCGCGAAGATAGACATACTGGCCGCCCGCCGCGGCGGGCAAACGAGTGGCCAGTTCAGCCCAGATAAACGCACCGCACATCGCAAAAATGCCGCCGAGCACCCAAACGCCAAGGATTAGCAACGGCGTGTGAACGCGATGCGCTACCTCCGATGGATTAGCAAAAATTCCCGCGCCAACGATGCCGCCCATGACAATCATGGTGGCATCGAATAACCCGAGTTGACGACGAGGTCTTAACGCTTCTGACTTTGTCATTCCGAGCGGAGTCGAGGAATCTCTAGCCGTCATCTTCTAAAAATTCAGAGATGTCTCGACTTCGCTCGACATGACACAGCAGAGAAACCGGAAAGGCTGGATATTCTCACCTTGCCACGGCGTCCAGTCTGTAGATCTTAAATTCTGAAGTCGCCTCAAGCAGCGTCGCGCTTTCGCTGAGATGCTGCGTTAACCCAGGATAGGAGTTCAACCACCAAAACGTATTCGTGATAAAGACAAGATGCGTTGCCCCCTGGCGATGCAGTCGCTCAAGGTCGGCAATCGCCTGCTGACTGTCTCTTGGATTGCCGTTAAAAATCCCATTCTTCTCTAGAAAATGCCAGCCCTTGCGCTTCGCATAATAAAATATCGTTGGGTTGCCATTGTCCGTAGCGACAACTAATGCATCACGGGTTGTGAGCTTATTTAATTCGAGACCAGCATCGCGAAGTTGTGCCGCTGTTGATTCATAAAGCGGCCGCACATAGAACGCGGCCAGAATTGGAAACGAGCTCGCAAGCAAGATCGACAAAGTGACGGCCGCAACGCGCGAAGAAATTTTCGATCCAAAAAAGGCACATGCAGCGCCGGCAAATGCAGCCGCGATGGGCACGAGTGGAAGCTGGTACCATGGATGGCGATTGCCGTAGCCGACGGTTACCACAAACAGAACCATGGCAACCAACCACCAATCAAAAAGGCAGCCATATTTTCCACGCGGCGCGACGAACACACCGATGAGCGCCATAATCGCCACAAGAGGTGTGAGGCTCGACGTCGCAGTTTGTTGCGCGATCTCCCAGTACCACGAAGAGCTTTCCAGCCGGACTCCAACGCTATCGGCGCGGCGATGACAATGCTTGTGGCCTTGATCAAGATCGACAACGAAATCGCAATCGCAGACAGATACAACCGCGCTGGCTTGGCATCGCCAAGCCAGCGCAGAAAAAAATACAATCCGATGATCCCCAGGCTAAGCGACGGCACATCTGGCATGAACGAGCGACCGGCAAAGAGGTTCAGCGGCGCAAAAGCGTAGAAAAACGTGGCCCAGATCGCGGCGGCGCTGCCGAAGATTTCGCGCACAAGCAAAAAGAAAAATGGGAGCGAAATAGCGAAGAAAACCACGGACTGGCTGCGCCCGATCCATTCGTGAATGCCGGCGAATTTGTAACAAATCGCCGCGAGAAACGGCAAAATGGGAAACTCCGTTCCCACGTACCCAGCTGACCCGCCGGCCCAGTCAATCTGAGGATAACCAAAGCGAAAACCGTGTTCGAAAAAGTTGCGGGCAATCGCCGCAACATCGCTTTGTCTCCAACTCCAATGATCGACATAAGGCTGATCGATCAAAATCAGCCGCACAGCCACGGCGAAGATCCACATGACTATTACAAACTTGGTAAAGTGGACTCGATAGGGAGGCCGCGTCGCGCCGGAAGTCCACCGATTGGCTGAACCCGTTCCGTCTCGAGCTTTCGGCGGGCAGCCCAGGCCTCCTAGCATTTGTCCGCCTCTCCCCTTACGTGAGGGGAGAGGATTGAGGTGAGGGGTTTCAGGCATGACGCGACTACAAAACCAACCCTCACTCTACCCTCTTCCTTTGGAAAGGGAGAGGCGACAAACAGCGGTCAACAGGCATGGGCCGAGCGCGCTCCATCGAAATTGTCACATGCGCGCTCTGGAATGCGCATCTGCCGGCGTCTTGACAGTCGATGTAAAGTCAATCGTGTACGGGAATCTCTAATCGCGGAGAAAGAGGTTACATGAAATCGACGGCTCTCCTTCCTCGGCCGAAGTTTGGCTCTGCCGCCAGTACGGGCTTATTCGTGCTCGTCTTATTGATCGTCTTCGGGATTATGGCTGCCCGTGCGCAGAACGAGCCCATTCTCGTGCCTGACGCCGTTGATTATCAGAAACTGCTTCCCATTTTGCCGGACCCGCCGCAGGGCGGGCTCGCTGACAAAGCGGAAGGTTCGACGGAAGACGTCGGCGGATTCAAAATAACAAACGTACATCGCGACTATCACAAGGGCGAGGGCGACAAAGCCCCGACAGCGGCGATCAGCATCCTCGATTCGGTTGCAAATCCGGATTACGTGAATGCCACCACCGCTGCGTGGAACAACAACAGTGAAACCAGCGAGGGTTACGGCAAGTCTGTCACCATCGATGGAAACCCTGGGTTTGAAGCATTCGAGAAGGAAAACAAACATGCCACGCTATGGGTCATGATCGCCAATCGTTATTTTGTTCAGATCGAGTTGCAGAACCAGGATCCAAAAGAATTGCAGGAATGGGTCAAACGCGTCGATTTGAAACGACTCGCCGAGATCAAGTAACTGGGATGCACATATCCTGCGACAAGGAGCTGATAAGAAAACAAGTTGGTCGCACGCGTGGTGACGTTTGGGATCGGCTTTATCGCTTAAACCGATTCATGGCAAAGTTCCCGCGGTCACAGCGGGCCGACGATGGACACGCCGTACGAAAAATTGTTGGCAAAGCTCGCCCGGGCTGAAGTCAAATTCATTATCGTGGGCGGAGTGGCTGTTGCCCTGAACGGCTTCGTCCGCACCACTGAAGACGTGGACATTCTGATCGAATCGTCGGTCGAAAACGTCACGCGACTGCTCAATGAACTGAGAAACTTCGGTGAAGGGGATGCGCGGGAACTAAGTCCGGCCGATTTCAGTGAAAGCGAAGGCGCCATTCGGATCATCGAAGATTTTCCTCTCGACGTGTTTACGATCATTCGAGGTAAGCGCTATGCTGACCTGGTTGGCTCTACGAAGCCTACACGAATCGATGATGTTGATGTGCGCTACCTCGACGCCGAGACACTCATTGCGCTCAAAAAGGACTCGCAGCGGGATCAAGATCGAATCGACGTATCGGCTTTGCGATCGCTGCAGAATAAACCAAGCCCGTAAATATCCAGTCATCTCGGGAATTTTTTGATCGTGATCTCAACTCATCGGTTGATTACTTCGGCTTCTGCTCTTCGCTCGTCATCGGCACAAAACGCACCGGCAGCGTGGCGCTTTGCTTCAATTGGCCGTTTTTCTTTTCCAACAGGTACAATTCCTGAGCAAATCGGTCGCCGACAGGAATGACCATACGCCCACCGTCTTTGAGTTGATCCACGAGCGGCTGTGGAACTTTGTCCGGCGCGCAGGTCA
>WNFY01004259.1_pt1 | contig 13245 bp, 14 predicted proteins | sample 5400091 | NCBI WGS metagenome assembly WNFY01 (sample SAMN13153364, study PRJNA577476) | soil metagenome | isolation source: 60 cm soil or saprolite under grassland replicate 1 | place: USA:California | collected 2016-06-15 | reverse complement strand
AGAAACTCGACGCCAGAGAGGTTGGCCACCCGTTGATCCATCAGGTCGATCAACCGCCCCGGCGTGGCTACGATCAGGTCGACCCCGGAACGCAACGCCTCGATCTGTGGACGTTCGCTCACGCCGCCGAAAACCGTGGCCATGCGCAACGGAACGTGTTTCGCGTAAGCGCGAACGTTCTCCTCGATCTGCACCACCAGCTCACGAGTCGGCGCGACCACCAGCGCGCGCGGGCCGTTTCTCTGACCGTTGTGCATCGACGCCGCCAGCTTCATTAGAATCGGCAGAACGAAAGCAGCCGTTTTTCCCGTGCCCGTCTGCGCAATCCCGATCACATCGTGTCCCGCGAGAATGAGCGGGATCGCGGCGATCTGAATCGGGGTCGGCTCGGTGTAGCCCGCGTCGTGCACGGCCTGTAACATTTGGGGCGAAAGATTGAGTGCGCGGAATGGCATGAGGCGACAACTGTCGCCCGTTAATTGCAACCGCGCACCTACTCTTCCTCTAGATCTTCGACTGCCCGCCACGTTCTACGTGGTTAGGCGCATTCCGCACCTGTTCTTCTCACATTCGACGCCGGGCACCTGCTTCTTCGATGCGCTCCGGCATCAGCGCGATGGAAAATTACGAGGAGATTGCGCGTCGCTTCTCGAGAAGAAACGCAATGACCGCGAAGACCGTGTAGAAGACGAGCGCCGTGATCGCAAAGGCGCGATCGGACGAGGGCAGGCCGCGCAAGAAGATGTTGCTGGTTTGAATCAAGACCAGCACCGCAACGAAAATGATGATGCCGATCTTTCGCGCGATGGCGCCGTTGCGTTTCAAATAGAGGACCGCGCCGAAAAGAAGAATTCCGATCTCCAATACAAATTCGATGCCTCGGTAATTCCAAAGACCGAAGCCGACTTTCAACGTGTCGTCATAGATGGCGAGATCGGGGCGATGAACAATCAGATCGAGAAGCCAATGCGAAAAAACGGCGAAACCCACCAGTAACGCCGCGCTGTTCGAGGCAATATTCCGCCAGCCGATTTTGTAAATTGCAAATGCCACCGCCGACCAGAAGAGCGCGCCAATCAGGCTGTGTGTGTAAGGCATGTAATAAAGATCGAGCGCATTGGTCGCGGTGATTCCGGGAACGAAACGCACCTTCTCGATCCCAAGCAGAACAAATGGCGCCCACAAAAGATCCAGCAACTGCACGGCCACGAACAAAACCCAGAGCGGGATCTTATTTCGCGGCGTTTTGACTGCGAACGCGACACCGTAATGCCCCACGAACATCCTTTCAGTTTGATCGCTTGCAACCAAGCTTATGGTTGTCAAAGCGCAAAATCATCCAACGAATCTCACCGATGATTACTGTCGATAGTAAGCTCTGACCCCTTCTATGACCCCCCTTCTCTGACCCCTTCTCTGCCTTGACCCCTTCTCTGCCTTCTTCGCTTCTCATCTACATCGTCAGCCACATCGATGAACAAAGCGACACAATCGACTATTTCCCATTCGATATTGCTAGCTCTCGGAAATCAGAAGAAACAACCTGGGGCGGACTTAAACGCCGCCTGGTACCATCGCAACGCTAAGATATTCGCTAAACTAACTCAGATCGCGCGCCCGGGCGATCGCGTCCTTGTGGTTTTCGGGTCGGGCCACGCCTTTTGGCTGCGGCATTTCGCCCAGAACACGCCCGGCTTCACGCTGGTGGAACCGAACGATTACCTGCGCTAGCTCTTGACTACTTGTCGCGTTGTAGCCCTGGGCGGAGGCGGACCACTACCAATTTTGTGACCTTCACTTCTCCGGGCGCGGCTCTTCCTTTTTACTTTCCTTAGAACTTCTTCCTCTCTTCTTTCCTTACCGGATTAAAACTTCTTAATTTTTCCTTCTTACCTCTTACTTCTCCTCAAGACCGGCGAAATTCAAAAATATATTCGAGAACGCAACGCCCTGCGATCGCTCCGCATGAGTCGATTCTTCTTCGTTAGCGAGAGCGTCGGTCCCCTCTCATTTTTCAGTCTTTCAGTGTTTCGCCTTCGGAAATGTCAAATGTTTAGACGCGACCCCCAAGACCCCCCCGAGCTCTTCGTCTTTGCGCTGCAGTTCGAGCGTGGCGCAGTTGCTTCTTGGTCGTGCAGCCGAAGAAATGCGTTTGATCTTCGTCGGTCTTGGCTTGCGAGACGACTATAGCGGCGGTCTCTGACCGCCGAAGTCAGAAGGATCGACGCTCGAAGAGCGCCGCTACAACAAATGATCCAACGTCTCCTAGTTTTTCCTTCTTCCTTCTTCCTTTTACTGCGTCTAGACCCAAAATGCCTCGGCCCTAGATTTACCAGCCGATCCAAAGCGGAGTTCGAATATGCTTGACCTGCGTAACCCTGTTGTATCTCAATCAGGTAACCAGTAGAAGTGATGGCAACACTCCCGGAGGGAACATTTTGGCATGAACATCCGATCACTTTTTGTTTGCGGCGCGCTCCTTCTGTTCGCGAGCGTCGCTTACGGCGCCGGCTCTTATCAGCGCACGAGAGACGGGCAAACATTCGTCTGGAATGATTCACCTGAACGTGGCGAGGAGGCAACGTGGTCCGGCAAGCGCGACAAGAAGGGGTTCGCAACTGGCTCTGGCACACTGACGTGGTATAAAGTTGAGCCAACAATCGTGACTGGCTCCAACATTCTGGATACTAGAAGATACGCGGTCGTGATTAACCGTTACTCAGGCAGAATGGTGCGAGGCAAATTCAAGGGCGCTGTCGCTTACGTCGATGCGAATGGAAAAACATTGCAGGTAACGTCTGTCAGCGGAGCTAATCGTCCAAGCCCTCGCCAAAGCGCAACCCCGGTTCGGACGCCAAGATTGAGAGCGACCCCAAGGGCCGAACAGACCCCACGCCACCCTCGCAGCAAACGGTCACGCGAACTCCAGAGCGCACTGTCTGCACCAGCCACACCGGAGCCAGCTCCGGAGCAGACCCCGCCGCCAATTGTAGAAGAACCGCAAACCGCAGTGCCACCGCAGACAGCCACCCTGGCGGCGCAGGAGATGGCGACCCCACCGTCGGAGCAACAAGCCAGGCAAACTGATGTCCGAAGCACACCCGTACCAACACCAACCCGGTCTGACGATTCTCTGCGATCGCGCTCCGCGCGGTCATTGGATTTACCGAAGCCGCCGCGAACTATGGACGCACAAACCGTTGCCCGATTAGATGCTGTGTACCAAGCCGCAGTTAAGGCGAATGACATCGCAATAATGGATGAGATTTTAACCGATGACTTTGTTTTGGTAACAGACCGCGGCGCTTCTTTGACGAAAGCTGACTTGATCAAAGAAGCTCGAGAAAAGCGGACGATCTACGAGTACCACGAGGTGGAGGAAGGCACCCAGAAAGTGCGAATATGGCGCGACACGGCTGTTGTTACCGCGCTGTTGAGAATCAAAGGCACGAGAGACCAAAACCCGTTCGATTATAAAGTCTGGTTGAATGAGACTTACGTTCGGACGCCTACCGGTTGGCGTTATGTATTTGGGCAAGCTTTGAAACCCGACGCAAAATAGTTTCAATCACCATGACTGGTCAGCGGCACGAATCATAGATTCCATTTCCACAAAACGCGGACGATGAAACGCTTTCCGTCGCGCTACGCTCCAGAGGATCGACATCGTCTTTAATGAAGGGCCTGCTCACCATTCGATCGTTTCCTAGTTCTTAATTCTGCCCTCTTACTTCTTACTTCTTACTTCTTACTTCTTACTTCTTACTTCTTACTTCTTCCTTTTTCCTTCTTCCTTCTTACTTCGCTGATGCTCGGCGAGTTGAAGCCGTTGGAGTGAACGAGCTCAGAAAAATTTGCGAGTTTGCTCGCGCGAAGCTCGGGCACTTCATTCAATCGAAGCGATTAACGAATGACGAGAGCCTCGCCGACGCTCTACTCTTCCGGCTTCCGAATACTGATCTCGCCCGGCTTGAAATCGACTTTCTCGAACTTCGCCTTGTCGAGGTCCCAGATCCCATGCAGTTCCGCGCTCCAATGGGGGCCCGGGGCGAGATTCGGTCTGTTCTCGGCAAAAATATTCAGCAACAACTTGTGGTACTTGAATTCAAAAGTCACCACGTGCGGATTGTCCGCCCTAAACGTGTAGCTGTCCTTTTCCATCGGATATTTTTTTAAATAGCGGCTCTGCCAGTCGCGATCGAAATATTTTACCACGTCCGGCCAGATCTTCTCTTCGCGTTTGATTTTGTCGTTCGCGATCTGATAGACAACCAGATCTTCGTCGCCCCATTTTCTGTGATGCCACACGGCCACCCAATCGCTGCCGTTCCATTTCGCGTCCGCCGCGCCGCGCCCACCCTTCCAAGTAACACCGTCGCCGGTTTCGATTTCTTTCAACACTGCGTACGGTTTGAGACGAACGAGCAAATTGGGTAGCCCTGGATCTACATTTGAATCCTCACCTCGCACTTCATAAAGAATCGCGAATCGTCCATCCGGCGAAATCGTGTCCTCGCCAACCTCGTATTCCTTCGGAACTTCCGGATACTTCTTCGCTTCCTCTGGCGGCGACGCGCTCTCCTCCTGTCCGCAAATCACTGGAGTAATCGAGAGAACAATCGCAATGGAACTGATTAGCACCTTCATATTACCGCGATCGTAAACCGCTCGCCGCAATTCATCACTACCATAGACGCTACCATCATAAGCCGCTTACGATGGATGAACTCTACGTCTTGTGCTGTAGCGGCAGGGTGAGGCGCCGCACGCCTTTGTTGTTCTCAAGCAAGGCGCGCGCAGACGAGCGTGAGTTGTGCGAGTTTGCGCGTTTCAAGGCGCCGCACAGTGTGACCTTCGTCAAAGAGCTACCCCAAACTGCGACCGACATTTACCTCTTCGTTATTCGCGAACCTGAATCAGGATTGAACCTATCCCGGCACCTTGCGACCATTCGCGATGTGCGCGCTGAATGTCCCGCAGCGGAATCACCGCTTTGATCGGCACTGAAAGTCTGCCAGTTCGCAGTAAGTCGAAAAGCGCTTCTAGGTCAGAAAAGAAATGTTTCGAGTCGCGACTGATGAAGTAGAACTTCGTCCTTTTGCCTGTCCAGAACACCAGGTTCCTTGCAAGCAGCTTGATAACAGCAGGCAGCGCGGGGCGCGGAGCAGTCCCGGACAAAGCTGGCAAGTTAAGACCGTAGCCCACTAACACGCCGCCTTTTCTTAGAATGGAGTAAGACTCATCCCAGCTCTCGAATCCAAGCGGGTCAAAGACGGCATCCATTCCACCGGTCGCCTGCATGGCGCTGATCCATTCCTTATCCAAGTAAGCGTAAGGCGTAGCTCCTGCCTGAATTAACTCAGGATGTTTACGACCTGAAGCTGTGCCGTAAACTGTAGCTCCTTGCATTTTCGCAAGCGTGAGCAGTGCATAGCCAACGGCGCCACTAAGCCCATGAACAAATACCTTGTCGCCAGCTTCGACGCGTGCGGCGCGCATGACCATGCCGTAGGCAGTACTCCAATCCAGGATCACGGCGGTCGCTTGTTGTGAATCGACACCTTCGGGAACTGACACGAGATACTTCTCAGCGACATTAATCAGCTCTGCTTCGGCTCCGTAGATCGATAGACAAGCTACTCTGGTGCCGATGCGAAACTTGGTGCTTCCAGAACCATTCGCAGTTACCCGGCCGACAAAGCAGTAGCCTGGCGTAAACGGCGGTTTCTTCTGCATCGGATAAGTGCCGCGGCGCATATTGATGTCCGCGCCCGAAAAGCCGGAAAACTCCACCTCCACTTGCACCTCGTTAGCCGCTGGCGCTCGGATCTCCTCTTGAACGACTGTGATCTTCGACTCATCTCCGAACCCGGTGATCAGAGCCTTCTGAATCATTGCCATAGTTTAGTTGATGCTATTCAGGTTCGTTAAGCTCCTTTTATCTGTCACCTCATGAACGTCGTTGGTTCGCGCTTACTCTCAACTCTCAACCACCTGTCACGCCGCCTTGTCGAGCCGTAGCTTCGGCGAAGGCGGAACGATTCACGGATCACGTCCGTGACAGCGCAAATGTTAAGTGTTTTAGTTGCGACCCCGTGGTCTTTTCCCGCACTTGGTCGCGCACCCACAAAAGCATTGGGTCGCGACCTGTTTGTTAACGTCCTTGTTTTAGCGGAGCGAGATCGATTTCCCGGAACGGGCTAACTGCCGCGCTTGGAAAAGAGCGGTGAGATGCAGCATGGTAAAAAATGGGACCATAAACGTCGGAATGAGCACCAGGGGTAATCGTGTCATTGGGCTGGTGGTGACGTTGCCAATAAGCGCAATGATTCCGGGGAAAGCGCCCGAAGATAGGGTCGCCGTTGACACGGCCACAACGAAGTCAGCGATCCCAAGAATGTTCCAGATCACAAATCGTCGGCTGCCAGCAAATAACGGGTTGCGAACCAGGCTAATCACGATCCAGGGTGCGGTGATCCCGATCGCCATGTCCCCGAGCCCAGCCGGAAGAGCGAACAGTCCGGGCAAAATACCATTTGCATACAATGAGAGGAAACCAAGGCCGCCCCACCGCCAGCCCTCTATCGCAGCCACGAATCGAAGGTCCGCGCCGAGAATGAAGTCCCGGAACGACTTCCATCTGAAATACGCCGCTAAAAACAGTGCCAAAGGAATTGCGACGCCGACGAAAATTGGCAGCGGCGGGGAATTCGCGCTCCCAACGAATGCCCGTTGAGAGGCAAGCAAAAAGACGATACCAAACCAGAGCGCCAGCGCTACAAAAACGACTGATCTCACGCTTGAACGTCCGATATTGAGTTCCGAAGCCACATTTCCTGTGATGCTTCCCATAGTTTCACTTTTCATGTTCATATGTTCTTCCTTTCATCTTTAGTTGACCGTCATTCGAAGACTATGTTCAATAATACTTGCAAAATGCAAGTAATATACTTGTAGATTGCAAGTAAATAATATGGCATCTTGAGCTATGCCCGTTACCCGTCGAAATCAAAGAGCGAAAAAAGGCCCTGCGCCGAGGCGTTCACCTTGTCCGGTGGCGTATTCGCTGGACATTTTTGGTGACCGCTGGACCCTGCTTGTCATCCGCGATCTTTTTTTTGGCCGCACCCGTTTCAAAGATTTCGCGGCCTCGCCCGAAGGCATTCCCACCAACATCCTGACTGAACGACTCGAACGCCTGCTGGCGCGCGGCATCATTGAACAAATCCCTGCCGAAGATGGCACGAAGCGCCTGGCTTATCGCCTCACTAAAAAAGGAAAAGCACTTGGCCGAGTGTTGAGAGCGATGCGCGACTGGGGACTGGCCTGGGATAAATCAACGCGTGTCCAAATACGGCGCAGTTCTAATTGAAACTCGCTCGGCTCCCCGCTCACTCACTCCTACCCTCGTCACTTTACCTTCTATGCTTGGCGCGCCGTAGCCTCGGCGAAGGTGGGTCGCGCGTCCCACGCGCTCCATTCTTAATTCCTAATTCTTACTTTTTGTCTTCCGTGATTTCTCGCCGTGACCGTCACTCCGCGGAGACAATATATTGCTCAAGTTTTCCGTCCGGCATCGCGTAGGTGCTAACTCCCAGGGATTTCTTTTGAAATTTTGCCCGATAACGACGCGCAGTCATTCCACCGCGCAATCCTTCGCTGACCAATTCGAAGTCAGTAGGGGCGCCGAGAGGTGCGAGACTACTCCCAAGGTCATGCAAACATTGTTTATCAAAATAAGCGTTGGCGTTGTCGGTAAAAAGTGAGCGATCGATCGTACCTTTTTGGAGACCAACCAGGATCGCTTTGGCTTTTGCCAGCGAGTCACGATTGTCAGTCGGGGCGAACATTATTTCGCCGATCTTATTCGCCAGATTCACGCCTGCTCGATTTGCATCCATGTTAGTCAACACGATGACCGCAGCACGATCGTCGGGATAAACTACGTTCTGCGCCGTGAACCCTGAGACTTCTCCGCCATGAGCAAGCACCCGGCGACCGTTGACCAAACTTACACCGACGCCCAAACCGTATTGAATGCTGGCGCCATTCTTCAGCAGCTCCGCTGTTTCCATCTCGCGATAAGACTGCGGTTTCAGGATTGCCTGGTCGATCATCGAGATATCCCATTTGGCTAAATCGGAAGCCGTCATCGCCAGCTCGCCTGCGGCAAACAACCAGCCTTTTCCTTCCTTCGGCGCCGGACGCGCCGGGCCCAGTCCGTAGCGATGGTAGCGAGTCGGCGCTTCGGGTGGCAGAGGCGAGCTATCACAATCGAAGACACTCTTCATTCCGAGCGGATCGAAGACGCGGCGGTGCAGGAAGTCGATTACAGACATCTCGCCAAGTCGCTCCAGGATCACGCCGGCGGCGACGTAGTTCGTGTTGCTGTATTGCCATTTCGTTCCCGGCTCGAAATCGAGCGGCTTTTGCGCCCAGCCTTTCAAGATCTCATCGGGCGAAGCTGGTTTCATCATCGAAGGCATCACATAATCTTGTGGCCAGTAGTCCTGGTAACCAGAAGTCATCGAGAGCACCTGGCGAATCGTAACTTCGTTCGCCCGTGTAAGGTCGGGTAGCCAGCGCTCGACGCGATCATCAAGCGAGAGTTTGCCTTCCTCGGCCAGCAAAAGAATGGATGCGGCGGTGAATTGTTTGCTGATCGATCCAACACTGTAAACCATCGAAGTCGACGCGGGCCGATGCGATGCGATATCGGCTAAACCGTAAGCTTTGGTGTAGACCAGTTTTCCATCCTTCACCACAGCGATCGAGGCACTCGGGACGCCGCTGTCGCTCAGCATTTTCGTGGCTGCGTCGTCGATCTTTTTGCTGACCTCAGGCGGAAGAGAATTTGTGGTCGCGGGCGACGCTGGCGAGGGTGTTGGTTCGCTAAAGGTCGCGTGACCGGAAAGAAGGAAAATCAACAGAACAACAGTCACGCAGGCGATTGAAACGTTTTTCATAGGACCCTGAATCTTTGGAAGCGTAGCGGCCGCCATTCCGAAGGCGAGCAAAAGCTTGGGAACGTTCGCCCCACTCCCCCTTTTGGTTCGCAAAACCTAAAACTTACGGTTTACCAGAATTGATGTTGTGCACGCGCTCGAGGTAGTGCTCCAACCTAACCGGCCCAAGCTCCATCATTCCATCCATGAAGCGGCACAGGTCGAACTTGTCGCCTTCGGCGGTCCGGGCGGCGTTGTAAACCTCCGTGACTTTCGCATAGCCGAGGTAATAGGTCGTGATCTGCGGTGAGCTCGTCAGGGTTCGGGTCCACATATTATTGGCCAGTTGATCGCCCTGCAGCGCCTCCTCTTTCACGAACCGCACCATTTCCTCGCGCGACATGTTTCCGGTGTGGACCCGGATATCCACGATGGTGCGAGCGATGTTCTCGAGCTGCTTCTTGAGATGCGCCAGACGCGGCAACGCGCTGCCCCAGCCTTGATCCAGCAGGAGACGCTCGCAAAATGTTCCCCAGCCTTCGACGTAAACCGGATCTGGGAAGACCGCCCGCACCTTGTGCGGATTGCGCGCGGCATACTTGAGCTGCACGTAATGACCTGGAATCAGCTCATGCGGCACAATCATCCGGCTGAACGGCCGATTAAAATCGCGGAAGAATTCTTCGCGCTGTTCGGCCGTCGCGTCTGGCGGCGGCACCGGCAGAAACAAAATCGTCTTTGCTTCCGGCGAATACGGCCCGGCCGGATAGACGCCGCCAAAACTCTGACCCACGAAGTACGCCGGCGCCCGGTCGACGACCAGCGTCAGCGGATCAGGCAGCGTCATGATCCGCTTCTTCCGCACAAACTTTTCGATCTCGACTACGTCTGCCTTCCAGCGTGAAGCGTAGGTTTCTTCGTTCGTGTCGCGGTCTTCGGCCACGCGTTCGAACAGCCGGCGCAGCAAAACGGCGTCGTCCGCGGGCGGCTCCTTGTCCGTCATCAATTCGCGCCAGACCTTCCGGCCGAAATTTGCAGCTTCAATTCTCTTGGCCGCGAGATCCGCGGTCGCGCGTTTCAAAACATCGGCCACAGGCTCGTTAATCCTGGTGCCGAGTCGAAACGTCGTTGCGTATTCCCGGCCGAGCCTCGGCGAACCGGTCGCGCTTTGCGAAAGCTTCTCGATGTTATCGGCGAGTTCCAAGATCGCCTTGGCTACCTTCGCGCCTTCTTCGCGCGCTTCTGGATTGTCACCCACCGCTGTCGCAAATCCCTCCCGGTAAAACGTCGCGGTCGCGCGCAACTGTCCCACCGCAATCTTGCAAAGTTCCGGCGCAACTTCGTCGTTCTTCGCCCGCGCAAAGGTTGCACTGCACTGACGAGCGAACGCCGGCAACAGACCGACGCGCGCGCGAACCCGCTCTTGTCGTTCCGTGACCGGCAAATCATCGCGCACCAGGAGAAACACGGCCGCGTTGGCAATGACCTCCGACCAGTAGAGCGGATCGCGCTGCGGCCGCCGCCGAACTATCTGTTCGTGCAGTTCGCGTTCGACCTGCGCGAGCAACGCTTCAGCGTCCAAGCGATCGTCGAACGACAAATCAGAAGCCGCCAGCAGCTTCGTTAGCCGGTCGCGTTCCGCCTGGTTAACCTCAACCCAGCGCGCCAGCTTTTCCGCCGAAAAATCTTCCAGCTTGTTGTCAGACGCGTGGTTACCCGCCTGCGTCGCGCGGGTTGGGAACATTTCGAGATACGCACTCAAATACGCGTCCGCCACGCCGGCCCACGCGCTCTGGGTCGAAACAAACGCGGCGAATATCAACAGGAGAAAACGGCCCATGACCGCAGCCTGCAATCCTCCGCTCAAAACGTCACGTCGAATTTAGTCTCGGATTTTACAGGGAGGAAACGGAGACAACCATCAGCTCTCACCTTTTGATCAACGCACAGCGGAGCGCACTTCTCTCCAGCTTCCCCTTCCAGCGTTTCAGTGTTTCACGAAGCAAATGTCAAATGTTTAGATTTGACCCTATTTTTCTCCCCGAGCAAAACAAATGGGGCGCACAAAAAATCCAGCAGCTGCACGGCCACGAACAAAACCAAGAGCGGGATCTTATTTCGCGGCGTTTTGACTGCGAACGCGACGCCGTAATGCCCGACGAACATCAGTCTTTAGTCTGAACACCGTGGGCTGATTGTCGACCTTCCAGTTTTGATCTCTGACATCTTAATTCTTCCTTTCGGATACGGGTGCGATTCATCGGCGTCGATGACGAGGGCTTTAATCGGCGATTTTCAGATTACACATTCCTGATTAACCTCAGATAACCCATGAGTTTCGATACGCCGACGAAACTGGCGATTTACCGGCACTTCGCCGAGACCGGGCAGAGGCCGTCGCTGCAAGGTGTAGCTGAACGCGTTCGCGCCGACGTCAGCAGCGTTCGCGAGGCCTATCTCAGGCTGCGCGCCCAGCGAGTCTTGGTGTTGGAACCCGATGGAGTATCCATTCGGATGGCTCCCCCATTTTCGGGCGTACCGACCCAACATGTCGTAATCGTCGATGAGACGAACTATTTCGCTAACTGCGCCTGGGATTCATTTGGGATACCGGCGGCGCTGCATCGCCCTGGCCGGGTTCATTCGCGCTGCGAACAATCCGGTGAACCGCTCTCACTGGAGATTGGGTTAGAAGGTCCGCCATCCTGCAGCTGGCTTTTTCATTGCCTTGTTCCCGCGGCCAAGTGGTGGGACGACATTGTTTTCACCTGAAGCAACATGCTTTTCTTCCGGTCGGAAGAACGGGTTCGTGAATGGTGCGCCGCGCATGGTTATCCCATGCGGCCGCTCGTCACAATGGACCAGCTATGGACACTTGCGACGACTTGGTATTCGACGCGCTTACAAGGGGACTCGCGGCGTCCGCAGCCAGATGAGATGCGTGCCATCTTCGCCGGCCTCGGCTTGGGAGGCGACTTTTGGGATCCGCAGTCGGATAGTTTTGGTTAACGGATTCGCTGCGTTCGAAGTCTCAGACGTAACCTCCTGCGTTTCCTGATCCCGCCTTCGGCCTCCCGCCTCGCTAAATCAATCCCAACGCGCGCACGGTCGCCTCGTCCACGGCACCCGTGGTATCCAATCCGTAGTCCTGCTGGTAAGCGGTTAGAGCGCGGCGAGTGTTAACTCCCAGGGAACCGTTGATGTCTCCCGTATAGTAGCCTAGCTGTTTCAGCGCGCTCTGCACGTTGATGATTACCTGGTCCGGCAACAGATTACCATAGGTGTAAATCGGCCCGTCATATTCGTAGCGCTCGTAGTTGGGATCGTATCCCCACGCCGGATACCAATACCCGGAGTCCTGATAATAGTATCCGCCTCCGACTAGTACGATAATGATATAGCGTTGTTTCCACCAATCGTGGTCGTGTCGTTCATGCCGATAGCGGCGCATGGCGTCCGCGTAATTATCGCCATTGTTGTTGGTTGTTCTCCCACGCCCAGTGTTGTTATCGACTGGTTTACCATTCCCAAGATTTCTATCGGCTGGTTTCCCATGCCTAGGATTGTTAACGATTCCCTTATCGTGCCCAGGGTTGTTATTTGCTGGCGTGGCCTGCGTCGGCTGAACCCTTGGCTGCGGAAAAGGCCGCATCCCTGTCGCCTTAGGTTTCGAGGGTTGTTGCGCCGCGGTGGGCTGGCTCGGCGATACCTGCTGAGCGTTCAGGGTTGGCATCGCGGCCACGACCATCCAAATCAATGAAAGGAAAATTTTTCTCATAACTCGTTAGACCGCAATAAACAGGTACCGCTCAGCAAGATGCGATACTTTGTGCGTCTGAGCGGAATAGGCTTTGCCTTTCGGATAATAACAATTCTGTTACTTGCTTCCACATTCTGCGTTGGGCGTTCCGCGTTTTCCGATCTTGCGTACTGATCAACCTAGTTGCGCGAATTTGCGCACGCGAACCTCGCGCACTTTCAAGCACCGCACAGTGTGACCTTCGTCAAAGAGCGAGCGAAACTTGCGACCGTCGGAACGCGCTGTGGCTTGACGGGCGATCTCTCCCGACTGTGTGCATTGGCAATTCTGACTGATCAGGACTTCTTAATTGAAACTCGCTCACTTCCCAGCTCGCTCGCCGCTTCCCTTGCGGCTTTACCTTCTATGTCGCGCGTCCCATTCGCTCCGTTGAAACTCGCTCGCCTCCCGCCTTGCTCGCTCCTACCCTCGTCACTAACGCCAGTCGAAGACTCGCCGTGGAGAGCTCGGACCCTTCTATGTCGCGCATCCCTGTCCGCT
>WNFY01006747.1_pt1 | contig 13247 bp, 13 predicted proteins | sample 5400091 | NCBI WGS metagenome assembly WNFY01 (sample SAMN13153364, study PRJNA577476) | soil metagenome | isolation source: 60 cm soil or saprolite under grassland replicate 1 | place: USA:California | collected 2016-06-15 | reverse complement strand
TTATTTTGTTTTACCTGCAATTCAAGCTTATATTGTTCGCCGTCATTTGTAATAAAATATCCTTTCCAGATACCGGTAACGTCCTGCGCCGAAGAAAAAAGACAGGGAAATAACAGGAAGAAACAGGATACAAATGACTGTAAAAAAATTCTTTTCATCACACTGTAAAACTAACGAATAACTTCGTATCGCTACTTATGGCGCTGAGGCAAGAGTTTGTTAATTTTGCCGATTCAAAACTGAGTGGTAAATGTCAGGGACAAGGGGAAATAACAAGAAACCAGTAACCCGTAATAAGAAACAAAAGGATGATCAATATTACATTCCCGGACGGGGCAGTAAAACAATATGAGAATGGCACTACGCCACTGGATATTGCCAAATCGATTTCTGAAGGGCTGGCAAGAAAAGTTCTTGCTGCCAATGTAAATGGAAAGGTCTGGGATACAACAAGACCCATCAATGAAGATGCTACACTAAAATTACTTACGTGGAATGATGATGATGGTAAGAGCACTTTCTGGCATTCGTCGGCGCACCTGATGGCCGAAGCAGTGGAATCCTTATTCCCGGGTGTAAAATTTTGGGTGGGCCCACCGGTTGAAAATGGTTTTTATTATGACATGGATTTGGGTGACAGGAAAATGAATGAAGAAGACCTCGAAAAGCTTGAAAAGAAAATGAATGAACTGGCTAAACAAAATAATAGTTATACAAGAAAAGAAATTTCAAAAAAAGATGCGGTAAAATATTTTTCTGATAAGGGTGATGAATATAAACTTGACTTGCTGCAAGGATTGAATGATGGAGAAATAACTTTCTATACGCAAGGAAGTTTTACCGATCTCTGTCGCGGGCCACATATTCCAAATACTGGTTTTATAAAGGCAATTAAGCTCACAAACATTGCTGGCGCCTACTGGAAAGGTGACGAAAAAAATAAAATGCTCACAAGAATATACGGGGTGACCTTTCCTTCGCAAAAAGAGCTGGATGAGTATTTGAGCATGCTTGAAGAAGCAAAGAAGAGAGATCACAGGAAATTAGGAAAGGAGCTTGGCATTTTCACATTTGACGATGACGTGGGCCCGGGTCTTCCTTTGTGGATGCCGAACGGAGGCATTATAATCGAAGAATTGGAAAGACTTGCAAAAGAAACAGAAGAGGACGCAGGATATAAACGGGTGGTAACTCCGCACATTGCGAAAGAAAGTCTATACTTAACCAGTGGCCATCTGCCATATTACCAGGATAGCATGTATCCGCCGATGGAATTGGAAGGAGTAAAGTATTACCTGAGAGCGATGAATTGTCCACATCATCATAAAATTTTTGCAGCTGAGCCAAGGAGCTACAAAGATCTTCCATTGCGATTGGCTGAATATGGAACCTGTTACCGCTATGAACAAAGTGGTGAATTGTTTGGTTTGATGCGGGTACGTTGCCTCCACATGAATGACGCACATATTTATTGTACCAAGCAACAATTTTACGAAGAGTTCAAGGCGGTGAATGATATGTATCTGAAGTATTTTAAAATTTTTGGTGTTGATAAATACATAATGCGCTTATCATTGCATAGCGCCGACAAGCTTGGAAAAAAATATGTGGATGAGCCGGAGCTTTGGATTGAAACCGAACAATTGGTTCGTGATGTATTGATAAAAACAAACACCCCCTATATAGAGGTTCCCGATGAGGCGGCTTTTTATGGCCCAAAGATCGACGTGCAGATATGGAGCACTATAGGAAGGGAATTTACATTAGCAACTAACCAGGTTGATTTTGCCCAGGGACGAAGATTTAAACTTGAGTTTACGAATCATGATAATAAGCCTGAGACTCCATTAATTATTCATCGTGCGCCATTGGGGACACACGAGCGGTTTATTGGATTCTTGCTGGAGCATTACGCAGGAAAATTACCGGTTTGGTTATCGCCTTTGCAGGTAAAGATTTTGCCTATCAGCGATAAGTTTATGGACTATGCTAAAACTATTTTACAGAAGTTGAAAAAAGCTGATATTCGTGCAGAGATCGATGATAGGAATGAGAAGGTAGGGAAGAAAATAAGAGATACTGAGTTGATGAAAGTGCCGTATATGTTAGTGATCGGTGAAAAAGAAATGAATGATGAAAAAGCATCTGTTCGCAGGCAAGGAAAAGGAGATTTGGGAGCGAAACTTGTAGAAGAGTTTATTAGCGAAATAAAAACAGAAATTGAAGAACGACAAGGACAGTAGATAAGAAACAAAATTCCTTCAACCCCAAAGGAACTACATTAAAATAAATCGCTCAGGGGTAGAGCATAATTTAAAAACTATAAATGGCAGTACCGAACAAAAGTTTTCAACCAAAACCAGGTGGCTTTCAAAAGCCGGGTGGCGGATTTAACAAAGGAGGTTTTAACAGGGGACGATTTGCTCCCCGCAAAGAAGCAGAACATCGAATTAATCATTTTATCAGAGTGCCGCAAGTGCGACTAGTGGGGGACAACGTAGAAGTTGGAGTTTATCCTACGAATGAAGCTCTTAAAATGGCACAAGAACAGGGTCTGGATCTTGTGGAAATTTCTCCGAATGCAGACCCGCCGGTTTGCAAGATCATCGACTACAATAAATTCCTTTACGATAAAAAGAAAAAAGAAAAAGAGATGAAGGCAAATGCCAAAGTCTCTGAAGTAAAAGAAATTCGGTTTACTCCCAATACAGATGAACACGATTTTAATTTTAAAGCCAAGCACGCTGAGAATTTTTTGAAAGATGGCAACAAAGTAAAGGCCTATGTACAGTTCAAAGGCCGCGCAATACAATTCCAGGATAGAGGGCAATTATTGCTGTTGAAATTTGCCGAACGGCTAACCGATGTGGGGGTGCTGGAAAACATGCCAAAAATGGAAGGACGCAGAATGCTGGCAATGTTTGCTCCAAAGGGAAAGAAAAAAGGAGATAAGAAGGAAAGCAGCGATTAGGCAAAACATAAAAATAAAAAGTTAATACTTGAACCGTCTTTAATCGAGGCGGTTTTTCATTTCATGATTTGAGTCAAACCAGTCCTATTAATCCCACCCGTTCAACGGGGCCTAAACCTTACAAGGAAGTTATTACTGATAAGGCAAAAACCGATGATGGTTTATTTAAGGTGCATAAAGTTGATGACAAGTATTATTTTGAAATTCCTGACTCGTTGTTAGGTCGTGATATAATGGTGGTAAACAGGGTTACAAAATCATCGATAAATTCTCCAAAAGGTTTTGGAGGATATGCCGGCGATCAGATCAACGAATCTGTTATTCGTTTTGAAAAGGCTCCCGGAAATAAAATTTATTTGAAAAGTGTTTCTTATGCCATCATGTCGAAAGATTCAACTCAGCCAATGTACCAGGCTGTAATGAATTCCAATATTCAGCCTATCTCCGCATCGTTCGATATAAAAGCTTTTTCGAAAGATTCCACAGGAGAAGTGATTGAGATGACTGATTATTTAAACAGTGATAACGATATTATCGCTTTTGCGTCGGGTAGCGGCATAACTTCTACGAACGTGCTGATTGGGAAATCTTCGTTCCAGGCAGGTGCCCTTCAACCGGATAAAAGTTATATTTCAGGCATCAGGTCTTTTCCGATGAATATTGAAATGAGTTCAGTAAAAACTTATTCCAAAACAATGTCCTTTGGATTTGGTGCAGGAGCTCCTTCGTCACCGGGCAGCCAGAATAATATTACTCTTGAGATCAATAGCTCATTTGTTCTTTTGCCCGCAAAACCAATGAAACAAAGATTATATGACAGCAGAATCGGATATTTTTATCGCAGTTATACTGATTACGATTTAAATCCTCAAGGCGTTGAAAATACCACCATGATTGCCCGGTGGCAACTTGAGCCAAAAGAAGAAGATTTGCAGAAATATTTAAATGGTGAACTGGTTGAACCTAAAAAGCCAATTGTTTTTTACATTGATCCTGCTACTCCAAAAAAATGGGTACCGTATCTTATCCAGGGAGTGAATGACTGGCAGGCCGCTTTTGAAAAAGCGGGATTTAAAAATGCAATTATAGGCAAAGAGGCTCCAGTAAATGATCCTGACTGGAGCTTGCAGGATTCAAGATATTCTGCAATTGTGTATAAACCCTCAGCTGTTGAAAATGCATATGGTCCAAGCGTAACTGATCCCCGTAGTGGTGAAATTCTTGAAAGCCATATCGGTTGGTTTCATAACGTAATGAAGCTAATACATGATTGGTATTTTGTTCAGGCTGCAGCTGTTGATCCCGCTGCTCGTAAGATGCAATATGATGACGAGCTGATGGGACAACTTATTCGTTTTGTTTCTTCGCATGAAGTAGGACATACACTGGGACTTCAACACAATTGGGGTTCGAGTGCTACGGTGCCGGTTGAAAATTTACGTAATAAAGCGTGGGTTGAAGAAAATGGTCACACTCCTTCAATAATGGATTACGCCCGGTTTAATTACGTAGCTCAACCGGAAGATAATATCAGTGAAAAAGGTTTATTCCCCCGCATCGGCGATTACGATAAGTGGGCTATTGAATGGGGCTACAGGTTATTTCCTCAATATAAAAATGCTGAAGAAGAAAAAACATATTTAAATAAATGGGTAATTGAAAAATTGAAGAACCGCAGATTATGGTTCGGCAGGCAGGGTAGTCCCGATGATCCCCGCTCACAAAATGAAGATCTCGGTGATGATGCAATGAAGGCTAGTGGATATGGCGTAAAAAATCTTCAATACATTTTACCTCATTTAATGGAATGGACAAAACAGGATAATAAAGACTATACGAACCTCAATGATCTGTATGGAGAAATTACAGGACAGTTTGGCCGTTACGTGGGTCACGTGGCGAAAAATGTTGGTGGCATTTATGAAACTCCAAAAATGGTGGAAGAACCGGGGGCTGTCTATGAATTTGTTCCAAAGGCAAAACAAAAAGAAGCTGTAGATTTTTTAAATAAACAACTATTTACTACTCCAGTTTGGCTGGCAGATAACAATATTTACGATCGGATTGGCGGAAGCCCGTTGGTGACAATTGGGAATATGCAGGAAAGTATTTTGAATCGTCTTTTTAGCACAAGCAACCTGGGCAAACTGATTCAGTTCGAAGCTGCCCAGGGAAACCAGGCTTATACAATGACAGAACTTTTTTCTGATCTTAGGAAAGGAATCTGGAGCGAACTAACAAGTAAAAAGAAAATAGATGTGTACAGAAGGAATCTGCAGAAGTCTTACATAAATATTCTTAGCGGTATTATTGCTCCGCCAAAAACTTTTGAAACAACCATAGTGATAAACTTTGGCGGCACTTCGCGTGCGCAACTGAGCACTGATAAATCAGACATAAAAAGTGTGGTACGAGCACATTTAACTTCATTAAGGAATGAAATAAAATCTGCAATTCCACTTATACAGGATGAAATGAGCAGGTATCATTTACAAGATGTGATTACAAGAATTGATAATGCTTTGAATCCAAAAGAGTAACAGTATGGGATCAGAAACCCCAATTTATTTTGAGTTGCCGGTTTTTTGTTTCTGCTGATCAGATTTCATAACCGCTTGTATTTTTTGCAAGTGTCGTAGTTCAGCTTCATCCAATGAATGTGAAGCATAAATATCTTTTCCTTTTTTTGCTAGTGACGCCAGTCTCATGTAGAACTTTTTCAACACTTCGAGCTCTTCAGTTGTTAGATCTTCCACGCTTACGAGATGATTACTGGCAAGACTACTGCTTGCTATCAATTCATTCAATTTTAATTGCAAAGCAATTGTGTCTTTATTCTGGGTTTGCTGAATGATAAATACCATTAAGAAAGTGATGATTGTGGTTCCTGTATTGATGACGAGTTGCCATGTGTTGGAAAAATTGAATATAGGCCCTGTGATTACCCATAAAATCACAATAACACAGGCGATAATAAATGCTGCAGGCTTGCCCGAGGCCTTCGTCACTTTCGTTGCCATCCTATCAAAAAATAGAGAAAATCGTATGTGTTTTTTATTTATTTTTTCCATTGTAATTGTTTTATTAATACTACGAAAAACTCAGGCCAATTAAATTATTCGCATTGAAAATCAACAAAAATCAAAGCGCAGAATTTGCTCATTTACCCTTATTTTTGCGGCTCAAAATTTAGCGGTGGCAACCATTTTTTCGAAAGAAACTTATTTATACTGGTATGAGCTGATGCAGTTAATACGTCAGTTTGAAACAACAGCTGAGGAAAAATACAAAATGGAAGGAAAGATTCGTGGTTTCTTTCATGCCTATGTTGGCCAGGAAGCGATTGCTGCGGGATGTATGACAGCCACCAGGCCTGAAGATTTTTTCATCACGGCTTATCGTGATCACGGATTGGCCATTGCAAAAGGGGTGTCGATAAACTCTTGTTTGGCTGAGCTATATGGAAAAGCAACCGGTAATGCAAAGGGCAAAGGTGGTAGTATGCATTTTTTTGGAAAGTCCGTGAATTTTTATGGTGGCCATGGTATCGTAGGAGCGCAGATTGGTACCGGCGCAGGTCTTGCATTTGCTGAACAATATAAAGGCACCGATAATGTAGTGCTTTGTTTTTTTGGAGATGGAGCGGCAAGACAGGGAATCATGCATGAAACATTTAATCTGGCTATGATTTGGAAGTTGCCGGTAATTTTCATTTGCGAGAACAATAATTATGCAATGGGTACATCTGTAGAGCGTACTTCCAATGTAGTTGATATTTACAAACTGGCCGATGCTTACGAAATGCCGGGAGATGCAGTGGATGGCATGCGTGCTGAGGCTGTGCATGAAAACGTAATACGGGCAGTGAAGAGAGCAAGGGAAAAGGGCGGTCCTACATTATTGGAAATGAAAACGTATCGTTACAAAGGGCACTCAATCAGCGATCCGGGAAAATACCGCACAAAGGAGGAGTTGGAAGAATACAAAAGCAAGGATCCTATTCAATTGATTCTAAAAACTATTTACGAAAATAAATTTGCGTCGGAAGATCAGATAAAGAACATTGATGCAAGAGTTGAAAGCACTATTGCAGAAGCGGTAAAATTTGCTGAGGATAGCCCGTTCCCCGATGATAGTGAAGTGCTAAAAGATGTATATGTTGATCCAAACTATCCATTTATTATTGATTAATTTTTAAAATTATAAATCGAATTGCGTTTATGGCGGTTAAGAAACATGATGTTCACGATGATCCCAATCTACTGGTAGTTGAAAGAGCCAAAGATTTCTGGGCAAGATATAACAGGCCAGTAATGATTATTGCCGTAATTATTATTTTAATTGCCGGGGGATGGCTGGGCTATAAAAAGTTTTATAAAGAGCCGAATGAACAAAAGGCGGCCGATGCAATGTTCAAGGCTGAAAGTTATCATCGAAATGCATTAGTGTCTCAAACTCCCGATTCGTTAATCAGGCTTGCATTGAATGGGGATGGAGCGAATCCCGGATTTTTGAGAGTGATGAGTAAGTTTAAAGGAACTGATGCAGCTAATCTTGCCCGGCTGTATACAGGCGAGTGCTATTTGGTTTTAAATGATAACGCCAATGCTGTTAAATATTTGAAAGATTTCAAAACCTCTTCCAAATTTTTCCAGGCAAGAGCTTATAAATTATTGGCCGATGCTTATGCTGACCAGGGCAAGAATAAAGATGCTCTTGAATATTATAAAAAGGCTGCTGATCATTTTAAAGAAGATATCGAGAATGCATCCGAATCCCTTTTCCTGGCTGCCTATCTTGCTCAAACGAAATTGAACAATACAAAAGAAGCCATTGAACTTTTTAAAGAGCTGAAAGAAAAATTTCCAAATACACAGAGAGGCTCTGAAGCTGATAAATATCTTGCACGTTTAGGAGTTTATAATACGGAATAATCCATGTAAGGCACAAGGTATAAGGAACAAGGCTCAAGTTTAAAGTATTGTGAATGTCACAGGAATTAGAAGAACGATTCCATAATTTTGGAAAGAGAGTGAGGGATTTTTGCCTTAAGCTAAAATGGGATAGTATTAATGGAGAGTACATTCGTCAGGTGATAAGATCCAGTGGTTCAGTCGGTGGAAATTATATTGAAGCGTCAGATGATCTAGGAAAGTTGGACGAGAAAATGAAAATTAAAATTTCAAGACGAGAGTCAAAAGAAAGTATCCACCGGCTTGATCTGATATTGACCTATGGAGATAAAGAATTGGAAAACGAAGGACTACAGTTAATTGATGAGGCCAATCAAATCAAAAAAATACTTTCTACAATTCTGAAAAGACTTGAATAATTGAGGTCTTATTTTTGGCTCTTTCTTGAACCTTGTACCTTGTGCCTTGAACCTTCGACAACATGGCAGACGTTAATAAGACTAACCTTACAAATACAACAGGCATTCTTTCAAAGGATGCCTGTGTTGTTTTGGTAAGGACTGAATGGAATGCGGCTATTGTGGATGAACTTGAAAAGGGATGTATAAATAAATTGAAAGAGCTGAAAGTAAAAAAAATTATTTCTATAACAGTTCCTGGAGCTGTTGAAATTCCATTTGCAATAAAAAATTATTGGGAGAATTCTAAGAAAAAGAAAAAACCAGATGCGTTCATTGCTCTTGGCTGTGTCGTTCGCGGCGGCACACCACATTTTGACTATGTATGTAACGCTGTAACGGATGGAATAACTCAATTGAACCTTATGCTATCAGTACCGACTATTTTTGGCGTACTGACAGTTGATAACGAACAACAGGCAACAGACAGGATAGGAGGGAAGCATGGACATAAAGGGGAAGAGGCAGCAATTACTGCGATTAAGATGATATCGCTAAAGATGAAATAAAGAAAAAATGAAAAGCAAAATATTATACTTTAACAAACTAAGTCACCCCTTTAGGGCGACAGGGGGTTGTATTTGAACATTCAACTCTTCATACCATGTTTTGTTGATCAATTATATCCGCAGACCGCGTTCAACATGATCAAAGTATTGGAGAAAACCGGTTGCACTGTTACTTATAATTCCAACCAGACCTGTTGTGGCCAGCCCGCTTTCAATGCCGGGTTTTGGGACCAGGCAAAAGATGTATGCAGCAAGTTTATTAAGGATTTTGAGGGAGATGATTATATAGTTGCGCCAAGTGCGAGTTGTGCAGGTTTTGTGAGAAATTATTATTCGAAGCTTTTTGATAATTCTTCGGTTCATAATGAAGTAAAAGAGCTTTCAAAACGTATTTATGAGTTTTCCGAATTCATGATTAAAGTGCTGCAGATTTATAATGTCGGAGCAACGCTGAAAGCCAAGGCTACTTATCATGATAGCTGTGCGGGATTACGTGAATGTAAAATAAAACAGGAGCCAAGGAAACTGCTGGCAAACGTAAAAGGTCTTGAGCTGGTAGAATTAAATATGTGGAAACATGTTGCGGCTTTGGAGGAACTTTTGCGGTAAAGTTTGAACCAATATCGATTGCAATGGGCGAGCAGAAAGTGGAAAATGCCTTAGCAACAAACGCAGACTATCTAATCTCTACCGATCTTTCGTGTCTGATGCATCTTGATGGTTACATTAAGCACAAGAACTATTCTTTAAAAACTTTGCATATTGCCGATGTGTTAGCGAGTGGTTGGTAGAAGCCCATCCGGTAGAGCCCATCCCACAGTCACTAAAGAATAACCTGTACTTAATTCGCCTTCCCGAAGGGAAGGAGTCAACAACCTTATGGAAGTACGAATTCTAAACAAACCTTTTCAATTCTAATGCAATTGTACTCCTTACCTTCGGGAAGGCGGTCTAAGGAAATCTACAATTTTAATGACTGTGGGATGGGCTACAGCCCCGAATAATAATCATATCCTCTTTCGGCCCAGTAATCAGGCGGACGATTGTTGTCGAAAAATAAAGTACCGATTCGCTTCAGATGCTTTATGCCATATTTCACTGGTATGATGAGGCGAAGAGGATAACCTTCTTTCATTGGCAAGGGTTTGCCATTTAGTTCATAACAAAGTATGGTTTGTGGATGCAAAGCACTCGGCATATCAATGCCTACATAATATTCTTCATCGGGTGTGCTAAGACCAATATATTTCATAGCAGCCTCTTCATTCAGTCCATATGCTTTTACAAAATCAGAAAACTTTACGCCGCCCCAGTGTGTGATCTGGTTCCATCCTTCAATACATTTAAAGTTGAAAACAATTTCCGTCTTTGGAAGTTTTTTCAGATCGTCAAGCTTTAGTGAAAGAGTGTCGCCATTTTTTCTAATGACATGGAGTGACCAGGTTGCCGGATCAAAATCATTGCCCAGGCCAAGGTTGCCATTGAATCTCACATTTTTTGTGGCTGCGGAAACGGGGTAAGTTTTCGTAAGATGATTTTTTGAAAATGTCAGTGTTCCGAAAATTTTTTCATTTGTATTCAACACATTCCTGATCGGTTGCTGAACACCACCTGTGATACCTCCATCGAGAGGTTGACGACGAACCCATTTCCAGGTCCAAATACATCCTGCAAAAAAAACAAAAAGAAAAAAGAAAGAGGTGATGGTTTTCTTAACGATAAATTCGTCAACCGTTAATTTCTTATTGTTTCGAAAAAGATTGCTGACAAAATTTGCCATAATAATTTATTTATCTTGAAAATTGATTTGCTCAGAGGAATCCGAATCTTTCAGTGCTTGCTGATCATCATCCGGAATATTTTCTATTTCAACAGGCGCTACGGCCGGCAAAGGTTCAGTTTGAATTAATTCCTCTTTAATTTTTACCACTTCAAAACCTGTGACCATTGCCCTAAAGTTATTCCAGCCTGCGATAATAACCTGGATGATATGTACCAGGAAAAACAAAACATAACCGATAGTTAATGCAAAATGAATGATCCTTGACATTTTGTAGCCGCCAAACATTGCTGTAAGCCAACCAAGCTGCACAGGTTTGTAAATAGCGAGACCGCTAAGAGTGGAGCCAATACCCATAATAATAATAGCGGTGTATGCAATACGCTGGGCGGCATTATATTTTTCCTGCGTGGGTTTTGTTTTTTTTATGTGCAGATCGTGTAATACAACCAACCATGCTTCTTTCCATGATTTCCTGTTTGGGACGAGATATCTCCATTCACCTGAAAAAATTGTATAAAAAACATATAAAATTCCGTTGAAAAAAAATAGCCACATAAAAATAAAATGGTAAGCCATTCCTTCAGCTAAGCGATAAGAAATATGAAACGCCTGGTAAAAAGACTGAGGAAAAAATTTAATAAGTGTTTTATCACCAAATCCGACTTTATAGACATCATTGGCCCAATAAATGAGCAGGCCGCTCCAGATCATAACACCAAGCACCGGGAAATTGATCCAATGAAACCATCGTATAGCCAATGGATGTTTATTGACAATTTTTTTCATAGCAATTAGTTATACGAAGCTGGCTTGCTTACGGTTCAAAAGTTACAAATAAAAAAGCCGGCCTCCAAAAATGGAACGCCGGCTGGTTTGCCCTGCACATACGAACTATTTCAAAATGGTTTTGATTCTATTTGTTACCCTACATACGGCTCCCAGATTTTTTTAGATTGCAAATTTTTAAAAAAATTTTGGCGACCCGTTCAGATCGCCAACTTGAACCCTAAGGAAGTGACCAGTTTTTAATTATTTAGGCAGAACCACATGATCTATTACATGAATCACGCCATTGCTTTGGTATACATTTTTAATAGTAACCATTGCCCATCCACCGTTTTCATCTTTCAGAACAATCTTATTGCCCTTCATACTTGCCCATAATTTGCCACCGGAAACTGTTGTCAATTCTGCGGTTCCATTTCCTGCTTTGATTTTTTCGGCAAGGGCCTTGCTGTCCCAACTTCCAGCAATAACATGGTAAGTGAGAATTTTCGTGAGCTTAGATTTATTCTCAGGTTTTAACAGGGTTTCAACTGTTCCTTTTGGCAAAAGATTAAACGCATCATTGGTAGGAGCAAATACTGTGAATGGACCAGCGCCTTGCAGGGTTTCAACCAGGCCGGCAGCTTTTACAGCAGCAACTAATGTGGTATGATCTTTTGAATTTACGGCGTTTTCAATAATGTTTTTTGATGCATACATCGGCGCTCCACCTACACTGACTGTTTTTTCCGAAGCAGTCATTTTACTATTTTGACCAAAAGATGTGATCGAAAGCACAGCGGCAACCAGCAGCATTCCTAAAGCTTTAACTTGTTTCATAAAATGATTTTTTTTAAAATTTTGTTTTAATTTTTTGATTTAGATAGTTGCGCATGCATACAACGAATACAAATACGTGGATCAATAAACTCCTGGATTGTCGATTGAGAAATATTTTTAAGAAGAAAAATGAAATGTAATTTTGAAAACCAGTAATCAATTTTTTACGTAAACAATAAATTTTTATGGCGCACTGGCTTGTAAAATCTGAACCTTCCGCATACAGTTGGGAACAGCTGGAAAAAGATAAGCAAACTGACTGGACGGGTGTTCGAAATTATGCTGCACGCAATCATTTGAAATCAATGAAGAAAGGGGATGAAGTTTTATTTTATCACAGCAATGAGGGTTTGGAAATTGTAGGCATTGCTAAAGTCGCAAAGGAAGCCTACCATGATCCCACTACGAATGAGGCGGCGTGGATAGTTGTCGATCTTAAACCGCATAAAAAATTAAAGAAGCCGGTTTCGTTGGATACAATTAAGAAAGAGAAACGGTTAAAAGATATGGCTCTTGTCCGTATCGGTCGTTTATCTGTGCAGCCTGTTACCGATAAAGAATGGGATGTGATTATGGAATTGGCAGGAGAGAAGTGAAATTGGAGTCAGATACTATTTTGAATTAATAGGAGACTAGCCGGGCACTAATTTTTCTGGTTTCAAGCATCATAACCGGAAAATATCTTTTTGTATCAATAGCAAAACTTCAACGCGTCTTACTACTATCAAATCGAATAATTTCCTGATACTCGCCGTAATCATCCGTAATATTCTATAAAGAATATTTCCCGTTGTACTAAAGTCAAAGGCCTAACGTTTTATTCTTTAAAACACCGAACACATGACAGTTAATTACAATTCAGAAATTGAAAAAACAATCAAGGATTATATAGAACTCCAGGAAATGTCCAGGCTTTATACCAAGAAAAAAAATGATTTAGAAAAAGAATATAATAAGCTGCTCACAAATTCCAATGGGGAGGAAAAGAATTACAATTTAGAACAGGCG
>WNFY01004255.1_pt1 | contig 13250 bp, 10 predicted proteins | sample 5400091 | NCBI WGS metagenome assembly WNFY01 (sample SAMN13153364, study PRJNA577476) | soil metagenome | isolation source: 60 cm soil or saprolite under grassland replicate 1 | place: USA:California | collected 2016-06-15 | reverse complement strand
GTCCCGAATTTCCGGGAACAGGCTAGCGAATAGCAAAAACTAAAAAGCTAAAACCAAATAGAAAAGGAATGACACCCATGAACACACAAACCAAAACTTCACTACGACGGCTTCGAAACCATTTGGGGCCGGCTTTCACCGCGCTCGCGCTTGCCTGCTTTGCCGTTTCACCAGAAGCGCTGGCGGCACCGCGTCCAACGCCGACACCCACACCGACACCATCCGGTGAAGACCGTGGAAATAACAACAGCGCGGCCGAGAACGTTGACGCGCTTAACATCAACACAACCGGATTGAACAATACCGCTCACGGTTGGCACTCACTGTCGGCGAACACGGCGGGTAGCGAGAACATCGCCAATGGCAATTACGCGCTTTTTTCGAACACGACTGGATGGGGCAACAACGCGGTAGGCGCTTATTCACTCCAGTCCAACACGACTGGATCGTTCAACGACGCCTTGGGCCATAGCGCGCTTTACCTCAACACCACCGGTACATACAATGTAGCCGTGGGCGTTCGTGCCCTCGTAGATAACACAACTGGCTGGTCCAACAACGCCTTTGGCGCTGACGCGCTCTCCAGCAACACCACTGGTATGAGCAATACAGCGATGGGCGATGTCGCCCTCGAGAGCAACACCACCGGCAGTGGCAACGTGGCTATTGGCGCCGAAGCTCTCGCGAGTAGTGCTGGCGCTTCGTACCAGCTCCAAGGCGCCAACGTGGCCATCGGCTATCGGGCGCTTACCTATGCTACTGGTACAGGCTCAGGCGGTGACGGCAACACGGCAGTGGGCGATAGGGCGCTCCAGCTTAACACTGACGGCAGTTTCAACTGTGCTTTCGGTCTGTTGGCGCTGAATAACGTGACGACCGGCATCGAAAATACGGCAATTGGCGATCGCGCCGGTTACAGCCTGAGCACGGGAATCGGGAATGTCTATATCGGTGAACACGAAACGGCACGGGACCCCGGCGAGAATCATCACACCTACATCCACAATATTAACACCACGTCGGTAAGCGGCGGTCTCGCGGACACTGTTACTATCGATTTAGATACCGGCTTACTTGGTCATCTCACTTCCTCGCGACGTCACAAGGAAGACATCAAGGCGATGGACACTGCCAGTGACACGATTTACCGGCTCAAACCTGTCACGTATCGTTACAAGAAAGAGATCGATCGAAACCAAGCCCTCGACTATGGCCTGATTGCTGAGGACGTGGCCCAGATCGACCCGAACCTGGCACTCCGCAATGGCAAGGGCCAAATCGAGAGCGTGCGATACAACGCGATCAACGTCATGCTGCTAAACGAGTTCCTGAAAGAGCACAAAAGAGTCGAACAATTGGAAGCGACTGTAGCGCAGCAACAACGCGAAATTGAAGGGTTGACCACGGGTCTCAAAGAGCAAGCGTCGCAGGTCCAAAAGGTCAGCGCCAAGGTTGAAGCGAGCAGGCCTGTGCTTGCCCGCGGTACCTTTGCGCGAAGTCGGGAGTAATCTGTAAGACTATTCTCCGCATTACAACGGCTGTAGCCGGGTACGGATCCCGGCTACAGCTGCACAACTGAGCCGTAGCTTTTCGAGGAAAGTGGCCCGGAAAGTGTTCGGCAACCGATTATTGTTCGAATTCCTTTGGGAGGTCCTTTCTTCAAGAATCAGAAATGTCGGAACCCACGACACGAATTCCACGAACCCGCACGAATTGACCCAAACTAATTGACTCAAAGGTCATCAGATTCGTGACCATTCGTGTAATTCGTGTCTCTTTCCAGAGCGCCTAAATCTCGGCGGTTGTGAAACCGCCGCTCCTTGCACTTTCCTATTAGCGTTCATTCGCGTAATTCGCGGGCTCAACTCGGGTTCTCAATCTGTTTAATCCGCGTAATCCGCGGTCGGAAAAATTCAGTCGTTTCGAAGTTTTTCGGGAACTTCGTTCCGAATTTCCGGGAGTGGGATAGCAAATAGCAAAAACTACAAACTAAGAACCAAACAAAAAGGAATGACACCCATGAAAACACTTATGTCTCAGAGCATCTTTAACTCAAATACGTGCCGGATTCTGCTTGCAACCTGCTTGAGCGCATTGTGCCTTATCGCACTCAGCACTCAGGCAGCGACGATCACCGTCACCAACACCAACGACAGCGGCGCGGGCTCACTGCGCCAGGCGCTCGCGGACGCCTATAACGGCGACACGATCGACTTCGGAGTCACTGGCACCATTACTCTGACCACTGGCGAACTGCTGGTGGACAAGAATGTCACCATCAGCGGCCCTGGTGCAGCCATTCTGGCAGTGGACGCCAACCATGCCAGCCGCGCCTTCCACGTCAGCCGCTGGATTACTGCCACCATCGCCGGCCTAAGTATTACAAATGGCACCGCCGAAGGGGACGGCGGTGGCGGCATTCACAACGATCACGCTACACTGGCGATCGATAACTGCATGGTCAGCGGCAATCACGCCGCCTGGGGCGGTGGCGTTCACAACGATGGCTCCAACAGCAGCGCGACGCTGACTGTCACCAACAGCACTTTTAGCGGTAACTCAGTCGCCGCCCCCTACGGTGTCGGCAGCGGCGGCGGCATCTACAATGATGGCTTCGATGGCAGTGCGACGCTGACTGTCACCAACAGCACTTTTAGCGGTAACTCAGCCGGCATCGTCGGCGCCTACGGCATCGGCGGCGGCATCTGCAACGATGGCCCCTTCGGCAGCGCAACCCTGACGTTGAGCAACAGCACTTTTAGCGGCAACTGGGCCGGCTACGTTGGAGGCGGGATCTACAACGGCAGCGCGATGGTGACGATCCGAGGCACTATCTTGAATGCCGGCGCTTCGGGTGAAAATCTCTACAATTCTTCCGGTACGGTGAGCTCGCTCGGCTACAATCTCAGCAACGACAACGGCGGCGGTTTCCTCGCGGCGACTGGCGACCAGATCAACATCGATCCCTTGCTTGGTCCTTTGCAGGATAATGGCGGCCCCACCTTCACGCATGAGCTCTTAAGTGGCAGCCCGGCCATTGACGCTGGGGACCCGAGCTTTACTGCGCCGCCCTATTACGATCAGCGCGGTCCAGGTTATGACCGTGTCGCGAATAGTCACATCGATATCGGCGCATTCGAAGTGCAGATAGTTACACCCAGTTATTCCGGGCAGGTTCAGCCGCCAATTAACACTGACGGGACAAGCACCTTTAGCATCAGGCGCGGGATCGTCCCGATTAGGTTCACTCTGACTCGAGGCGGTGTTGCAACTTGCGACCTGCCGTCGGCCACTATCGCTGTCACGCGAACGGCCGGGGGAGTGGCCGGACAGGTCAACGAGTCGGTTTACAGCGGCAACGCTGACACAGGCTCAAACTTCAGAATCGATAGTTGTCAATATGTCTATAACCTAAACTCACGCGCACTTGGAGCTGGTACATATCGCGTTGACATGCTGATCGACGGTCAAGTTGTAGGGAGCGCAGTCTTCGCATTAAATTGACAGTGCCCTTTGGCAGTCCGTCGCTGTAACAGCACTTACTTAAAATGTTGAAACGTTAAAGGGTTAAACGTTCGGGACACGGCGTCCGGCAAATTCGGACGCCGTGTCGTTTTTTTGTGGCGCAATCCCGCGATCGCGGGACACCCATGCGAACCTGGCATCGTCCGAATTCGTGGCAAAAATCTTCGCATCATTTCGCGTGTTTAGTGGGCCAGATCCGTGTCATTCCCTGGCTGCCGCGCCGCCTTGTACCGCCGTAGCCTCGCGCGAAGGCGCGTAATCCGCGGTTAAACAAATTCAGTCGTTTCGAAGTTTTTCGGGAACTTCGTCCCGAATTTCCGGGAACAGATGGCAAATGACAAACATTACCCGAAAGGGACGACCAAAAATCGAAAGGAAAACATCTATGAAACACAAACTTCTCGGCACATCGCCGATTCGCATAAAGCAAAAACTTAGCAAAGTCGCGACCGCTTTGCTCTTCACATCCTGCTTTGCGCTTTTGCCAAAAGCGCAAGCGCTGCGTCCGGCTCCCGACGGAGGTTATCCCGGAGGCAACACGGCAGAGGGGCAAAACGCCCTTTTGAGCCTGACCACTGGCACTTACAATACTGCCCTTGGTATGCTTTCGCTCCAGAGCAACAAAGTGGGCAACTTTAACACGGCCACCGGCGCTGGTACCCTCCTCCTCAACACGGCAGATCAAAACACCGCTATCGGCACTGCGGCGTTGTTGAGTAACACTACCGGCGCTTCCAATACGGCTCATGGCGCGTTCGCGCTCTTCGGGAACACCACCGGCAGCGGCAACATCGCCATCGGGTCTCAGGCCGGCATCAACCTGACCACCGGCGATGACAACATCGATATCGGCAATGACGGAGTAGCTGGCGAGTCTGGGATGATCCGAATCGGCGACCCGGATATTCACGAGTCGGTATTTTTAGCTGGGATAATTCCGATGACTCCGGAAGCCCCAATACAAGCGGTGCTGGTAGATCCTAGCACTGGCCAGCTTGGCAGCGCCGATCTCGCCAGCTTCGCACAGGGTCCGCCGGGACCGCAAGGACCACAGGGCGAACCGGGGCCGGCCGGGCCGCAGGGTCCACAAGGGCCACAGGGACCCCGGGGTGATCAGGGACCAGTTGGACCTCCCGGCTCCCAGGGGCCGCAAGGCGTTCCGGGCCCAACCGGGCCTCAAGGGCCGCAAGGACTACAGGGAAACCCAGGGCCGCAGGGTCCCCAGGGCCCTCAGGGACCAGCTGGAGTGGGCGTGGTAATTACCGCTCCCGAGAACACTGCGGTTGGCGATCAAGCTTTGGCTTCCAATACCGGCTTCGGTAATACGGCCGCCGGTTTTCAAACGCTCCTTAGCAACACCACCGGCGGCGACAATACGGCCGTTGGTACCGGTGCGCTGCACAACAACACCATCGGCAACAACAACACGGCCAGCGGTGTTGATGCGCTCCTTAGCAATACCACCGGCAGCGACAACACGGCCAACGGAGAGAATGCGCTCTATTTCAACACCACAGGCAACTACAACACAGGCAGCGGTTTTCAAGCGCTCAATCAGAACGCCACCGGCAGTAACAACACGGCCACGGGCTATAGAGCGCTCTATACCAACAGCGCCGACAACAACACCGCCTATGGATATCGGGCGCTCTTGAGCAACACTACCGGTAGCAACAACACGGCCAACGGTCTTGCCGCGCTCGCGAACAACACCATCGGCAACAACAACACGGCCTACGGTTCTGGGGCGCTCGGTACCAACACCACCGGCACCGGCAACACGGCAGTCGGGACTCAAGCGCTCCTTAACAGCACCGGCATCAGCAATATCGCCTTGGGCTATGGGGCCGGCCTAAATCTCACCACGGGCTCGTGGAATATCGATGTCGGCAGTCCGGGTTCTGCTGTTGACGACGAAACGATCCGCGTGGGGCAAAGCCAGACAGCCACCTACATCGCCGGAATCGCCGGCACGACCTCTTCTGGAGGAACTGCCGTATTCATTAATGGAGACGGCAAACTCGGCACCGTTACCTCCTCCCGGCGGTTCAAAGAGGAGATCAAGCCTATGGACAAGGCAAGCGAAGCGATCCTCGCGCTCAAGCCGGTCACCTTCCGTTACAAGAAGGAGATAGATCCGAAAGGTATTCCGCAGTTTGGGCTCATAGCCGAGGAAGTGGAAAAGGTGAACCCCGATCTGGTGATTCGCGGCAAGGACGGAAAAGTCAACACCGTGCGTTACGAGCAGATCAACGCGATGTTGCTCAATGAGTTCCTCAAAGAGCACAAAAAGGTAGAGACACAGCAAGCGACAATCGCGCAACTCAAGAAAGAGATGCAGACCGTCGTCGCGCGTATTAAAGAGGAGGATTCAAAAATCCAAAAAGTGAGCGCCCAGGTTGGGATTAGCAGGTCCGCCCGCCGTACGGCGGGACGAATCCGCCGTGGTGGACCTGCGCCTCGAGTAGTGACTAATCGGTAACACTACCGCCGCAATATAACTTGGCTGTAGCCGGGGTCAGCGACCCCGGCTACAGTTCAACTTCTTGCCCATGAAACAAACGAAAAACACGAAACGTTCAGAGGGTAAACATCGGCAGATCTTCTATCCCTTCAGCTTCCGCGTTATTTCGTGTGTTTAGTGGGCCAAGAAATCTTCCGCTTCAACATTTCAATACTTCAGCGGGCACTAAGGCTTCAACGCATCCAGAATTGGCTGCGGATAAACGCCTAGCCAGATTGTGGCAATAATTAACGCGCTGATCGCGAGACGTGACAGCCGGTTTACGGGGATCTTGTCGATCTTGGCAGAGGACTGCCAATACATTGCGCGAATGACTTTAAGATAATAGTAAAAGCCGCAACCGACGGTAAGCACTCCGACGACGACCAGCGCTGTTTGATGCTGCGCAATGGCCGCGTAGAAGATAAAAAATTTTCCCAGGAATCCAGCCGTGAACGGAACCCCTGCTAGCGAGATCATTCCGATCAGCATCGCAAATGCGAGAAAGGGCGATCGTTTCGCTAAGCCATCGAAATCCGCAATCTGCTCGCCGGTTTGCTGGGCCACGATTATCAAAACCGCAAAGCTTAACAAGGTCATGAGCAGGTAAGCAGCGAGATAAAAGCTAATCGCTGACACGTCGAAACACGCTACACCGATCAGCAGATAGCCGGCGTGCGCCATGCTCGAGTACGCAAGGAGTCGTTTCAAATTCGCCTGCGGCAGAGCCGCGAGATTTCCGTAGATCAAAGTGAGCAGCGCGATCACGACGATCAGGCGCTGCGTTTGCGGGAGCGCCAGGAATGGGTGCAATACCCGAAGCAACACGACGACTCCTGCCGCCTTCGAACCGACGGAAAGATACGCAGTCACAGGTGTAGGTGCGCCTTGGTAAACATCCGGCACCCAGATCTGGAAGGGCACCGCCGCGATCTTGAAACCGAGCGCCACCAAGACAAGCACCATGCCTAACAGCGCGGCGTTACGGTCAGTCGTTGGATTCGCTAAGGCGTCTGCGATTTGCTGGAGATTTGTCTGACCGGTCGCGCCAAAAATCCACGCGATCCCATACACGAGAAAGCCTGTCGAAAGCGCGCTTAGCACGAGATATTTTGTTCCCGCCTCGAGAGTGATCGGATTGCGCCGCGTGAAACTGACCAGCACGTAAAAAGAGATCGTCACCAGCTCCAGCGAAACAAAGATGAAGACGAAATCGATTGCTGACACCAGGTACATCAGACCGACGCAGGTGAAAATGGGGAGCGCGAAAAATTCGCCAAGACCCGCCTGTGGTGTGCCGCCAGGAAAGGAATCGCGTACCACCGGCGCGTAGTCGATCATCAGAATTAACACGAAGATTGTGGTGAGCAGTGAGAATTGTTTGAAGAACATCGAGAGGCGATCTGTGGTGTAAAAACTCCAGAAGCCCGTCGCCTGACTGGGGGATGCACCGGGGGCTACGAAGAAACTCGCCACAAGAACCAGTGCGAGACCGGTAATTGCCACGAATGCCAGTACGCGTTTATCGATCTTCGTGGCAAACGCTTCTACTAAAACCATCGCCATCCCAAGGATCAGCACTGCGATCTCAAGTTCTGGCGCCGTGATCATGGTCATTTCCGAGCGATCTGCCAAACCTTGTGGCCGCTTCGCTCCGTCGAGGCGCTTGGGCGATGTTGCTCCGTGAAGCACGGCGACACAGCACCGTGGCTACAGCGCTCCTCATCTGTGAGATGGCGATCGCTGGTAACGTGCAGGACGGGTGTTACCATTCGCACAAGGGATTGCGGAAAAAATCCATAGCAAAGAAGTCCTCCAACGATTAAGACGACAGGGACTCGCAGCGCGGGACGAAGATCGGCAATCTCTTTCCATCGCTCACTCATTGCGCCCATGAATGTCTTGCGGTAGGCCCGCAGTATATAAACCGTGGAGATGACCACTCCCCATAGCGCAAGCACCGTCGCGAATTGGAAGATGTGAAAGTGAGCCATCTCCCACCCGTTCTTGAACGCACCAAAAAAGATCATGATTTCCCCGGCAAAGTTCGCAAGACCAGGCAGGCCGATCGCAGCAAATACGCCGAAGCCAAAAGCGAGGCTGGCAAAGGGCATCACTTTGCCAAGCCCACCCAGCTCATCGAAAACCAACGTGCCCGTTTTTTTGCACAGTTCTCCTGCCAAGGCAAACAGGAGGGCAATCGAAAGTCCATGAGCAAACATCAACACAACGGCGCCGGTCGTGGAGAGAATAGTGGCGCTCGCAATTCCCAGGAAAATGTAACCCATGTGCATTACGCTCGAGTAACCAAGCATCCAATCGAGCCGTTTCTGCGCGATGGTGACCAGACCAACGTAGATAATGTTACCAAGCAGCAGCACCACGAGCAGATTGGCCCAGTGATGCGTGCCTTCGGGGAGTAGGGGAATCGCCAGCCGCAGCAGACCGTACAAGCCAAATTTTTTTAGTACTCCGGCATGCAGCATTGCCGCGGGCGCTGGAGCCGACGCGTACGCTTCCGGCGCCCACGTGTGAAATGGAAAAAGCGAAACAAGAATTCCAAAACCGATAAGCAACAGCAGGTAAACATGACGTTGTGCGTCCGCCGAAATCTGACCGAGGCCGGCGGCAGCCTTCAGCGCGCGAATGTCAAAACTGCGTGCCGCGACGGGAAAACTTTGATAAAGGAGAATCAGGCCGAGGAGCAGAATGAAGCTGCCAATTGCCAGGTAAATAGTGATCTTCCACGCCGCCGCGACACGATTTCCACTGCCCCAGATCCCGATCAGCAAAAATGTGGGGATTAGCGCGAGCTCATGAAAGGCATAAAAGAAAAATAAATCGATCGAGGCAAAAGCGCCGATAGCGCCGCCTGAAATGAACAAGAGGCATGCATAGAACGCATTTTCATACTTCTCAATCGTTCCGGTAAACCATACGGCGGCCAGCGTGACGATCGTGGCCAGTAAAATCATTACGAGACTCAAGCCATCGATTCCCGTCGTGAAGCTCAGGTGCCATTCCGGAGATATCGTAAACGAGGTTACATGCTGAAAATCACGTTGGCTCTGGTCGAAAAACGCCAGGAGAAACAACGCCGCCGCAAATGCAAAAACCGATGCGACTAATGCCGTGTTGCGGGCAGGTGCGCCGGCCATGATCAAAATGGCGGCGATAATCGGGCAGAAAATGATGAACAAGACCATCAGTAAAAATGACGAAGCTCGAATGACGAATGACGAAGGAATGACGAAGCTCGTATGACGAACTCTTTGAGCCGCGCCGTGAGCTTTTTTTCGCCATTCATCATTGTCTTTTCGTGTGTTTCGTGGGCTAAAATTTCAGGAGCGGAAAACAGTGAAGTAGATGAGGGCGACAACACCTAGCCCGAACAGGAACACGTAGGCTTGCAGATTCCCCACCTGAATCAGTCGAAGGAGTGCCCCGATTCCCCACGTTCCGCGGCTGCTGCCATCGACTACTGCGGTATCAATGATCCATCGATCAAAGAAAGCCGAGATGTGTGCGAGGAGTTCCTGTGTCCAGTTGATCAGCCAGGCATAAAACTCGTCGAAATAAAACTTGTGGCGCAGGACCTCGATATCGATCGGTTCGCCCGTTCGGTTGCGGTAAATGGCAATCGCCAGTCCGCTTCCCGCGATCAGTGCGCCCAACGCTAGGGAAGGAACAAATAAAGCGGTTTCCTTCTCTATCGGAAGCGCGAGAAAGTTTCGCGCGAAAAATCCAAACCCATCTAGAGCGGCAAGAATTGCGAGCACGATCAGCGGTCCCGTCATCACGAGCGGTGATTCCTTGCTTTGGCGTGCGACTTCGCTGCGTGTGTCTCCGAAGAAAACGATGACCAGTAAACGCACAACGTAGAAGGCTGTTAGAAACGCTGTGAACAATCCGACGATGAAAATCGGGAGGTTGCGTTCGTAAGCGAGTGCAAGAATTGCGTCCTTGCTGAAAAATCCGCTAAAAGGTGGACAGCCGATCAACGCCAGCGCGCCAATCGTGAAAGTGAAAAATGTGACAGGGAGCTTCCGGGAAAGCCCTCCCATTTTCCAGATGTTCTGCTCGTGATGAAGCATTACGATGATTGAGCCAGCGCCGAGAAATAGAAGCGCTTTGAAAAACGCATGGGTGAACAGATGAAACATCGCAGCGTCATTCGAGGCGAGACCGACTGCCATGATCATGTAACCAAGTTGCGAGAGCGTTGAGTAAGCCAGGATGCGTTTAATGTCGTTCTGCTGTGTTGCAATCAACGCGGCCATCGCCGCGGTGATCGTTCCAATCCACGCAACGACCAAAAGCGCAGTTTGTGACGCTTGAATGACGAACGCGACACGGACCAGCATGTAAACGCCGGCAGCGACCATCGTCGCGGCATGGATCAAAGCGGAAATTGGCGTCGGACCTTCCATCGCGTCTGGCAACCAAACGTGCAGCGGAAACTGCGCCGACTTGCCGACCGCCCCGCAGAAGATCAAAAGCGCGGCGATTGTGACAAATGCCGGGTGACTCGCCAGGCTCGGCATCCGTGGCGCGATTTCCGAAAAAACGATCGAGCCAGTCGCCATCCAAACCATCAGGATTCCGATCATGAATCCAAAATCACCTACGCGAGTGGTGATGAAGGCCTTGTTGCCCGCATCGGCGGCTGCGTCGCGATAGAACCAGTGGCCGATCAGAACGTAAGACGTAAAGCCGACTAATTCCCAAAAGATGAAGAGCATGACGAAATTGTTCGCGAGGACGATTCCAAGCATCGCGAACATGAAGAGCGAAAGCGCAGCGAAATAACGGGATTTACCTTCGTCGTCCCGCATATAACCCAGCGAATAGATATGAATGGTTGCTCCGACCCCGGAAACCAGAACGAGCATCGTCTTGCTCAGTTGGTCTAAGGTAAAGCCGAGCGGCACCTTAAAGGCGCCGCCAATATCGATCCAGGCGAACTCAGCCGCAGTAATGCCGGACTGCGTGAAGATCAAACAACTGCACGTAAAACTGACGAGCACTGCCGCAATCGAGATAAAACTGCTCACAGGTTTCCATCGCAGTGTGAACAGTGTGATGACCGCCGCGCTAAATAGCGGAGCGAGGAGGATGATCCACGGAAAAGTCATTTTATTCGCCCACGAAACACACGAAAAAACGCGAAATTTTTAGAGTTGAAGATCAGGAGGTTCCTGGATTCTTGGCAGGAGGCGCTCGTATTCCATTCTCGGATAATGGCCAAAGTTCACGAGCAGACCTAACTTGCAGCCCGTTGCGCTAAGATAATTCAAGACTTGCGCCCAGTGCTCGTCGACTAACGCAGAAACAGCTTTGATCTCGAGGATGATTTTCTCATAGCAAAGAAAATCAGGAGCGAACGTTTGAACGAGCGTGCGACCGCGGTATTGCAGGGTTTGTGGTGGCTTTGAGAGAAATGAAATCCCTTGCAATTCCAACTCAATTTCCAGGCACTCTTGATACACGGGTTCATGAAAACCGCACCCTTTGTCCTTATAGACGGCAAAGCACGCCCCGATGATCGCGTAGCTTTCGTTCTTATAAATCAATTCTGCTTTTTCTTCTTTTCGCGTCATTTCGCGTATTTTGTGGGCTAGAATTTCAGGCTGCTGATGTCGTTGACGTCCGTTGTCTGTAGTGCCCGATAGAGCGCAACGAGAATCGCCAGGCCCACAGCAACTTCGGCCGCCGCAACCGTGATGATGAAGAAGACGAACACTTGCGCGTTGTAGTTGGGCAAGCCGGTTGAATCGACGCGGAACCGGGAAAATGCGACGAGCGACAAGTTTGCCGCGTTCAACATTAGCTCGAGTGACATGAGAATGATGATGAGATTGCGGCGCAGCATCACTCCGGCGAACCCGATCACGAAGAGAGCACCACTTACGATGAGATAATCGCCGAGCGTGATCATATTGTTTTCTTTAGCCCACTAAACACGCGAAAAGGCACGAAAAGTTTCAGAGATGGAGATCGGCGTCTTCATGATTCTTGGGTAGAAGTCGCTCGTATTCCAGTCTCGGATAATGACCGAAATTCACGAGGAGGCCCAATTTGTAAGCGGTCGCGTTAAGGTAATTCAAAACTTGCGGGCGATGCTCACGGCACAATGCAGAGACGGCTTTGATTTCGAGAATCACCTTCTCGTAGCAGATGAAATCCAGGCTGAACGTCTGAACCAAAGTACGACCGGGGTATTGCAAGGTTTGCGGCGGCTTCGACAGAAATGGAATTCGTTGAAATTCCAGCTCGATCTCCGGGCACTCGTGATAGATCGGTTCTAGAAACCCGCAGCCCTTATCTTTGTAAACCTCGAAGCATGCGCCAATGATGGCGTAACTTGCTTCCTTATAAATCAATTCTGTTTTTTCTTTTCGTGTCATTTCGCGTGTTTCGTGGGTTCAGACTTCCTGCTAGCGAGGCTCGCGTCTGCTCAAAAGCACCACACCGATCGTCGCCACCAGCACCAGAACGCCGACGATTTGAAACGGCAGGTTGTAATTCCTAAAGAGTGCTGCGCCGATATTCCGAACATCGTCGATTGTTGATCCTGGCAGCGGCGGAAAGGGTTTGTGCGCCATCGGAAAGTGGCGGACTACAGAAAAAATCTGACCCAACAAGATCAGGGCGACCGCGAGTCCCGCGGCCGAGGTCAGCCAATTGATCCGGCGTGCTTCTTCGGCGCGAAGATTGAGAAGCATGATGATGAAAAGGAAAAGCACCATCACCGCGCCGGCATAAACCAGCACTTGAATAATCCCGATGAAATAGGCGTTGAGCGACATGAATAGCGCCGCGAGGCCCAGAAATGACACGACCAAGCTCAGGGCGCTCGCCACGGGATTGCGGTTGATGACAACGGCTGCGCCGAAGATCAGCGTCAGCAAAGCAAAGATCCAAAACAAGAACGGTGACATCAGTTTAATTTCGAATTCGAACTCGGCCGTTCATTTTTTCTTATTCCATTTCAATACAACGCCGTGCATGACCCGCCGAGTGCTGTATTATCCTGAACGAAGTGAAGGATCTCGCAATCGAAGCCTTCACCAACGAGTGACAAAGAATGGGTCCGGTCGCTAGATGTGAGATCTCTCGCTCCGCTCGGGATGACGGCATTCATTTCTTCTTGTTCCATTTCAATACGACGCCGTGCATTACACCACCAATCTCCAGGAGCTTCTCCTTGTGGTGCACCATA
>WNFY01006595.1_pt1 | contig 13251 bp, 9 predicted proteins | sample 5400091 | NCBI WGS metagenome assembly WNFY01 (sample SAMN13153364, study PRJNA577476) | soil metagenome | isolation source: 60 cm soil or saprolite under grassland replicate 1 | place: USA:California | collected 2016-06-15 | reverse complement strand
CCGGGGGTGGACTTCGCGATGTACGCCGAGTCGGGTGCGTCGATGACGTCGGCCGATTCGTCGCTGCTCGTGACCCGCAGCGCGATCCGCAGGTTCGTGTTGGCCCGGATGTCCGCGCTGACCACGCCGGCCGGGCGCTGCGTGGCCAGCAGAAGGTGCACGCCGAGCGAGCGGCCGCGGCGGGCGATGTCGATGAGCCCGTGGACGAAGTCCGGCAGTTCCGCGACCATGGCCGCGAACTCGTCGATGATCAGCACGAGCCGCGGCATCGGCTCCAGGTTCAGCTCGGGCCGCAGCCGCCTGGTATCCCAGTAGTCTTCGATGTCCTTGGCCCCCGCGTGCAGCAGCATCTCCTCGCGCCGCTTGAGCTCGGCGCCGAGCGAGTCGAGCGCGCGCACGGTCAGGTGACCGTCGAGGTCGCTGACCATGCCGACGGTGTGCGGCAGCCGCGCGCAGTCCTTGAACGCGCTCCCGCCCTTGTAGTCGATGAGCACGAACGTCATCGCGTCCGGCCGGTTGGCCACGCAGAGCACGGCGATGATCGTCTGCAGCAATTCGGACTTCCCGGCTCCGGTGGTGCCCGCGATCAGGCCGTGCGGGCCGTCCGCGGACAGGTCCAGGATGTACAGCCCGTCGGCGCTGACGCCGATCGGCACCTTGGTGGTCCGGCCGCGCTTCTGCCAGGCCATCAGCACCAGGTCGGCGGACGGGTCCGGCATGTGGATCAGGTCCAGCAGCCGGGCCGAGTCCGGGATCATGGAGGCGGAGTCGTCCCGGCTGACGTCGCGGACCGGCGCGAGCGCGCGGGCCACCCGGTCGGCCCAGGCCACCGAGACCTGATCGGCGAGCATCGCCGGGCCGCCCTGCCCGAACGCGCCGCCGTGCCCCCGGATCAGGAACGGCCGGACCGCCGGCGGCGCGGCGCCGTGTGACGCCACCGACCAGCCGCCGGCCCCGACCCGCACGCCATGGTGGTTGCCGTTTCCCTGCCCGGGGATGTCCCAGGACAGCACCACGGCGCACTCTTCGGGCAGCACGCGCGCTGACTCGTCGATGCAGACGGCGTAGATGCCGGTCCTCTTCGCGGCGGCGAGAAGTTGCGGCATGCCGGGGATCCGCCGCAGCTGCCGCGCCCCGTCCAGCACGACCAGGATCTTCGGACCCAGGTCGCTGTCGGCCACCGGCTCGGTCGCGGCAGCGCCGAAACCGCCTCCTGCCGCGCCCGCGGGGGCCTTCGCCAGCCGCGCGGTAACCTCGGCGACCAGCTCCGTCACCCGTTTCGATGCCGACTCCAGGTCGGTGCCGACGAGCGCCACGCAATCCTCGCTGCCGCGCGGCGCGCAGTGCGGCAGCCAGCGCACCCAGTTCCAGTGCGGGCCCGCCGCGGGGTCGGCGGCCAGCACCACGATGGACAGATCGCGCGGGCTGTGCAGGACCGCGGCCTGGGCCACCAGCCAGCGGGCCAGCGCCCGGGACGCGTCGACCGGCCCGGCCAGGCCGAGTACGCCCGTCGTGGTGAGCCGCGTCGAAACGGGCACGCAGAACGCGGTCGGCACCGCGGGCGGCTTGGCCTCCTTGGCCGTGACCAGCTGGATCATGGCGGGCCCGTCGAACAGCCCGATCCGCATCCGCAGCGTGTCGGAATCGTCGGCCTGCCGCTCCCAGAGCCGCCGTCGCGGCCCGGTCGCGGTGAGCAGGACCTGCGCCGGGTCCATCGCGTCCTCGCGACGCCGCTTCTCGTCGGCGGCCCGGGCCTGGTCCAGCTTGGCCTCGACCTCGGCCATCTGCCTGGTGTACGCGCGCATCTTGCGATGGTGCGATCCGCCGCGCTGCTTACTGCCGCTGAGCCAGGTGCCGAGGACCATGACCGGCATCATCAGCATGAACAGCGAGTACAGCCACTGCCTGGTCACGTAGACCATGACGCCGCCCATGACCATCGGGACCGCGGCGCTCAGCAGCATCGTGACGCCGTTGCCGTGGCCCTTCTTCGGCTCGGCCGGCACCTCGATCTTCACCGGCTTCAGATCGGAGCGGAACCGCGGCGGCCGGTGGTAGGCGAGCCCGCCGTCGACGGGGGACAGGTGCGCGTCGGGCGTCTCGGGCCGCATCAGCTGCAGCACCGTGGTGGCGACCCGCACCACCCCGCCGAACGGCCAGGAACACGCACCGGTGACCGGACGGCCGTCGAGCACCAGCTGGGCCGGCGCCCCGGCTGGCTCGAGCGACGGCTCGCTCAGGCCCCAGGCCACGGTGATCGTCGCCGCGTGCGCCGGCACCCCCGGCGTCAGCAGCCGCACCTGACAGCCCGGCCCCGACCCGATCGTGGTGGCGCCGGGCCCGAGCCGGTGCACGGTGCCCGCATCCGGGCCGCCGATGACCCGCAGCTCGGCCACGCCGCCCGGCTCGGCCAGCGAGGTGGCGGCCGCGGCGCGCTCGATGGTGGTGACCACCGCCCCGTCCCGCAGCGCGCGGGCGGCCGGCTGATCCGGGGGGAGCTGCTGCCCCCCGGCCCAGAGCACCGGCCCGCTGGCGGGCAGTCTGGTGCCCGCCGCCGCGGCCCGCGGGTGCATGATGACCGAAGCCAGGTGCTCTTTCGGCGCGAACGCCTCCTGCAGCGCCGCGGCGACCTGCCCCGCCGTGGCACCGTCGTCACCGCTGACGATCACGTCCGCCGGCCCCTTCGGCGTAAGAGCGGTCAGCGCGATCCGCATCCGGCTCCTCCAGTGCTAACCCGGGGCAACCCCGAAACCCCCGCCCCTCGAGCCCCCCTCAGGCGTGCGGGCAAGTTGCTCACGTTCCGCCGCAAGTGCCGCTATGTTATCCAATTTCACCTCCCACCTCCGGGCATATCTCTCTCTCCGCCCCCCCCCCCCCCCCCCCCCCCCCCCCCCCCCCCCCCCCCCCCCCCCCCCCCCCCCCCCCCCCCCCCCCGCCCCCCGCACCCCCGCACCCCGCGCCCCGCCGCACCCCACCTATCGAGGGCCGGGGCCCCTTCACCCCGAACGCCCGCTCCCGCCGACGCCCCCGGCGACCCAGTCGTCACTTTCGTCACAGCAGCATCCGCAGCGCACGCCGCCGAACCACCACGATGTGGCATTGCCGTGGTCAGGACCACGGCGATGTGACATCGTCGTGGTTGCCGGCGAGGGGCAGTACGGGCTCCTGCGCCGCAAGCTGTTGGTGGGACACCAGGCGGAGGCGAGTCGGGCCTATCCCGGTCGTAATATCCCGAACGGGCCGGGTTGCCCGCCCCAGCTCACCGTCCGCGCGCTCCGAAGGTGGCGCTCTCCCGGGTGCGACGGGGCATCCGTGCCGGTAAGTGGCCATCGTCTCACAAGACGTGACAGGTGGTCATGTTTCTCATGCGGTGATTCTTGTCTGGACTTGCTTGTTACCGTCTGTGGTCTTACGTGCTAGTACGTGGGATCTGTGATTACGGATTTTTAATATGTGGGTCGTGAGACGGGCTTATCACGATATGTTCGGCCAGACGGTTGGGGGCGACTTAGCAGCGACATAGCGAGCGCGTACACCGGGTGACCGCGGTGTACGGGCACGCGCAGCACGGGAGACCGCGATCTTATGGTGAGCGACCGGGGCACGCTACCGCGCGGTGCGGTGGCCGATCAGCAGGCCTCATGGGCCGAACCGACGGCGCCGGACGGACGGCGGATGCCGAGTGCGCCACGTGAGCGCAAACCAGCCCTGGCCGCACTGGCCGTCCTACTCGTGGCGCTGGGCGCGGTCGCCGCGGGGTACCTGGTGATCAACGCCGGGCATCGGGTGGGTGCCGTGGAGATCACCCAGCAAGTAGGCCAGGGTCAGCGGATCCCGGCGTCGGCGATCAAGGAAGTCGAGATCGCTTCCAACTCCGGCATCAACTACGTGGCCTGGCAGTACGCGAACCGGGTGGCCGGCGTCTACGCTTCGGTCCAGATCCCGGCCGGGACCCTGCTCACGCCGGCCATGACGACGGCCACCAACAACCTCGCCGCGGGCAAGGTCCAGGTCGGGCTGTCCCTCAAGCCCGGTCAGGCGCCGGCCAACCTGCTGATCGGCCAGAGCGTGGAGGCCTTCGGGGTCGGCACCGGCAGTGGCTGCGGCGCGGTCGCCGGCGGCGGCGGTGCGGGCGGTACCGGCGGCGGCGGTACCGGCGGCGGAAGCGGAAACGGCGCCGGCGGAAACGGAGCCGGCTCCGGCGTGCCCATCACCACCGGCGTTATCGCCAGCGTGGTCGGCTCCACCGCGTCCAACGGTTCCACCGCCGCGGTCACCCTCGCGGTTCCTGACGCCGATGCGGGCGTGCTGGCCTGCTATGCCTCGGCCGGTGACGTCGCCATCGCGCTGACGCCCGGGTCGGGGTGACCATGGCGCTGATCGCTATCGCGTCCGACAAGGGAGCGCCAGGTGTCACGACAGCGGCACTGGCGCTCGCCGCTGTGTGGCCGCGTCCGGTCTTGCTGGCCGAGTGCGACCCGGCGGGCGGGGACCTCGTGTACCGCTTCCCGGCCGTGGGCGGCGGCCATCTCGACCCGCGGCGCGGGGTGCTCAGCCTGGCCGTGGTCGCCCGGCGCGGCATGCAGCCGCAGCAGGTCTGGGAACACGTGCAGAAGCTGCACGGCGGCCTCGACGTGCTGGCCGGGGTGACCAACGCGGAGCAGGGGGCCGGGCTGAGCCTGCTCTGGGGCCCGATCGGCAAGGCGCTTGCGTCGATGCCGCAGGCCGACGTGATCGCGGACTGCGGGCGGCTCGGCGCCGACGGCCCGCTCTACGACCTGCTCGCCGAGGCGACCACGGTGGTGCTCGTGTCCAAGGTCCACGTCGCCGACGTGATCAGGCTCCGCGATCGCGCGACCGCCTTCGCCGCGGCCGCGCAGAGCCGGGGCAGGCGGAACTTCGGGGTCGGTGTCGTAATCGTCGCCGACCACAAAAAGTTCCGCGCGTCGCTCGGCGAGGTGCAGCACGTGCTCGGCCAGGCCAACGCCCCGGCGACCGTGCTCGGCGGCATCGCCCACGACACCAAGGGCGCCGACCTGCTGAGCGGTGAGTGGGGCGGCAACCTGGACCGCACCATGCTGATCAAGACGGCCAGGGAGGTGGCCAGGCAGCTAGTACAGGGCCTGCCGCCGATCGGCAACCCGGTCGCACCCGGTCCGGCTATGCCCGGCCACGCACAGCCGCACCCCGAGCCCCCGCAGCCTGCTCCCCCCCAGCCTGCTCGCCCGCAGCCCGTCACCGGCCCGCATCCAGGCTGGTCATCGGGCAGTCCGCAGCCCGCGGTGGCTCGTTACACCGGCCCGCAGCCCGCCTACGCAGCCCCCGCCCCAGCCGTGCCCGCCCCGGCCCAGCACAGTCAGCCCCAGCACAGTCAGCCCCAGCACAGTGCGGCGGACCTGGCCACGGTCACCCTCCCGGCACCCACCGTCTCCGATGATGCGCCGCGCACCCCGTTCAGCCGGGTCCGCGGCCGGCCCGGCAGGCATCAGGCCGAGCCGGGGCAGGCCCCCAACGGCCAGCTTCCCGCCGACGAGGCCTCCAGCAGCCTGGCCCGGCATGCCCACACCGGCAACCGCCAGGACAGCGGCAACCGCCAGGACACCGGCAACCGCCAGGAACCTGGCGACCGCCACGGCTCGATCTTCTCGCGGCCGCCGATGGCCCCGCTTTCCACCTCCGACGCCCCGGCGCCGGCCGGCCAGCTCGAGCAGGAGGACGCAGAGGACGCCGCCTGGGGCGCCACCGCCTGGGACCGCCAGGGGCCGGCCGGCTCCCTGGGCTCGCGCCGGTCTGGCGGGGGGTGACGCGCGATGGACCACGGACTCGTCAAGCGCCTGCGCGGCGACGTGGGCGACCGGCTGGCCGAGCAGCGGCGCCTGGACGCGGCGGCCGGGATGCCGCCGATGACCGGGGAAGACGAGCGCCAGTTCGCCCGGGCGCTCATCTCCCAGGTGCTGGAGGAGCACGCCAGGAGCGAGATCCTGGTCGGCCGCCCGCCGCTGAACGCGCAGGAGGAAGAGGACCTCGCCGAGGCGATCCACGCGGCGCTGTTCGGTGTGGGCAGGCTCCAGCCGCTGCTGGAAGACCAGAACATCGAGAACATCGACATCAACGGCTGTGACCGGGTCTTCATCGGGTACGCCGACGGCAGTGAGGTTCTCGGCGAGCCGGTCGCGGAGAGCGACGAGGAGCTGACCGAGCTCATCCAGGTGCTGGCCGCCTACTCCGGCCTGTCCAGCCGCCCGTTCGACACCGCCAACCCGCAGCTGGACCTGCGGCTGCCGGACGGCTCCCGGCTGTCCGCGGTGATGGACGTGACGCTGCGGCCCGCCATCTCCATCCGGCGCGCCCGGATGGGCAAGGTCTTCCTCGCCGACCTGGTGGGCAACGGCACGATCAGCCCCGACGTGGGTACCTTCCTGGCCGCGGCGGTGGCGGCCCGCAAGAACATCATGATCGCCGGGGCCACCAACGCGGGGAAGACGACGCTGCTGCGGGCGCTGGCCAACCAGATCCCGGCCGAGGAACGGCTGATCACGGTGGAGCGCGCCCTCGAGCTCGGCCTGGACCATTTCCCCGAGCTGCACCCGAACGTCGTGGCGTTCGAGGAGCGGCTGCCGAACAGCGAGGGCCAGGGCGCGATCACCATGGCGGACCTGGTCCGCCGGAGCCTGCGGATGAACCCGAGCCGGGTCATCGTCGGCGAGGTCCTCGGCGACGAGATCGTCACCATGCTGAACGCGATGACCCAGGGCAACGACGGCTCGCTGTCGACCATCCACTCGAACTCGAGCCTCGAGGTGTTCAACCGGATCTCCACCTACGCCATCCAGTCGGCCGAACGACTGCCGGTGGACGCCACCCACATGCTGATCGCGGGCGCGATCGACTTCGTGGTGTTCACCGAGAAGCGGAACGAGTACACCCAGGGCGGCCGGCTGCGCCGGTTCGTCAGCAGCGTCCGCGAGGTGACCGGCGTGGACGGCCGGGTCCTGTCCAGCGAGGTGTTCGCGCCGGGCCGGGACGGCCGGGCCGTGCCGCACGCGCCCGCCTCGTGCCTGGACGAGCTGGCCGCGTTCGGCTACGACCCCTCGAGGGGAGGCTGGCGGTGAACTCATCGGCCCTCCCGCTGCTGGCCGTAGGAGCCGGCGCCCTCGCCGGCGCGGGCCTGTTCGTGCTCATCGCGGCCATCCGCGGCCTGCCGCCCAAGGCCAAGAGCGCCGGACCCAGCGCGCTGGAACGCGCGATCAAGGACATGTTCAGCATCCGCGGCGCGATCGCGGTCATCGTCGGCATCCTGACGCTGCTGATCACCCGGTGGGTGGTGGCCGGGATCGGCATGGCGCTGCTCGCCTACAGCTGGCGCTCGCTGAGCGGCGCCGCCTCCGAGCGCAAGGCCATGGCCCGGCTGGAGGGCCTGGCCACCTGGACGGAGTCGCTGCGCGACACGATCGCCGGCGCGGTCGGGCTCGAGCAGGCCATCCCCGCCTCGACCCGGGTCGCCGACGCCTCGATCCGCGAGCCGCTGACCCGGCTGGTGGACCGGCTGCACACCCGGGTGCCGATGCACGTGGCGCTGCGCCGGTTCGCCGAAGACCTCGACGACTCGAGCGCGGACATGATCATCGCGGCACTGATCATCAACTCCCGGCTGCGCGGCCCGGGCCTGCGCGACCTGCTCGGCGCGCTCGCCGATTCGGTCCGCGAGGAACTCGACATGCGCCGCAAGATCAACTCCAGCCGCCGGTCCACCCGGCGCAGCGTGCAGATCGTCATCGCGGTCTCGGTGCTCATGGCGATCTTCCTGGCCGTGCTCGACCACCGCTTCCTGGAGCCCTACGACAGCGTCTTCGGGCAGCTCGTGCTGGCCGTCATCGTGGGGATCTACGCGCTCGGCATCATCTGGCTGCGCAGGCTGGCCCGGTTCGACATGCCCCAGCGGCTGCTCGGCACGGCCTCGGCCACCGCCCCGGCCCAGCCCGCCGCGCCCTCGGCCGAACCCGAGACCGTCGCCGCCTGGCGGGCCGGAAATGGGCCCGGGAATGCGCACGGTGCGGCATGATCCAGGCTCTCGTCGCCGGCTCGGTCACCGGCCTGGCCCTGTTCCTGCTGATCTTCGCGCTGATCCCGCGCCGGGTCGGGCTGGCCCGGCGGATCGCGGCGTTCGACGCGGGCCGCACGCCTGCCGGTCATGGCGCGCTCAGGCCGGCCGCCTACCCGGGCGACGGCAAGGAGAGCGCCTTCAGCAAGCGCCTGGGCGCCGCGCTCGCCAAATTCTGCGCCGAACAGGGCTGGGAATTCCGATCCCTGCGCTCGAACCTCAACCTGGTCGGCAAGTCGTTCGAGAACTACCTGGCGACCAAGGTCCTGCTCGGGCTGTTCGGGCTGATCTTCCCGCCCATCGTGCTGATCGGGATCGGGCTGGTGGGCGTGCACCTGTCGATCATCATCCCGGTCTGGGCGGGCCTGGTCTTCGCCGCGATCTTCTTCTTCATGCCGGACATCGAGCTCAGGGGGCAGGTGGAGAAGCGGCAGCGGGACTTCAGGCACGCCATCGGCGCCTTCCTCGACCTGGTGGCGATGAACCTGTCCGGCGGCCGCGGCGTGCCCGAGGCGCTGATGGCCGCGAGCGAGATCGGCGACGGCTGGGCGTTCTGGCGGATCAGGGATGCCCTGGCCAACGCCCGGATCTCGGGCCAGACGCCGTGGCAGGCGCTCGGCGTGCTGGGCGAGGAAGTCCAGGTGAACGAGCTGAAAGACCTCTCGGCGGCGCTCAGCCTGGTGGCCGAGGACGGGGCCAAGGTCAGGGAGTCGCTGACCGCGCGCGCGGTCAGCCTGCGCCGCCGCGAACTCGCCGACCTCGAGGGACAAGCGGGGGAGAAGTCGCAGTCGATGCTGCTGGCGCAGATGCTCCTGGCCGCGGCGTTCCTGGTCTTCCTGATGTATCCGGCTGTCCATCTCCTGCTGCAGGCATGACAAAGAGGAGTCCGATGAACACATTCAAGCAGCCCGTCGAGGGGGCCCGTTACCTGCGGAGCCTCCTGGGCGTGCACACGGCCAGGCTGCGGACCGCGCTGGGCGAGAAGGACCGCGGCGCGTCCGCGGTCGAGCTCGCGGTGATCACCGCCGTGCTGGTCGGCCTGGCCGTGGCGATCCTGGTCATCGTGGTCAACTTCGCCAACAAGCAAGGCACCACGATCACCAACACCACCGTGCCGAACCCGGCCCAAGGCGGTGGCGGCGGCTAACAGGACGGGGCGGTTACCGGAGGCGACAGTGACACGGGGCAGGGTGCGACGCCGGTTCGCGGCGATACGCGCGCGCCTGGCACGCGGCGGGCGCGATCGCGGCGCGAGCGCGGTCGAGCTCGCCATCCTGGCCCCCGCCCTGATCTTCGCCAGCCTGCTCATCGTCCAGTTCGCCATCTGGTTCGACGCCAGGCACGCGGCGCTGGCCGCCGCCCAGCAGGGTGACCTGGTGGCCCGCGAGGACGCGTCGGTCAACCCGGGCGGCTGGCAGGGCCTGGCCGAGAACGCGGCCACCAGCTACTACCGCGGCCTGAACACCAGCCTGATCTCCAGCGTCACCGCGCAGGCGAACCGCGGCCAGAACGGCATGGTCTCGGTCACGATCAAGGGCCGGCTGACCGGCATCTGGCCGCTGACCATCAGCGAGACCGTCACCGGCCCGATCGAGTGCTTCCGCACCCAGGCCAGCCAGGGGGTGGCCTGCGGATGACACCACTGCGACAGCGACTAAGGACCGACCGCGGCTCGATGGCGGTCGAGTTCGTCGTCGCCGCGCCCGCCCTGGTGCTGCTCCTGCTGCTGGTCGCCGCCGGCGGCCAGTGGCTGAACCTGACCGGGAAGGTGGGCTCGGACACCCGGGACGCGGTCCGGGCCGCGTCGCTGGCCCGCACCTTCGCCGCCGCGCAGGCCAACGCGCAGACCGCGGCGCGGTCCGACCTGGCCGGGGTGTGCAGCGGGGGCGCGCCGGCCACGAAGGTCCAGTTGTTCACGAACGGCGCCCCGGTCGGCGCGGGTGACTTCGCCGTCGCGCAGGACATCGAGGTCACCGTGTCGTGCGTGGCCAACCTGGCGGCTTTCCACGCCATCGGCTTCCCGGTCAGCCAGACCTTCGGCGACACCGCGGCCGCGCCGCTCGACCCGTTCGAGGACAGGGGCTGACCATGCGCACACGAGAGCTGGCCAGCCGCCTCATCCAGAACCCCGGCGACCGCGGCTCGGTGTCGCTCTGGGTGGTGATCTTCGCGTTCGTGACGCTGGCGCTGCTCATCCTGATCGTCGACGGCGGCCAGGTGATCGTGGCCAAGTCCCGGGCCGCCGACATCGCCGAGCAGGCCGCCCGCGCCGCCGCGGACGACATCAACCCGGCCGCGCTCAGGAACGGCGACGTGACCATCGCCGTGGGGGCCTGCGACGCAGCGGGCCCGGCCAGCGATCTTATTTCCACCTACCAGAAGGGAGTCGGCGTGACGGCGTCGATGCTGGATTGCCACGTCGGCACCGGCCCGCAGGGCGCCCCGGACGTAACCGTGCGGGTGCAGGTGTCGATGAAGCCGTTCATCCCGGTCAACCCGTTCAGCACCATCAACGTGCAGGCGTCGGAAACGGCCTACCTGGCCTGCGGCACCGCTGACGCCAGGGTGGCCTGCTGATGGCGCCCCCGATTCCCGGCGGCGGGGGGGTCTGGGGGGGATCAGGGTTTCGTCCCCCCGGGCCAGCACTGCGCAAGCCGGTCCAGATCAGGCGCCGGACGCCGGGTGACGTGCTGGCCGGCGTCGGCGCCATCGTCCTGCTGGTCGCGCTGACCGTCGGGGTGCCGATCGCGCTGATCACCGTGGTGGGCCTGCCGCTGCCGCACACCGTGCCCAAGCTGTCCGCGCTGACCAGCCAGCTCGACATCACGGCGATCCTGCGCATCTTGTCGGTGATCGTCTGGCTGGCCTGGATCCAGCTGGTGTGGTGCGTGCTGGTGGAAATCAAGGCGGCGGCCAGCGTAAAGCAGGGCCACGCCGCGGCCAGTCCGAAGGTCCCGCTGGCCGGCGCCACCCAGTCGCTCGCACACCGGCTGGTGACCGCGGCACTGCTGCTGTTCACCGCGGCCGCCGCGCTCACCCCCGCGGTCATCAGCCATGGCCCGCCCCGGCCCGCGCCCTCGGTCTCCGCCCAGCTGACGCCCGCTCAGCTAACGCCCGCTCAGGTCACGCCCGCCATCCCGGTCACGCCGGCCGGGCTCGCCGCGGCCCAGGCGCCGCCGTCGCACCACCACGCGCCGAACTCGGACAAGATGTACACGGTCAATCCGCCGGTCGGCCGGTTCCACGAGTCGCTGTGGGAGATCGCGCACAATCACCTCGGCGAGGGGCGCCGCTACCGGGAGATCTTCGAGCTGAATAAGGACCGGGTCCAGCCGGACGGCTCCAAGCTCACCATCGCCAGCCTGATCAGGCCGGGCTGGCAGCTGCTGATGCCCAAGGACGCGCACGGCCCCGGCATCGAGGCGGTCACGCCCAAGCTGGCCGGCGAACTCGGCCTGGCCGGGCATCCCAGCCAGCGCCACGCCGGCACCGAGGACCCCGAGTTGCCCGTCGGGCAGGCCCCCGGCGGGTCCGTTCGGGACCATGGGATCTGGGCCTCGTCGGCGACGCCGGCCCAGCAGGCTCCGGGCTGGCCCTACGAGCTGTCCGCCGCGTCCCTGCTGGCGGCCGGCGTGCTGGCCGCGCTGGGCCGCAAGCGGCGGGAGCAGCTATGGCGGCGGGCGTTCGGCCGCCGGATCGCCGGGCCCGACCCGGACGCGGCGCTGGCCGAGAAGGCCCTGCGGCTGGGCGCGGACGACCCCGCGGTGCGCATGCTGGACACCGGCCTGCGGTCCCTGTGCCGGCAGCTCGGCGCGGCCGGCCGGACGCCGCCGACTGTATTCGCCGCCCACCTGGGCCTCCAGAACCTGGACCTGTGGGTCGCCCCGCCCGACCCGAACCCGCCGCGCCCGTGGCAGGCGGCCGACGGCGGCCAGGTCTGGCGGCTGCCGTTCGCGGCCATGGCCGGCCTCGACGCCGCGGATGCAGGCGGGGCGCCCGGGGGATCGGCCGCCCTGGCCCCGTACCCCGGCCTGGTGTCGCTCGGCACCAACGACTCCGGCCGGGTCCTGGTCGACCTGGAGGTGGCCCACGGCCTGATCGCCGTGCGCGGCCCGCGCCAGGTGGTGCAGGCGGCACTGTCGGCGCTGGCCGTCGAGCTGGTGACGAACCGGTGGTCCGACCACATGCGGGTCACGCTCATCGGCTTCGGCGACGGGCTGGCGGAGATTTCTCCCGAACGGGTACAAGTGGCACGCACCCTGGATGAGATCCTGCCCGACCTGGAGAAACGCGCCGTCGAGGTGCGCGGCGCGATGGCGTCGGCAGGCATCGACTCGGTCCTGACCGGGCGGTCGCTCGCTCCGTTCCCGGCCACCGACGCCGCCATCTGGGCGCCGAACTACCTGATCATGGGCGTGCCGCCGACGCAGGCCCAGGCGGAGCGGCTGCTGGCGCTGGCCCGGAGCCGGTACCGGATGGGGTTCGGCTACGTGATCGCGGGCGACATCCGCGGCGCGACCTGGTCCTGGGACCTGTCCGGCGAGGGGCGGCTGCGCGCCGACGCATTGGGCTTCGACCTGGAGGCGCAGCTGCTGCCGCCCGAGCAGTACGCGGCGGTGGTCAAGCTGTTCCGCGGCGCCGCGGCCGGTGCCGACGTGCCGCTGGCCGCGCTGGCGCAGGCCGGGGCCGCGCCCGCCGAGCACCTGGCCGCCGACGCGGCCTTGCCGGTGGAGATCGGGCTGCTCGGTCACCTCGAGGTGCAGGCGCCCGGTCCGCTGGAGCCGGACCGCCTCGCCCTGGCCACCGAACTCGTCGTGTACCTGGCCGCGCACCCGGACGGCGTGCACGCCAACGTGCTGACCGGCGCGGTCTGGCCGCGGGGGGTGTCCAACGAGGTGCGCGACGCGGCCCTGTCCCGGGTGCACGCCTGGCTGGGCACCGATGAGCAGGGCCAGCCCAACCTGGTCACCGACGAGTCCGGCCGGTTCCGCCTCGGGCCAGGCGCCCGGGTGGACTGGCAGGTCTTCCGGGCGCTGTTCGCCCGGGCCAGCCAGGCCGCCGCGGCGTCCGAGCAGGCGGCCGAGGCCGGCTACCTGGAGCGGGCGCTGACCCTGGTCCGCGGCCAGTTCCTGGACGGGCGCGACCCGGCC
>WNFY01004531.1_pt1 | contig 13259 bp, 8 predicted proteins | sample 5400091 | NCBI WGS metagenome assembly WNFY01 (sample SAMN13153364, study PRJNA577476) | soil metagenome | isolation source: 60 cm soil or saprolite under grassland replicate 1 | place: USA:California | collected 2016-06-15 | reverse complement strand
GCTGGATCGCATGGTTAGGGCTCTTCATTCGTTACTTCACGGGTTTCAGGCGAATGCCGTGTCCGACGGCAAGTGTATTAATGCGCTCCTCCAAGACATCGTGCCGCCCAGCATCGGTTTCAGTGACCCGAAAAATCAGCGGAGTAGAATCCGTTGGCTGCTTTGGCTTACGAATCACTTTGCACTCGACCCATCCTCCAACGCCAATAGCTTGGAATCGTTCTATAGTGGTGATACGCCAAACACCGTTATCGTCCGGTCGAAGGAGAAATAGCGCGGCTACATAGGAGCGGGTGTAGTCTGTCCGCGGTTCGGCTTGGAGGAAATAGGCGCAAAGGTCATGCTCTCGCGATAGCTCAGTGACTTTGCTTATCGTCTCTGCAATGACGGTCTGCCCGTAGCGGGATTCGTCGTTGCCTAGCTCTGGTGCCGAGAAAATGTAGCCGAGTTCAGACTGCAAAAACTGGTCCGGCGAAGCGAACTTCGTGGCGCGAGAAAAGTCGCCAACGTCCGCAAGGCAGGCATTGGAGATCAGAAGCAGCGTCGTGAGAGTCAGCGTTTTCAAAGTGAGCGCTCGAAGTGGCCTAACGAGAATTATACGAAAAAGTTTCGTCTAACTCGGAAATCCGAAGGATTTCGGCGGGTTGGCGGTTCCTCGTCCAGCGGGCTCCGGATGGCCAGCCCCGGTTTGTTCAAGACGTGGGTGTAAATCATCGTCGTAGAAACGTCCTTTACCCAATGCTTTACGCCAGATCGCTGCGGACTCGAATCGAGCAGCTTGGGCTTCTTCTCGGAGACGGCCGCAAGCTTCCACTAGCGCCGATGATTTCATCGCGCGCTGCCGATGACAAGCAGCGCGTCGCGTACGTAGCGGTAGGCCACACAATAGCCGTCTCGCGTCTCTTAGGCCGGTGCGCCGCCAAGAGCGCCGGGGAGCGGCGGTGTGACGTCGGGCGCGGCTACAACTTGTTTGGGTGGCTTCTCCGCCGGCATTTTCTTGCCGGGAGGCGGCCCAGCGCCTGGAGGCGGATTAATGAGACGGCCGTGCTCGACGATTTCTTTAATTTGCGAGCCGTCAAGCGTTTCGAATTCGAGCAGCGCTTTTGCGATCACCTCGAGCGTGTCGCGATTCGCGATAAGCGTTTTCTTCGCCAATTGATACGCGTCATCGAGTAGTTTTTTCACTTCCTGATCGATTTGCTCGGCGGTCGCCTCGCTGTAATCGCGCGCGCGAGAAATGTCGCGGCCAAGGAACACGTAATCTTCGTGGTCGCCGTATTCGACCATGCCCATTTTCTCGCTCATGCCCCACTCGCAAACCATGCGCCGGGCAATCGCCGTAGCCATCTTGATGTCGCCCCGCGCGCCATTGGTGATGTCACCAAACACGATTTCCTCGGAAACGCGGCCACCCATGCTGACCGCAAGACCGGCGAGCAGTTCGTTCTTGCGGTTGGTGTATTTATCTTCCTCGGGCAACCACATGGTCGATCCAAGTGAAGGGCCGCGCGGAATGATCGTCACCTTGTGGAGCGGTTCGGTGTGCGGGAGAAGTTCGAGCAAGAGCGCGTGGCCCGCTTCGTGATAGGCGGTGTTTTGCTTTTCTTTTTCGCTGAGCGCGAGACTCCGCCGCTCCTTGCCCCAGCGGACTTTGTCGCGCGCTTCTTCCAGTTCGGCGAGCGTGATTCCCTTTAATCCGCGACGAGCGGCCAGCAATGCCGCTTCGTTGATCACGTTCGCCAGCTCGGCGCCGGAATAACCCGGTGTGCCGCGCGCGACCACGGCAAGATCGACACCCTCTGCCAGTTTCACTTTCTTGGCGTGAACGCGTAGAATTTCTTCGCGCCCCTTCACGTCGGGTAAATTGACGGTGATTTGCCGATCGAAACGTCCCGGTCGCAGCAACGCCGGATCGAGCACATCAGGGCGGTTGGTCGCCGCGATGATGATCACGCCCTCCTGCGTATCGAAACCGTCCATCTCCACGAGCAACGCATTCAATGTTTGCTCGCGCTCGTCGTGGCCGCCGCCCACTCCGTGGCCGCGGTGACGCCCGACGGCGTCAATTTCATCGATAAAGATGATGCAGGGGGCGGATTTCTTGCCTTGCTCGAACATGTCGCGGACGCGCGATGCGCCGACGCCCACAAACATTTCGACAAAATCCGAGCCGCTGATCGAAAAGAACGGAACATCCGCTTCGCCCGCGATGGCGCGCGCCAGCAGCGTTTTGCCGGTGCCGGGCGGCCCGACCATGAGAACGCCCTTTGGAATGCGGCCGCCGAGCTTCTGAAATTTTTTTGGATCACGCAAAAACTCGACGAGCTCCTGCACTTCATCTTTTGCTTCCTCAACTCCAGCTACATCGCGAAATGTGATTTTGTTTTTGTCCCGGGCAAGCATGCGCGCTTTCGACTTACCGAAATTAAGCGCTCCCTTCCCAGCCATACGGATTTGCTGGCGGAAGAGAAAGTAGAGCACCAGGAGGAAAAGGGCGATTGGCAGGAAACCGACTACGGTTTGCGCAAGCACATTTGATTCAGTTTTGATCCCTGGTTGAATGCCGGCGGCGGCGAGCTTTTCCTGCAAATTATTCGTGAAACTCAAATAGACCGTGGTTCGAAATGGGACTTGCTGGGCCGGCGCTGAACCCACTGCCTGGCGGATATAAGCTCCACGCAGGGTTTGCGTCGGCCGGCCATCTTCGACCACAAGCTGGAGCGGAGAACTTTTATCGGTGACGATCTGCTTGTTCTCCAGCAACTCGATAAAACGGTTGTAGGGGACATCTTCAACCGGCTGCATTCCGCCCCGGTAAAAGAGCATCGCGAGCGCAATAAACGCAAAGGCGATCACGACCAGAATGACACCGCGCCAGTTAAAATTTGGTTCGCTCCCGCGGGATTTATTCTCCTTTTGAGAGTTACGATCGGATTGAGCCATAAGTGAAACGGAATGTTAAGAACATAGAAGTTACCATGAACAAATTGGCAATGCAAAATGGCGCGGTCTGCTCTCCGGTCTCCGGGTATGCTTTGTATTTACTGATGGTGATTGAGATTTGAAGGAGGTCGATTATGGCCTCATCTGTATATCGTAACCGCATATTGCGTCGCTCGTCGATCTCGGTAAAATTCCAACCCCAATATCGACATGTCAGAACTGGTCTCATCGGTGGCAGATAAAATCGACCGGGCCGTGCAGCGGGTGACCCCGTTTGCCTACCGGGTGCGACGGACCGGCCGACGTTGGGTGCGCCGGGCTTTGCGCAAGCCTCGCAGCGTCTCGGAGGGGCCGAACCTGCTGCCCTTGCTGATTCAGGTGCTGGCTAGTTTCACCAAAGCGGACGGTGTTTTGCTCGAGGAAGAGATCGACTCGAGCCTTGGGTTTCTGCGTTACGATTATCCGGAGGCTGTTTACTCGGAGCTGCGACAGTTGTTCAGGCAGGCGCTTTATGAGCAGCAGGATCTCGCCGCGATGGCGCAAAAACTCGGCGCGCAACTGCGCACAGAGCGCAAGATCATGCTCGGAGTTCAACTCTACGACCTGATCTCGCAAGCCGGTTTGAAACAGGACCAGGTGGTGGCGTTCTATTCGTTCATGTCGCAGCTCGGCATGGCCGCGCAAGCGATCGATATCGTTTACCAACTCAATGCGTCGGAGGACTCAGATCCGTCGATCTACCAGCATGGCGCGTCGCCGCTCGAATCGCTCTCTTTTGGCACGGACGGGAAGGCAGATGTCACGCTCAAGAAGCTGTCCGATAACGATCGTTTGATGGCCTTCCGTTATCACGATCTCATTTTGCTGAAGAATTATAGCGGTCAGAACGTCTCGGTGCGTGGAAGACCACTGGTGCGTGGCGGGTTCTGCCGAATTTATCCTGGCCAGCGCATTCTGGTTGGCGATCAGGTGCTCAGCTATCAAGAGCTGGCGCAATATTTCAATGCGAAGAAGAACGTTTCACTTCCGCAGATTTTCATCCGTGTAAATAAGGACGCGGATGAAGTGGAACTGGAGCGCTCGCGGACGCGCGAAAGCTCGCTCCGCGTTACTTTCGGGTTAAAGGTGCGCGTGAACGCGTTGCGTGACGTCGATGCTGAGCTCAATGGCGTGAGATTGAAAGCCGGCGCAAAGGTCGAAGCGACCTTGGAAGATAAAATTGTTTTCCACAACGACAGCGAGATGGATTTGATGGATCTGCGCCGGCGGGCCCGCGCATTAGGCGGCCGGTTCCAGCTTAGGGCCTCCAAATCCGAGTATTTGGTTTCGAACGATCCGAGCCGGCTGGAAGCAGGCGATATTTTGCTTTCCCCGGGGACGAGCGGCGACGTGCTGCTGAAGATTTTTTGCGATTACGACCAGCGGGTGGGCCTCCTGGAGGTAATTGACGCTGATCGCCCTATTCTGGTGGGCGATATCCCCGTGCGCACCACCGCACCGCTCAAAGACGGCGATACCATTCGAATCGACATCGGGCAATTTTTGCGGTGCGATTTTTCGGAACGAATCATCGAGGAAGAGCGCAATATCATTCGGACCCTCGAGGTGAACGAAGTCACACATCGGTTCGGCAAGGGGGAGATCGGGCTTGAAGGAATTTCCTTTGGCGTCACTCGCGGTGAGCTCGTTTGCGTAATGGGCGCGAGCGGTTCGGGAAAAAGCACGCTCTTAAAAGTGCTGGCGGGACAACTTCAGCCCACCAGCGGTGAGGTTATTCTGAACGGACAATCGCTTTATCCGAATCTCGACGCACTCAAGCACTACATCAGTTATATGCCGCAGGAAGACGCCTTTGATGAGCATCTCACAATCGGGGAAAATCTGCTGTTTGCGGCTTCGGTGCGTTCGCCGCACCTCTCACGGCGTGATCGCACGCGGCGCCTGGACGCAAAACTGATCGAGCTGGGCCTGGCCGAACGTCGTGACGCCGTAGTGGGCAGCCCGGAGAAGAAGACATTGAGCGGGGGGGAACGCAAACGCCTCAACCTCGGGCTCGATATGATCGGCATGTCGGACGTTTATCTTTTCGACGAACCAACCTCGGGCCTATCCTCAAAAGATTCCGAGCACGTCATGGAGATCATCCGTGGGATGGCGCACAACAAGATCATCATTGTCACCATTCACCAGCCGAGTTCCAAACTCTTCCAGATGTTCCATAAAGCGATCCTGCTCGACAAAGGGGGGCGTCTGGTCTTTTTCGGCACGCCCTCAGACATGCTTCGCTATTTTGCGGAAGCGGAACATCAGCATCAGTTCGGCGCCGAACTGGGTGCGTGTCCGTCCTGTGGAACAACACGTCCTGAGTTCATTTTTGACGTGCTTGAAACACCGCTGCGCGATTTAAGCGGTGACGTTATTTACGAGGAAAACAGTCGAGGCCAGCTGGTGGCAGCGCGCCGCTACTCGCCCGAATTTTGGCGCGATAAGTACGAGGCATTCCGATTAATCCAAGACGTCAAACAAGTTTCGCTGCGCAAGGAATCGGCCGCGCCGCTTCCCGTCGCCCCTGTCCAGAAGAGGCGCCTGCCGATTCGCTGGCACGATGAATGGACGCAGTTCCGCACGCTTCTGCGGCGCGCATTCATCAGCAAACTGCGCAATCGGGCCAACCTCGTCATCACGATCGGCGTTTCGCCTGTGCTTGCGTTGCTCATAGCGACCCTCCTGCGCTACTCCGAAAGCGGGAAATACGATTTCGCGTCCGCTTATCACATCCCGACGTTTTTGTTCCTCGGCCTGATCGTCGCAATGTTTCTTGGCTTGACCAACAGCGCCGATGATATCATCCGCGACCGAGCCGTGCTGCAACGCGAGCGCAATCTCAGCGTTCGGCTGTGGTATTACGTGATTTCAAAAATGCTCACCCTCGGGGTGTTTGCGCTGGTTCAATGCGTGCTTTTTGTCTTGATAGGCAATTATGTCCTGCAAATCCGCGGGATGTTTTGGATTTACCTGGGCATCATGCTCATGACGGCGATGGGCGGGGTGTCACTTGGTTTGCTCATTTCTTCGCTGGTCGCTGATCCGAAAACGGCGGCAAACATTGTTCCGCTCGTTTTAATTCCGCAGATCATCATGGGTGGCGCTCTCATCAAGTACGAGGACATGAACCGAAATTTGGCTCTTCTTTACGCACTCTCGCACTGGTTCTCCGAGCATCCCAGCCAAGAGCAGGAAAAGAAAATGGGGAGCAAGCTCGAGGTGCCATTTGTCTGTCAGTTCATCGCGATGCGCTGGTCGTACGAAGAAATGATTGTCGCGCAGGCCAAGCTCAACCCGCTGACACAGCGGCAGGACCGAGCACAGCGCGAAATCGACCGCATTGTGGCGAAACCTGACCAGGGTCCCGCAGACCGCAGGCGCCTAGAAGATCTGAAGGAAACACTCGCTCTACTTTCGGGGCTGGAAGCAAAATCGCCCGGTGAGCTGGACCATTATCTCAGCCTGGTTGATCAGATTCTGGACCGCAAACAGCCATTCGAGCGCGCCCTTTTCAAGGGCGCGACCGGCCCGGTTACAGCCGAGCAGATTTACGTAAACCAGAAGGTCTCCGATCTGATCTCAAACGCCGAAATGGAACAAAGCGATTATCGTCGCGGCAATCGGCCTAACGTCTTCTTTGGCGCACAGAAGCATTATTTCGGGATTAACATTAGTGTGTTTGTTTTCAACACAACAGTCTTGGTTGCGTCGACACTTGGATTGCTCGCACTTCTCCACTGGATTTTGCGAAAGCAACTTGAAGTGCGCAGGAGCTAGATGAAAATCCGAACTCCGAAATCCGAAATATGAAAACACGCCTGATCGTTGCCGCGAGTGAAACCGATGCGGACATGCTGTACGCGACAAAGTTTTGGGCGCCCGATCCATTCATTTTCCTGGAGCGAAATGGCAAGCGCACGCTCGTGTTGAGCGATTTGGAAATCGATCGAGGCCGCAAGCAGGCCGACGCGGATGAATTTGTCATGTTCAGCGACCTTGAGCGAGAAGTGCAGGGCAAATCGAAGAAGGCGCCGCCCTACGAAAAAGTTCTAGCCCATTTTCTCCGTAAATATGGCGTCAAATCGACTATTGTTCCTGCCAATTTCCCGCTTGGTTACGCGGAGGAACTCGCTGCAAATAAAATCCGTGTCCGAGCGACGAACGGACTTTTCTGGCCGGAGCGCGAAGCGAAATCTGACAAGGAAATTGAAATGATCGGCCGCGCCTTGCGCATCACGGAATTGGGACTCAAACGTGCGGTTGAAGTCTTGAAAGCGTCGAAACCTGGCACCGGACAACGGTTGCGCTGGAGCGGCAAAACGCTGACCTCAGAAATGCTGCGCGCGGAAATTGACTCTGCAATCTTGCGCGCGGGCGGCGTTCCGACTGGCACGATTGTCGCAGGCGGCGACCAGGCCTGCGATCCGCACGAGCGCGGCTTTGGTCCGCTCCATGCCAACTCGCTGATTATTCTCGATGTTTTTCCGCGCGACGCGAAGACAGGCTATTTCGGTGACATGACTCGCACGGTTCTGCGTGGGCGAGCAAGCGAGGCGCAGCGAAAACTTTGGGAAACGGTGAAAGCCGGGCAGGGGCTTGCTTTGAAGAAAATCAAGGCGGGAATCGATGGAATGACGGTTCACAAGGCCATTCAGGAATTCTTCGCAGAGCGCGGTTTTCCGACGGAGGTGCGCAAAGGGCGGCGAGTTGGATTCTTCCATGGAACAGGCCATGGGCTCGGGCTCGAGGTGCACGATCATCCGCGTTTGCAAAAGGTCACGCTGAAGGCCCGACAAGTGCTGACGGTTGAGCCCGGATTGTATTATCCGGGACTGGGCGGAGCACGACAGGAGGATGTGGTAGTGGTCACGAAAAGCGGTTGCCGGGTGCTTTCGCGTTTTCCAAAGCAATTGGAAATTTAACCAAGCGAAAGAGGTCTCCTACCACACTGTGCGACACGCTCAGGCCGGAGCGTGATTTCATCCCCCTGTCGTTCCTCGCTTCGCTCGGAATGACGACGGGAAGATGAACGAAGGACGCGGCGGAGGGTCTAAAAGTGACAATTGGCGTCCGAGCGCTAGATTAGGACAGGTATGTTTTATCCTTACGGTTTCGGCGGTTCCAGTTGGTTGATTTACATAGGCGTGCCATTGATCATTGGGCTCTGGGCGCAGTTTCGTGTGAGCAGCGCGTTTCGAAAATGGGGCGAGGTGCGCGCCAGCTCAAACATTTCCGGCGCGGAGTGTGCCCGCGAAATCCTGCAAGCGGCGCAAATTCACGACGTCGATGTTGTCGAGACGAACGATTTCCTGGGCGATCATTACGACCCGACCAGCAAGAAGCTTTGCCTTTCGAGCAATGTATATCATACGCCATCGGTCGCAGCGCTGGGCATCGCCGCGCATGAGACCGGCCACGCTATTCAACATGCCAAGGCGTATGCGCCGCTTAAAGCGCGCATGGCGATTGTTCCGGTGACAATGATTGCGTCGCAAATGCTGCCCTTTGTGATTATCGGCGGGCTGTTTTTTCATCTCACCGGTCTGATCACGCTCGGCATTTATTGCTATCTGATTCTGCTTGTCTTCCAACTGATCACACTGCCAGTGGAGTTCGATGCCTCGCGCCGTGCAAAAATCATTTTGCAACAAATGGGGATCGTGCAGCCGGGGCCCGAGGTTGCCGGTGTAAACAAAGTGCTGAACGCAGCCGCACTCACTTATGTGGCGGCATTTATCGCGGCGTTGGGCAATTTGCTGTGGCTGATGTCGATCCGCGACCGGCGCTAATCGATCGCGCCGTTGAAGAACATGAATCCTTCGGTCGCATTGCCTGCTCGTCGAATTTCCGATTTGTTATCGTCCGGTCTCGGTGCTCGTGCTAAGTCTAAGCATCAGGCAATGGACCAGCCCAGAACCGACGAAGATCAGGAGTTGGTGAGGCGCACGCAATCAGGCGACGCCAGCGCGTTCGATCAACTCGTCATCAAATACACGCCGCGTCTTTACGGTCTGGTTTACAATATGACCTCCAATCACGAGGACACGAACGATCTTTTGCAGGATATTTTTTCCAAAGCCTACAAAGCAATCCGCGGGTTTCGCGGCAAATCGTCCTTTTACACCTGGATCCATTCAATCGCGGTGAATATGACGCTGAACTTTCTCAAGAAACGCGGCCGGCGTTTTCAGCTGAGCCTGGACGACGTGGATGCCAGCATTCAAAACGACAAGGAATTCATGGAGGCGACGGCGACGAGCAGTCCCGTGCGAGAAGCAGACCTGTCTGAACTGCAGCGAAGATTGAACGAGGCCATGATGAAATTGTCTGATGAACACAGAGCCGTGGTGACCATGTTCCATATCCAAGGAATGCCCCATGCGGAGATAAGTAAAATCTTGCGCGTTTCGGAAGGAACGGTACGTTCGAGGCTCTTCTACGCGAATCGGCAACTGCAAAATTACCTGGACGAATTTCGAAAAAATCCTGTTTCTTAGCCCTCGCTGCAATGGACGAATTTAACGACAACGAAATTGCAAGACTCCTTCGGTTGAAGCGCTTCGAGCAACCGCCGCCTGGCTATTTCGACAATTTCCTGCACGAATTTCATCGTCGGCAGCGCGATGAATTGCTCCGGCAGCCGCTCTGGCGCATTTGCCTGGAGCGCGCACACGACTTCATGTTCCGGCTGGATGTTCGTTCCCTGGCATCTTATCCGGCGGCTGTCGCGGCGGTTTTGGTCTGCGCCGCGGTCATATCATTGAAGATTTATCAGCAACCGGAGCCCGCTCAGGTCGCTCTCCAGAGTCCGCCGACGTTATCCGTGCCGGTAAATGACGAAGGAGAATGGACGCTTGCATCTCCGGTAGCCACGCGGATTTTTAGGACGCAGCCGCTTCGCAGTTTTGATGAAAGCGCCCAGACTCACCGAGCCCCGGCCCCGCCACGCTACGTGCTCGATAGCGTCCCCGTGAGTTATGAGCCGACTTTCAGATTTTAGTCGCGCACATTGTCATCCTGAGCGGAGCGAAAGATCTCCCAATCTCGTGGTGCGTATTTTCGTTCCCTCCGCCGCTTTTGTGAGGTTCTTCGCTTCGCTCGGAATCACAGCATTGATTCTCTGCTCTGGCGCCAGCCTTGTTTACGCTCAAGAGCAATCCGCCACCTCAGTAAGCCATCAGGTTAGAGAAATCTTTGAGCGTTCTGCCAAGGCAGTCGTCAAGATTCACGGTGTCGACGAGCACAGCGAAATTTCCGGCACCGGGTTTTTCATCGATCCTACCGGGACGCTTTACACCGCATACACGGTAGGGGGTGAAGCGGAGAATTTCACCATTGAGTTTAACGGCAAAAAATATCCGGCGCGCCAGCTTTTGGCGGATATTCGCAGCGGGACGGCCATGCTGAAAATAGACACGGTCACTCCCGCCTTGACGATCGGCAAATCCGAGGAGCTGGAAGTGGCAACTCCGGTGGTCGCGATCGGTTATCCATTGGATTTGCCCGAAACACCAAATTTTGGAATGGTCGCAGGACTCGACCACAAATATCTTGGCCGCTATTTTTCAACCACGCACTTGCGTCTGAATCTGCCCACCCAGCGCGGAGAGGCCGGCGCGCCGCTCCTTAACATGAAAGGGGAGGTGGTTGGCATTGTGGTCAGCAGTCTCGAAAATAATTCTGCGTGTTATGCCGTACCGATCGAAGCGGCAGAGAAAATCCGCGGTGATTTCGTCCGGTTCGGCGAAGCTAGGCACGGCTGGGTCGGGATCAATGTTTCCGAGGCGCCGACGGAGGTGGAAGGTTCACGAGCAGAAATGACGCAGATGATGGAAGGCACTCCAGCGGCCACCTCCGGCATCAAACCGGGGGACATTCTCCTGCAAGTGGGACGAAAAAAAGTAACTCAACCAGAAGATGTGTTGGATGCCTCGTTCTTTATCACTGCCGGCGACACTGTTCCGATCACGGTGATGCGAGGGAACCGCAGGCTGACCTTTGATGTACGCGCCGCTCTTCATCCTGCCAGCCAGCGCGGGCTGTTAATTGCCTCACCTGCCTCGCCGACGATGAATCAAGGGATGCCGCTCAAGCTCGAGTCCGAGGCGCAGCGAACGCCGTAGTGTCAGAACGCGTTCAGCGCGCCAGCATCTGCCGAAACTCCGTTTCGTCGAGAATACGAAGGCCGAGCTGTTTCGCCTTATCGATCTTGCTTCCTGGCTCGGCGCCTGCCAGCACGTAATCGGTCTTCTTGCTCACACTGCCGCTCACGTGCCCACCGAGCGCTTCGATTTTCCCGGTGGCTTCTTCCCGCGTCATCGAAGGCAGTGTTCCGGTAAGGACAAAGGTTTTGTCAGCCAGCGCCAACTCCGCCACTTTTTTTGCCGAAACTTTTTCGCTCTTAGGCTGAATCCCCAATTGCTTTAGCCGTTGCAGAATTTTGCGGCCGGTCGCGGATGCGAAAAAATTGAGAATGCTTTGCGCGACTACCGGCCCCACTTCGGTGACGATTCCATTCTTGTCTTTGCTTTTCGATCGCTTCGCGAAACCGGCTTTAATGAGTCGATCGGAGATTTCTTTTGTCCGGCAGCTACCGGATTTGTGTTCGCGCTTTTCGTGGTAATCCAAAACGTCGCGGAGCAGCTGCGAATCGCCCACGCTCTCGATGCTGTCGTGAAAACGAGCAAGCTGCGTTGCAGTCGTTTTCCCAATCTCTGGAATAGCGAGAGCAAAAAGCCAGCGTGAAAGTGGTAGCGTTCGCGCGCGCTCGATTGCGTGGACCGCTTTGGCCGCATTTTTCTCGCCGAACATCCGAGGCGCTTCGTCCGTTCCAAGATTCAATTTGGCGAGTTGCTCGGTTTTTAGCTCGAACAGATCGAGCGGCTCGCGTGCGAGCCCGCGCTCGACCAGTTTGTCCGCCACAATTCCTCCCACACTTTCGATGTCGAGCGCGCCGCGCGCCGCGAAGAATTCCACGCGCCGGGTTGTCTGGGCCGGACATTGTACATTTTCGCAGCGCCAGGCCACGAACTGCGGATCGCGCCGGATTGGGCCACCGCACACGGGGCACTTGCCGTGTATGTGCTTGAAAAAATCGAACAACACGGCGTGCCGCGGCCGTTTCGATTTCACAACTTCGACAACTGCCGGAATCACCTCGCCAGCTTTCTCAATCACAACCGTATCGCCGGTGCGGATGTCTTTCCGCTTGATTTCGTCCTCGTTGTGCAATGTCGCGCGGCCAACGGTGCTCCCGCTAACGAGCACCGGGTCGAGCACCGCAACTGGTGTCAAAATTCCAGTGCGACCGACCTGCACGACAATGTCGCGTAAACGTGTCTCCACGCGTTCCGCTTCGTATTTGTAGGCAATCGCCCAGCGTGGCGATTTGGCCGTAAAGCCGAGCCGCTCGCGTTGTTCGAACGCGTCCACTTTCACCACTGCGCCATCGGTCTGGTAAGGAAAATCGTGCCGCAGGCCGTCGAGTTCGTGGATTGCGTTCAAGATTTCCTCAACCGAATCAGCCAACCACCAACGCTCGCTGTGAGGCAGGCCGAGTTTCTTGAGCAGCGGAAACAACGCGGAATGCTTCTCCAGATCGACATCTTCCACCGCGCCGGTGCCGTAAAAGACGATGCCGAGGGGGCGCTTCGCGACGATGCCTGGGTCCAAATGCTTTAGCGATCCGGCGGCGGCATTTCTCGGATTCGCAAACAACGGCAGGCCTGCCTTACGCCGTTCTTCATTTAATTTTTCGAAGCCGCGTTTATGCATGTAAACTTCGCCGCGCACCTCGAAAATCCCTGGCGCGGCGCCGCGCAGCCGTTCTGGGATGGAACGAATGGTTTTAGTGTTTTGCGTGATGTCGTCGCCTACTGATCCATCTCCGCGTGTCGCGGCATGGCGTAGCCACCCGTTCTCATAAAGCAACGACACGGCGACGCCATCCACTTTCGGCTCGATTACGACCGGGATTTCCTCGTCAGGGAGCAGCCGCGTGATGCGCGCGTAGAAACTTGCGACTTCGTTCTCGGAATAAGTATTGTCGAGACTAAGCATCGGCACCCGATGCTCGATTTGAGCGAAAGCTTTCAGCGGCTTGCCGCCCACACGCTGAGTCGGCGAATCGGGAGTAGCGAGATCGGGGAATTGCGCCTCCAGATCGACCAGCTCCTTGTACAAGCGGTCGTATTCGCGGTCGCTGATTATCGGCGCGGCTTTCTCGTGATAGAGGCGGTCGTGCTTTCGAATCTCGTCCCGCAGTTGTGCAG
>WNFY01010621.1_pt1 | contig 13261 bp, 8 predicted proteins | sample 5400091 | NCBI WGS metagenome assembly WNFY01 (sample SAMN13153364, study PRJNA577476) | soil metagenome | isolation source: 60 cm soil or saprolite under grassland replicate 1 | place: USA:California | collected 2016-06-15 | reverse complement strand
AAGATCATTCATCTTGATCTTGATCCTGCAGAGATTGATAAGAATGTAAAGACAACGGTTCCTGTTTGGGGTGATTGTAAAGAAACTCTTCCCCTGCTTACTGAGTTGATTGAACAAAAAACAAATCCTGAATGGTTGCAACGCTTCCGTGATTTTCAGAAAGAAGAAGAAAAGACTTGCATCATTCCGGAATTAAACCCAACTGTTGAAACACTCACCATGGGCGAAGTGATAAAATTGTTGAATGAATTGACGAATGGCGATGCAGTGATCGTTACTGATGTAGGTCAGCATCAGATGGTGGCTTGTCGTTATGCAAAATTCAATCAAACAAAAAGCAATATCACTTCAGGTGGACTGGGAACAATGGGTTTTGCATTGCCGGCAGCAATCGGGGCAAAATTCGGTGCTCCTGACAGAACTGTTGTCGCTATTATCGGCGACGGTGGTTTTCAAATGACGATACAGGAACTCGGAACTATTATGCAGAGTAAGGTGGATGTAAAGCTGATCATTTTGAATAATCAGTTTCTTGGTATGGTGCGTCAGTGGCAGCAATTGTTTCATGATAAAAGATATTCTTTTGTTGATATAACCAGTCCTGATTTTGTGCTGGTAGCTAAAGGATATTATATAAATGGTCGCCGTGTTGAGAAAAGGGAAGAATTAAAAGATTCCTTGAAAGAAATGCTGGATCATAAAGGGGCCTATTTATTGGAAGTGATGGTAGGAAAAGAAAATAACGTATTTCCGATGGTACCACAGGGATGCAGTGTGGCGGAGATCAGGCTGAAATGAAAATTTATCTAACAATGAAAGACAATATTTTTTTAGATGTGCCGGTGCAATACGAAAAAATTGCGCAAGCGACAAAAGAAATGAAATTCAATATGGCTTCCGATCTGCACACAGGAAGTCTGTTGAAAACATTGGTTGCTTCAAAGCCATCGGGAAGAATATTGGAATTAGGCACAGGAACTGGTCTGGCAACATCATGGATCATTGCTGGCATGGATGATGGAACAAGATTGATCACTGTAGAAAATAATGAGTTGCTTCTTGATACTGCTCGGCAGACTCTACGTGATTCGCGGGTGGAATTTATAATGGCTGATGGATACGAATGGATTCAAAATTATTCGGGGGAAAAGTTCGATTTGATCTTTGCCGATGCAATGCCCGGAAAATATGATCTGTTTCAAGAAACAATTTCGCTTGTTAAGGAAGGCGGATTCTATGTCATTGATGACATGTTGTCTCAGCCGAATTGGCCGGAGGGTCATTCAGAAAAAGTAAAAAGATTTATAACCAATCTGGAGAAGCAAAAAGATATAACATTTACGAAGTTGAAATGGTCCACAGGAATTATTGTTGTAACCAGGATTAAAAAATAATTAATAAAATAAAAATGAGCAAGCAGGAATACACAATTACGGTTTATACAGAGAATCAAATCGGTTTGCTGAATCGTATTGCAATTATTTTTTCAAGAAGAAAAATAAATATAGAGAGCCTGAATACTTCTCCTTCTGAGATCGACAGCGTTCATCGATTTACCATTGTGATCAATGAGGCAGAAGATGTGGTGCGCAAACTTTGCCGGCAGATTGAAAAACAGGTTGAAGTATTAAAAGCCTATTATAATACGAACGAAGAAATTGTTTGGCAGGAGTTGGCCATGTATAAAGTGCCGACCGATGTGATTGCCGAAAAAGTAAAAGTAGAACGATTGCTCCGTGAATATGGAGCCAGGGCTGTTGCTATCCGCACTGATTATATCGTGTTTGAAACGAGTGGTCATCGTGAAGAAATTGACGGGTTGATAAAAGCATTAGAACCTTACGGGCTTATAGAGTTTGTTCGCAGTGCCAGAGTGGCCATTATTAAATCAAGTCATGGATTTCATGAAAAATTGAAAGAGTTTGAGGAACATCAACCAAGCGAGGATGTGGTCGAAAATGAATTCTTAAATGAAAATGAGCAAATTTTCAGTATGTAACATATGGAGCTATCATTTTCTGAAATATTGAAATCAGGTAATTCACGGAATGAAAAGGCAAGATTGATTGCCGATAAGATGCGCTTGGCAAAAGGATATTCCTGGGTAGGGATTTATGATGTAAAAGAAAATGAAATTAAATTCATTTCATGTGCCGGAAGATCTGAACCAGCCATTCCATCATTTCCGAAAGACAAAGGGTTGAATGGAAGAGCAGTGGCACAGGGCAACACAGTTATTGTAAATGATATTGATAAAGATGAGGATTATTTATTAACGTTTACAAATACAAAATCAGAAATAGTTGTGCCGGTGTTTGATAAAAACAGTAAGCAAATAGTTGGAACAATAGATGTGGAAGATGAAACAACAAATGCTTTTTCCAGTGAAGATGCAAACTTTTTGGAAGAATGTGCAAGGCAAATTTCAGAGTTGTGGAGATAGGCCGGATAGTGAATAGGAAGTGCAGGAGTGCAAGAAAAGATGGAAAGAATTGTCAAAGTTTGGTAACAAAAAGTAAAACCATAAACTAAAAACAATACAACATGGCAAAATTAAATTTCGGCGGTGTGGAAGAAAATGTAGTAACTCGTGAAGAGTTTCCGCTCGCCAAAGCACAAGAAGTTTTGAAAAATGAAATAGTAGCCGTGATTGGTTACGGTGTGCAGGGACCAGGACAGGCTTTGAACCAGCGTGATAATGGCATCAGCGTGATCGTTGGTCAAAGAAAAAATTCAAAAAGCTGGGACAAAGCCGTTCGGGATGGTTTTATTCCCGGTGTAAGTCTTTTTGAAATTGAAGAGGCATTGGAAAGAGGAACTATTATTTGTTACCTGCTAAGCGATGCGGCTCAAATTAAACTGTGGCCAACAGTTGAAAAACATTTGACTGCGGGCAAGGCTCTGTATTTTTCGCATGGCTTTGGAATTACGTTCAATCATCAAACCAGTATTATACCGCCGAAAGAAGTGGATGTATTTTTGGTAGCGCCAAAGGGATCAGGGACTTCATTACGCAGAATGTTTTTACAAGGTCGTGGATTGAACAGTTCGTATGCGATTTTCCAGGATGCAACGGGACGAGCATTTGAAAGAGTGGTTGCATTGGGTATTGCGATCGGCAGTGGTTATTTGTTTGAAACTGATTTTAAGAAAGAAGTATATTCTGATCTTACAGGTGAAAGAGGAACGCTGATGGGAGCCATACAGGGAATTTTTGCTGCGCAATATGAAGTTCTTCGTTCAAAAGGGCACACGCCTTCTGAAGCCTTTAATGAAACAGTTGAGGAATTAACGCAATCATTGATGCCATTGGTTGCAGAGAATGGGATGGATTGGATGTATGCCAATTGCTCAACAACGGCGCAGCGGGGTGCACTGGATTGGTGGAAGAAATTCCGTGATGTGACATTGCCTGTTTTTAATGAACTCTATGACAGCGTTGCTGCTGGAAAGGAATCACAACGTTCAATTGATTCTAACTCACAAGCAGATTACCGGGAAAAGCTGGAAGCTGAGTTGAAAGAAATGCGTGAAAGTGAATTATGGCAGGCAGGAAAAACGGTAAGGAGTTTAAGACCGGAAAACCAACCTAAAGAAACACCAGTTCATACAACATTAGCCGGTTCGTCTACGAAGGAAACATTCAGGAAGCAGGCACTAAAAAATGAAGCAGAATAAGAAAAATTTTATGGAACAAAAATTTATAAATTTTGCGATTGAAAGATATTGTAAACCGGACGCCACTTCAATTCAATCATAATCTTTCCCGCAAGTATGCATGCCATATTTTTCTGAAGAGAGAAGACCTGCAGATTGTTCGTTCATATAAATTGCGGGGAGCTTACAATATGATGAGCAGTCTTACCCGTGAGCAATTGGAAAAAGGTGTTGTTTGTGCCAGTGCAGGTAATCATGCACAGGGTTTTGCATACAGCTGTAAAAAATTAAATGCAAAGGGAGTCGTGTTCATGCCGAATATAACCCCGGGACAAAAAGTAAGTCAAACAAAAATGTTTGGCGAAAAATATGTGGAGGTGAGGTTAGTAGGGGATACGTATGACGATTGTGCAGTCGCGGCTAAAAAGTTTACGGAAAAAAACGGTATGACCTTCATTCCCCCTTTTGATGATTATCGGATTATCGAAGGGCAGGGAACAGTAGCCGTAGAAATTTTGGAAGATAAAACTGATATTGATTATTTATTTATACCAGTTGGCGGCGGTGGATTAAGTGCGGGAGTGGGTTCTTATTTTAAGACTTACTCTCCGAGAACAAAAATTATTGGTCTTGAGCCGGAAGGTGCTCCATCCATGTACGAAGCCATGAAAGCCGGTCACCCTGTTACATTGGAAAGTATTGATCGCTTTGTAGATGGTGCATCAGTAAAAAGAGTAGGGGACATTAGTTTTTCTGTTTGTAAGGAAGTACTGGATGATATGCATCTTGTTCCCGAGGGAAAAGTATGTTCAACTATTTTGCAACTATATAATGAAGATGCCATTGTCGTTGAGCCCGCCGGAGCATTATCAATTGCAGCTTTGGATGATTACGCAGAAGAAATAAAAGGAAAGAATGTTGTTTGTATTTTAAGCGGCAGTAACAATGATATTGATCGCATGCCGGAAATCAAAGAGCGCAGTTTGCAGTACGAAGGGTTGAAACATTATTTCCTGGTAAATTTTGCACAAAGGCCGGGTGCATTGAAAGAATTTGTGAATCATGTATTAGGACCAAATGATGACATTACAAGATTTGAATACATGCAAAAAACAAATAAAGAAAGGGGCCCGGCATTGATCGGAATTGAATTAAAATATAAAAAAGACTACATACAGCTAATGGAAAAGATGAGAAGTCATCATATTGATTTCTCTGAGATCAATAAAGACGATAAAATGTTTGGTTATTTGGTATAAAAGAGGGTAAGATTTGTGGATAAGTATTGACAAGTTTTTCTATCCTATAAAAAACGTTTAGTATTTTCAAACGGATTGCTTGCTGTATGACCGGAGTGATCCTGGTATGATTATATATTCATTCTAAAAAAGTACATTCTGCATGGCGAGCAATGGCGGTTTATATCATCCTTCATTTGAACATGATTCCTGTGGTATTGGTTTTGTTGCCAATATAAAAGGTCACAAATCGCATCAGCATGTGGCTGATGCATTGACTATTCTTGAAAATATGGAGCATCGGGGTGCCTGCGGCTGTGAAGTCAACACAGGCGATGGCGCTGGCATTTTGATTCAGATACCACATGAATTTTTCTTTGATGAATCTATACGGATAGGATTTCATTTGCCTTCGTACGGGAGATATGGTGTGGGTACCATTTTCTTTCCCCGCGAAATAAGACTTCGTGAGGAATGCCGCGATATATTTAATCGCGCTGCAGAAAAATTAAGACTTGAAATACTTGGGTATCGTAGGGTTCCTGTGAATGCAGAAGGAATTGGACCCACGGCTTTATCCGTTGAGCCGGAAATTGAGCAGGTTTTTATTGCCTGCCCGGATCATATTTCAAATCCTGATGATTTTGAAAGAAAATTATTTGTACTTCGCAATTATGCAACTCACACTATTCGTAATACGGTGAGGCAGGATGCGATCGGTTTTTATATTACATCACTTTCATATAAAACGATTGTTTATAAAGGCCAGCTTACCAGTTTGCAATTGCGTCAGTATTTTCCTGATCTGAGTAATAAAAGAGTGGTCAGTGCATTTGGTCTAATTCATTCAAGATTTGCAACCAATACATTTCCATCATGGAAACTGGCGCAACCTTTTCGTTTTATTGCACACAACGGGGAGATAAACACGTTACAGGGAAATTTGAATTGGCTGCGAACAAGCGAACAGGGATTTACTTCTCCTTATTTCTCGAGGCAGGAAATGGAAATGTTGCTCCCAATCATTAGTGGCGATCAAAGTGATTCTGCATGTTTGGATAATATGATAGAATTGCTAATGCTCACAGGTCGTTCCTTGCCCATGGTAATGATGATGCTGATACCTGAAGCATGGGACGGCAATGAAAATATGGACCCTGCCAAGAAGGCTTTTTATGAATTTCACGCTTCGATGATGGAACCGTGGGATGGACCTGCTTCCATTTCTTTTACAGACGGTAAAATTATTGGGGCTACATTGGATAGAAATGGTTTGCGTCCTTCCCGATATTGCGTAACTACTGACGATCGTGTTATAATGGCTTCTGAGACCGGTGTACTTCCCATTGATCCTTCAATGATCAAAGAGAAAGGAAGATTGCAATCCGGAAAAATGTTTGTTGTAGATCTTGAACAAGGTCGCATTATCAGCGATGATGAATTGAAACAAAAAATTTGTTCTCAAAAACCATATGCTGAATGGTTGAATAAATACAAGATACGCCTTGATGAATTACCTGAGCCAAGAGTGATGTTCACTCATCTTGAACATGAACAGGTTTTCAAATATCAAAAAGCATTTGGCTATTCAAAAGAAGATATTGAAACTATCATTGCGCCGATGGCTCTTGAGGGCAAAGAACCAGTTGGTTCAATGGGAAGTGATACGCCACTGGCTGTATTGAGTGATCAACCGCAGCATTTAAGTTCTTATTTCAAACAATTATTTGCCCAGGTTACAAATCCTCCCATAGACCCTATTCGTGAAAGATTGGTGATGAGTTTAGCAACATTTGTGGGGAATGTCGGCAACATGCTGGAAGAAGATGAATTGACTTGCCACACAGTGGCATTGAAACATCCTGTTTTAAATAATCATGAATTAGAAAAGATAAGAAGTATTGATACCGGAATTTTCCAGGCAAAAACCCTGCAATGTTATTTCCGTGCCGATGGAAAACCAGGCTCATTAGGTGCCGGAGTTGATCGTTTGTGTCGTTATGCAACCGATGCAGTAGAAGATGGCTTTGAAGTTTTGATCTTGCAGGACCGGGCAATTGATTCTGACCATGCACCCATTCCTTCATTATTAGCCACAGCAGCCGTGCATCATCATCTTATCCGAAAAGGAATGCGTGGGAAAGTAGGCATTATTGTAGAAGCAGGTGATGTATGGGAAGTGCATCATTTTGCCTGTTTAATTGGTTTTGGTGCAACTGCTATTAACCCTTACCTCGCTCTTTCTTCTATCCGTGATATGAAAGAAAGTGGAAGACTGCAAACAGAATTGAGTGATGAAGAATTGAAGAAAAATTATATCAAAGCAATCAATGAAGGATTGCTGAAAGTTTTTTCCAAGATGGGAATTTCTACTTTACAATCATACCAGGGCGCACAGATATTTGAGATCATTGGGTTAAATAGAGAGGTGGTGGATAAATATTTTACGGGAACTACTTCACGAATCCGGGGAATGGGACTGGATGAGATTGCCCGGGAAATCCTGGCGAAACATTTTGTTGCATTCAGTAAGAAAGAGTCTGCTATTGATCGATTGACTGTTGGTGGTATTTATCAATGGAGGAAAAATGGGGAGTTTCATTTATTCAATCCTCAAACTATTCACCTGTTGCAGTACTCAACGAGGATGAATGATTACAACACTTTTAAAAAATATTCTAAGCTGGTAAATGAGCAAAGTGAAAAAGCATGTACACTTCGCAGCTTGCTTGATTTCAAAAAAAATCGTCCTTCCATTTCCCTTGATGAAGTAGAGGCGGCAGAAAATATTTACAAACGCTTTGCGACAGGAGCTATGAGCTTTGGTTCCATTTCATGGGAAGCACATACAACTTTAGCCATTGCTATGAATCGCCTCGGTGGGAAAAGCAACACGGGTGAGGGTGGTGAAGATGAGAGAAGATATGATCCATTGCCAAACGGAGATTACATGCGCAGTGCCATTAAACAAATAGCCAGTGCAAGATTTGGGGTAACCAGTTTATACCTTACTGAAGCTGACGAGCTGCAAATTAAAATGGCACAAGGGGCCAAGCCGGGTGAAGGCGGACAATTGCCCGGACATAAAGTAGATGAATGGATTGGCAAGACAAGACATTCTACACCAGGTGTTGGATTAATTTCTCCACCCCCGCATCATGATATTTATTCCATTGAAGATCTGGCACAATTGATCTATGATTTGAAAAATTCAAATCGCCATGCAAGGATCAATGTGAAATTGGTAAGCAAGGCCGGTGTAGGAACCATTGCTGCGGGTGTAACAAAAGCAAAAGCAGATGTAGTTTTAATCTCTGGCCATGATGGAGGGACAGGTGCATCGCCCATTAGTTCCATTCGTCATGCAGGTTTACCCTGGGAATTAGGATTAGCAGAAACACATCAAACTCTTGTAAAAAACAAATTGCGGAGCAGGGTAGTGGTTCAGGCAGATGGACAAATGAAAACGGGAAGAGATATTGCTATCGCTACATTACTTGGCGCAGAAGAATGGGGAATCGCAACGGCCGCATTGGTTGTTGAAGGGTGCATTCTTATGCGCAAATGTCATTTGAACACTTGCCCTGTAGGTGTGGCCACACAGGATCCTGAATTGAGAAAAAGATTTACTGGTAATGCAGATCATGTGGTAAACTTTTTCAAATTTATTGTACAGGAATTGCGTGAGATCATGGCAGAACTTGGATTTAGGACGGTGAATGAAATGGTCGGTCATGTTGATAGCTTGCAGCAAAGAGAGGATGTTTGGCATTGGAAATACAGGAGACTCGATCTTTCACCCATACTCTATAAAGAGCCAGCCTCACTATATACAGGGTTGCATTGTTCAGAATCACAGGATCATGGACTTGAAGAAGTGCTGGATTGGAGACTATTGGATGCCGCGAAGCCGGCATTGGAAAATAAACAAAAAGTTTACAAAGAGTTCAATATTAATAATACGGACAGAACAGTAGGAACAATTCTTTCCAATGAGATCACTAAGAAATATCGTGGCGAGGGATTGCCGCCTGATACTCTCCATTTCAAATTCAAAGGCACAGCCGGGCAAAGTTTTGCTGCGTTCAACACAAGAGGAATTACTCTTGAATTGGAGGGGGATGCCAATGATTATTTTGGAAAAGGATTGAGTGGTGCACGGCTCATCATTTATCCGCCAAAGCAGGCAAGCTACAAACCCGAAGAAAATATTATCATAGGAAATGTTGCTTTTTATGGGGCCACTTCCGGCGAGGCGTTTATTCGCGGTAAGGCCGGTGAACGTTTTTGTGTTCGAAACTCAGGCGTTAATGCAGTTGTTGAAAGCGTAGGGGATCATGGTTGTGAATACATGACTGGCGGAAGAGTAGTTGTTCTTGGAGATACCGGGAGAAATTTTGCAGCCGGAATGAGCGGCGGCATTGCTTATGTCTACGATGTAAAAGGAAAATTTGCGGACAATTGTAATAAGGAAATGGTTGATCTGGATCCGCTCAATGAAGAGGATGTTCAAATATTACAGCAAATGATTTCTAAGCATTACAGTTATACAGAAAGCACCGTAGCAAAATTTATTTTAGATGATTTTGAAAACCAGTTGAAGAATTTCATAAAAATATTTCCGAAGGATTATAAAAAAGCTTTACAGTCTCATAGGTTAAAAGCACAGGTAAAACAATAATTAGAAATTAAAAACGAAAAGTGAAAATGTGGCTGGTTATGAGCATTTTTGAATTTTTACTTTTAAATTTTGACTTTAATATCAATGGGAAAGACAACAGGCTTTTTAGAATTTACAAGAGAACTTCCAGGCAAAAAACCGGTTGAGGAAAGGCTTAAGCATTTTAAAGAATTCATTGAACCATATTCTGATGAAAAGCTTAACCAGCAGGCGGCTCGTTGCATGAATTGCGGTATTCCTTTTTGCCATCATGGCTGCCCATTGGGAAATATCATTCCTGAATTCAATGATGCTGTTTATCGCAAAGATTGGAAAGACGCTTACGAAATTTTAAACTCAACAAATAATTTTCCTGAATTCACGGGGCGCATTTGCCCGGCACCTTGTGAGAGCGCCTGTGTATTGGCAATTAATCAGCCTGCCGTTGCTATTGAAGAGATCGAAAAACATATCATTGAAATTGCTTTCGAAAAAGGATTTGTAAAATCCCGCCGGCCAAATATGAGAACTGAAAAAAAAGTCGCAGTAATTGGTTCGGGACCGGCTGGCTTAGCTGTAGCAGCCCAATTAAATCAGGCTGGTCATCATGTCACCGTTTTTGAAAGAGATGATGCACCGGGTGGTTTGTTACGCTATGGTATTCCGGATTTTAAATTGGAGAAATGGGTTCTTGACAGAAGATTGAAATTACTTGAAGAGGAAGGAATTGTTTTCAAATGCAATGCAAATGTGGGAGTAAATATTTCTATTAATGATTTGCTTAGGGAGTACCATGCCATTGTATTAGCCGGCGGATCTACATTCCCAAGAGATCTGGAAATTCCAGGCAGAGAATTAAAGGGAGTTTATTTTGCTATGCAATTTTTAAAGCAACAGAATAAACGCCTGGCATCAAAAGATCCATTTGCTAATCCAAATATAGAAAGCAATATTTTTCATGAAGACATTTTAGCAAAAGGAAAAAATATAGTTGTCATTGGTGGAGGCGATACGGGAAGCGATTGTGTGGGCACCTCAAACAGGCAGGCAGCGAAATCAGTAACACAATTTGAATTATTGCCAAAACCTCCGAAATCAAGAACAGAATTCATGCCCTGGCCAACTTATCCAATGGTTTTAAAAACTTCAACGTCGCATGAAGAAGGCGTGGACAGAAAATGGGCTATTGCAACAAAGGAGTTTATTGGTGATTCAAATGGGAATTTAAAAGTCTTAAAAGTAATTGACCTTGAATGGAAGGTTACGGAAGATGGTAAACCAGCCCATTTTGCTGAGGTACCGGGAAGTGAAAGAGAAATTCCCTGCGAGCTAGCTTTGTTAGCGATGGGGTTTGTTCACCCGGAACATGAAGGAATGCTTAATGAACTCGATGTTGAATTAGACGAACGTGGCAATGTAAAAGCAACAGAAAAATCCTATCAAACAAATATCTCTAAAATCTTTACTGCCGGCGACATGCGCCGGGGTCAAAGTCTTGTTGTTTGGGCCATTAATGAAGGCCGTGAATGTGCGAGCTCCGTCAACACTTTCTTAAAATCTTAAGTCATCAATTTAGTGTTTATCCAGGCGCTATTTAAATTATAAATTTAAATAATGTAATTCCTTATCTCATTCTTTTCCACATTTTATTCATCCTGTGGAAATAGTTTATAAAACTAACAGATGTTAATGTTATAAAATCGTACTTTCAGTCTAAATATTTCACATTTATTATTTGTATAATATTAAATTTTCATCGCTATGCAAAAAATAACTCCAAAACAAACTTTGTTTCGGGGATGATATTGGTCATTTTATTGGTAACCCAATGACGCATTTATTTTATAAAGGTGTTAATTCCGGTACACCATGGGTGGGTGCTCCTACCATTCCAAAAACCTTATTCTCTTTATTCCAATTAATGTTTGCAATTATAACTCCTGCGCTTGTTGTAGGTGCGGTGGCAGAACGAATTCGATTCACCTCATTTGTATTATTTATAGTATTGTTCAGTGTATTGGTATACGCTCCTCTTGCTCACTGGAGTTGGCATCCGGATGGCTTTCTCGCAAAAATGGGAGCTCTCGATTTTGCCGGTGGCACAGTGGTACATATTTCCGCAGGCTGTGCTGCATTGGCGGGAGTGCTCGTACTGAAACGCAGAAAAGTACATTTAGAACAAAGAGAAATCCCACCTGCTAATATTCCTTATGTTCTAATTGGTACAGGATTATTATGGTTTGGCTGGTTTGGCTTCAATGCTGGTTCTGCCGGAGCTGCCAGTGCATTATCCGTTTCAGCATTTGCTACTACAAATACAGCCGCTGCTGCGGCAGGTTTATCGTGGATGTTTTTCGATTTGCTGCGTGGTAAAAAACCATCTGTTATGGGTTTCTGCATAGGGGCTGTTGTTGGTTTGGTAGCTATTACACCGGCTGCAGGTTTTGTGGCAATACCCCAAAGTATTTTTATTGGTGTTTTTGCCGCTATTGTTTCTAACCTCGCTGTCCATATAAAACAAAAATCAACAAAGCTTGATGATACGCTTGATGTATTTCCTTGTCACGGTATCGGAGGTATGGTAGGTATGCTGATGACAGGTGTGTTTGCAACCAAGGCTGTAAATGCAGCAGGAAATGATGGTTTGTTTTATGGTAATGCGGCATTCTTTTTTACGCAAGCGAAAGCAATGGCCATTGCAGCAGGTTATAGTTTTGGTGTTTCATTTATCATTTTCAAATTCATTAATTGGGTATTGCCAATGCGTGTCAGCTCTGAAGACGAAGAGATCGGACTGGATGCATCACAGCATAATGAAAAATATATGCAGGGAACATTGTTAATTCATAATAATGGCAAGTTGGAAGAAAAGCTTGCCGATGAAATAAAATAATCTGCATGCCATGTGAGAAAAAAAAGACAAACAATTAAAAAGGTACAGCATTAATAAAAGTTGCGCTAACAACTAAATGCTGTACCCTTAACAATTAAAAATCAACTGCGATGTTACGAAAATTTCTGATTTTCTTTCTGGCTTTTGGCGGTTTTATTTATTCAAATGCCCAGGATTCCGCTGCAAAAGGCAGTTTAACTCTTACGGCCTCTGTGGATAGTTATTACAAATCCAATTTTCAAAATGCAAAAGAATCACCGATTGTATTTGCGAAGAGTGACTCATCAAAAACAGATACTCTGCCGGTGCCAACGCCAATGCCACCATCAGCTATGGCGGGAGTTTCTCCAATGACAACGCCCGGCATGGCGGGACCTTTGCAAGCTAATCCAAGACCATTTGGTTACAGTTTCGGTCATTTTGGTACTATATATGTAACCGGTGTAGTAAGTGGTATTGGGAAATTGCAGAATAATGTTTTTGCAGGAGAAAAAAAATCCATTGTAGACCTAAGTAATGGACAAGTCTTTATTCAGAAAGTTGATGGTGTCTTTCAGTTTTTTGTGCAAGCCGGAGCTTATTCACTTCCTGATCTTGGTCTTCCTTACATACGTGCTGGTAACACAGAGAAAACGACCGGCATAGCCACAAACGCATTCTTTGGAGTATTGCCGCAGGCTTTTGTCAAAGTAGCTCCCGTGAAAAATTTCGCTATTATGGCAGGCAAGCTTCCTACCCTCATAGGAGCCGAGTACACATTTTCATTTGAAAATATGAATATTGAACGTGGACTGTTATGGAATCAAGAGAATG
>WNFY01019886.1_pt1 | contig 13262 bp, 10 predicted proteins | sample 5400091 | NCBI WGS metagenome assembly WNFY01 (sample SAMN13153364, study PRJNA577476) | soil metagenome | isolation source: 60 cm soil or saprolite under grassland replicate 1 | place: USA:California | collected 2016-06-15 | reverse complement strand
TTGCCGACTCTGCTGAAAGAACAAAAACCAAGGATCCTTATCACCTTGAATACAGATCTGATGAAGTTGGTCTATTGAATCGGTGGTCTCTCTATTTACGGAATGATAATGTTGGAGTAATAAATATTCGAGGTACGGTACAACGGTTTGCAAGCTGGCTTGAAAATTTTTATGCCCCAATGATTCCTGCTACCGGAAGTCTTCAATTAGATGACAGCACGATATTTAATTATCAATTGTCTGGCGATCCCAAAGCTATGGTACATGCTGGCTGGACAATAGGCCTTGGATATTTAGCAACTGACATTGAAAAAAAGATCAATGATTATTACCGGCAAAAACATGTAAAGGAATTTTTATTGTTTGGTCATAGCCAGGGAGGAGCAATCACTTTTCTTCTGCGTTCATTTTTAGAATATGAAAAACAAAAAGGAAAGATTCCTGCCGATATTATTTTTAAAACATATTGCAGTGCCGCGCCCAAACCTGGCAATTTATATTACGCCTATGATTTTGATTTCATTACACGCAATGGTTGGGCCTTTACAATTGTGAATACTGCTGACTGGGTCCCTGAAACACCGTTCTCTATTCAGACTATCAACGATTTCAATCCTACCAATCCATTTATTCATGTAAAAGAGATCATTAAAAAAGAAAAAATTATCGTGAGGCTGGCAGTAAAAAAAGTTTACAAGAAACTTGATAAATCCACTGAAAAAGCTCAAAAGAAATTTGAAAAATCACTTGGCAAGGTTATTTACAAGCAGGTAAAAAGATTTCTGCCCCATTTGAAAGAGCCGGTGTACACAAAAGGCAATAATTATATGAGGACAGGCTCGCCCATTATTTTGATGCCAGATGAAGGATACCGAAGGGAATTCCCAGAAAGTAACACAAACTTTTTCACCCATCACTTATTCAAACCATATTATACGCTCGTAAAGAAATATTACTTCTGACACTCTCAGGCACTGATTTTGTAAATGTTTACCAGGGTACAAAACCTAATTGTTTCATATAAAGTTTTATCTATGAAATCGATTTACGTGCGTACCACCTTCCTCTCCATTATTATCGGCCTTTTACTACTCAACATATCGTCGTTTATCAACATAAATGCACAAGGTCTGTTATCTGTTCAATTAACAAGTTTTAAAGTTGATTCAAGAAATGGCAATGTTGGTCTTCACTGGAAAACTACGTCAGAGCAAAATCTTATGCAATTTGAAATTGAATACAGCGATGATGGCAAGTATTATCACAACCTGGGCTTTATACCAGCGAGAAACAGCATTAATGGCGACTTTTATGAATTTGAACACCCGGTATCCTATAGTGACAGCGCCTTTTATCGATTAAAAATCGTTGACAATAATCGCAGGTGGCTTTACACAAACCCGGTTCTCTATCATGTGAATAAAATAACGGCTTTCTTTGTTTACCCCTCTGTCATCACTACTCACATAATGAATATTTTCCTGAACGATCCTTTTTATTCTCTTGAAGTAGTGAGCATGAACGGTACTGTAATGCTGAAACAAAATCTCAGTGGGAAAACAGGAAGGATTAATGTTCCACTCTCCGCAAACCTGAGTGCAGGAACATATATTGTTCAACTAAAAAACTATGACAAAACAATCACTCAGAAAATTATAATACAGTAAGGTTTCGGATTTCGAATTTTCAATTACCTGTTTACAACAAAATCCTATTTTATCGTGACCAACTGCCAGCCCTTAGGTTTCTTAATCAAATGGATTCCCAGGTCAAGGTCGTATTTCTTTATTTCAAGAGAAAATTCTTCGCCTTCAAATTTTAAGTTTGAAATTTTTACTTCATTTAAATAATCAGGAAGTACCGGGTTGTGCAAGATGAACTTTTTTTCGTACCCATCAATTTCAATCTGTAAACAGGCTTGCAGAAGTAGAAATACAGCGGCTACAGACCAGGCCTGCGGTGAACAGGCAACGGGATAAGAAGTAGGCGCTTCTCCCTGCCGGAACGGAAATCCACAGAATAATTCAGGTAAGCGCTGCAGTTCTATGAATAATGACGCATCAAATAACCCCTGCATTAGCTGCATTGCTTCCCGGATCATTCCATACCGTGCAAAGCCATAAGCGATCACCGCTGTATCATGAGGCCACACTGAACCATTGTGATACGACATAGGATTATACCGCGCAGCTTTGGAAGAAAGTGTGCGAACACCCCAACCCGTAAACATTTCTTCACCCATCAATGTTTTCACCGTTTTTACTCCACGTTCCTGTGTAGCAATCCCTGAAAACAATGTGTGACCTGCATTCGAAGTGAGGACACGACAAGCCTGCTTCTCACCATCCAGTGCAAGCACATACGTTCCCAATTCTTCATCCCAAAAAACATCATTAAAATGTTTTTTTAAATGCTCTGCTTCTTTTCTCAATTTTTTTGCCAGGTCTCTGTCTCCGATTCTTTCTGCCATGTAAGCCGCTTGCTTTTTGGCATCGTGAACGTAGCCCTGGACTTCGCACAGTGCAATTGGAAAACTTGCCAGCTCCCCATTATCATGAGAGATTGAATCATGAGAATCTTTCCATCCCTGGTTAACCAACCCACTCTCAGCTTTTCGCTGGTATTCCACAAAACCATCACCATCTATATCACCATAATTATCTATCCACCCGAGAGCGTCTAAAATATTTTGCCATATGCTGCGAATGGTATCAAGGTCATTGGTCCGCTTTAAATAATGGCCGGCGAGCATAATAAAAAGTGGAGTTGAGTCAATACTTCCATAATAAAGTTTAAAAGGTATCTCTCCTGTTTCCGCCATTTCTCCGCTTCTCATTTCATGTAAAATTTTTCCCGGTTCTGCATCCTGCAGTGGATTTATTTTTTTTGCCTGTCTATTTGCAAGGAATTTAAGCACACCTTTCGCAATATCAGGTGCAATCCACAATGTTTCAAAAGCTGTAATAATTCCATCCCTTCCAAACGCAGTGTTGTACCACGGCACACCTGCATAAGGATAAAGACCTTGTTGCGTTTGCACAAGCAGTGAACGCAGATCATTACCAGAGCGATTGATCCAGTGATTAAACTGTTCATTATCCGTATATATTTCAGGAATTACCTCTTTCGTTTTTTCAAGGGCGGCCGTCAACCTGTTATACGCGTTAACATATGGTTCGAATGTGAGTGTGTGTGACTGTATCTGGAAAACAGCTGTGCAGTGAATGCTGTAAGATTGTTTAGCCTCCAGGTTGATTTTATAAATGGCCGTTTCACTCTCTAATTCGTCCGGAGAGGGATCAAATTGTATTTGCGTCTCGCGCCGCATATTATCGAGGCCCTCGTACGAAAGCCTGATAATATTATTACCATCAGCAACAGGAGAAAAAATTTTTCCTCTTCTTTTTCTTTCCATTCCTCTTACTTCAAAAATATCTCTGAAGTCTGCATGGAAAGAAAGTGTGAATTCAAGAACATAATTATCAGAGCCATAATTGGTAAGTATGATCAATTCGTGAAAAGATCCGTTTTGCAAAAATTTACTTCTTGCGATATGAATACTTCCTTTAGCGATCATTATGCCATTACCGCTATCCATATCGGGATTGGTGAGATCAACAGAAAGAATTTCATTTTTGTTCTTAATATTTGAGCTCAACAGCAACGGCCTGTAATTATTCAACTCGACTTCCATTTCACTTATAAAACGCGTGCCCTGGTAATAAATGCCCTGAACACCGCTGCCCATTTGTTTTATATCACCCCACCTGTCAAAAACTCCAAAGCTGTCCTCATAGTTTAATATACATACTTTATCATCAGCATATGAAGATGAAGCAAGGATATAGTATTTATCATCTTGTAATCTTACTAAAGCATCCTGCTTTTTCATGATTTTTGGTTTTATTCATTCATGCTCAGGGCGGGTAATGCCGTTTTGTGCGCATTTACTAATTTATCATACAAGCGAAGATAATTTTTTGCCATCGTAGTTGCAGTGAATCGCTTTTCAAAACTTGCACGACATTCCTCTCTGCTGATATGATTTATTTGCCTAAGAGCGTCAACCGCCTGCGCTATATCTTCCACGATATATCCCGTTTTTCCATGAGCGATGATCTCTGATACTGACCCGCGATTGTAAGCAATTACCGGTGTGCCACAGGCAAGTGATTCTATCGTTACCATACCAAAAGGTTCTTTCCAATCGATAGGAAAAAGCATGGCCACGGCGTTACCTAAAAGTTCAGCCTTATCACTTTCCCCGATTTCTCCTAAATATTCTACATGTGGCAGTTTGAATAAATGCCTGATCTCTGTCTGGAAATATGCTTCGTCAGCTCTATCAATTTTCGCCGCAATCTTTATTTTCATTCCTGCCTGCCTGGCAATTTCAATAGCGCGGTCTGCACGTTTCTCAGGAGAAATTCTTCCGATAAAAGTTACATAACCACCCTTTCCGTCGCCCTTCTTATAAAGATTGGAAGGCAATCCATGATAGACGGTACCTATCCAGTTTGCGGTTGGCAAAGGCGTCCGTTGCGCATCGGAGATTGATACCACAGGCACGCCACTGAATTTTTTATAGATCGGTTTTAAGTCATCGATATCGAGGCGTCCGTGTAAAGTGGTAATGGTCGTAAGATTATTATTGTATGAAAAAGGGAAATGCAAATAATCTGTATGAAAATGCAGGATATCAAATTCGTTTACCCGTTCAAATACCTCCTGTAGCTGCAGAATATGATAGGCCAATGGATCAAGGTGATTTTGTAATCTTAATGCGCGAGGAGAAATGCTTATCAGCCTGGCCTTCGTGGCAGAATCCCCGGAAGCAAATAATGTAACATCATGTCCGAGGTTTACCAATTCATCAGTGAGATATGCAACTACTCTTTCCGTTCCTCCATATAATTTCGGAGGAACTGACTCATATAAAGGCGCTACCTGGGCAATCTTCATATACTCCATATTTTATACATACAACTTTCTAATGTAGGTGGCTGAATAAAGAACAATTCTATCGCCGGCTAAATCAAGTTAAATGCCACAAAAATCATTTTTTTGTAAAAATAAAAAATGACTCAGAATCGTTTTCAAGACCTAATAAACAATCAATTTTAAAGTCTTCTGTAATTGGTTATCCTTAATGATGCGCAGCAAATAAATTCCTTTGCTGAATTTTCCAGTGGAAATTGTATTGCTCCAGTCATTCAATGTTTCCTCAAAGAGTTTCATACCCATTGAATTGAAAACCTGCAATTCCACGCTGCCGGGATCATTGCTTATAAGTGTCACGTCCTGGTATTGGGGAACGGGATTTGGATAAATAATATATGGTTCACTCGCGAAATAAACCGTTGCCGTTTCGCTATAAATAATTCTGCCATCAAGCAATTCAATCTTTACACGATAAATATTCAGGCCGTGCGAAAGCATATTATCGGTGTAATTAAAATTCAAGTCCTGTATTGTATTGACAGTTTGTAAAGAAATATATCCGCTTAACGTAAGTTTCTGCCAGGTGATTGATTTTAGGCCATAACTAGTTCCTAATTCAAGATCAAGTCTTGCGGTGCTATTGATTAACTGTGCAAGAAAAGCTCGAACGTAACAACCAACACCCTGCGTAGTATAATTGTACCCGTAGCTTCTTACACCGGTTTTATTGTTGATCAATGGTGCAATTGCATAGTGCAATGAAGGGTTTGTTTGTTTACTGAGAATTACAATGGTATCGGTAGTTACCAATAAAGGCTCCAGGTACTTATCACCAAGCCGGTAAACCTGGTAGCTATTGATACCCGGAATCGTATTCCAATACAACATAAAAGAATCAGGGCAATTGAAACCTACATATACATCAAGTCTTTTTGAAATAGTGAATGTATCCGAAACAAAGTGCTGCGAAGCAAAATTCATTCTCAAAAGAGTTGTTACAAAGCTATCGGGAGGCGTCCACTTATAATAACCTTTGGGAAGATCGACAGCATTATCTATTACTTGCCAGCTGTTTCCACTATTCAAACTGTATTCTAATTGTGCGGCGGTATTAGTGTAAGTAGATTCCCAACGAAGAATATTTGACCTGCCGTTAAAAATATTATCCTGTTTTGTTGGATAGTACCAGGTAAACTTATCCAATGTGTCAAACTGGTAAGCAACGAAATAAGATTGGGGTGAAGAAGCCGTTATACTAAAGCCTTTTACATTGACCTGATAGTTGCCCGCTATTGGATTATCAACAGAAATTTGCTCCACATTATTCAAACTGTCCTTCTTTCTTGACGGCGATAATTGTAATGAATCTGTTTTTGGAAAATGACTTAATACCCAGGGCTGCCATACTTGCCCCGACGCAGGCAGGGATAGTTCAAGATCAAGATCATTCTTGAGCGTTTTGGTGGCATTGGCTGCTGCAGGTGGGTCATTCCATGCGAGCGTTAATTTAAGTTGTTTGATATTCGGAGGAACGGTAAGATTAAAGACGTCGGTTGCTCCATTTGAAATGCTACCGCCAAAATATTGACCGCCGGTAATAGCTAACATTGCCTTATATGCATTAGCCGCTCCGTAACCTGAAGTAAAATCAATTCCTTTGGGGCCCACATCATCTGCAGTGTTTAATAAAATTGCTTTTATCAGGGCTGATGAGGGTATAGTGCTATGCAAGTCTTTATATGCGTTTTGTAGAGTAAGCGATATACCTGATACAATCGCCGCCGCACCAGAACTCCCATCCTGTGCAAAAGCTACCAGCTCCGGTTTTACTCTTCCATCATAAGCAGGGCCCCTGGAACTCGGGGCCAGCACCGTTCCGAACGAATCAATGTGACCCACCGTAATTATGTTCTTTGCCATTTTAAAACTGCCGGTAATATTGGCGAAGCCGGCAACGTTTGCATATGGCCCGCTCGTGCTTGTTTGTTCACCGGAGTTACCCGCAGAAAAAACGTGCACCAATGATGGTCTCGTTATTACGCTGGCATCATAAGCTGCTGCATCTGCGCCATAAAAATTTTCGACCCCCGTTCCATAAGAATGATTTTGTACACTTATATTATATTGCTGGTAAGCCGCATCTGGGTCAGGTAGCAAAACTGCAAAACTCGACGAACTGATGGTTGATCCCCAGGCCGGCCCTTTGCTTTCGTAATATGTATTACCTGCTCCGCCAATGATAGTGGCCATAATAGTGGCATGTGTGCTGAAAATAGTTGAACTGAGGTTTGTCGATAAATATCGGCCATGGAAATCAATATCGGTCGTATCGGGCCGATTCTCTTTTACAGAAACAGTAAAACCATTTCCATTGTATTGTGAAAACTTTGAAAAGTTCACATTTACTTTATTTGTGCTGAGATCAAGATTACTAACAGCCAGTTCTTCTTTTGCTGTTCTATGTTCATCAACGAATAGAACTTCGTCGCTCGGCAAAATGGTTTGTACCAGTTCACTCCACGTTGTTTTTATTAGAAAGACATTAGCTCCCTGGTAGTTGTAAATAATCTTTACAAGGGGATTTTTTTCTATACAGTTTATCGAAGGAACAGATTGCATAGCTCAAAAGTATAGAATTAATCCAAGTCACTATTTTTTAGAAACTGTGTCAAAAAAATTCCCTTTGTTAAAAATTTTCATGTAATTTCCTTTATCATGTTGCCCATGGAAACCAACCATTCTTTTACACCAAACAACGCTTATGAGAACAATGAGAAAGATTGTCCACACGACCCGGTGGATCACAGCTCTCGGTTTGTTATCGTTTAGCCTATCGTGTAAAAAACAAATAAGAGAGCCGGAAATTTCCCAATCGGTAAAAGATAAAATCTTTGCTTTAGGATTTAGCACATCAGGACTCCAAAGAATTGATGAAGGATACCTGACCGAAGGGGACATTATTCTTTCTGATCAGGATCTTGATCATAAACCCCAAATTCAGTTTTTAAGAATTGCCGGCAATGAGCAGTACCGAACTTTCAACCTTTTGACTGGCTTGCCAAGAACTCTCGGCATTAGTCTTTCCAATAAATTTCCCTCGACTTATGGAGCTGCTCTTGACGAGGCTATCAGGAGGTTTAATACTGAAAATCTCCAGATACATTTTCAGCGTGCAAACAGCAACGGAGATATTGAAATGATTAAGGCGAGTGGAAGTTGGATTGCAGCTTCCGGTCTTCCAACATCAAATGGCGAACCTTACAGAATAATAAAACTTAATTCGTTTTATATAGGAAATGGAAACAACAGTGCTACTTTCATTAATTACCTGGCTACTCTTATGGCTCACGAAGTTGGGCATTGCATCGGATTCCGTCATACTGATTATATGAATCACAATTTTAGCTGTGCCGGGCGGGCGGTAAATGAAGGTGCGGGCGATTTGGGGGCGGTAAATATTCCAGGAACTCCTGTTGCTTCGGATGCAGGTTCGTGGATGCTGGCCTGCATTAAGGCTAACCAAAACCGGCCCTTCAACAATAATGACAAAATAGCTTTGACGTACCTATATTAAAGAAAGGAAATATACTTCGTAAAAAAACGATACTACTAAGCGGTATATTTTTTAAAAACTCATTCCACAAACTTCTTTGAGAGAATATTTTCTGTAATTTACTTTCAAATCCCAACTGATTTTTTGAGGCTGCTTTATCCTTTAAATGAAGTACCATTTTTAAATTTTATTTTTAAAAAACGAAAACACACACATCATGAAACACGTGACGAAGACCCTTGCCATGCTGTTCCTAGCAGGAATGGTGATGCTAACTGCTTGTAAAAAAGAAGTCAAAACTTCCGGAGATGAAATTTCACAGGAAACATTAGCAAAGATTTCAGATCTCGGCTTCAGCACGGCAAACGTGCAGAAAACTGCTCAGGGCTATTTGGTAGAGGGCGACATTAACTTAAGTGAGGAAGAACTGAATGCACAGCCTACGAGCCCTTTACTGAGAATTGCAAACGAAGAACAGTACCGTACTTTTAACCTTGTCACTGGCGTACCTCGCACCATTAATGTTTACTTAAACTCAACTGCTACGTATTTTGTAGACGCAACCAACAAGGCTCTTGCGAGATACAATGCGCTCGGCAGTCAACTTTATTTTAATCTCGTTCAGAGTGGCACCGCACAAATAAATATTGTGACTTTTTACGAACAGAGTAATGTGCTAGGATCTTCAGGTTTTCCGAGTTCCGGGCAACCTTATCCGACAGTGAATCTGAATACGTATTGGTACGACGCCCAAACCAACACGGATTATCTCGCAACCATTATCGCTCATGAAATTGGGCATTGCATTGGTTTCCGCCATACAGATTACATGAGCAGACGATATAGCTGCGGCACTGGTGGTAACGAAGGACAGGCAAGAAATGGAGTTGGTGCAGTGCTAATTCCAGGTACTCCAAGCGGTCCGGACGCTGCTTCATGGATGCTAGCTTGCATCGCAAAGGATGTAAATCGACCGTTCAATGTAAACGATGTCAAGGCCCTGCAGTACCTGTATTACCATTAATGATTTCCATCATAAAAAACGTCCCAAAGGTTGGGACGTTTTTTATTTTCCCATACTATAACTCTGGCGAAAAAGTTTCCCCTCGAAGTCGAACGGTGCGGTAAGGTTCGTAATGTCTATAATAGATTCAGCTTTTACCTTTTCTTTTTCCAGAATGAATTTGCGGTCATTAGTACTAAAATGCAGAATGCCGCCTTTCTTTATGGCCAATAAACAGTCATTGATCAGTTCAGCATGATCCCTCTGAACATCGAGGAAATCTTCCATCTTTTTGCTGTTGCTAAACGTTGGCGGATCCATTATTGCGATATCAAAATAATTTCCCGGAACTGTTTTCAAGAATTGTTTTACGTCTGCCTGTATATATTTAAACTTTGTTTGATCAACAAATCCATTCAGGTCCATATTCCTTTTAGCCCAATCCAAATATGTATTTGAAAGGTCAACAGACGTTACTTCCACAGCGCCGCCCGCCGCAGCATACACAGAAAATGAACCTGTATAACAAAAAAGATTCAATACTTTTCTATTCTGGGCTTGCTCTCTAACCCTTTGCCTTGTGATACGATGATCGAGAAACAAGCCTGTGTCCAGATAATCGCTGAGATTAACAATGAACTTCAATTTGTTCTCATGAACAATAAATTCTTTTTCCCGTAGCAGCTTCTTCGAAAGCTGCTCCCCTCGGGAGGGGTTTGGGGTGGGCCGATATTGTCCAAATCTTCCCGGCTTTCGCAGTCTTAGTTTCAGAAAAGTATTTTCCCCGGTTGTTTGAAAAACCTCATTTATCACGTCCAGGCTTTGCTGCAGCCATTTATCATGCTCTTCATCAGACATCCGGTGCTGACGTTTATATTCAGCTACATATAATTTGTCCTCATAAATCTCGATACAGAAGGGAAATTCTGGTAAATCATGATCATACACCCTATAACAGGAAACATTCAGCCGTTTCGCCTGTCGGCCAATATGCCGGTAAACTTTTTGCAGACGATTTTGAAACATTATAATTTTTTCATTGATCATCCTCTTAAATTTTTCACGATCTTAGTTGTCCCGTTTTTAAACCCGGATAACAATCAGAATGTATGCTATCGTTGACATAGAAACCACAGGAGGTTATGCTGCCGCAAACGGGATCACCGAAATTTCTATCCACATTTTTGATGGTAGCAAAGTAGTAGAAAAATTTGAAACACTTATCAATCCCTGCCTGCCGATTCCAAGATACATACAAGCCATGACAGGCATTACTGATGAAATGGTTGCCACCGCTCCCCGGTTTGAAGAAATCGCAGAAACCATTTACCGTTTTTTGCGTGATAGAGTATTTGTGGCTCATAACGTAAATTTTGATTACTCATTTGTGAAGAGTCATCTTTATACCTCGGGCTATGAATACAATGCAAAAAGACTTTGCACGGTAAGGCTTTGCAGAAAAATATTTCCCGGCCTTCCTTCCTACGGTCTTGGCAAGCTTTGTTATTCATTAGACATAGAAAATGAAGCACGTCACCGTGCCTTTGGCGATGCCGCTGCTACGGTAAAAGTTTTTCAGAAATTATTACAACACGATTCGCAGCAATACATTGTCAAAAGTCTGCAACGCAGTTCAAAAGAACAGATGTTGCCACCAAACGTTCCAAAAGAACATTTTGACCGGTTGCCGTACACACCCGGTGTATATTATTTTCATAATGAAAAAGGAAAAATTATCTACGTCGGCAAAGCAAAAAACATCCGTTACAGGATCAATAGCCATTTCAGCAGCAACCTCGATAGCCGTCAAAAACAAAATTTTATCAAGTATACCTATGCTATCAGCTTTCAAAACTGTGGCACTGAGCTGATGGCTTGCATTTTGGAATCCTCCGAGATCAAAAGGCTATGGCCAATTTTTAATTATTCGCAAAAAAGATGGGAGGATATGTACGGTATTTTTTCTTACGAAGATCAGAATGGATACCTCAGGCTGGCCATTGAAAAAAATAAAAAGCGTCTTGTACCTGTTCATAGTTTTCATTATTTAGTTGATGGCCATTCCATTTTAAGAAAACTTATTACTCAATATAATTTGTGTCCAAGACTTTGCTTTATGCAAAAAGATGCGGAGCCGTGTGGCCCAAATTGTTTCGGCGCTTGTGAACAAAAAGAAAAACCGGCAGAGTACAATAAGCGTGTCGAAGAAGCCATTGACTCATTGACCACCAGGCCATCCTATGCAATAGTCGATAAAGGCATAAATGGAAATGACCAATCCTGTATTCTTGTTTTGGATGGAAAATTATATGGCATGGGGTACATTCCTGATGATGTCCAGATCACGCAGGCAGAAACATTGAAGGACTATTTGCAGCCTTATAAAGAAAACAGCTTTATAAGGAATTTGATTAATGGTTATGTCGCAAGATATCCCTCAAAAATTATGAAGCTGGAGAACTCTTTTGCTAATCAATCCACAGAAAGTTTTCATCAACAGGCATTTGACTGAATACTTTTTCTGCTTCAGCCGGTGGCACTGTCAATTTGCGCTCGATTGTATTGATCCAGGCGCCATCAACAGTAAGGATCGCGGAAATAACATCGCCGTTTTTTTTAATTGTATGTTGAATGCTCCATCGTGAAAAATTTCTTTTTGCTTTTACCAATTTCAAATCAATAGTTATGATATCGCCGAAGCGGATTTCCTTTTTGAAAATACATTCCTCACGGAAAATAATAGGACCGAAATGCAATTGCTGCATCAGCTGGGGCCTAAGATGAAATTCATTGAAAAATTCTATGCGGCAAAATGCGCCCCAGTCATAATATACCGAATGACGTAAATGAAAATTAGGATCCAGGTCCGACCACCGCAGCTGAATTTCTTTAATAAACTTTTCCATTAACAATAGTTATTTTTTAAAGCTGTAAAATCCTATTGACGCAATTATACACAAAACAAAAACGATATACCAAAGAACATGATAGTTTGAATATTGAACCAACCTGTGACCCAAAAGTCGGCGCCAATACATGGGCAAATGCAAAGGACATACTAAATAAGGACGCGTATTGTCCCCGGTTGTGCTCGTTGCTCCGGCTCACCCAAAATGTATTAATGAACGGGAACATCAGCATTTCTCCCACGGTAATAGTTACCATTGCAATTAATGCAACTACCAACCCTGTCAATGGCAGATTGAGCATGAGATATGAGAGACCAATAAAAAAAGCTCCTGACGAAATATAAGACCTACTTCGGATTGTGTAAACTTTAATTGCTCCTTGTAAAAAACCGGCAGCAAACTAAACATCTGGAGAAAACATAAGGCTGATAAAAAAATAAAAAAGGTAAACTTCAAATAAACCCTATCCTTCCAAACTGAAGAATCAATTTTGTTTGTTTTCAGGTTTTGCTTTCGTTTTGTAGTAATGATAGGTGGCAAGGCTACCCTTAAAAGAATCGCAGCAACTAAGCAGGTTAATCCATCAGCCCAAAATAAATATCGATAGGCCAGCAATCCACCGACTGCCGGACCAATTGAAAAGCCAAGATTTATCGCGAGTCTATTGAGAGAATAAGAGCGGGTGCGATTCTCAGGCGAGCTGTAATGAGCGATAGCAGTAGCATTCGCGGGACGAAAGGCTTCACCAACAGCACCTATTACAAACATACAGGCAGCGATGCGCCAGAACGTCTGCATCTGACCTAAAACAATAAACAAAATTCCATTAAAAAATAAGCTCCAGAGCTGCACCTGG
>WNFY01004245.1_pt1 | contig 13262 bp, 10 predicted proteins | sample 5400091 | NCBI WGS metagenome assembly WNFY01 (sample SAMN13153364, study PRJNA577476) | soil metagenome | isolation source: 60 cm soil or saprolite under grassland replicate 1 | place: USA:California | collected 2016-06-15 | reverse complement strand
AGGCGCTCGCAGCCGATCCTAAATCGTCTGCTGCCCACATGGCGATGGGAAATTTGCATCTAGTCCAGAAAGACCAGAAACAAGCCGGCGAAGAATTCAAGAAAGCAGCAGAGCTCGCGCCGGTTCGTTCCATGGAACGCTTGAAATACGCAGCATTCGAATCCGCTATCGGTGATGTCGAGGAAGTAAGAAGGATTGCCACCGAAATGACGAAGCAAGCGCCCGATTATCCCCCGGGCTGGGTGTTACTGGCCGAGCTTGCCTTTAAGGACAAGAAATACGACGAGGCGCTCTCGCTGCTTGAAAATGTCTTTAGCCGCGACCCGGAATACGTCGATGGCCTTAGGCTGCAAGGCAACGTGCTTCTGGCAAAGGGGGACATGAAAAAAGCGGTGGAACTTTTGGAGCGACTCGACCAAACCTATCCGGACACCCCGCTCATCAAATATCAATTAGCACAGGCATATCTCAAAAATAATAACACGAACCAGGCAAAGGTGGCGTTGGATCAGGTTGTCTCAATCAATCCGAATTATGACGATGCCGTTCTGCTGCTCGGCCAGATAAATCTTGCCACCGGTCATGCTGACAAGGTGATCGAACCGCTGAACCGTTTGCTAAAGAAACGTCCCGATCTCCGGAACGCCGCATTGGTCCTGGCCAGGGCTTATGGTTTGCTTGATCGGTTTGACGATGCCGCTGTGGTCCTTGAGGAACAAGCCAAGTTAGCGCCGAACGATCCACAGCTCCCGATGATGCTTGGCCTAATCTATCGCCAGACCAAAAGAAATGACGAAGCACGGCAGGCATTCGAAAAAGCTGCCCAGCTTATGCCGAATAATCTGTTCCCGATCGACCAACTCATCGAGCTGGACTTGTTGGACAAGCATTTTGATGCTGCACGGCAGAGGATACGGAGTCAGTTCCAAAAAACGCCCGATGCGCCGGCTGCCCATTATTTGGAAGGCAAAATTCTGACCGGCGAAAAAAAATGGGATTCAGCCGAGGCAGAGCTTCAAAAGACACTCCAGCTCGATCCTAATTTTTCCGGCGCCTACGATTTGCTGGTCCAGACTTATATTGCGACTAATAAACTTCCGCAGGCGGTCAGCGAACTGGAAGAGCGGCTTTCGAAGAATCCCAACAATGCGCCGGCACTCATGACGCTGGCGCTCCTATACGACCAGATGCAGGATTACCCAAAAGAGCGGGATTCATATGAGAGGCTTCTCGCGATCAATCCCGAGTCTGTTCCTGCGTTAAATAACCTCGCTTATCTTTACACCGAGCACCTGAACAACCTCGACAAGGCTTACGAGCTGGCGCGCAAGGCCCACGAGCTTCAACCGGAGGATGCTGCTGCCGGCGACACTCTAGGCTGGGCCCTTTACAAACGCGGCGACTACCAACAGGCCCTGACGATTCTGCAGGAGAGCGCTGAAAAAGCTCCCGACACTCCGGAGATTCAATTTCACCTGGGCATGACTGCCTACATGATGGGCCAGACAGATTTGGCACGGGTCGCCTTGAAAAAAGCCGCGGGCGCGGACAAAGATTTCCCGGGCAAAGATGAGAGCAAACGTCGCCTCGCTTTCCTCGAAAGCGGGACAGGCGCCTCCCCTGAACTGTCGGTTTCACAACTCGAGACGATGACCAAAGCGCAGCCGAATGACATTATTTCCCAGATGCGTTTGGGAGAAGCTTACGAAAAACAAGGCGCGTCGGACAAGGCGGCTGCGGCTTTTGAGCAAGCGCTGAAAATCAATCCCAAGTTAGCACCCGCCGTAATCAAGCTTGCACAACTCAATGCTGGACCGCTTCAGAACAAGGAGACAGCTCTCGCTTACGCAAAGAAAGCGCGCTCGCTCGCGCCGACCGATCCCCAGGTCGCCAGCGTTCTCGGAAAAGTTGCGTATCAGAGTGGCAACTTCACATGGTCTTACAGCCTGCTGCAGGAAGCCGCCCGCCAGCGCCAAAACGATCCCGGAATCCTGCACGACCTGGCGTGGGTTGCTTATAGCTTGGGAAAAATCAATGAAGCTCGGGACGCCATGCAAAAAGTCCTGAGCACCAATCTTGACCCTTCCCAAGCTGCCGATGCCAAAAAATTTCTGGCGTTGACCGCCTTGGATGAAAATCCAAAGGAACTCATGGCCGCCGAGACTGACGTGCAAAAGGAATTGAAATCGAACCCCGAATACGTGCCGGCGCTTATGGCCGAGGCCGCACTTGATGCGCAGCACGGTCAAGTAAAGCCGGCAGTCGATATTTACACCGATATCTTGCGCCGATTGCCCAATTTCGCGCCGGCGCAGAAACGCCTCGCCGCACTGTATGCTCAAAACCCATCCACAATCGCTGCCGCCTACGACCTGGCCACAAAAGCGCGCAAAACACTGCCGGATGATCCCGAACTGGCCGAGCTCCTTGGACGATTGAGTTATGAAAAAAAGGAATACCCGCGGGCTGTTCAGTTGTTACAGGAGAGCGCTCGGAAACGGTCGCTAGATGCCGATTCTCTGTTTTATCTGGGAATGTCTCAGCTCCAGACCAGGCAAAAAACGGAAGCACAGGGAGCATTGAATCAGGCTTTAGTAGCAGGACTTCACGAACCTCTCGCCACCGAAGCAAAACGCGCCCTCGCAGACGTGGATCGAGAGTGACCTTTGGGGCCCCTTCTGCTCAACTGGTTTGTCGGAATACCTTACGACTTAAGGAAGAGTTTACAGAAATTTTCTCCGGCGCGGAGGAACATGCAAATGTCACGTAATGAATATCTTACGTCGCTTGATGTTAGTCAAGGCAGTCAGTCGTCGGGAAAGCTTACAAAATCCTTGCGTGCGACCGCGACAGTTATATTCTATTTATCCCTGATAGTCAACGTGTTACGCTCGTTGGCACACTCTATGCTTCCGTCACAGGTGCTTTTTGGCATGGTGCTTCGGAGCGACAATACGGAGCTTAAAAAAATGAAAATGAAAAACATAATCAAATGGCTGGGGGCGTCAGTGGTTTTCGGCCTTTTGTCTTTGGCGACTCAACGAGCCCATGCGACAACGATCGGCCCCTTGGAGATGTCGTACACGAGTAATAGCCCGTACCTTCTGGGCACGGTCCTCCCAGGGCTACAAGGGAATGGTGGTCAAGCGGCGCGCGACGCGGCGATGACGAATACCTTACTCGGGATGGGCTTTCACACTCAGGCGCGCATCCCCTTCCCAAACGGCCCGCTCTATTCGCGCACTACCTTGCCTGGCAACGGTCCGGCCACGACTACGGGAGCTGTGCTTGGAACCGGGTTTGGGGATGGCACAACCCCAATTACTATTGACCTGTCACAAACGGGGACCTTTGAGTACTTGGTCGTCGCCTACGATGGTCCAAACGGCGGTGTAGCGGTGTTTGATATCGCAGGTGTAACCGGCACGATCGAGATATATAGATATGCTAAGCCTGAGGTGGTGAACGGAGTCCGTACAGGCAATCTTCTGGGAAGCAATACCATGCGACGAGGCTACTTCCGAATTACCAGCTACACGCTGCTCAACCCAACTGGTTCAGTTCCGGACGGCGGTGCGACGGTGATGTTACTCGGCGCCTCCCTGGGCGGGCTTGGCATGGTACGACGTTTCATAATGCGTTAACCGGTCTGGCACCTCGCCAAAAGCTTCGATTTAGAAAGTGGCCGTTCAACGAACGGCCACTTTTAGCTTGTACACTGGGCACAGGAACGGTTTTGTTATCCGCGGAGAGCCCGCCGTTATAAGGAAAAGTTTACAGAAATTTTCTCGCGCGCGGAGAAACATGCAAATTTCACGTAATGAACATCTTACGTCACTCGAGGTTAGTCAAGACAGTCAGTTGCGTCGGGACAGTTTACAAAATCCTTGCGTGCGACCACGACATTTATTCTATTTATCCCTGATACTCAACGTGTTACGCGAGTTGGCACACTCTGTGCTCCCTTACAGGTGCTTCTCGGCATGGTGCTTCGGAGCGACAATAACAATAAAGAGATTAAAAAAATGAAAATGAAAAACATAACGAAATGGCTGGGGGCGTCAGTGGTTTTTGGCCTTCTGTCTTTGGCAACTCAAGGAGCCCATGCGACAAACTACGGCCCCTTGGAGATGTCGTACACGACTAATAGCCCGTACCTTATCGGCACGGTCATCCCAGGAATACTAGGATCCGGTCAAGCGGTGCGCGACGCGGCGATGACGAATACCTTACTCGGGATGAGCTTTGGAGCCCAATCGGGGACGGGAACCGTAGCGGACCCGCTCTATTCGCGCACTACCTTGCCTGGCAGCGGTCCGGCCACAACTGTCGGGAATGTGGCTCTCACTGGGTATTCAGGTGGTACAGGCAATGTCACCATCGACCTGTCAGTGTATGGAACGTTTCAGTACTTGGTCGCCGCCTACGATGGTCGAAACGCCGGTGTAGCGGTGTTTGATATCTCAAGTTTAACTGCGAACGACTCCGTTACGGTATGGGGGTTTGCTAAGCCTGAGACGGTGGGCGGAGTCTTGACAGGTAATCTTCTGGGAACTGACGTTGCCACACAAGGCTACTTCCGACTCACCAGCATTACGCTGCTCAACCCAACTGGTGGAGGAGTTCCGGACGGCGGTGCGACGGTTATGCTTCTCGGCGTGGCCCTGGGCGCGCTGGGCATGGTGCGGCGTTACCTGATCAGTTAACGAGACGATTTTCCAGCAAAGCGTCCCGGTCCTCGCGAAGCTGAGCTGGGAAAGCAAAGTGGCCGTTCCTCTGGATGGCCACTTTGTGTCTTGTACTGGGTCGTCCTTAGGCGGGAAGCACTTTTCCCGCAGGAACTTCCATCTCCAGCGATCGTCCAAGAAACTCGAGCAGTACTCGGATCCGTTCTCTTGCAGGCAATAGCTGGGTGACGACCACCTCGAGTCCCTGAAAAGGTCCTTCTATCAAGTGAACTGGCTGGCCGATTTTTAAGGACGAATCAACGGTGACGACTTCTTCGGCGCCCGCCTTTGACTGAAGCGCAATGACGGTATCTTCCGGCAGGGTTGCCAGACGCTGTCCAAACCGGAGGATTCCCCGGACTCCATGGGAGCTTTCAACTGCGCGATGCTGAGTGGAATAGACAAATTTCGCAAACAAATAGCCGGGAAACATCGCTTCCACGAACCACACTGGCCCTCTCTGGGTCAGCTTGCGAAAACGCAAGCGGGGTGATAAACACTCGATTCCAAACCGGCGCCGAAGCGCCGCCGCCGCCAGATGCTCTCGCTTGGGTTCGGCCCTCAGGCAGAACCACACGGGGGTCTCAACGAGCGCGAGCAAGGCAGACGACTCCGTCACATTGGCAACTACGGGATTGCAAATCCAAAGTTCCCGAAAAATCGTCTAAAGAGCTATTAATTTCTTTTTCGTCCCGCTATCGACGATCACCTCGGCCACATTGCTCGATTAGATCGCCAGCTTCGACGATCCGGGCTTCGAGGCTCGAAAGTGAGCGCAGTGTTTCCCTCAGACAAGCTATTCTGACGCCGCCTTTCAAGCATCAGTCGCCGAGCGCATTCAGCGGAACTACGGTATCACCGTTGACCCCGCCACCAACTCGTTCGGTGCACTCACTGCTTTGGAGCGTCGACTTTCAGCCTGTGCCCGGATTCAGCGCAATTACGGACTGCGCTTCGACTACCGCTCCAATTCATTCAGTTCGGCTGGCGACAAATCAGTTGCATGAGGCCATCGCACAGCACTGGGTGATCCTCGACCACGATAACGCGCGACTTTCTTTGGCCTTGTCCGTTTGCCGTCATGGAATGGGACGAACGGCCACCTCCGTGCGCAGCGGCACACGGCAGGTCACAACCGTGCTTTTAGTGCGATTCGATTGCACTTCACACGAGCCGCCGACGCACTGGGCCCGGTATCGCATAATGCGAAGACCCATTCCCTTTGAGATGGCGCTCGTATCGAACCCCTTCCCGTTGTCTCGTACCGTCAGCACCAAGTTCTCGTGATTGCGGGCAAGATCAATCTCAACTTTGCGAGCGCCGCCGTGCTCCACTGCATTATGCACCGCTTCTTGTGCAATCCGATAAAGTTGCGCTGCCACAAGCGCGCCAACCGGAAAAGAGGAGGCGTCGCCCTCGGCTTTCACGATGCCGTCAACACGGCAATCCCTCCGCACACTCGCGACGAGTTTTTGCAGCGCCGTTTTCAAATCTCCGACTCCGTCAGCTCCCTCGAGATTGCGTGCGGTGAGCCGGGCTTGCCTGGCTGCTTGATTGGCAAGCCTGACGATCTTTGAGGCTTTCTCAGCTTCCGCCGAACATGCTGCGCGCAATTCTTGCTCAAGCAGTTTGGCGTTCAAAGCAACGCCCACTAGCTGTTGTCCAACACCGTCGTGCAAATCATAGGCAATCCGCTGTTGTTCGCGCGTACAGATCTCAATCACCTCGCGCTCGAGCCGGGCGCGCTCGGCGACCTCCTTCTCAAGCAACGCGGTCTTCTCCCGCCTCAATTCTTCGACTTCATTGCGCTGCTGTTGGGCCTGGAGCTCTGCCTGCTTCCGTTCACGTATATCAATGATAGAGGCCAAGACACATAACCCTTTAGCGGTTTGAACGGGGTTGAGGCCGATCTCGACTGGTACTTTGCTGTCGTCTTTGCATTGGCCAAAGAGCTCGCCCCCAACACCAATCGGGCGAGCTTTGGGATCGCGAAAGTAATCGTGCCGATAGTCCGCATGGTGGGACCAGAATCGTTCGGGAATAAGCATCTCGACTGGCTGGTCAATGAGTTCATCGCGCTTGTAGCCAAAAAGGGCCTCCACCTGTTTGTTTGTAAGGGTGATCCGCCCTTCTTTGTTAACCATGATCATCGCGGCAGGCGCCGCATCGACCGCCAGTCGGAAGCGCTCTTCGGCAAACTTCCGCTCCGTGATGTCGAACAAAATACCGTGCATCAAAACAGGCTTGCCGTTGTGGTCGAACTCGGTACGGCTGCGCCTGACAAGCCAGCGAATTTCACCATTCGGCAGCACCACCCTGTACTCAACTGGATTTTCGGCGCCCGTCTGCAAAGAATCCCTCACAGCCTTCCGCACAAGTTCACGATCCTCAGGATGGATAACGCTGCGAATGCGTTCCGTATCGAGCCTTTCCGAAGCAGAAAAGCCAAAAACAGCTCGCGCTTTGTGAGAAAGCCAAATCTCGTCGCTCGCAATGTCCCAAGTCCACAAGGCGAGGTCAACCGCATTGGCCGCGATCTCCATGGCCTGCTCCGTTTTGCGCAGTGCCGCCTGACTTACTTCCAATTCACGCGCGAGATGCGCCGCTCGAAAGACATCGCCACAAAGCTGATACCCCATCACCGCTAACAGGCCAAGAATTGCAAAGCAGACGAGAAATGGGACCTGGATAATTCCCCAGACCACGAGCAGCGCCTCGCCTATGGCAATCAGGCTGAAGAGGATCAAACTGCCACCGACACGTAGCGCGCGCTGCCGGTCGCCCTGCCGCCAAACAGTTATTGTGGCATCAATGAAAAAAACAATAAGCAACAGCGAACTGAGTTGAGCGACTAAAATCCACGGATTTGTCACGCCAACTGGAGCGGACACCGTCTGGCCGCCCCACCACGAGAGCCGCCTCAGGCTCGTGATTTCGCGATAACTGAGGTTCGGTATGAAAAGAAAATTCAAAATCAACGCCAGTGTCCGCACACAGCAGGCAGTCCATGCGAGCCATTGTCGCCCGGCACGCAGATAAAGCCGCACGAAAACCACCAGCGACACAACCAACACCCATACAGGAAGCTGGGCCCAGCGTACGATCACGCCGTACTGCTCTGTGGTCTGTGCTCGCAATAATGCCAGCTCGAACGCCGCGAGCGCCGCCCCCGCCGCAGCGCTGCACGAAAATGCGAGATGCATCCAGCTTTTGCGCTGATTACACCAAAGCACGAAATAGATCGTCGCAAGCGCTAAACACGCGCCCGCATTCATCGACCAGACAATGGTGATCCAGTTCATGGGGGGTTTACTTATTAGTTCGGGCGCTAACCTATGAAAGGCCGGATTGCATATGCGCCCACTTCATCGAAATCATCGAGTGGTCATCTTCGTAGAATTCCTGTCTTCTGCAAAAAATGTCGTCTGCTTGTCAACAAAAATCTTGGGCTAGACAGAAGTGAAAGCAGCGCTCGCCGTAGAGCAGAAGTACGTTCTTTTTCGAGGGACTGGATGAGGCTGCGACGTAGCGGACATAAGAACTATTAAAAGCTCTCATTTGTTTCTTCTTTTCGTTCTTCTCCAGAAATTCCGGAGCGAAGTTTGGAAAAAACTTCCGTATCGCCGATTCAAGGTCGACAAAAGCCGTCAGCTTTTCATCCGCACGCACAATGAAACGCTTTCCATCGCCGCGATGATCATCGTGACGGCGATCTGATTTCCGACGCTGAGCCGCTCCGTGAGGTTGTGTGAGACCGTTTAGTAGCCGTTTTCGCGGGCTGGTGTTTTTGCAGATTGATGAAACTGACAACTAATTTCTCCAAGAAGTTTAGGCGCCGGCGGGCTACGTGCCTGTGGCTAGATGTAGTCGTTCCTATTTTAGGCTTCGCATGAACGATTGAATACTGGTCCACAGATTCAGGAGTTACAGCAACGTCATCCTCTATTTTTTCATGCTCTATTTGAGGCGGCAACCCTAACTCAGCCCTGGCCTCACGAAATTCAAAGGCCGCGCGCTTGTCTTCGGCAGGGAAGGCGAGCAAAATCGCGACTCCGCTGACGATCACGAAAATTGTAACAAAAAAAGCGGATTTCATGGTCCCTCTTAATAATACGGCATCTTCCGCGACGAAGTTCTCGAAGATCAAGGCAAATCCCAACGGTTACGTTGTTGCCATTTAAACGCTCAACCCGCCTTCGCAAAATCTACGCCGTGGTAAGGCGCTCAACGTCCATAATCGGATGTGCAGCCGAAAATCCGGCCCCACGCCAGACCGGGAGGTTCTAAATATCTTTGCCTTCGAGATTTTGAAATCCTCGGCGCTCGCGACGTCAAGCGCGACGAGGGCGAACGCTTGATTTTTTTGGCCGCGTATTCGGCTTCCGGCCATTTAAGACCTTCGGACAGGATGATGGCGTTGATAACAGGGAATACAAGCAACACACTGAACCTTTTCGCTTGGCAAACCCTGAATTGGGCTGCTGGTAATCAATACCAAATCCACAAGGTCTTGACCGTTCTCGATCAGCCCGGGCGCGGCAAGGGCGACTTGATTAGTGGCAACCCGCCGACTCCGGTTGGCTGGCCGCATCAGGAACAAGAGCCGTGCTATTCCTGGAACAATATCCATAGTTCCGGCGGCGAGCATTTAAACTTCGTGCTGGGTGCTGGTGCTGGCGCTGGCGACACAATTCATCAGAACGCTGACTTTTACAATGACACCCCGATGCCGGGCTATACGCCTTACATTTACCCGCATCCTTTGGTAATAGGCGGCGGCTCAACTCCGACACCTACTCCATCTTCTACTCCATCGCCAACTCCGACCACAACTCCAACTCCGACTTACACGCCGACCCCAACGCCAAGCCCCACATCTACTCCTACTCCTGCTCCCACCGCAACGCCAACGCCGACTCCCGCCGCTACGCCTACACCGACGCCGATTTCGCAATGCACTGTTCCTAATTTTATTGGTGTCCGATTAAATCGGGCCAAGTCAATTTGGAGCAACGCGGGATTCACAACCACGGTCACCACTATCGGCCCCGGCGGCCACAAGATCACGTCGCAAAGTGTTCCTGCGGGATATGTCAGCTCATGTACCACGACAACAATCACCGTTACCGCCAGATAAAATTTGCGATCACGTCTTGGCAAAATCTTTTCGTATTGCCAGTTCGAATCCCTTAGCAGGCGATTTCCCAAGTAAAACGCGATTCGTACAACGCCCATTTTAAAATCGTCTGGGTTTGGCTTCCGGACCAGACGGCCGCCCGCGGCGCTCAAGGCGCGGCTTGAAACGAAAACCAAGGGGGTTCTGGTCACTCTCAACTGTTTAGCAGCAGTGTCGGCGTTTCGTGCAATCGGCGCGCGGCGAGTTGCCCTCATTCACCCTTGCCTGGAGAATCACCGGCACCAAGCTGGACACCTAGGATTTCGCCAAAAGCTAGACCAAGTCCGTTCTCAAGCCTGTTTCCACCCCTGCCTGGAGAATCACCGGCACCAGATCGGTAATCTCGAGTAACTGAAAAAGGGATTTCGCCGCCCGGAAATTAGCGGGATGCGGATAGGCCAAGGCCAGAAGACGCCCAAATTTTTGCTACTGCTGGGGTAGGCCTAAAAATAAAAGCCTTGCATGTGAGGCATTTTCGCGGCCTTGACCGTGACCACCTTTCGCGGTGGTATGGGGGTCAAGTTTTTGCGAAACGCCCAACCCTGAAAAAGGCTTTGTCGATTCCGTTAGCCCGCTCGAACCACTCACACAGCCTTAAGTCTCGTTTGGGCACTTCGTAAGTTCGAACATGGCACCCTAACGCTACTGGGAACAATACTCGAAGCGATTACAAGACAACATTCTCGATGTCTGGCACTTACTCGGTTAACACCCACGAACAATTTGTTTCCGCTGCGCCTGTTAGTTAGCCATGTGTGAGAATGCGGTGAGTTTCAAATCATTCGCTGTATTATTCCCGGCAGTGGTGTTACTCGCCAGCATAGCCACCCCAGCCGCCCCAGCGGGTTCTTACGAGGGATGTCCGCTCGGACGATTTACAACTGCGATTACAGCGGAGTCGTTCTGAGATGGGCAATTATTGAGGACAAGGCGTAGGCGAAGGACAAGTAAATGTTGGGCAATTAGCTGGCTGATCCCGGTCGAGTCTTCGCTGCTGGCCTCCCGGAATAATCTGGACTGCGATAGTTACCGCGCAGACCGGCCCCTCGTTACGCAGCAGGTGTATGTCCCCGCAGCCTAGGTCGGTGAAGCTGTCGCCTGTGTGATAAACGTGGGGAGTGCAGTTGGGGTCGGCGGCCTCATATGCGGTAATCGTGCCCGCAGTGACCGTGACCAGGCTGGGACCCGGATGCGTGTGCCACCCAGTGTGAGCTCCCGAGGGAAACGTGTTTTGGACGACATAGACGTCCGAATCTCCCTTGACGATCGTCTTAAGGAACCACCCATACTGGTCAAACTCGTTGCACATCAAGTCGAGCGAGCCAGACGGAAAGTGTTCCAACGCCAGTATTACGGTACTAAGCCCGCAGGCGGGCGTTGCTCGGGCCGGCACGGATGTCAACACGGAGATGATAACCAGCGCCGGTGCAATGAGAAGGAGAGCGTGTCGCAAAGGCGCGACCCGTCCATCAAATTTCCTGCGGGGTGGATTATGATGAATTGTTTGCATATTTGTTCTTTCTGTTCGGGTTTGTTGAGGTTGAATTGTTTAACTGCATTAACTGCAATCCAGTTCCGTGCGGAACTAGGAACCATTCCGATCCGCGTAAGTTTTGAAAGCGAATAATCATTGTGATTGCTTTCGCGACCGAATGGGGAAAGTCATCACAACGCTCGCCCCCGACTGCGCATGAAACGCCGGGACGGCTTGGCCTATTCGACTCTAGCCAGTGATGCTACTCGACAAGCCTAACGAATGACGAGACAAAACCATGTAGGCCAGTGCCTAATTTTGTTGTAGGGCTTTCGCCTACATGACATTAATGCTTTCAGGAGAAGGCAAATGAACCGCTAACGGTTCCGACTTTGTTTCCGCTGGCATCCACTAGCGGGATATGAATGTCGCCGGCCGCTTCCACTTTTGCGTCAACGACGCGCCCTGTGAGTGCGTACCATTTTTGCTCTGACGGCATTCGCGCTTCTGTGTAGCGCGTTAAGTTTACATCCGGCGTAAGCCCTTCCCATGCGTAAATCTGCGACGGTGTCACTGATTGAATCGCAGACTTATCCAAAGGCACAGGCGATAAATCAGTTTTGGTGATCCACCGATTTTTCCCATGAAAACCGATACACTCGCACGGCGAAACAAACGTCGGCCCTGCATCCCAGATCAGCGACGATACAACCGCTTTAACTCCAGCACATGAACAGACTTGCCGAGGAAGGAGCCGTAGAGCACGTTGAAGTCGGCTCTGACGATCTAAGGAATAAAAGCCAATGCGAAAACGAATCAGTTCTCAGGCACAGCGAGAAAGCCTGTCGGCGAATACCGGCTGGCTCGACTTGGAAGCCATAGCCCAAGTCGAAGTCACATCGGAAGACGCGGCGCACCCGATCGAATCAGCGCTGTTGCCTGTTGCCGCAACAGGATGGCGCGCGGAAAGCCCAGGAGAACAGACGGTCCGCCTCCTCTTCGAAGCGCCGCAAAGGCTCAGGCGCATCCGCCTTCTGTTTCGAGAAGAGAAGGAGGCGCGCACGCAGGAGTTTGTCCTGCGCTGGTCGCCAACGGCAGACGGTTTATCGCGCGATGTCGTGCGCCAGCAGTATCACTTCAGCCCATCAGGGGCCACTGAGGAGATCGAGGAATATCGCGTCGAGTTGGAAGACGTGGCTGCTTTGGAACTTACGATCATCCCGAACCTGAGTGGCGGCTCGTACGCCTCACTGGCGCAATTGCGCTTGGCCTGACCAAAGATCGAGCGACACTGGATGGGAGCGACCGCAGCATTTCACAAGTAATGGCGCAGTCAGCCTCCGGCTGACACGGAGCGTCATATCTCGCATCCTGCGATAACAATAGCTTCGATGGATCGATAAGCTCTACCCTAACTCTAGCTCTACTTAGCCTAGCTCTATGCCTTATCCTATCCGCTCTAGGCACTCGAGGTCTATAAGGAACTCCGGGCTTTAGGATTTCGAGGTCCCACCGGTATATCCCCGCAGGCTAATAGGAAACGCCCGAAGGCCCGTTCTGGGCAGCGTCGTTCTTTGTCAGGAGACAATGGAATAAAAGATTCGTTAAGTGAGTTTCTTGTGCTGATCTTGCTAACGTCTTCGTTCGGGTAGACTTATGCGACCCTATATTCCTAAATCTCTCTCAATGCTGTCTCTTTCCAGCGCAAAGTGTGAAAATACGTTTCCCTAATGATACAATGTGCTCCCGATTATTAAGCCGCTTTTTCAGGAATTACCAATGAGCCGTCACATATTGCCAGCGGCTCCGCAATCGACACCTTCTTAGCCGCCCGCGACCGTGGTCCATAATAATAGCGTGGGCAGCGAATACCGCCGCGTTTCCG
>WNFY01005490.1_pt1 | contig 13263 bp, 11 predicted proteins | sample 5400091 | NCBI WGS metagenome assembly WNFY01 (sample SAMN13153364, study PRJNA577476) | soil metagenome | isolation source: 60 cm soil or saprolite under grassland replicate 1 | place: USA:California | collected 2016-06-15 | reverse complement strand
AATCGCGCATTTATTGGCCTCCCAGATAATCGGCTCAACGCGACGGTGAGTAACGAACTCAAAAACGTTGCAAGCCGACGTCTCTACCGCAGCGCATTACGCAGAATTTGTATTGTGAAATTTGAAGATATCACACAGCGCAGGGAGTGACCGTCAGTGACAGCGGAGTGGGAGTGCTGTGGGTCACTGATCCGCAGGCTGCGGTAACTGTGATGGAGTAGGTTCCAGCCGGTGTGCCGGGGCTGCCATTCCCACCGCCACCTTGCAGTCCGCCGCCGCACGACGTGAAAAGGACCAGGCACAGCAAAGTAACCGCGCCGTTGAGGGTGCGTGATCTCCTTGTCTCGGTCTGAACAAACCACAGTATGCCGGCAATCGGAAACACGAACATGAACATCGAACGAGCCACGTTGGTTGCTTTGGGAATTGCAGCAGTGGTTTGAATCGTCAGCGAAACTGGAGTCGCCGCTCCCAGAGCGGACCTGCGCCGGATTGAATACGCACGTAGTAAGCGCCGGAAGCTTTGAGCACGAGAACGTGACATCGTTTGGGAACGTTCCTGTCGTGGGGTTTACGTCAATACTGAAGCCGGCTGCTTGCCCAGCAGGCACCGACACGCCGGTCGGCGGGATGGTAGCGATTGTGAAATCGAAGCTTTGGCTTGGCAACGCCGTGAAGGTCACCGGCGCCGAATGCGTGATCGCGGAAGGATCGCTTCCCACACCAACGATATTGAAACTGTACGCCTGCGACACGTCGCTTGAAACTGTGACTGTGAAGGGTGTGCCGTCTGAGGTGGGAATAACGCTCGCCGGATTGGCAACGCAACTTGGGGACGCGTTCGCGCCGCAGCTGAGGGTTACGGCACTGCTGTAGCGGTTTGCTGATGTAAGGATTCCATTGAAAGTCGCGGGCACATTGACGGAACCGAATACTGTCGAATTTGCAATAGCAAGCGAATAATCCGGTGCCGCCCCGACAATCAGAGTTAGCGTTTGAGACTTGGCCGGCTCCCCAGGTGTCGACGCGCTAATCGTGATGGTGGAGGTTCCCACCGGCGTGCCGACGCCCGTGCTGATGTTCAAGGTTACGACAGCAGGATTTCCACCGACGGGCACCACTGACGATGATGGTTGAAACTGGCAACTTGTACCTGCAGGCAGACCCGAACACGAAAGCGTGGCTGTCGCGTTGAAGGCTCCCAGCGCAGAAACCAGGAACGAAATCGGAAGGGTTGTATTTCCCGGTGTGACGCTAGCGCTTGCTGGCGAAGGAGCACTCAAGCTGAAATCAATCACGTGCAGCGTGAGAGCGAAGTCAGGTGTCACGGCCAGTGGGTCGAGTCCAACTGCGGGCACGTTGAACACGTAATCTGCGGCATTGTCGCCAGCGTTCACTGAAAACGCAGTCCCAGCAGGCGTAGGCAATAGCAACGCGGGAGAAATGGAGCAGGTCTGCGGCGGACTCGTGTTTCCCGCGGCACAGCTCAGGTTAACCCCAGCGTTGTATCCGTTGAGCGCAGAAATTGAGCCTGCGAAACTCGCGGTTTGTCCTGGAAAGACTGTGACGGGACTGTTCGCGACATTAAGTTGGAAATCCGGAGTCGTGATCAGATTCCATTCCCAGATTCCACGACCGTAGGTTCCGGCGCGAAGACGCTTCACACCTGACGCACTGAAAAGTTTGAGTGATGTCCCCGCGACATTGGGCACAAAGCCTTGCTGCCCGGCACTCGGCCCAACTTCCGTCCAGCTCGGTGTGCCGGTGCTGCTTGAGAAAACGCCGACATCGGTTCCGACGTAAACCTCACCAAAGACGATCCAGCGTCGACCACTATGCTATTGACCGGAGCGTCGGGCAGGTTGGCTGTGAAATCCGTCCAGGAGACTCCGGCGTTTGTGGTCTTCCACACGTGCGAGACATGAAAGCCCATGATCGCGACATACGCTGTCTTGCCTAGCGGGTCTGCAGCGTCAAGCGCGATGCTCGAAATGGGGAACGTCTGCGGATTGATGGCGTGCGTGACGTCAACCCACGACGTCGGTCCCGCATCCGAGTTCGTCGTCACCCAGACATGTCCGCCGTGAGGGGTCGTCGGAATCAGTGGGCCTTCTCCGTTGGTGCCTGCGTAAATCACCTGAGAGAAGCCGCTCGCATCCGTCACTCCGCCAGCGGCGAGCGCGCGGACTAGATTGGTTTCGCCTCCACTGCATGCTCCACCTCCACCGGTTTCGAAATCCGGGCTAAGCAAAGAGAAACCCGCGCCTGTGCTCGACCCACGCCACATCCGGCAAGTCCCCAGAATTACGGAACTAGAGTTCTGCGGATCGAGCATGAATGGCAGATAAAACGGGCCCGCATCTCCGCCAAGCACATTGCTGTCTGCGACCTGGCCGTTCTGGAAATCCGGCGAGTGGCAATTGATCCCGTTCGGACAGCGGAACAGATTGACGCCGGAAATTGAATCCGGCGGAGTGGCCACAAACCATTCGCTCTCGTTCGTCGGATTCACAGCAGTAAACCCGTCGTCTCCGCCGTTCACATTGGCCCAGATCCCGCTGCTCTGCGCAAACGCGGTTGCCGGAGCTCCGTTATCTTGGGTGCCGCCAGAAATAAGACTGGGATCGGAGGCTGATTCAGAGACTGAAACGAACTGGCTCATGGGGCCGAGCGTCGCGTTGAGGCTGTCGAACTGATTGCTAAGTCCACAGGTGCCTGTGGTCAGGCCGGTGTAACCATCCAGCCCGCGGTAGATACCACCGTCGTTCGCAAAATAGAGAAGAGCGGTGCCATTCCCAACCAGGAAGTCAATTGCGTGCTGGTCGGGATGGACGCGTGCAATATCGCTGCATCCGTACACATGGGTGAGGTTCATGAACGAGTTGGTTCCGATCCCATTGCAGGTTGGAAAGACAACTGTCATCGTGCACTTGTAGAGGTTGGTAGCGCCTGCGTAGAGATCAGTCGCCGATCCGTTGGGAACGGCCGCGAGAGCCAGGCTGTAGCCGCCCTGCGCGGTCCCGCAGCCACCGAAAAAGTCGCCGCAGTTCGCAATTCCGGAATCGTTGATTCGCGTCCAGGATGTGCCTCCATTCAGGCTCTGCCAAATTCCCTGGTCGGCATCGCTCGCGTCGACATACCAGGCATACATCTCATTGCGCGTGGGTTGATTTGCCGGAGGCGGAACAACCGCAATTTCGCCGCGATAGATAGGGCAACCGCTGGGCAGCACGGACTGGGCTGGATACACAGCAGAGTTGAGGCCCATTCCAGGTTGGTTGGGAAGCCTTATCCAATTGATTCCGTCTGGCGATGAATAAATACCGTGAAAACGAATCGCGGCATAGAACATTCCGGCAACCGAGTTGTAGACCACCGAAGTAACCGAAGCGGGTGCGGTGGTCATCCCAGCGTCATTCACGTTGGTTGCCTGCCAAGAGACCCCGGCATCGGTCGAGTAGTACAGCCCCCGATTGACAGTGACAGGATTCTCAAGGCCTTCCACGATTCCTTCGGTAGCCGATCCCGCAGCGGCAACGGCCAGATTGGGATTGCCCGTGCTGAAGGAGATTTGGCTGAAGCCGAGTCCGGAAAAGGAATGTGTGTCGGTGGAATCCTGCGAAATCAGGACCCAGTTTTGTCCGCCATCAGCTGAGCGCAAAATCCCCAAGCCGTAGTAGGAATCGCCCGAGCTGTTGGTTTCGCCAGTTCCGGCAAGGACCACGCTGTTGGCAGGATTCGGATTGGCTGGTTGCTTCTGGATCGCAATGGCTCCGATGGCGAGTGTTGCTTGATTGTCCGTGAGCGGAGTCCAGTTCACCGCGACGGGACTTGGACTCAGGTTCCCGGCATTTGTGGATTTCCACACGCCGCCGTATGCGCCGCCGGCATACACAGTGTTCCCGCTCGGGTCGTTGGGATCAATCGCGACGCTGGTCGCGCGACCTGAAACCCAGTTGTAATCCTGCAGTCCGATCCCGCTGGCGTCGGACGGCAAAGGCAACGGTCCAAGCGAAACCCACGCACCGCTGATTCCAGCGGTTGGAGCCGACAAAGCACGCGAACTCCGCATCAGAGTTTTCTGCTGAAGCGCACGATGCCGCAGGGCCGCAGAGCTCACACCCGGTATACGCCGGCCCGCGATCTGCCAGTGTTCTCGCGCCGCGTTGTGTCGCTGTCGCTGCACGGCAGATTGCGGTGTGGCGATTTGTGCCACGACAGATGTCGAGATGAGCACAACGATTCTCGCCACATCCCGAACCGCCATGCTGAGTCCTGGTTTCATGCGGTCTTCTGGGCTTGAGGCCCCGCAGAAATCTTTCCCAGCCGCACCAGTCGCGCGACGATGGAACCGTTGGTGCGATTGTGGATTTGTGCGATTTGCTCGAAGGTCATTCCCCTACGCAGCTCTTCACAGATTTGCGCGTCCTCCTGGTTCGACCAGGCTTTCCCTGCGTTGCTAGGCAGGAATCTTTTTGTGCGCTCACGCTCATCCTGAAATTCGAGAGCTTCGACGGCGCGATGCAATGCCCTTACGGCTTGTGGGTGGTTGTACAGGCAATCTGTTTGCAGGACTTCTCCGGTTTCGGGATGAACACCGTCCGCAAGCTTGCGCACAATTGGCAGGGCTTCCCGGATCTCCATTCGCAAAACCTCCGGGCCCAATGCTAAGCGGCGAGTACGGCAGGAATCTGTGATGGATGAACACCGTCTCTGTGACAATGCCCAGAATGGAAGCCGCTGCGATTACACTGTCTGTGTTTATGGACTGGCAGGCCTTTTGGCTGACAATGCGTCTGGCGTTCTCCGTGACCGCCCTGCTATTGATAATTGGTTTCCCGCTCGCGTACTGGATCGCCTTTTCAAAGTGGCGCTGGAAATTCCTGGTCGAGGCAATCGTCGGCTTGCCGATCGTGTTGCCACCAACTGTGCTCGGGTTCTACGTGCTGATCGCTCTGGGACAGCGGAGTCCGTTTGGACGATGGTGGCAGTCCATGACCGGACACACGCTCGCCTTCACATTCGCCGGGCTGGTCATCGGGTCGGTGCTTTACAGCCTGCCATTTGCTGTGCAGCCCTTAGCGGCCGCCTTCTCGAGTGTGGATTCGCGGCTGCTCGCGGCTTCGGCGGTCCTTGGAGTATCGAAGCTGCGGACATTCTGGCGGGTGATCGTGCCGCTTTCTACGTCCGGACTTGTGACCGCGACGGCGTTGAGCTTCGCGCATACTATGGGCGAATTTGGAGTAGTGCTGATGGTGGGAGGCAATATCCCCGGCGTGACCCGAACGCTTTCCATCAATATCTACGATCAAGTGCAGGACCTGAATTACTCATCGGCCAATACCACTGCGCTGGCGTTAGTCGCAATTGCTTTCATGTTGCTGTCGCTTGTCTATTCGTTCAACCGAAGGCTGTGGAAGGTATGGCCACGACTGTAGAAACTACTCCTCGGAACTCGCTTGGGAGGACCGACGCCGCTCTTGAGATCCGCGCCCACAAGAAGCGCGAAGACGGCTTTGAGCTCGACGTCACATTCACAGCGCCGCGGGGGATCACCATTATTTTTGGCGCCTCCGGGGCAGGGAAGACCACGCTGCTTAATTGCATCGCGGGTCTCACGATTCCGGACTCGGGACACATCACTGTCGCCAGCCATGTGCTGTTCGACTCCGATCAGGGCGTTGATCTACCTGTCCAGAGTCGCCGCATTGGTTACGTTTTTCAGGATCTTGCGTTGTTTCCCCACATGAGTGTGAAAGCCAACGTTGCGTACGGGCTAAAGGGAATCCTCGGCCAGGAACGTGAGCAGCGCGTGCACAAGGCCCTCGATACGCTGGGCATTCTTTCGCTCCGTGATCGGCGTCCGGCACAGCTTTCAGGTGGAGAACGGCAGAGGGTCGCGCTGGCTCGAGCGCTGGTTACTGAGCCTTCAATCTTGCTTCTCGACGAGCCGCTGGCAGCCTTGGATCTCCCAGTGCGCATGAAGATTGCCGACGACCTGCGCCGCTCCATTCAGAATCTGCCGATTCCGGTCTTGTATGTGACGCACAGCCGCGATGAAGTCTTCATGCTTGGCGAGAGAATGCTGGTGCTGGAGCGAGGCAACATTATCGCTCAGGGAACGCCGCATGAAGTGCTATCTGCTCCGCGTGGTGAGACTGTGGCCCAGCTCGCCGGATTTGAGAATATTTTCGATGCGCAAGTTACAGCCATTCACGAAGAGCGGGGAACCATGACCTGCCGAGTAGGCTCGGCGCGGTTCGAAACAGCACAGATCGAATTGGAGACGCCACTAGTTCGGGCTGCGCCGGGCGCAAAGCTGCGAGTTGGCATCAGCGCAGGAGATGTTCTGCTGGCCACGTCTGCTCCCGTCGGACTGAGTGCGCGGAATATTCTGGCGGGGCGGCTGCTGTCCCTCGCGCAGCGCGACATGATCATCGTGGCGCGAGTGGATTGTGGGATCGAGCTTTCCGTTCATTTGACGCTCGGCGCACGCGATTCGCTCGAACTCAAGCCGGGCCGCCAGGTTTGGGTAGTTGTGAAAACACATTCGTGCCATCTGCTAGCGCAGTGATCCAGAGTTGCACCCGACCTCAAACCGTGCGATTCGAAGAGTGCCCGCTCGGTGAAACTTTTTTGACAACCTCCGCCGTATCTAAGGCTAGACTCTCCGAAAGCGAGGACACATGAATTCCATCAGGAATCCAGGGAGATTCGCAGGCTTACTCTACCTACTCGCGTCGATCGACGGCTTTTTCGCCATGGGCTATGTCCCCGGCAAGCTCATCGTGCACGGAAACGCAGCGGTGACGTCCAACAACATCTTGGCCTCCGAGACGCTTTTTCGCCTCGGCATCGCGGGCGCACTCATCGGCCAGGCCGGTTTTATCTTCGTGGTCTTGGCTTTGTACGACCTGCTCAAAGGAGTCAACCAGCGGCACGCTTCTCTGATGGTGTTACTGATTGTGGTCTCGATCCCGATCGCGTTTCTGAATGAGCTGAACTCGATCGCAGCCCTCGTCCTCATGCGCGGCGGTGACTTCCTATCCATACTCGAAAAGCCTCAGCGGGATGCCTTGGCCATGCTATTCCTCAAGTTGCATGGCCAGGGATTCGTGGTCGCCGAAATATTTTGGGGTCTGTGGCTCTTTCCTCTCGCCACGCTTGTGTACAGGTCGCGATTCCTGCCGCGCTTTCTCGGCGTCTGGCTTGCCCTGGCAGGCTTCGCCTGGGTGATCCTGAGTGTTACGGGCATACTATTGCCGCAATATCAGAACAAGATGTCTTCGTACTTTCAGCCTGGCATCGTAGGAGAGATCGCGTTCATGCTGTGGCTGCTGATCAGGGGCGCCAAACCCCAAGCGGTGGCCGCGGCGTCATCGTCCGCGGCCGCATAAAGTGGGCCTGAAGGCACGGTTGCTATGTACTCGACAGAGGACCTGGCGAACGACTTTCGAAAGCTGGAAAGCGAATCGCGCGTTATCAGGTACCCGCGATGGGCGAAATCCGGCAGCCATTGTTAAAACCTTGATTGCGTTAACGGCTTCCGCCACCTTCCGAAGCTCTTATTAGCGCCTCTTCAACTTTCACGGTTTCAATGATCCCCACCCACTGCCCCTGTCGCCGCTGAATATACACGAGCCTTCCGCCGAGTACCGATGCGGCCGCCTCGGGCGGCAAATCCCGGTGAAATCCGAAATAACGGGCTTTCCACTCTTGCCACTTGCGCCAGCGATCGAAAATCGTGTGCGGCTGATATTTGGTTGAGAACACCAGCGCCACGTCGAAACGAGAGCCTACGTCTGCCGCCGATAGCAGTTGCTCCGCCGTGAAGTCCTCGATTTGGATGACTTGCATTGGCCTCCCGACATATCCGAGATAAGGCTTCGTGAGTTCGCCAGTAGCCGGCCATGCGGTTAGCACGCGCGCCTTGGGATAACGAGATTGCAACCAGCGCTCCGCGCCCTGATGCAAGTGAATGTAATCGCTATAGGCAAGGTTATCTTCGGGAGCAAATCCGTAAGGCGGGTTCACGAACAGTCCAGCCATGAATGCAACCGCCACAATGGTCAGCACAATTTTCCAGAGATGCAATCGTCTCCAAACGGTGGAAACGCAAACCAGAATGACCAGCGGGACCACTGGCAGCATGTAACGGGCGAGGACTGCGCCACCAACAACTGCCAGTGTGATGACGTAAACGGCGGCGACCGCCAAGAGGCCCAGTTGTACGGGAACGGCAATGCGTGGACGGGGGCCATCTGCGGTTTGAATGGGCTGAGCTCGCATTGCGAGGACGCACGCTATCGTCAGCAGATAGAGATTCATGTATCCCGCTGTTTGCCAGATTCTCAACAGAAGCGCCAGAAGAATTCGCAAAGGATGCAGGGTCGCCTGCACGTTGTAGTGGAAGAATTCCGGATTGCCGAAAACGAATCCGGTGCGGGCGTAATGGTAGGCGTACCAAGCGGCGAGAGGTGCGATCGGACCGAGCAAAACGAACGCGGGCTTCCAACCGGGAAGGGCACGACTTACAGTCGTGCCGACAGCGGCTTCATTTTGGTCCGCGGCTTTAGCCGCTGGGGTTGAGATATCGCCCCGTTCAGAGAAGCCTTGTTCCCGACACTGCCGTGCCGGGCTTTCAGGTTCCGCCGCTTCGCGGCTGGAGAGAATGGCGATGAAGCGAAATCTCCCTACCATGTGAATGAACAGGACCCAGGCGAACAGAGCGAGAGGCACCAGAATCGCGGTCTCCTTCGCCAGCGCCGCCAGCGAAAACCAGATAACGGCTACGCCAATCCGCCTGCGAAAATACGACTCCAATCCCCAAAAAATCAGTCCGGCAGCAGGCAAATCCACCTGTGCGAGCGAGCTCTGTGCGAAAAACACGGGATAGAGTGCCGTCAACAGTGTTGCCCATGCCGCAACAGTAACGTTGCTCGCAACCAGGGCCAGCCGGAAAAAGCCCAGCAGCGCGAATGCTGCCAGCAGCAGCATGGCGCATCGGGTGACCGCTGGGTGAAAGCCAACAAGCTTCCAGCAGAGGGCCAGCCATGCCAACACCAGCGGAGGATGTGCATTGGACGGCGTCGAATGCGGAATCAGCGATCCCGTAGAGAGGTCGAGGGCCGCAGGGACGTAGTAACCGGCTTCGTCCCAGAAATACGGGAGGCGGAGCAAAGGGGCATGCGCCGCAATTAGAAGAAGGGCAAAAGTCGCGAACAGATACAGCGCCGAGAAACGGCCATGGAACAGACGGGCTAGCGCTGTGTTCAACCCCGGGGGAACTGATCGGGGCGTTGCTCCATGAAGTGATGTTTCCGGCATGCCAAACCGGCGTCAGTGTACCGGGCCAGGAGCAGCCTGTACGCGTGGATCGAGTTTGATCTCGCCAAATGTGCTTTCGTAGTTCGTCACATTCTGGTGGAGAATCGCCGCCAAGGCTTTTGCCTGCTGCGGGCTCAAATAGATTCCCTGAAAATTGCGCACCTCGACCTGGTTCTCCGATTGCTGCTGCATGGTACCGAAGACGAGAAAAAAGTCCCAGACGTTGACCCGCACCTGCACGCTGTTGGCATAAGTCTCGCGATAATCGGTGGTATTCACGACGTTGAAATTCGGCTGAGTAGGAATAATCATGACGGCAGACAGTGTAGCGGGAATGAGCAGAGGAAGAAAGCGGTATTAGATGGTGGGCCCAGGCGTCGGACGCCAGCCTGAGGTGATTTAGAATGAAAACGCGCCGGGATGGCGGAATTGGCAGACGCGCTGGACTTAGGATCCAGTGCCGTAAAAGGCGTGCAGGTTCAAGTCCTGTTCCCGGCACCAGCACACATTGGCTTTTACGCCTCTTGTATTCAGTCTGAACCTGCCCCTGACCTTGCTGGCTGGCCGATTTCTTCCGACGGTTTCCACACTGTACTGACCAAACCTTCAGCAGCGATTCTGGGCAGATTGCGATAGACGCGCTGACGCAAGTCGGAATATTCCTGCGTTCCCGCAAAAAGATCTCTCATCAGCTCGCGGAACCGCGTGCTGCGGGCGGTCAGCTGCACCATCCGCTCGATGACCGCACCGCCCATCCAATCTCCTGCATAGAACCGGCCCGCGATACGCGAAGCGTGCTCGAGCTCAGGCAAGAAGTTCTCGCGAACAAAACCCGGATACTTTTCGGGCGCATTCTGCTGCAAGGCACTGGCCAGCAGTTCCGCCGATCGCAAGGCATAGTAAAGTCCCTCGCCGGTAATTCCATCCACAAACCCCGCCGCATCGCCGATCATGGCCCAACCATCACCAGAAAACGGACTGCGCAGAGCGTTGACCGTAAGGGATGGGATGATGTGCGCATAAAACTTCGCGGCATCGAGGGTAAGGCCAAACTCCGGAAGCGAGTCATGCAGGATGCGGCGCAAACTCCTGGTATTCATCCCTTGCATGCGCCCGCAAATTCCCACGGAAAAATGGTCGGCTCGAGGAAATACCCAGATGTATCCATGCAGACCTTTCAGGAACTTGATCTGCACAGTCTGGTGGGTTCCAGGAATGTAATAACCGGCGGCAATCATGAAGTTCTCGGGGCCTAGCGGCCGCGAAAATTGATTGCCAAACGAGTTTCGAGCGCCCGTGGCCAGCACCACGAAATCTGAGCAATAGCTGTTCGAAGCCGTCCGAACATTCCATTGGGTTCCCGCTCGATCAATTCCTACGACGCGTTCGCGGCACACTTGGGCACCAGCCTGGCGTGCTTTTTCAATCAGCAATCCATTCAGGACCTTGCGGGAGAAGATCGCAATCTGGCGATCAAGTGGGAATGAAACCTTACGTCCGGAAGGAGCCATTAGTTCGCAGTGGCTGATCCAGTTGCGCTCGGCTTGGCCCTCGCGAAGGACTGGCCAGCGAACAATCGCTTTATCAGTGAGACCGCCACCGCATGGCTTCTCCCAGGCAAGCTTTTCGTCGAAGAGCAGAACCTGGCGGCCGAAGCGCGCAAGTTCGGCGGCAACGAATGCGCCTGCAGGCCCACCGCCTACTACTGCAATTCTCTCAGGGATGTGCATTACGCGGGCACCGGCTGACAATCTCGGGTGTCCGATGCTACTAGAAGCTCAGCCAGGGACACAAATAGCGCCGGTGATTTTCCGTGCGATGCAGCGCCGTTACTGCTGCATCTGAGCCATTTGCTGGTAAACGGCGATCCCGGCAATCGTCAGGATCAACACCGCCGAAGCGGTTCCGAGTACCTTCACCAGCGGGCCAAGCTTGTTCACCTTGGCCATGATCTCCAGTTGCTCCCTAGCCATGTGTGCGTCGGAATCGCCCAGGAATAGCTGGTCATCCTCCTGCATGGTCAGAGTGCCACGGTAAATTAGGAGAACGATTAGGGCTGCTGTGAGAACGCCCCATGCGATCAGAAGCTCGATCAGCGTAGACATTGTCCACCTCAAACAGGCGAGCGTCTTGCATCCGTTCGGGCCCAGAACGGGCCCAGGGCGGAATTCTAGAGCAGATTATAGCTCTGGACGAGAGCTCCGGAAGAAGGATTTTTCAGGGGCCGTCACTGGTCTTCGGTCGCTGGTCGTTAGCCAAAGCGGAATACCCTGCACCACTGTAGACACGAGCGAAGGCGACGAACCATGGTTCGTCGTGTTCGGTCCCTGAATCACTGTTGAATGAACATGTGACTGGCCGCTACCAGCACTCCCACCAGGCCCGATAGCATGCCTAACCACCAGAACATTTTGCGGCCCGAAAGCAGCGTTATCGAGGTGATCACCAGCGCGATTTCAAGGAAGACTTCACCGAGATCGAAGCGGTCTGCACGTCGACGCGCGATAGTGGCTTCCGATTCCAGCTTTCTCGCCTCAGCTTCAATATCATCCTTCTGCTTATCGTACTTGTCAGCCTCGGCCTTGGTTGAGGCGAGCCAGGCAGCAACTTTTGTGGGGTCAGAAGTTGACACAAAGCCCGCCAGCCCTAACAACTTCTGATCAGTATGAAGACGGGTATCTTTTCCTTGATAGTAGGCCCACTGGTCGTTGGCCTTGGTCTGCATCACGACCTCTTCTGTATGTGTGCGATGACCCAGCAACGAAACCACCGCCACCAGCACGGCTAGGATTGCCATTGTCAAAGATACCGGCGCCATCTCGGGATTGTGAGCCCCGTGCTCGACATGTTCGTGAAGTTCGTGGAATTCCTCAGCGCTCATAGATTTCTTCCGCATTCAAGTTCGACTTCGAAGAATGGTATCGGCGGAGGTGCGAATCGCGCAAGCCATCGCTCATTCGCCCATTACTTTGACGATAACTCGCTTCTCTCGTTGTCCGTCGAACTCGGCATAGAAAATCCGCTGCCAAGTGCCGAAGTCAAGGCGTCCTGCTGTAATTGGAACAATTACCTCATGGTGAATAAGCAATGCCTTCAGATGCGAATCGCCATTGGCTTCGCCAGTTTCATGATGTTTGTAACCCTGGCGGAACGGGGCCAGATGTTCAAGCCACTGGTCGATGTCATCGATCAGCCCAGATTCGTTATCGTTGACGTAAATCCCCGCAGTAATGTGCATGGCTGAGACCAACACCATGCCCTCTTTGACACCGCTCCTTTTTACGATGGCCTCCACCTGCGGCGTGATGTGAATGTACTCCCGATGTTTGCGAGTGTGGAACTTGAGATATTCGGTGTGGAATGTCATGGCGTGTTCAGTTTCCTCGCGTGCCCCGTTCAAGCTTCGCTTGGGCGGGGATTCGACGACCAAGAACAGCCCCGACCACGTCGCAACAGGCGCGACTAGAGTGGGCCACCTTCAGTGGTTTGTTTCTTTTCCGGCCTGAGCAGTGGGAACAAAATCACATCCCGGATGGATTGCGAGTTAGTCAGCAGCATGGCCAAGCGGTCAATACCGACGCCCACGCCCCCCGCTGGTGGCATGCCGTACGAAAGCGCACGAATGTAATCTTCATCCATCTGATGCGCCTCTTCGTCTCCGCGTGCACGCTCTCGGAGTTGTTGCTCAAAACGGCGGCGCTGGTCTTCGGGGTCATTGAGTTCGCTGAAACCGTTTGAGATTTCCATCTGCCCAATAAAGATTTCCCATCGCTCTGTCCACTCCGGCTCCTCTGCTTTCTGCTTCGACAGGGGAGAGACAGCGGTAGGGAACTCGTAGATGATCGTCGGCAGCATCAGGTGCTCTTCGGCGACGGCGTCAAACAGATTTGCGATCGTTTTCCCCGGAGGTTCATTCGGATCGTACGCCATATGCGA
>WNFY01004243.1_pt1 | contig 13264 bp, 9 predicted proteins | sample 5400091 | NCBI WGS metagenome assembly WNFY01 (sample SAMN13153364, study PRJNA577476) | soil metagenome | isolation source: 60 cm soil or saprolite under grassland replicate 1 | place: USA:California | collected 2016-06-15 | reverse complement strand
CGCCCTGCTGGCGGCGTGCCACCACGGCCCCCGCGTGGTACCCGCCCCGGATCCGGTGGCCGAGCTGGCCAAGGCGCGCGCTCAGTTCCGGAGCGGGGATTTCGGCAAGGCGCTCGTGTCGTTCCGCCGGCTCACGTACGAGCTGGGCCCCAGTCAGGCCGAGATGGCCGACGTGCGCTACCATCTCGCCGAGTGTTACTTCCAGACGGGGGACCGCGTCCAGGCCGCCCACGAGTTCCGCCAGGTCGCGGACCAGTATGCGGTGAGCGAGTACGCGCCCCTGGCGCTGCTGCGGGCGGGCGATGCGAACCTGCGGCTGTGGGGGAAACCGGAGCTGGATCCGTCGTACGGCGAAACGGCGCTCGCCATTTACCAGGAGCTGGCGGGACGCTATCCGGGGACCGATGCGGCCGCCCGCGCGCAGATGCATGTGCAGCAGCTCCGGGAGTGGTTCTCCCAGAAGGACTACAAGAACGGGATGTTCTACTTCCGGCGACGCGCCTACGATTCCGCGATCATCTACTTCAAGGACGTGATTGCGACCTATCCCGGGACGTCCCGCGTCCCCGACGCGTTGATGCGGCTGGTGGACAGCTACCGCGTCATCGGATACGGCGATGAGCGGAAGGAGACCTGCGCGCACCTGCGGCGCTACTTCCCGCTGACAGAGGGGCTCGACAAGTCCTGCCCGGCCGACTCGAGCGCCGCCACGCCGTCCTGAGCTCGCGTGGAGGCCCTGTTCGGCGGCTCGTTCGATCCCGTGCACGTCGGGCATCTGGTCGCCGCGGAAGCAGCGGGGGAGGCGCTCGATGCCAGGGTGCGGTTCCTCCCGGCGCGCGTGCAGCCGCTCAAGCGGGCGGCGCACGGCGCCAGCCCCGAGCAGCGCGCCGAGATGCTGGACCTCGCGGTCGCCGGCAACCCGCGCCTCGCGGTCGAGCGCATCGAGCTCACGTTACCCGCCCCGTCATACACGGTCCGGACACTGCAGGCGTTGGCCGCGCGGGAGCCGGGGAACCGCTTCACGTTACTGCTGGGGGCGGACGCCGCAGGCGAGCTCGCCGCGTGGTACCAGGTGGACGCGCTCCCCGCGCTGGCGGACGTGGTCGTGTTCGCGCGCCCGGGGGCGTCGCCGCCGCGGCATCCGGCCATCCGCCGCGTGGTCGAGGTGCCGGGATTGGACGTGTCGGCTACGATGATCCGGGAGCGGGTGCGGCAGGCTCGCTCCATCCGGTATCTGGTGCCCGATGCCGTGCGCGAATACATCGCGACGCGCGGGCTGTATCGCGAATAGAGGGCTGATGTACAAGGGTTGGTTCACCAAGATCTTCGGGACCCAGTTCCAGCGAGAGCTGAAGCGCGTCCGCCCGATCGTGGATGCGATTCATCGCCACGAAGAGCGGCTCAAGGGGCTGTCCGACGCAGAGCTGCAGGGCCAGACGTCGAAGCTGCGCGGCCTCATCGCCGAGCGCACGAGCGCGCTGGCGGCGGACGTCGAGCGGCTGAAACGGGAGAAACACGACTGCCCGGATGCCGACCAGCGCGTGGATCTCAGCCAGAAACTGTCCCAGGCCGAGTCGGCCTACGTGAAGGCGCTCCAGGGAGCGCTGAGCGACGTTCTCCCGGAGGCCTTTGCCACGGTCCGCGAGGCGTGCCGCCGGTTGGTGGACAGCGAGGTGATGGTGACGGGCCACGCCCTCAAGTGGGACATGGTGCCGTACGACGTGCAGCTCATCGGCGGGATCGTGCTGCATCAGGGCAAGATCGCCGAGATGGCGACCGGCGAGGGGAAGACGCTGGTCGCGACCCTGCCGTTGTACCTGAACGCGCTGGCGGGCCGCGGCGCTCACCTCGTCACCGTCAACAACTACCTCGCCCGTCGCGACTCGCAGTGGATGGGGCATCTGTTCACGTGGCTCGGCCTCACGGTCGGCTGCATCGACGATACGGAGCCGTCGACGCCCGAGCGCCGGGCGGCCTATCTGTGCGACATCACGTACGGCACGAACAACGAGTTCGGCTTCGACTACCTGCGCGACAACATGGTGTTCACGCTGGAGCAGCGCGTCCAGCGGAGCCACGCGTATGCGATCATCGACGAGGTCGACTCGATTCTGATCGACGAGGCCCGCACGCCCCTCATCATCTCGGGCTCCGTCGGCAGCGAGTCGGACGAGAAATACGCGCAGTTCAACGCACAGGTCGTGCAGCTGGTGCGGAAGCAGACCGCGGTCGTGAACGATCTCATCGCCCGGGCCGAGCCGCTCCTCGGCGACGAGAAAACGGCGTACGAGGGCGCGGTCCTCCTGTACCAGGCGCAGCTCGGGATGCCCAAGAACAAGAAGCTCCTGAAGCTGCTCCAAGAGCCCGGCGTGAAGTCCCAGGTTCAGCGGGTGGAGCTCGACGTGCTGGCCGACCGCAAGCTTCCGGCGCGCGAGCAGAAGATGCGCCACGTCGAGGAGGACCTCTACTTCGTTCTCGACGAGCGAGGTCACTCGGTACACCTCACCGATAAGGGCGTCGAGACGATGTCGCCGCAGGACCCGAACCTGTTCGTGGTGCCGGATATCTCGCACGCCGTGCACGAGATCGAGCGCGACGAGCAGCTTTCACCCAAAGACAAGATCGAGCGTCGTCGCCAGGTGGAAGGGGATTACGCCATGAAGAGCGAGACGCTGCACATCATCCACAAGCTGCTCCAGGCCCATGCCCTGTACGAGCGGGAGGTGGACTACGTCGTACAGGAGGGCAAGGTCCTGATCGTCGACGAGTTCACCGGGCGCCTGATGCACGGGCGGCGCTGGTCGGAGGGCCTGCACCAGGCCGTGGAAGCGAAGGAGGGCGTGGCCGTCCAGGAGGAGAGCCAGACACTGGCCACCATCACCATCCAGAACTACTTCCGGATGTACGACAAGCTCGCCGGCATGACGGGCACGGCGGAAACGGAGGAGACCGAGTTCTTCCAGATCTACGGGCTCGACGTCGTGGTGATCCCGACCAACCGGCCGGTGCGTCGCGTGGACAAGCACGACCTCATCTACAAGACGCGCAGCGAGAAGTACACCGCCATCCTCGACGAGGTCGAGCGTCAGCACGAGCGTGGCCTGCCGATCCTCGTCGGCACCGTGAACGTGGACGTCTCCGAAACCTTGTCGCGCATGCTCAAGCGCCGCGGCTTCCGGCACGAAGTGCTGAACGCCAAGTACCACCAGCGCGAAGCGGAGATCGTGGCGCAGGCGGGACAGCCCGGCTCCATCACGATCGCGACCAACATGGCCGGTCGCGGCACCGACATCAAGCTCGGTCCCGGTGTGAAGAAGTGTCAGGTCTGCGGGATCACCGCCCACGAGGCTCCCTTCGGCCAGCAGATCGAGCGGCCCGACCTCCCGGCCGAGGAGCTCAAGCGGCTCGGCTGCAACGACGACCCGCCGTGCGGCCTCGTGATCATCGGCACGGAGCGGCACGAAGCGCGGCGTATCGACCGGCAGCTGCGCGGCCGCTCGGGTCGCCAGGGCGATCCGGGCCAGAGCGTGTTCTTCCTGTCGCTCGAGGACGACCTGATGCGGCTGTTCGGGTCGGACCGTATCGCGCGCATCATGGATCGCACCGGCTCCGAGGAAAACGAAGTGATCACCCACCCCTGGGTGACCGCGGCGATCGGGCAGGCGCAGAAGCGCGTCGAGCTGCAGAACTTCCAATCGCGGAAGAAGCTCCTCGAATACGACGATGTGATGAACCAGCAGCGGGAGGTCATCTACGCCCTGCGCCTGTTCGCCCTCGAGGGGGGCGAGGAGCTCAAGGCGGAGGCGCTGCGCATGGTCGAGCAGGCCGTCGCCCAGCTCGCCGACGAGCTGATCGGCGACACGAAGGATGCTTACCAGTGGGACCGGGCCCTGATGGAGACCGAGTTCCTGCTCAAATTCTTGGTCTCCATCTCGGGTGTCACGGACCCCGCGAAGATTCGGAGCCGCGACGAGCTGGTGCAGGGGGCGCAGCAGGCGGCACGCGAGGCCTTCCAGGCGAAGCTCGACCACTTCAAGGAGATCGAAGCCAAAGTCGCTGCCGTGAACATCGGCGCGCAGGCCCTGTCGCACGTCATGCTGACGGTGATCGACGAGAAATGGAAAGATCACCTCTACGACCTGGACCAGCTGAAGGCCGCGATCCACTACCGGCAGTGGGGCCAGAAAGACCCGCTCATCGAATACAAGCGGGAAGGCTACGAAATGTTCGTCGGGCTGATGCGTGACGTGCACGCGACGTTCGCCGAGCGCTGGCTCAAGCTCCAAATCGAGATCGGGCCGCCGCGTGGCGCGCCGGGCGACGTGGGCGGGCCGGGCGTGCGCGGTCCAAGAGCGGGCCCCTTGGGTGGACCGCGCCGACCCCCGCCGATGGTGGCATCGAAGCCGGATGCCGACGGGCTGGTCCAGACTGATCTGGCCTCCGGCCCAAGGCCCCCCGCAGACCGGCCTCCCACACTGAATCCGTACGCCGGCGTCGGACGCAACGACCCATGTCCCTGCGGCAGCGGCAAGAAGTTCAAGAAGTGTCACGGGGCGGCGGTCTAAACGGGGAACGCGGAAGTCGGAACGCGGAACACCCGGGCCGACATCCGTGCTGCTGTTCCGCGTTCCGCGTTCCCCGTTCCGCGTTATTCGGGTACCGGGATATCCTCCTTTGCCACCTATGCTTCCCCCATGCCCCTGCGTCTCTCCGAGCACCCCGAACGTGACCGTCCGCGCGAGCGTTTGTGGAGCCTCGGGCCGGCCGCGTTGACGGGGCAGGAGCTGTTGGCCATTCTCCTAGGCACGGGATACGCCGGTCGGGACGCGCTCGGGGTCGCCGGTGAGGTGCTCGCCCGGGTGGACGGGTCCTTGCGCCGGCTCGCCGGGCGACCCTCCGCGGACCTGGCCCGCGTGCCGGGCGTCGGCCGGGGCAAGGCCGCCCGCGTGGTTGCCGCGCTCGAGCTGGGGCGCCGCGTGGGGGCCGAGGAGGAGCCGCCCCCCGAACGGATCCGCGGCCCGGCAGACGTGCAGCGCTTTTACGCCTCCCGTCTACGGGATCTGGCGGTGGAGGAATTTCACGTGCTGGCGCTCGGCAGTCAGAGTCAGGTGCTGGGCGATTTGCTGATTACGCGGGGGATCTTGAACAGCTCGCTGGTACACCCGCGGGAGGTCTTTCGCGCGGCGATCGCCGAAGCCGCCGCTGGAATCATCGTGGTGCACAACCACCCGAGCGGTGACGCGACACCGTCGGCTGACGACCGGGCGGTAACGCGGCAGCTCGTGGATGCGGGCCGGTTGCTGGACCTGCCGGTGTACGACCACGTGATCGTCGGAGGTGATCGCTACGTGAGCTTCGCCGAGGCTGGTCTGTTGTGACGACCACCGCCCCGCTCCTCGCCCCCGAGCTCGCTCGGGCGGTCGCGCTGCAACGCGACCGCCTCGACCTCGAGTTGCTGGCGCGGGCCTACCAGGTGAGCGCCCAGGCCCACCGGGGCCAGAAGCGTCAATCGGGCGACGACTACGTCTCGCACTCGGTTGCCGTGGCCACGATTCTCGCCGAGCAGCAGATGGACTCGGTCACCATCGCGGCCGCGCTGTTGCACGACGTGGTCGAGGACTCGGACGTCTCCGTCGAGGACATCCGACGCAGCTTCGGTCCCGAGGTGGCGGAGCTGGTCGACGGGCTCACGAAGCTCTCCACCCTCACCTTCCGGTCGACGGTGGAGGAGCAGGCCGAGAACTACCGCAAGCTGCTGCTGTCGGTCGCGAAGGACGCCCGCGTCATCATCATCAAGCTCGCCGACCGGCTGCACAACATGCGGACGCTCGAGCACCTGGATCCGGAGAAGCGGCGCCGTATCGCGCTCGAGACCCGGGAGATCTACGCGCCCCTGGCGCACCGGTTCGGCATGGCGGGCGTGAAGGCGGAGCTCGAGGACCTCGCCTGCAAGTTCCTGGAGCCCGAGGACTACCGCGCGCTGGCGCGCAAGGTGAAGGCGAGAAAGAGCGAGCGTGAGGAGACCATCGAGCGGCTGCGGATCCCGCTGGCCGAGGAGCTGCGGACCGCCGGACTCACCGGCTACGAGATCACCGGCCGCCCCAAGAACCTCTGGTCGATCTACAAGAAAATGAAGAAGCGCGACAAGCCGTTCGAGGAGATCTACGACCTCCTCGCGGTGCGCGTGTTGGTGAACGATATCCCCGAGTGCTACCACGTGCTGGGGGTGATCCACCACAAGTGGACCCCGCTGCAGGAGCGCATCAAGGACTACATCGCGAGCCCGAAATCGAACGGCTACCAGTCGCTCCATACCACCGTGTTCGGACCGGGCGGCCAGCTGTACGAGATCCAGATCCGTACCCATGAGATGCACCACACCGCGGAGTACGGCATCGCGGCACACTGGCTGTTCAAGGAGGGGCGCAAAAGCCCGGACGAGCTGGACCGCCATCTGGCGTGGTTCCGCCAGCTGCTGGAGCTACAGCAGGACGCGCACACGCCCGAGGAGTTCCTCGAGTTCCTGAAGGTCGACCTCTACCAGGACGAGATCTTCGTCTTCACACCCCGCGGCGACGTGAAGCGGCTGCCGAAAGGCGCGACGCCGATCGACTTCGCGTTCGCGGTGCACACGGAAGTGGGCCAGCACTGTCAGGGCGCGCGCATCAACGGCCGCATTGCGCCGCTGCACCGTCCGCTCAAGAACGGCGACACGGTGGAGGTGATGACCAGCCCGCAGGCCAAGCCGTCGCGCGACTGGCTCGCCCACGTGCAGACCGCCCGGGCACGCCACAAGATCCGGCAATGGATCAGCCGGGAAGAGCACGAGAAGAGCCTCGAGCTCGGAGAGGAGATCCTGGCGCGGGAGGTGCGGCGGCGCCGGCTCGAGCCGCCGGATGCCGGGCGCCTCGAGCGCGCCGCGGCCGAGCTTTCCGTTGGGACGGCCGAGCAGCTGCAGGCCGCCCTGGGACGGGGCGACGTCGCGCTCGGAACCATGATGCGGGCGCTGTACCCCGAGCTCCCGGCCGAGGAGCTCCAGGCGCCCAAGCCGACGGCGTTCGGCCGCGTGATCGAGCGGCTGCGGCTCGGCCGCGGCATCAAGATCCAGGGGGTGGACGGGCTGATGGTGCGGTATGCCCAGTGTTGCCAGCCGGTGCCGGGGGACCGGGTGATCGGGTACGTCACCCAGGGCCGCGGTATCTCGATTCACCGCTCGGATTGTCCCAACCTGCTGCTCCTCTCGGCCGAGGCCGAGCGTCGCATCGAGATCGACTGGCAGGAATCCGAGGGCGAGACGTTCGTCGTACGCCTGGCCGTGGGTGGGGAGGACCGGCGCGGCCTCTATGCCGACATCTGCACCGCCATCAGTGAATCGGGCACCAACATCCGCTCGGCGGAGATTTCGACGCGCGACGGCGCCGTGTTCGGCTCGGTGCTGGTGGAGGTCGAGAACCAGACCCACCTGAACAAGGTGATCCGGGCGATCCGGCGGGTGAAGGGCGTGATGGACGTGTCCCGCCGGGAGTCGGGCCCCCAGACGCAGGCCCCGGTCGGTTAACTTTCTGTGATGCCGTACGACCTCGTATCCCCGTTCGCTCCGGCGGGGGATCAGCCGCGCGCCATCCGGGAGCTGGCCGACGGCCTCGCGCGCGACGACCGCTACCAGACGCTGCTCGGCGTCACCGGCTCCGGGAAGACGATGACCATGGCCCATGTCATCGCCGGATTCGGACGCCCCACCCTCGTGTTGTCCCACAACAAGACCCTGGCCGCCCAGCTCTACGGGGAGCTCAAGTCGTTCTTCCCGAAGAGCGCCGTCGAGTTCTTCATCTCGTATTACGACTACTATCAGCCCGAGGCCTACGTCCCCCAGACCGACACGTACATCGCGAAGGACTCTTCGATCAACGACGACATCGACCGGCTGCGCCTGCGCGCCACGTCCAGCCTCATGGAGCGCGAGGACGTGGTGATCGTGGCGAGCGTGTCGGCGATCTACGGACTCGGCGACCCGGAGCTGTACCGCCAGCGGCTCGTGACGGCGAGCGTCGGTGAGGCGCGGGGCCGCGACGCCCTGCTCGAAGCGCTGGTCGGGGTCCAGTACCAGCGCAACGACACGGCCTTCGAGCGCGGCACGTTCCGCGTGCGCGGCGATACGATCGAAGTGTTTCCGGCGTACGACGAGCAGGCGGTGCGCGTCGAGTTCTGGGGCGACACGGTGGAGCGGATCGCGAAGATCGATCCCCTCACCGGGAACACCATCACCGAGCTGGCGCGGGCCGCCGTGTATCCGGCCACCCATTTCGTCACCGAGCGGCCCACGATCGAGCGCGCCGTCGCGGCGATCCGCGCCGAGCTCAAGGAGCGTCTCGCCGAGCTCCGGGTCCAGAACAAGCTGCTCGAGGCGCAGCGCCTCGAATCGCGCACCAATTTCGACATCGACATGCTGCTGGAGGTGGGCCGCTGCACGGGCATCGAGAACTATTCGCGACCCCTGACCGGGCGCGCTCCGGGCGAGCGCCCCGCATGCCTGCTTGACTACTTCCCCGACGACTACCTCTGCATCATCGACGAGTCGCACCAGACGCTCCCGCAGCTCGGCGGCATGTTCGAAGGAGACCGCTCCCGCAAACAGACGCTGGTCGACTACGGGTTCCGGCTTCCGTCGGCGCTCGATAACCGCCCGCTGCGGATCGACGAGTTCATGAAACTCGTTCCCCGGATCCTGTTCGTCTCCGCGACGCCGGGGGAGCAGGAGCTCAAGCTCTCCGGCGGCGTCGTGGTCGAGCAGATCATCCGGCCCACCGGCCTCGTCGACCCGCAGGTGGAAGTCCGTCCCGTCAAGGGGCAGGTGGACGACCTGCTGCACGAGATCCGGCTGCGTGAGACAAAGAGCGAGCGCGTGCTCGTCACCACGCTCACCAAGCGCATGGCCGAAGACCTCACCGACTACCTGCAACAGCACGGCGTGCGCGTCCGCTACCTGCACTCCGAGATCGACGCGATCGAGCGCGTCGAGATCATCCGGGGTCTGCGGCTGGGCGAGTTCGACGTGCTTGTGGGGATCAACCTGCTGCGCGAAGGGCTCGATCTTCCCGAGGTCTCGTTGGTGGCGATCCTCGACGCCGACCAGGAGGGGTTCCTGCGCTCGGATCGGTCCCTGATCCAAACCGTGGGCCGCGCGGCACGCCACCTCAACGGGCGCGCGATCCTCTACGCCGACCGCGTTACGGGCTCGATGCAGCGCGCCTTGGACGAGATGAGTCGCCGGCGTCAGGCGCAGCTCGCCCACAACGCGCAGCACGGCATCACGCCCCGCTCGATCGTCAAGTCGGTGGACCAGGTGCGCTTCGCGACGCGCTTCGCGGACGCGAAGACCGCCAAGCCCGCCGAGGCGGGCTTCCATCGCCCCACCGATGCCAAAGAGCGCGATGCGCTCATCAAGCTGCTCGAGAGCCAGATGCAGGCCGCCGCCGAAGAGCTCGACTTCGAGCTGGCCGCCGTGCTGCGGGATCAGATCCTCGAGCTCCGGGCCGATGGCGACGCCCTACGCCCCGCCCATGCACCTCTCCGCGGTCGCGCTCAGCCGGTTCGGTGAGGCGCTCGGCGGCGAGCTCGGGGCGCCGGCCGTGATCGGGCTCTCGGGGGAACTCGGCACGGGAAAGACCACGCTCGTCCAGGCGATCTGCCGCGGGCTGGGAGCGCAAGGGCTCGCCACCAGCCCGACCTACGCGCTGGTCCACCAGTACCGAACGCCCGCTGGCCCGCTGGTCTATCACGTCGACTGCTACCGTCTCCGGTCTCCGGCCGAGGCACGGGATCTGGGGTTCGACGACATGATGCGCGACGGCGCCATCGTGCTGATCGAATGGCCCGAGCGCGCGGGGCCGTGGCTGCCGCCGCTGGATCGACACTTCCGACTGAGTTACGGTGACGAGGCGGACACCCGGGAGCTGGAGGAGATTAGGTGAAACAAGTGCGGAATGCGGAGTGCGGAGTGCGGAATGGACCGCGCGCCGGTCGATTGGGGTGGCTAGCCTCTGGGATCGAATTATCCTTCTCGATTCCGCATTCCGCATTCCGAACTCCGCACTGGGAGGGGTGGGGTTGAGCGGCATCTGGCTCGCCCTCGACACCGCCACCGAGATCGCGAGCGTCGCCGTCGGTCAGCCCCCCGCCGCGCAGAGCGGAGCGCATGTGCGGGGAGCCCGGCGTCATGCGGCCGAAATCATTCGCCTCGTCGACTTCGCCACGAGCCGCCTGGGCATTGGCCCGAAAGATCTGGCGGGTATTGTGGTCGGCGACGGGCCCGGGAGCTTCACCGGATTGCGCATCGGCTGGGCGGCCGCCAAGGGGCTCGCTCATGAAGCCGGGCTCGAGCTCCGTGCCATTCCCTCTCTCATGGCTGCCGCGGCGGGTGCCGCCCTGAAGCTCGGGGCCGAGCCCGTGGCGGCGTGCTTCGATGCGCTCCGCGGACAGGTCTATGGAGCGGTGTACGTGTTTCACCCCGATCGCGTGGAGACGGTGGTCGCGCCCGCCGTCCTCACGGTGGCGGAGCTGGCGCGTGTGGCGCCGGTCGAGCCCCGGGTGGTCGTGGGCGACGGGGCGATGCGCTACGCCGAGGAGGTCGCCCACTGGATCGGTGCCGCTCCCGTGCCGCTCGAGAGCCTGCCCCCCGCGGCGACGATGCTGCTCGCGCTCCTGGAACGCGGCGGGACGGGCCGCGCCATCGAGGACCCCGTCACCGCGGAGCCGGTGTATGGACGTCCTGCGGAAGCGCAGGCCAGATGGGAGGCGCGCCACGGCCGCCCGTTACCCGATTCGCCCCGCCCGGCTGGCTGACGTCGGCGACGTCGGTGCGATCGAACGAGCCGTGTTCTCCGATCCCTGGTCGGCGAATGACTTCACGGAGTGCATCAGGTCGGGGGTACCGTTCCTGGTGGCCGAACAGCGGGGCGTCGTCGCGGGCTACGTCGTGGCGCACTGCGCCGCCGACGAGGGAGAAATCCTGAACCTGGGCGTCGCTGGCGCACACCGACGCCAGGGGATCGGTCGCGCGCTGGTCGAGCGCGCGCTCCAGGAGCTCGCCGAGCGCGGCGTCGGCAGGGTGTACCTCGAGGTGCGGGCGTCGAACGCGGCGGCCCGCCATCTGTACGAGGCGCTCGGCTTCGGTGAGGTCGCGCGCCGGCGGCGTTACTACCGGCGGCCCGTCGAGGACGCCGTGGTCCTGTCTGCAAAATTATAGCACAAGTGGCGTATCTTTGATTGACAGAATGACTTGCGGGTCATATACTGTTGTCGCCCTTGGTCCAGACCCGCCCAGCGTCTGGAGGTTCGTTGTGAGCCGGAGTCTCAATAAAGTCATGCTAATCGGGAACTTGGGGGCCGATCCCGAGGTGCGGAGCACCACCAATGGCTCCCGCGTTGCCACGTTGTCCCTCGCGACCAGTCGGCAGTGGACGGGGCAGGGTGGGGAGAAGCAGGAAAAAACCGAATGGCATCGGGTGATCTGCTGGAACAACAAAGGCGCCCAGCTGGCGGATCTGGCCGAGAAGTACATGAAGAAGGGGGACCGGATCTACGTCGAGGGGCGCGTCGAGTACCGGACCTGGGAAGATCGGGAGAAGCAGACCCGGTACACCACCGAGATCATCGCGCGGGAAGTGATCCTCTTGTCGTCTCGGGGAGGCGGCGAAGGGTCCGGCGAGTTCGCGCGGGCCAAGGCCGCCGCGAAGGTGGCGCCCGAGGGCGGGGGCAAGGCGGAATCGCTCGACGCGTTCCCGGAGGCCCTGGATGAGGAGGACGACGATCTGCCGTTCTGAACGAGCAGCCCTGCTCGCCCTTGTAGCAGGGCTGCTCGCGGGGCTGGCGCCCGCGCTCGCGGCGCAGGACACGACGCAGGCTCGACCGGATACCTCGAAGCCGGCGCAAGACACGTCTCAAGCAGCGCCGGCGCCGGCCCCGTTGGGCCAGTTGCCCGCCACCCACGTCGTGGCGACGGGTGAGACCCTCTGGTCGATCGCTCAGCTGTACTACAACGATCCGCTCCTCTGGCCCGAGATCTACCGGTTGAACACCTCGCAGATCGACGATCCCCACTGGATCTACCCAGGTCAGGAGTTGGGCCTGGCGCCGGGGAGCGTGGCGCTGGCACCGGAGTCGACCGCAGTGGTGCAGCCCCAGGGCCCCGGGGACACCGTGCACGCCGTGCCGGCCCCCGATACCGTGGTCGCGGTCGGGCCGGATACGAGCCCGCTGCTCGACACGGCGCTGGTGGAAGCGCCGCCGCCTCCGGCCGAGCCGACCGAGGGCTATCAGACGATCTTCGATCGGCGCCGCACGGCTACGCAGGAAGTCCGGGATGTGCTGCGGGCCTACGCGAATCAGCCGTATCGGCCGTTGCGCCGCGGGGAGTTCTACGCGGCGGGCTTTCTGACCGAGCAGGAGCGGCTTCCGTACGGTCGTGTGCTCGGGAACACGTCGATCCCGGCCATCCCGCGGCTCACGGATCGCTCGACCGCGACGACGTTCGATCAGATCTCGATTCAGCCGCCGCGGAGTGCGTCGTATCACGTGGGTGACTCGTTGCTCATCGTCCGGATCGACCGCGACATCACCGGCTGGGGAGGGGTCGTCGTTCCGGTCGGGGTCGCGCGCGTGACCGAGCTGCAGCGGCGGCAGGTGCTCGGCGACGTGATCATGCAGTTCGGGCGCATCCACGATGGGCATCTCTCGCTGCCGCTCGAGCCGTTCAAGGACCCGGGCCAGGTGCGCCCGACCCCCGTGGATGGCGGACTCGAGGGCGTGGTGATCGCCGAGCGGGATTTCCACACGCTGGCCGGTCCGCAGCAGATCGTCTTCATCAATCGGGGACGGGCAGATGGTGTGACGGCCGGGGATGTGTTCGAAGTGTTCCGGCCGGCCGCAGGGATCCCGGGTACCTCGTCCGAGCAGATGCAGGTGGTGCTCCAGATCGTGCACACTCGCGATCACTCGGCCTCGGGGTTGATCCTGAATATCGGCCACCCTAAACTCGTTCCCGGCATGCCGGTGCGGCTCATCCGGAAGATGCCGTCCTGATCGGCGGCCGGCGACCGCGTTGAGCGGCGCCGGCGCTTTCCATCCCGTGGTTCTCGTTCCGCATCTGATCGCGCTGGGCCTGTACGCATTGGCCACTGCGCTCGCGTTGGCGCCGTTCGCCGGCGTCCGGTCGGCGCCGCGCGCGCTGGGGCTGGGCGTCCCGCTGCTCGGGCTGATGGCGCAT
>WNFY01006175.1_pt1 | contig 13266 bp, 10 predicted proteins | sample 5400091 | NCBI WGS metagenome assembly WNFY01 (sample SAMN13153364, study PRJNA577476) | soil metagenome | isolation source: 60 cm soil or saprolite under grassland replicate 1 | place: USA:California | collected 2016-06-15 | reverse complement strand
CGAGGCCGTCCGCCGTGCCGGTGGTCCGACGATCTCTACGCCGGTCGACCCTGCGGACATTCTCCTCGCCCAGCTCGACGCCGGCGGGCTTCGGCAGGTGCTCGTCGCCGACCGCCGCGACGAGCACTCGTACGTGGCGGCGCTCGACCGGGCGATTGTCGTCGCATCGGATCAGGGCGTCATCGACCGAGAACGCGCCGAGACGGCCGCCGCCGGACCTCTTGGTCGCCCGCGGGGAGTCGGGTTCGGGATCCTGCTCTTCTTCTGCACAGGCGGCCTCTACAGCCTGTACTGGGCCTTCAAGACCCACGAGGAGCTGAAGCGGCACACCGGGCTCGGCCTCGGCGGTGAGCTCGGCCTCGCGGTGTGGTTCCTCGGCTTCGGCACGAGCGCGTTCGTGATCCCAGCCGAGGTGGGGATGATGTACAGGAACGCTGCGCTGGCGCCGCCGATTGGTGTCTGGACGGGTCTGTGGGTCGTTCCCGGCGTCGTCTTCCTCATCCCGCCGCTCGTCTGGTTCGCGCAGGTTCAGGGCGCGCTCAGCAGGTACTGGACGGAAAGGGCTTCTCCGACGCGGACGTAATCGTCCCTGGCCAGCGGGAGCCGGCCGGCGAATCGGCTCAGGTCTTGGCGATCAGCGTCAGTATCCCCACCACGTCCATCGCGTTGCCGCGCACGAGGTTGTCCTGGAGGGTTTCGACGGTTCCGCCGGTGTTCGAGATTCCGGTGCCGTTGCCGGTGATCGTCGAGCCACCGATCCGTACGAGACTCGCTGGGGAGGCCATGACACCGACGGACAGGTTGTTTGCGAGCACGACTCCAGCAAGAGTCACCTGCACCTGCGTGCCAGGGTCCATGACAGCGGCTCCGTTGGCGTTTCCGTCGGCGACGGAATCGAACACCGTCACCACCGCTTCAGGTTGAAAGAAAAAGCCGCTGCTGGCGTTGCCCGCAGCAGCGGCGTTGCGCACCGTTCCCCTGACGCCGCCCAGGAACCAGAATCCGTTATCCCTATTTCGGTCGGCGCAAGTCCGCTCGATCTCGACGCGAATTGCGCCGCCGGTGCTGCCGTTCACAACGACGCCGGCACTGTTCGCTCTGAAGACGGAATCGCGCACGACGAGCGACGCAGCTGCATTCACAGCCGTCATACGCAGGCCGCGACCCGCGAAGCCCGTTGCCGTGATGAACTCCAAGTCGAGGCTTCCACCCGTCTCGAAGAAGATCCCGTGCCGGCCGCCAACCCCGGTCAGGAAAAGGTTGCGCAACACGACCGCGTCCGAGCCTCCCGCGCGTACGTAAATCCCGTCCCCGGAGGAGACGCTGATGGCCGCATACACCCCCGGTGCCGCCGCTACCGTCACCGCTTTGTCGATGACAAAGGGCGCGTAGTCGCCTGAATCCAGGGCGACGACCTCACCCCCAGGCGTCGTTCCCGCCAGCGCCGCCTGAAAGCTTCGGCACGGCAACGCTCTCGTGCCCGGGTTCGAGTCGCTCCCGGACATCGAGACGAACGTCCGTTGAATCGCCATGTCTCCCTCCTTCGTCCAAGAAGCGTCCACACAGCGGCGCCGAACCCGAACACTCTCTCCGCTTCATATTTGATTCCTGAATGCGCGCGCTGCTCATCACCGGCGATAGGCTCGTTTCTTGCGCAGGGTCGAGATCCTCGCCGCAAAGAGCAAAGACTAGGGAGGCCGTGCGCCATGAGCTCTGATCCGATCGCCGCTGAGGACGAGATGGCCCTCGCAGAGAGGCTGCCGCAAGCGGACGCGAGCTCGCTCGTCGACCGTGATCTGCTCGAGGCAGTCATCTCGAACGGAGTGATCAACCTCTCGCCGGTCACAGGCGGCAAACTCGCGATCGCCGACATCGTCAGCGGCCGCCCGCTCAAGGAGCGCACGCGGCGCAATGTTGAGCTCTGGGCTGCTTGCATCGCCGGCGCGATTCCACGCGATAGCTACCTCAGTACGCTCGAAGCCGCAGGCTTCCTGGTCAACGAGGTGCGCACCAACGACTACGACTTCATCTCCGAACGAGCCCTCGATGCCTGCAGCACCTACGGCGTCGAGAGCATCTCGTTCGCAGCCGTCAAGGACGCGTAACGTCCTCGAACCCGCCGGGAGTCAGGATCCGTAGACGAGCATCGCGCGCAGGACATCCTGCGGCTGGCTGTCGATCAGGTCGTAGGCAGCGCCCGCGTCCGCAAGCCGGAACCGGTGCGTGATCAGCGCGTCTGCCTGAAGCTGCCCGCGGGCGAGCAGGTCGCCGGCGAGTGAGCGTGCGCGGGCTCTGGGCCAGCGCGGTTCGCGCGGCGGAGCTCCCCACCCGCCCATCGAGGCGACGAGGGTCAGCCGATTGTGGTGGAACTCCTCGCCGAGAGCGAGCTCGCCGCCTGCGTAGAAGCCGGCCGCGACCACGGTTCCGCCGACGCGTACGCTCCGCATGGCCTCCTGAAGAGCGGCATGGGTGCCGGAGAATTCCACGGCGACGTCGACGCCGACGCCGCCGCGCCGTCGGAGCTCCAAGCCGACGTCGGTGGTCGTCGGATCGAGGACGAGATCCGCCTCGAACTCCTCGGCGAGCGCCCGGCGACGCGCGACCGGATCGATCGCGGCGATCCAACCCGTGCCGCTCATTCGCGCGAGCTGCACGGCAAGCAGACCGAAGGTGCCGAGCCCGAACACGGCGACGCGGTCGCCTAGCTTCAGCGATGCGTCATGCACCGCCTGGATTGCGATCGTCGTCGTCTGGAGGAGCGTGCCAAGCTCCGGCGGGAGGTCGTCCGGCAGTCGGAACGGGAAGCCGGCGGCTTCGTCGACCGCGAAGACGTGAGTCTCGGCGTGCGGCCGGGGCAGGTGAACGAGGTCGCCCGGCTGTACCGAGCGGACGCCCGTTCCGACCTCCTCGACGCGTCCGACCCATTCGTAGCCGAGCCGGATCGGATAGTCCGCGCCCGCGTCACCTTCGACGAAGAGGCGCAGGTCGGGGTCGAACCGCTTGCCGCGAAATGAGGACGTGCCGCGCCACAGCTGCAGCTCGGTACCGTGGCTGATCCCGCTGAAGAGTGCGGTGGCTCGAACCTCGTCTGCCCGGAGCGGCAGGTCGTCGTAGTCCGCGAGGCTGCACGTTCTTGGGCCGGTGACGAGTAGCTCCTGTGGCACGCGCGCATTTGTAACGCATCGACGGCATTAAGCTGAGCCGATGGCGGTCGATGCGACGCAGCCGATCCCGATCTACTTTCAGTTGAAGACGCTGCTGCTGGAGGAGATCCTGGAGGGCCGGTACGGCACCGACGGGCGGCTGCCGACGGAGCACGAGCTGTGCGAACGGTTCGGGATCAGCCGGACCCCGGTCAGCCGTGCCCTTTCCGAGCTTGCCGACGAGGGTGTGATCCTCCGGCACCGCCGGCGGGGGACGTTCGTCAACTCGCACTGGCTGCGGCGGCGGCCTGACCAGCCCGAAGTCCGCGTCGTCGTCTCGGAGCGCCTCTGGGGCCAGGTGATTCGCGACGCAGCTCCGGAGGGGATTCAGGTGAACGTCGTCACGGTTGCGCTGCCTTCGCTCCATCAGGTGCTTACCCACGCGGTTGCCGAGGGCCGGGCGCCCGACCTCGCGATCGTCGACTCCGTCTGGATCGCTGAGTTCGCCGCGTCGGGCTTCCTGTACGCGCTGGAGGATCTCGACGCGCACTGGGTCCGCTACGAGCATGAGGTCGACTTCCTCGAGCCGCTCGTCTCATCGAACCGCTCGGGTGGGCGAACGTTCGGCGTGTCGGCGTTCGGCTCGGTTGCAGGCGTCTGGTACCGCCGTCGCGAGCTCGAAGCACTGGGGCTCGAGCCCCCGCGCACATGGGACGAGTTGCGCGCGGTGGGTCGGGCGCTCGTCGATGCGGGTATGGCGCACCCCATCGTGATGCCGGGGGGTTCGAAAGGCGGCGAGACGACGGCGTACTGCCTGATCGCGTTCCTCGCGTCCAACCGAGCGGTGGTTCTCGACGGAAGCGGCATCGGTCTCGACGCTCCGGAAACGGTCGAAACGCTCACGTTCCTGCGCGGGCTGATCGAGGACGGTGTGATGTCCGCGGAGGTGGTCGGCTACGAGTGGACGCGTCCGATCCGCCTCTTCTCCGAGGGCAAGGCAGCACTCAGCGTCGGTGGCAGCTACGAAGCGCAGACGCTGGCCGAGGTTTTCGGGGTCTCAATGAGCGAGCTTTGGGAGCACGTCGGCTTCATCCCCGTTCCCGCCGGACCGCAGGGCCAGCCGGCAAGTGTCGCCGGCTCGATGAGCTACGCGATCTTTCGCCAAGCAGCCCAACCGCAGCTCGCGATGCGAGTGCTCGAGAGTGCCGTTGCGCCGCACGCGCTCGCACGGCTGGCGCGGGCGACCGGCCGCGTGCCTGCGCGCCGCTCGGCGGTCGACCTGGCCGGGCCGGATCTGCGTTTCCTCTCACAGTCGGCCGAGATCCTCGGCCAGGCGGTGACCCGGCCGAAGATTCCGCTCTACCCGCGCGTGTCGACACAGCTCCAGGCGATGCTCGAGGCGGTTCTTACCGGGCGTCTCGGGCCGGCCGACGCAGCGCGCCACGCTGCGGAGCTCATCGAGGCGATCACCGGCCTGCCGATCGTGCGGGCTCCGGTCGGGGCGATTCGGAGCACTATTGCTCTGCGACCGTAGCAATTTGCGGAGACAGCCATTGACTCTGCTGGCTCCCATTTGATACGAACCGATGGCAAATCCGGGGCGACGACGACGACCGGGAGGACGGGTGACCGACGTAGGGCTGGGTCTGCGCGAGGCGGAGCTCCTCGAGACCGACGCGGCGCTCGCGCGTGAGGGCCTGGCGATCCTCGACGCCAACTGGCTCGGCCATGCCACCCGTGCCTCCTCGCAGCTGTACCCCCACCAGTGGAGCTGGGACGCGGCGTGCATTGCGATCGCCTACTCGCACTTCGGACAGGCTCGGGCCGAGACCGAGCTCCGATCGCTGTTCGAGGGGCAGTGGCGCAACGGTTTGCTGCCGCACATCCGCTTCACCGACGCCGTCCGCTACTTCCCAGGTCCCGAGTTCTGGCAGACCGAGCTCTCGCCGGACGCGCCGAGGCAGCCGCTCACCTCGGGCATCCTCCAGCCGCCCGTGCACGCGACCGCGGTCTGGCAGCTCTACCGAAACGCGGCGGACCGCGACCGTGCCGAGGCGTTCTTGCACGAGCTGATGCCGAAGCTGGTGGCCTGGCACGAGTACCTCTACCGTGAGCGGACGCGCGACGGCGAGGGGCTCGTCGAGCTCTGGCATCCATGGGAGTCGGGTACCGACAACTCGCCGCTCTGGGACGAGGCGCTTTCGCGCATCGAGCTAGACGAGGTGCCCGAATACAAGCGGGTCGACACGGAGTTGGTCGACTCGTCACAGCGGCCGACAAACGCGGAGTACGACCGGTACGCGTACCTTGTCAAGTGCTACCGCGACCGCGGTTATGACCAGGCGCGGATCCGCGCCGAGTGCCCGTTCGCGGTGCAGGACGTGCTCTTCAACGCGATCCTCGTTCGTGCGAACGAGGACCTCGCTCGGATCGCCGGCATCGTCGGCGTCGATCCCCAGCCGTTCGAGCGCCAGGCGGAGCTGACACGGACGAGCCTCGACAGCAAGCTGTGGAGCGAGGCGAGTGGCATGTACCTCGACTACGATCTGCGCGCCGACGCCCGCGTCGCCGCGCGCACCTGGGGCGGCCTCGCGCCGCTGTATTCAGGTGTCTCGGAGGAGCGGGCCCGCCGGTTGCTCGAGACCGTGTACGAGTTCGGCGTCGAGCTCGACGCCGGCTGGGCGGTCGCCTCGGTCGCGGCCGACGATCCGTTCTTCGACCCGGCCCGCTACTGGCGCGGGCCGGTCTGGCCGATGATCAGCTGGGTCATCCACCTCGGGCTGCGGCGCCACGGGTTCGACGCCGACGCCGATCGGCTCCGCGCCGCCCAGCTCGGCCTCGTCCGTCAGGGCGGTTTCTGGGAGCACTACAACGCGAAGACCGGCGAGGGGCAGGGCACCGAGCACCTCTCGTGGACGGCCGCGATCGTCCTCGACCTCCTCATGAGTAGTTCCCGTAGTGGAGAAAGGAGTTGAGCATGCTTCGGAATCGGCTCGGGTCGATCACGGCCCTCGCTGCCGTCGTGCTGCTCGCGCTCGTCGCCGCCGGTTCCGGCGGTGCGGCGCACAAGCAGCAGGTCGACGCCGGCAACGTCGTCTTCCTCTCGACGCAGCTGAATGCCATCACCGAGAGCGAGGCGTTCCGCAACATCACGGTGAAGGGCTTCCCGGGGTCGGTCACCAAGATCGACATCCCCCTCGGCAACACGACCTTCTTCACCGACCGCCTCAATGCCGAGGCGCAGGCCGGCAAGGGAACAATCAGCCTGCTCGGTGGGCTCCACGGCGACTTCGCGCTCGTCCCGCAGTACCTGACGGATCTCACGAGCCTCGCCAAGGAGTTGAAGAAGGCCGGTATCCCGCAGGACCTGCTCAATCTGGGGAAGCTGGGCACGAAGCAGCAGCTGTACATCCCCTGGATGCAGGCGACGTACATCATGGTCGCGAACAAGCAGGCGCTCCCGTACTTGCCCAAGGGAGCGAACGTCAACGCGCTCAGCTACGGACAGTTCCTCACGTGGGCGAAGAACCTCAACCAGCACTTCGGCAAGCCCGAGGTCGGCTTCCCGGCCGGCCCCACCGGCCTGATGCCCCGCTTTCTCCAGGGCTACCTGATTCCCGGTTTCACGGGCCACCTGAACACGTCGTTCAAGAGCAAGTTGGCGGTGGCCGGATGGCAATACCTGGCCTCGCTTTGGAAATACGTCCATCCCCAGTCCTTGACCTACAACTTCATGCAGGACCCGCTGCAGAGCGGCGAAGTCATGGTCGCCTGGGATCACGTCGCACGTCTCGGTGACGCGCTGCGAAACCATCCCGACGACTACGTCGTCTTCCCGGCGCCTGCCGGTCCAAAGGGGCGGGCGTACCTGCCGGTGCTGGCCGGGCTCGCGATCCCGAAGACAGCGCCCAATGTTCCCGGCGCCAAGGCATTGATCAAGTGGCTCGACGGCATCAGCGCCCAGGCGCGGACGCTATCGACGGTCGGCTTCTTCCCCGTGGTGGCGCAGCGATTGTCGAAGCGGCTCCCGCAGGGCCTGCTCAACATGGCCGCCGCTGTGAAGGCACAGCAGCGGTCGAAGGACGCGCTGCCATCCCTCCTGCCGGTCGGCCTGGGAAGGTACGGCTCCGACTTCAACAAGGTCTTCACCGACACCTTCACCCGGATCGTGGTCAACCACGAAGACGTCAATAAGGTGCTGACCGAGTTGGGAGCGAAGCTCCAGGACGTCCTCAATACCGCGGGGGCACCGTGCTGGAAGCCGGATCCGCCCAGCTCCGGGACCTGTCAGGTCGGCAGCAAGTAGGGCGACGGACGGCCGATCCGTGGCGGCAGTCGCACAGCCTCGCGAAGCCGTGCAAAGAGCACGGCGGTGGGAAGGGACGCCGTACTGGCTGATCCTTCCCACCGCCGGCTACCTCGCCGTCTTCTTCGCCTGGCCGATGGTGAAGTCGTTCCAGCTCGCCTTCCAGAACATCGGCGGCGACTGGAGCCTCACCCCCTTGCGCTCGATGTACCACGACATCGACTTTTGGCCGGCGCTCAAGTTCACGCTGCTGCTCGTCGCAGTGATCGTGCCGATCCAGTTCGTCCTCGCGCTCGTGATGGCTCTGCTCGTCAACTCGACGCTGCGGGGCCGAAGCATCCTTCTTTTCGTGTTCATCGTGCCGCTCGCGGTCTCCGACCTGGCCGCCGGCCTGGTCTGGCAGTCCATCTTCACCGAGAACGGCTACTTGAACACGATTCTCGAGGGCGTCGGCATCCTCGACCATCCGCAGATCTGGATCGACCCACGCCATTCCAACTGGCTTCTCGGCGAGGTCGTGCTCACCGAGATGTGGCGCTCGACCTCGTTCATCATGATCATCCTCGTCGCGGGGCTCCAGGGGATTCCGAGGGAATACGGAGAGGCTGCCGAGGTCTTCGGCGCCGGCTTCTTCCAGCGTCTCCGCACCGTTGTCCTGCCGATGCTGAAGCCGGCCCTTCAGGTCGCGCTCCTGCTCAGGATCATCTTCGCTTTCGAGGTCTTCGCGAGCGTGATCGCGATCACCGGACGGGCCAAGACGACGCTCACCGGGCAGGCGCTGCGCTGGCAGGGCGAGTACTTCGACAGCCACGTCGCAGCGGCATACGCGCTGCTCATCCTCGTTCTCTCACTCGTGTCCGCGGCCCTGGTGCTGCGGCTCGTGCGGACGCCGCGCGAGCGGATGCTGCGATGACTGCCTTGCGCCTTCCGTCCTTGCCGAGGGTGGGCCTTTACCTGCTCGCGTTCGTGATGGGGCTCTGGGTGGTCCTGCCCGTCTATTTCATCACCCTCGGCGCGTTTTCGACGCAGGACGCCGTCTACTCCTATCCGCGCGAGCTGCTGCCACGCCATCTCTCGACCGCGACCCTTTCGTTCTTCTTTCACTCCACCGGCGTCATCCCGGCGCTCGAGCGCAGCATCTACGTGGCCGCGATCACGCTCGCCTTTGCGTTGGCGGTCGGCACGCCCGCCGGCTATGCGCTATCGCGCTTTGCATTCCGCGGCGCCGATATGTTCCGGCTTTCGATCGTCAGCACGAGGGCGTTCCCGATCGTGATCCTGGCGATTCCGCTGTCGGTCACGTTCATCAGGTGGGGTATCGACGACAGCGTTCTCGGCGTCGCGATCGCGCACACCGCTCTGGCGCTGCCGTTCGCGGTTCTGACCACGTCCAGCGTCTTCGCCGGTATCTCCGCCGAGCTCGAGGAGGCGGCGATGACTCTCGGCTGCAGTCGCTTCGGCGCCGTGCGGCGCGTCGTGCTTCCGCTCGCGCTGCCGGGGCTGGCGGCGGCTGCGATCTTCGTGTTCATCATCTCGTGGAACGACGTCTTTGCGGCGAGCGTGCTCACGCTGCGTCACAGGACGCTGCCCGCCCAGGTGCTGACGGCGGCGAACGAGGCGCCGCTTCCCTACCGGGTTGCGGCCGGCTTCTTCCTGCTGGCGCCCTCGCTCGTCGTCATCTTCGCGATTCGCAACTATCTGTTCACGATGTGGGGTCGGGTGGTGAAATAGATGTCGCAGGTTCGCTTCGAGTCGGTCACGAAGGTGTTCAACAAGGTCGTCGCCACGGACGACGTCAGCCTCGAGGTGGCCGAGGGAGAGTTCGTCGTCCTCCTCGGCCCATCAGGCTGCGGCAAGACCACGCTGCTGCGCTGCCTCGCGGGTCTCGAGAAGGTCGACGCCGGCCGGATTTTCATCGGCGATCGCGATGTCACTCACCTGCCGCCGGGCAGGCGTCGCATCGCGATGGTCTTCCAGAGCTATGCGGTATTCCCGCACATGACGCTCTACGACAACATCGGCTTCGGCCTGAAGATGCAGAAGGAGAGCAAGGCGACGATCAAGACGCGGGTCGAGTCGGTGGCCGCCCTCGTCCACATCGAGAACCTGCTCGACCGCTACCCCGCCCAGATCTCCGGGGGGCAGCGGCAGCGTGTCGCGCTCGCCCGCGCGATCGCAGCCAAGGCCGACGTTCTGTTGATGGACGAGCCGCTCTCGAACCTGGACGCGCTGCTGCGGATGGAGATGCGTGCGGAGCTGAAGACTCTCCTGAAGCAGCTCGGCACGACGACGATCTACGTGACTCACGACCAGGTCGAGGCTCTCAGCATGGGCGACCGGATCGCCGTGATGAAGGAGGGCATGATCGCACAGGTCGACACCCCGCTCGCCGTGTACGACAACCCGGCCGACACGTACGTGGGTGGCTTCGTCGGGACGCCGCCGATGAACTTCCTGGACGCCGAGGTTCATATGAACGGCGGCCCTGCAACAGTGCGCCTGAACGGCGGCTCCTTCCCACTCGTCGGCGACGCGGTCGGTCTGGCAGGCAGACCGCTGACGCTCGGCATCCGTGCCGAGGCGATCGTCGTCGAAACGGAGCCGCGCGATGGGCTTGTTCGTGCGGAGGTCGTCGTCGTGGAACCGCTCGGCTCGCACAACCTGCTGACGGTGCGGCTCGCAGACGACGTGCTGAAGGTGTCGACGCAACCGGACGTGTTCCCGGCCGCAGGCAGCGACGTCTGGCTCGCGCTCGATCCCGCGCGCATCCGCTGGATGGACCGCGACACCGGCGACGCGTTCGGCGCCTCCGGTCGATGAGCACAGCCGAGGCAACGCGCGCCCACGGACTCGACTACCGTCCCTCATTCCCCGGGGTGCGCTCCGCGGTCGCGATCGTCGGCTGCGGAACGGCCGCCAAGGACCTGCACCTGCCCGCCTACGCCGCCTGGGGCGTCGAGGTCGCAGGGGTCTACGACTCTGTCGCGGCCGCAACGGACGGCGTCCGCGAGCAGTTCCCCTTCGTACGCAGGGTGTACGAGAGCCTCGGCGAAGTCCTCGGCGACGCGGAGGTCGTCGCCGTCGACATCGCGACGAGGCCGGCCGAGCGGCCGGAGTTGATCCTGCGCGCGGTCGAGGCCGGCAAACACGTGCTGGCGCAAAAGCCGCTCGCGCTCGACCTCGACGTGGCGCGACAGCTGGTCGAAGCGGCGGAGCATGCCGACGTGAGGCTGGCCGTCAACCAAAACGGGCGCTGGGCGCCGCAGTGGCGCGCGACGACAAGGCTGATCGAGCAAGGCGCGATCGGCGACATCTTCGCCGTCACGCACCTGCACGACAAGGGGCTGCCGCCGCTCGTCGGGACGCATTTCGACGAGCTCGACCATTTCGTCATCTACGACTACGACGTGCACTGGATAGACATCAGTCGTTGCTGGCTCGAGGGCGACACTCCGGTCGAGGTGCGCGCCCGCGACCACCGGACGCCGGACCAGCCGGCCGGCGCGCGCAACCCGTGGGCGGCGACCGTCGAGATCCGCTACGCAACCGGCGCGGACGTCTTGATCCGGACCGTCGGCGACGTTCGCACGGCGCGCCCCGGCTCGCCCTTCTGGATCCACGGCACGAAGGGCACGATCCGCGGGAGCGTCCTGCTCGGCTCTGAGTTCCTCGAACTCGATCGCGACGGCGAGATCACACGCTTCGCGCTCGAAGGGTCGTGGTATCCCGACGGGCTCGCGGGCACGCTTGCCGAACTGCTGTCGGCAGTCGCGGAAGGACGCGAGCCGTACAACTCGGCTCGCCACAACCTGCTCTCGCTCGAGCTGACGCTCGCTGCCTGCCGCTCCGCCGACAGGGACGACGCGCCCGTGGCTCTGTGACGCGACTCGCCGGCGTCATGACGGACGTCCTGCCGAGCGCGGACGACGGGCAGCTCTTCCGTCGGGCCAAGCAGCTCGGCTTCGCCGGTGTCGAGGTGATCCTGCAGCGCTCGCGGCCGGAGAGGATCGAGAGCATCCGCCGCGCGCGGGCCGAGACCGGACTCGCCGTGCCGAGCCTCGTGCTCGGCGAGCACAGCGACCTCGGCGGGATCGCCGATACCGATCCTGCAGTTGCGGCGAGCGCGATCGGCGACGTGCGCTGCGCGATCGACTGGGCCGTGGAGCTCGGCAGCGACGCGCTGTTGGTCCCGTTCTTCGGGCGCGCCGAGCTCCGGGACGACGCCGGCATCGAGCAAGCGGCGACGGCGTTCCAGCCGCTCTGCGCCGGTGCGGCCGAGCGCGGCGTCACGCTTCTCTTCGAAGGGACGCTGCCGGCCGAGCCGATCCGCCGGCTCGCAGCGCGCGTCGACTCGCCGGCGTTCGGCTGCTACTTCGACTACGCGAACGTCGTCTCTCGCGGAATGGACACCGCGACCGAGCTGTGCGCGCTCGGCGACCTCGTGCGCCGCGTGCACCTGAAGGACATTCACGCGAGGGTCAACGACTGCCCGCCAGGTCTCGGGCTCGTCGACTTCGCCGAGAGCGCGACGGCGCTCGACAACATTGGCTACGAGGGCTGGATCGTCCTCGAGACGCCGCCGGGCCCTCCGGAGCTCGTCGCGCGCGACCTCTCGTTCGCGCGGAACGTCGTCCCGCGCCTCGAAGGTGGACCCCTGTGGCCGAGAATCGGCATCTTCGCGCGCGAGGTCGCCGACTGGGATGGCGTGATCGAGACGTGCCACCGCCTCGGTCTCGATGCCGTCCAGCTCGGCGGGCCGCTGCTCGAGGAGTGCTTCGACCGGCCCGAGCGCGCCGCCGCGCTCGAGCAGGCAGGGATCGCGATCGCCGCCATCGCCGGCTATCGCAACCTCGTCGCGCTCGACGAAGCCGAACGGCGAGAGAACCTCGAGTTCCTCGCGCGCTGCCTCGAGCTCGCGCCGCAGATCGGCACCTCAGTTGTCGCGACCGAGTCGGGTACGCGCAGCCGCGAGGGTGGCTGGATCGGGTCGCTTGCAGGGCGTGCTCGACCGTCTTCCCTCACGCCACCTGCAGGTCGTTCTCGACCCGTACAACTATCTCTCGCGACATCTCCTGCCGGTGCAGGAGCGCGTCACGCGGGATTTCCTCGACCGCTTCGAGCACCGCTTCGTGCTCGCGCATCTCAAGGACGTCGGGCCGGGAGGGGCGGAGGATCCCACACCCGAGCTCGGCACCGGGATCTTCGCTCAGCGTCCGTACTTCGAGTTCCTGCAGCAGCGGCGGCCGGACCTGCCGCTGATTCTCGAGCATCTGCCGCTCGAGCACGTTCCGCGCGCCAAGAAGCTGGTGCACACATGACGAACACCGACGCGGCCACACGACAAGCGCGGCGGCGCGGCGACCTACTGCCACAGCCCCTCGCGGTGTCGGAGCTCGCAGAGGATCGGCTCGTTGCCGGCGTTCCGGCGCGGGTGTTCACGCCAAAGGACGTCCGCGGGGTCTACCTTCATCTTCACGGCGGCGGCTTCGTCTACGGTTCCGCGCGACTGCAGGACGACCGGCTGGAGCGCCTCGGTGTCCGGTGCCGTGCCGCGGTGGTCAGTGTCGAGTACCGACTTGCCCCGGAACACTGCTACCCAGCGGCGCCGGACGACTGCGAGGCGGTGGCGATCTGGCTTGCAGAGTCGGCCGCAGCGGAATTCGGCACCGGCAGGATCGTGATCGGCGGGGAGTCGGCGGGCGCCAATCTCGCCGTCACGACGTTGCTGAGGCTGCGCGACCGGCACCACTTTACCGGCTTCAGCGCCGCGGCCCTCTTGTTCGGCTGCTACGACCGCGAGCTCCCGACCTTCGCCAA
>WNFY01004238.1_pt1 | contig 13276 bp, 12 predicted proteins | sample 5400091 | NCBI WGS metagenome assembly WNFY01 (sample SAMN13153364, study PRJNA577476) | soil metagenome | isolation source: 60 cm soil or saprolite under grassland replicate 1 | place: USA:California | collected 2016-06-15 | reverse complement strand
CTCCAGCCGTGACAAATCCAGAATTGGCCGCCGCCCGGCCTCCGCCTGTGCCGCCTGAGTTGGCGATGATGATGGACTTGGAGATTGGATTGCAGTTGAAACCACAGGCGGCGATGGCGATTGCGCCGCCGGTGATTCACCTACAATTTGATCCGTCGATTTTCGGCCGCACCCCGCCGTCGCGAAAATCGCCAGACAAAGCGAGCATCTAAGGCTAAGCTGGAACGTTTTCATCAGTGGCTACGCCCGGATAGTGTGAAATACAGAGCATAGTCCAATCAAGCCGACAAAAAAATTGCCGCGGCTTCCAGTCAAGCCGCGTGTGATCCCGAGCCTGCGAAGACGGCGAGGGACCTCTCAAGGCGTGTCGGATCACACTTCGATCCTGCGGAGTGACCAACTGCGTGTGGGTGGGCTCCCTCGGCGCGCTTCGCCGCCTCGGGATGACAACGCCAGCGATACGAGCGATTCAATGCCGCTTAAAGTACTGAATTGCTCGCTCGTGTTTTTGGGCTGCTGCCTTTGTCTTGAAGGTTCCCAGATTTCGGCGCTTTCCAGTTTTCGGATTTTTCTTTCGTGAGTACAACCGATATCTGCCGGACTTGAGCTTCCTGATCATGCCGTCTTGATATCAAACTTCACGACATGGGCGTTGGTGAGGCATTTGCACGCGCTCGAGCTACGCTGCAGTAGCAAAGCGCAGCCAGAGCCGCGAGAATCCCCAAATACAGCGTCAGGTGCGCCGGGAAACTCCAGTTCTGGCTCGCGTGACCGAAACAGCCGCAGGTGATGTCGAGTCCGCGAACTTTTGCAGCGATCGTGGCGACGAGGAAGACCACAACGAGCGCAGTCAAAATCGACAATGCGCCGCGATAGAAGAGGCGAAAAATCAGGACGCTGCCGCAAAGAATTTCCAACCACGGCAGATAGAACGCGAGCCCCACTCCGACAGTCCACGGCAGAATTTTGTAGTGATCGATGTCGTGAGCGAGCTGGACCGGATCGAATGCTTTAAGCGCGCCGGCATAGATGAAAATTGCGGCAAGAATAAGATCGACGATCCGCCAGATGAAATTGCGCCAGCCTGCCACGCCTGCGCGGGCAGCGAAGGGAATTATCGCAGCGGCAATCAAGATCGCCGCCAAGACTGGCCAAAAGATTTGCCCGCTCGTCATTAGCCAACCAAACGCCCAACGCCCAACGTTCAACGTCCAACGCCCAACTTTTCACACATTCTGAATTGGGCGTTGAGCGTTGAGCGTTGAGCGTTCGGCGTTTCCTTCATCGGTTCCTTTTCACCCAGGATTCCCAGCCGCCCTCGAGCACAAACACATCGGTAAGCTGCGCTTCCTTGCGCAGACGTTCGGCTACTTCGCGGGCGAGATCGCAACTTTGCGCGCTGCAATAAACAATGACTTTTTGACCCGGCGACCACGCAGCTAAAAACTGCGGCAGCAATTCATTCCAGCGATCTTCGTTCAACGAAATCGCACTAGGCACGTGATCACGGGCGAACTCGTCATCCGGGCGAGCGTCGATCCAGATGACACTGTCACCCCACTCGCGCGCCCGATCGACGCTCACCATTTCCGAAGGCGGAATTGGTGATTGCCAGGAGATCTTGTCGCGAAAATAAATCGCTTGCCCTACGCCGGGAGGAAGCGCGAACGCTGCAAGAATGAGCGCCTGGCGTGCTAGTGAGAATTTCAATGTGTTTGACTACCTGGCGCAGGCGGACGAGCCGGGGCAGTCGGAGCAGCCGGTGCAGCTGGAGCACCTGGGGCTTTCTGAATAGCCGGAACACCTGGCGCAGTCGGAGCAGTCGTGATACGTGCGGTGGCGTAAAATGTCTTGGGCGAATTCTCGGATTGGATCGTCAAGGTCGAAGCAATGAGACGACTCGTTTCGTTAGGTTGGACGTCAACTTTGAACTGTCCTTCGCCCGTTTCCGCGACTTTGGTCTGAAAATCCGGACTCGACGAGGTGACCTTGATGTTTTTCACGCTAAAATCCTTCCCAGCGTGCACCGTGATCGTCTTCGGGTCAGGCTTTTCGCCTTGTTTCCAAAACACAAAAGTCGGGCTGATCTCTAATTCCTGCGGGATAATAGCCTTGAGAGTCAGGACCGTTTTCTGATTCGCGGCCTCATCGGTTTCTACCGTCACCGTTTTGATCTGAGTACCTGTGCGATCACCAATGTTAAACGTGGCTGTAATCTCACCTTTTTCGCCGGGCCCAACCTGATCCTTTTGCGATTGCGCGGCCGTGCAGCCGCATGAGGCGTGGACCGACTTAAAATGAACGGGTGTCTTGCCGGCGTTCTGATATTTGAAATGACCGATCGCCTGTTTGTCACCACGCGCCGGGTGCAGCTCAACCGCAGTTTGCTCCCATTTCAATTCGGCCCGCGCAGTCAGGCAAAAAATGACCGACAATATAAGAGTGAGAATGTGGGTTTTCATTTTTTAGTATAGAAGCGCGTAATATAATCAGAGACGGCTTCCCGCCAAGTGCGAGGTGATATGCCGGTTAATTTGGTGTATTTCGCGGTGGAAAGCACAGAATAAACAGGGCGATGAGCGACCCAGTTGGCCATGTCCTGTAATTTCTGCGCGCCAATCGTCTTCGCTTTGAGAGGCAAGCCGCCATCGTGGCAGCAATCCACTGCCCATTGCGCGTATTCCTGCCAGCTACACTTCCCGGCGTTCGCGAAATGCAGAATCCCTCCTGAAAGATTTCCGTCAAAAAACTGGGGGAGCATCGCGGCAATATCCAACGTGTATGTAGGCGTCGAAAATTTGTCCGCCACCGCCTCGACTTTTTCATTTTCCTGCGCCCGTTGGACCATTGCGTCGATAAAACTCGGACGATCCGGCCCAAAAACCCAGGAGACGCGTACAACGAGATTCTGATTTTGCACGGCAAGTACGTTCTTTTCTCCGGCCAGCTTTGATTCACCGTAAGCGCTGATCGGACTAGCATGATCTTCTTCGGTGTACGGTTCGCGTTTAACGCCATCGAACACATAATCAGTGCTGAAATGAATCAGTCTGGCGTGCTTCTCGTCGCAAATCTCTGCGACAACACGCGGCGCTTCTGCGTTGATGAGAAATGCCCGGTCTCGTTGCGTTTCGCAAAGGTCGACCTTCGTGAAACCCGCTGCGTTGATCAGAATGTCAAAACTAGTGTTCCGCAGTTTTTCGCGCACGGCACCTAGATCCGAAAGATCGAGTTGCGCGTGATTCAAGCCAGCGACGTCGAATTTGTCGCGATATTCGCGCAGGAGCGCTGCGCCAAGTCGTCCGCCGGCGCCAAGAATTGCAATTTTCATGCTTGTTTTTATAAGAACAGCTATGCGCCGGTTGCTCCGGCATCGAGAGTCACAAGCTGAGAGTGATCAGTATCTTTCAGCCCGCTCAAGCAACGGTTGCCACCACGACGGGTTTTCGATGTACCACTGGATCGTTTCATCGAGGCCTTCCTTGAAATTGCGGCGCGGTTTCCAGTTCAGCTCGCCCTGCGCAAACGATGAGTCGATCGCGTATCGGCGGTCATGACCGAGTCTGTCGGTCACGAATGAAATGAGGCTGTGCGGCTTGCCCAGTTTATCGAGAATCATTTTTACAAGATCGATGTTCACCATCTCCCCGTCGCCGCCGAAATTATAAATCTGGCCAGGTTTCCCCTCGAAAAGCGCGGCCACGATGGCGGCGCAATGGTCTGTGACATGGATCCAATCGCGCACATTCAGGCCGTCACCATAAACCGGCAGTGGTTCGTCACGCAGCGCCTTGATGATCATGAGCGGAATCAGTTTTTCGGGAAACTGATACGGTCCGTAGTTGTTCGAACAACGGGTCACCAGCACTTCCTGGCCGTAGGTCTTGTAACAGGCAAGCGCGAGCAGATCGGCACCGGCTTTGCTGGCCGAATAGGGCGAACTTGGATCGAGCGGCGATTGTTCGCTGAATTTGCCGGTAAGGCCAAGCGAGCCATAGACTTCATCGGTCGAGACTTGGATGAAGCGCTGGACACCGTGCCGGCGTCCGCAATCGAGCAGCACGCTCGTCCCGATGACATTTGTGTGAATGAAATTGAGCGGATCGTTGATGCTGCGGTCCACGTGCGATTCAGCCGCGAAATTGATGACAGCATAGAATTGATGCTCGGTCATGAGCGCGTCCATTTGATCGGCGTTCGCGACATCGGCTTTGAAAAATTCGTAGCGTTCGCCATGTTCTTCGACCACGCCATCCAGATTGGCGAGGTTGCCCGCGTAAGTGAGGACATCGACGTTGGTCACGTACGCGGGCTTGTAATGTTGTAAAATATACCGAATAAAATTGCTCCCGATGAATCCACAGCCGCCGGTTACAAGGATGCGCATGGCAGCGCGTACTAGCAGCGCCGAAGGCGACGCGCCAGCAGAATATTCTCCCGGGGTCGGGGGACTGCGCCATTACCTCGAAGTGTGGAAAGCCTGCCTGGCGGAAATGGATTGGATCCCCTGGCTGATTCTCGGGCTCGCGGCCTTCCTGCGTTTCTTTCTGCTGGGCATCAAGCCACCGCATTTTGATGAAGGCATCAATGGCTGGTTCGTCGATCAGGTCATGCATAATGGGTTTTACAGATACGACCCAACGAATTACCATGGACCGCTGCACTTTTACGTCCTGCTGCTCTCGGAGAGTTTGCTTGGCCGGAATGTCTGGGCACTGCGGCTGCCTGTTGTGCTAGTGAGCATTGGTTGCGTCTGGCTAACCTTAAAGTTCGAGCCATTAGTCGGGCGAAACGTGAGTCGAATAGCAGCCTTGGCCATGGCGGTTTCCCCTGGATTTGTTTTCTACGGGCGATACGCGATCCACGAAGTGTGGCTGCAATTCTTCTCGACGATGTTCATCCTGGGACTGCTCGGCCTTTGGAAATCCGGCAGGGTGAATTACCTATGGTACGCAGGAATGGGAACAGCCGGCATGATTCTGACCAAGGAAACCTACGCGATTCATCTCGCCTGCGCGGTGCTTGCCATTCCAGTTCTGATGGTTTCCTGCGCGCCAAGCCGCGTTCCCGACGCAAAGCCAGCGAAGCAAACGTGGAGCTACATCGATCTTGCGATGGTCCTCGGTGTGGGCGCAGCCGCGATCGTCGTTTTCTATTCAGGAACTTTTCTTAACTGGAATGGCGTTAAAGGTCTATATCAAGCGTTTAAGGCCTGGACCGAGACTGGCGCCGCCGGCCACGGCCATGAAAAACCGTGGGATTATTGGTTGAAATTGATGGGGCCATCGTTGGAAGGCGGCCGCTCTGATTTTCTCGGTTACGAACTGCCAATGCTGGCTGGATTAATTCTTTGCGTGTTTTGTCAAAAGTTTAAGAATCTCAGTCTGCGTTATCTGGCGATCTACGGGGTGGGAACCTTGTTTGCCTATAGTTACGTCAAATACAAAACGCCCTGGTGCATTATTAGTTTTGCGTGGCCGTTCCTTTTTATCTTTGGCGCAGCGGTTCTGCTGGTTCGTCCAAAACATTTGCAGATCGCGTATCGCGCCATAGGCGTCCTTTTTTGCATTTCGCTCGGCTCATGCATTTGGCTAAACTATTTCCGCTGCAGCTCGCCCGATGAGCCTTACGCGTACGTCCAGACGTACAACGACGTCTTTAAACTAACCAAACCCCTTCTTACATTAGCAAAACGGAATCCGGCCTACTATCACCTGACTGGCCATCTCATTCGCTCCAGCACTTATCCGCTTCCGTGGATGCTCGGAGACTTCGATCGAGTCGGCTATTACGAAGGAGGAAACATGCCAGCGAATGTCGACGGTGATTTTCTCCTCGTACAGCAAGACAAAATCAAACAGGTCGAATCGAAGTTGAAAGGAACGTATTACACCGACACGGTTACCATTCGCAACTATCAAGATCCGTCGAAGCTTTACTTCAAGGCCGAGGTCTTCAAAGAATTTTTTCCGGGAAAAGCACCGGACTTTGTCGGAAAAGGACCAGGCTAGACAACGCTCATTTCGATGAAGTGGCTTTCGGCAGGTCTAACTTTTGTCAATTTGTCGGTTATTTGCGGCCTCCTTCTGGGAATGGTTGGCCACGGCCTAAATGCATTGAGCGCGGCTCTCGCGCTGGTATGCGGTGTTGCCTTTGCCGTGGCTGCCTGGCTGGGAACTTCTGACCCTGGTAAACCGGACGGTTCTGGGGCAAGGCTTTCCAAGCCTGCCTGGCGCTACGGAAAAATCTGGTTCTGGTTGGTGGCCGCATTTTTCGCTCTGTTTGCAGTGCGATCGTTTTGTTGGCTGCTCTACATCGACGGCAGCGACTTGAAAATTCAATCCCCCAATAACCTGGGTGACCTTTCCCTCCACATCGCCTTGATCAGGAATTTCGCGAATGGCGTCCAGCTTTGGCCGGACAGCCCGATCTACGCCTTTAGCAAACTAAGGTATCCGGCTGGGATAGATTTGTTCAACGCTTTGCTTTGCCTGGTCCACGTCGATCTAATGCGCGGACTGGTTTGGACCGGATTGCTTGGTTCGCTCGCAACGTTTTATGCGTTTTTCAGATGGGGCGGCACCTTCGGTGTAGCAGGTTTTTTGTTCAACGGCGGAATAGCCGGCTTCCAATTTTTGAAGACGCTGAAGTTTTTGGATTACCAGGGCGTCAACAAAATCGCCTGGAAGAGCATTCCGCTTTCCATGTTCGTAACTCAGCGCGGCTGGCTTTACGCAATCCCGGCGGCGCTGGTTCTGCTTTGGCACTGGCGGGAGAAATACTTTCGTGACACTCCCATAGTCCCGACCAGTCGGGACTTGTCCGCGCCAGACGCCTCCTCGGCTGAAGCGGCTGCTAAGGCTGGGGCGAAAGGGGATCACCCCGAAGCTCAGCCTCCGGTTGCGGCCGATGATGTCAGTCGAGCCACAGCGGTCAACGCCCGCAGCAACGGCAAGGGCCCTCTGCCTTTCTGGGTCGAACTCTCCCTTTACGCATCAATGCCACTTTTTCACGTCCATACCTTTATCGCTCTGACGATCGTGCTCGTTATCGCGCTGTTCTTTGAGCGGCTAACGTGGCCCAAAATTTTCAGTGAGGCTCCGATGCGCAGACACGCTACTATGCTGCTCAGTGTTGCTTTAATTCCTGCAACGTTTTTCGTCTGGCTGGTTACCGACCAGTTCCATGCGAAATCAATGGTGAAATGGCACCCGGGCTGGGTGCAAGATTCGGCGGACTTCGGCGCTCCCTTCTTTCGGATGGGTGGCGCGGCGAATTTTGGATCTGCCACGGCGTTCGGCTCACTGTTGCAAAAGACATGGAACGGCGTAATCGCACCGTTCTTTCAGTTCTGGCTAACGAACTTTGGCTTATGGGTCGTGCTTGCGCTGGCATTGGTAGCGCTGTGTGGCTGGCGCGCCTGGAAAGCCGGCTGGCGCTGGGGTAAGAAACCGCCGGCGGACGTCGCGTTCGTGCTGTCTGCGGTTGTGATCTTTGCCATTGGGTACTTCGTTCAAACCGCGCCGTGGGACTGGGATAATCTCAAACTAATGGTTTGGGGTTACTTTCTCATTCTCCCCTTTTTGTGGAGCGATTTGATTGGGCGCTGGGCGTTTCCGGAACGGGCAGTTACCTGCATCGCACTCTTCGCTTCCGGTTTTATCACGTTGCTGGGCGGATTGGTTGCCGGGCACCCGGGCTTTGGACTGATTGACCGCGCAAGACTCGATGCAATCGGCACGGCGGTTCGACCTTTGCCCGTTGAGGCTCGTTTCGCTGCCTATCCGACCTACAATCATCCGCTCTTGCTTCAAGGCCGTAAAGTCGTTCTGGGATATCCAGGCCATCTGTGGACGGAAGGATTCGATTATAACAGTCCCAATAGTAAGCTGACGGCATTAATGCGGGGGGCGCCCAACTGGCGCGAAGCTGCTCAGGGTCTGGGCGTCCGCTACATTTTCTGGGGTCGTGATGAGACGGCGAATTATCAGGGGAGCAGCCGCCCATGGGAAACGACCGCACGGCGCCTAGCATCGGGCGACTGGGGCGCAATCTACGACCTGGGACCTGAATCGCCTGCTCGCTAAGGCGCGACCCGGGTTTCGCTGCTCGAGGATTGTCTCTCGGAGGCCGCGATCTTCCTACGCACTCGAAATGGATGCGCAAGGAAAACAAAATAGATCGCGCTCACAAGATCGGTAAAACTGCACGCAGGACTCGTTAGGCGCAGCGGGCCACTGCGCAGGGCTGCGAAAACACTTTCGGCGGTCAGCGCAGAGGGCACGGGGATACTCGTGTAATGGCGGCCAAACGCGTGCAGTCGATGCGCGTCGGACGTAGCGATTAATGGCTTGCCAAAGCGCGACGCTACTCTTTTCGCGCGGCGATTCGGATTAAAAAGGCCAACGTGAAAATGGCAAAACTCGATCGCGTCGAAACAATCTATTTCTCTAAGTAATCGCGATCCAATCGAGCCGCCGAACATATAAAAGGGATGCGGCGCAATTGTAAAAATTGAGTCGCCGCGCTGTGCCCGGAGTCGCCGCAGGTCATCAAAGCTCTTCAGTTCCGCCATTTCCTCGGCGGTCACATTTAGCACGATGACGTCTGCGCCGTGCAGACGCATCTCTGCGGCAGGGATAAGCAAAATCCCCATGGCCGCCGCATCCGTGAATACTTCCGGTCGACCAAAGACTGCATCGTGCAAGGTGATCGCAAGAACGCGAAAACCAAGTGCGCGCGCGCGTTCGAGCAATTGATGCGCGGAGTAATCCACCGCGTCTTTGGGGTCATCGAGCGTATGAATGTGCAGGTCGATTTTGATCCATTCTTCAGTCTCACTCTTGCTCGTGCTCATGCTTGTACTCGAAGCTTAGCCGTGAGTGGCAAGGATTTCATTCTCCTGGTCGCGATCATGCTCTAGTGGGATTCGTTTTAGACTTTCGATCACGATTACGAACATGAGCACGAGCACGAAACGATACTTGCCAGCCGCTGCGGACTGCGGAAAGTTTTGGCGCTCGCGCGAGTAAGGCTCGGGTGGTGGAATGGCAGACACGTACGTTTGAGGGGCGTATGCCGAAAGGCATGCGGGTTCAAGTCCCGCCCCGAGCACCAAATCGCGAGGTCAACTTGTTCGTTCGCTAGCCAGCTGTTCGACCTGGCTTTTATCGCTTACAGGTTCCGTTCGCTTTCCCAAGAAATCACGAGCCATCGCGGCAAGGAACGCTTTGCCTCCCAAATTCCAAAGCTCCACAAGGAACCACCGGATAGCGTGCTCACGATTTCCAAGATCGGGCATTAGACTCTCAACAACCATGCCCTGAGGCGTGCCTTGCCGAATAGCTGCTACAACTTTTCGAGCGAGCTGAATTCGGACGATCAGATGCAAATACTCACGATGTGTCAGAGCGGGCCAGGAGCCCTCCCGGATAAACGCGGCCACGGCCTTTTCTATCGCCGGCTTCGCCAATCCTTGATCAATTCGAAGAAACGCGACGTTTTTCTCATCAGCAACGTGTCCATGGCCAATGTGTTTAGCGACGCACATATCAAAGTAAACATTCTGCGCGGTTAAACGGTTGTCCCACGCTTCGAGTAGAGGTTCCTCGAATCCTGTCACGTTAGCCGACTGATACCACTGCTGCCACTCTTGAAGCGTATGCATTGGGAGTGAATGTAGAGATGTCTAACGGGCCCCTGGCAAAAGCGAAATCATGGGAATTGCTGCTTTATCGAAAAGCGCTGCGTAAAGCGAGCAAAAAACTCACCGCTTCTCGAACCAGGCCTTCTACAGGTGGATCGGCTGGTCCGAAAACGATGAGCTAGGCGGCAAAGCCGCATGCGATTTGCCAACGCGTTGAGGACAACGCGTTCCACCTAATTAGAACTTTCCGCGGTGTTTCGGTTCCGATAATCTCCGCTGCAATATGGAATCGCTTTATCTTGTCGGCGTCGCAGTGCTGGCGCTTTTCGCGTTCGTGCTGGCTGTTGTTCTTTTCAATTTTTTCGGTCTCTGGCTTCGGGCTCGGATCGCAAATGCGCCGGTGAGTCTGGGTAAGATGGTTGGAATGCGGCTGCGGAAAGTGCCGGTTGGTTTAATCGTGGACAATCGCATCACGGCAGTGAAAGCAGGTCTGGATGTTCGGAGTGATCCCCTGGAAGCTCACTACCTGGCAGGCGGCGATGTGAGCCACGTGGTCCTTGCCTTGATTGCCGCTGACAAGGCAGGAATCACGCTCGATTTCAACCGAGCTTGCGCCATCGATCTGGCCACCAAAGGAACCGGCAAAACGGTTTTGGAAGCAGTGCGCACGAGCATCAATCCGAAGGTAATCGACGCTCCGAGCCCAAACATGGGCCGCACGACGATTGACGGAGTCGCACAAGACGGTATCGGCGTGAAGGTCAAAGCTCGTGTTACCGTACGCTCGCATCTCGACCGGTTTGTCGGTGGCGCGACTGAAGAAACCATTATCGCCCGCGTGGGAGAAGGCATTGTGAGCGCGATTGGTTCCGCGCATTCCTACAAGGAAGTGCTAGAGAATCCCGATCGCATCTCAAAAACAGTGCTGGCCAAAGGTCTCGATAGCAACACCGCGTTTGAAATTCTCTCGATCGATATCGCCGACGTAGATGTCGGCGATAATATCGGCGCGAAATTGCAGACCGAACAGGCCGAGGCCGACAAACGCGTTGCTCAGGCAAAAGCAGAAGTGCGTCGCGCTGCTGCTGTTGCGGTCGAGCAGGAGATGCGAGCCAGGACACAGGAAATGCGGGCCAAAGTTGTGGAAGCCGAGGCGCTCGTTCCCCAGGCGATGGCAGACGCCTTTCGTTCAGGAAATCTTGGCGTAATGGATTATGTCCGGATGAAAAACGTGCAGGCTGACACGTCGATGCGCGAATCAATTGCGAGCGGAGAAAAGCCGCGGACGGAGGGAACGTAATTCGTGATCTGTGAATCGTGAATCGAAAACCGCTCGATGTGACGATGTAATTCTTTGAACGATTTAACGACGACCTAACCATGATCGCGGCCCATCTCGAAAATCTCCTTTTCCTTTTGCTCGTCGCGCTCGCTGCTTTGTTCCAGTTGCTTGCGAAGACAGCGGGCAAGACAGGCAAGGATCGGACAAGGCGAACATCAACACCGATTCCAAGCACGCCTCCGCCTGTCCGACGCGCACCGACAGAGTCAGACGAAGAAAAGATTCGCAAATTGTTGGAAGCGCTTGGCCAACCTACAACCTCGAAACCGCCGCCGCCCGTGGTGCCTCGCACAGATATTCCGCCTCGCCCACTTGCACCGGTGCAGCCGCCGATTTCACCGTTTTCGCAACTAAGACGAGAAAAGTCGCGCAAGCGCGAGATAATCCCGAAAGAAATTCCGTCGCCGCGGCCTGTCAGGGACGCGCAGAAAATGGTTCCACCCGCCTTCGAAGTTCACGAAGAACCGTCCCCGATTGCGCCGCCGCCGATCTTCAAAGCGCCTGCGGAAACTTACGCGGGAGTGACGCCGACAATTACTAAAGCGGAAGACCTAAGAACAGACATCGCCACGTTGCTTGGATCGACGTCCGGTTTGCGCGACGCAATGATTCTTCGCGAAATTCTCGGGCCACCGCGCGGTTTGCGAACGCTCGATCTGCTGTAGTGTCCGCTGTCCTCAGCGGATCGTGTCTTCTCCGTGCAAACCGGATGCGCTGAGGACAGCGCACCCTACAGCGCGGGGATCTTGAGCTTGCACGTGAATCTCGTATCCTTTCGCTCCGGTCTGCAAGCGCCGGCGTGGCGGAATTGGCAGACGCGCTGGACTCAAAATCCAGTGATCGCAAGATCGTGTGGGTTCGAGCCCCTCCGCCGGCAGTCCGTCTAAACCTCTCTCTTACGCGAGAGAATTAATCCGATATCGCACGAGCAGACTTCACATCCGCGCAAAGGCAAACAACTGCGACCGGTCGTGTATCCATCGTTTATGCTTGTATAGAGAGGAGAGAACCACAATGTTCCCTCGTGAACGGGAAGGCTCGCGACCAGGGTGGAGGCGAACCGCGTGAGTTTGTAACTACTCGCTGGAGTCTCATACTTTCAGCCGCAAACTTGGGAAGCGAAGAGCAGAAGGCACGCGACGCGCTCGCGGAGCTTTGCCGAACTTATTGGCGACCCATTTTCTCGTTTGTCCGCGCACGCGGCTATTCAGTCGAGGACGCGCAGGACCTCACGCAGGATTTTTTTGTGACAATACTTGAGCGCAACTGGCTGCAGCACGCCGATCGAAATCGTGGCCGGTTCCGCTCACTCTTGCTCAGGTCACTCCAAAATTTTCTCATTAACGCCGACGAGAAAACGCATGCTCACAGACGCGGCGGTGACGTGGAATTTATTTCGTGGGACGATTGGGCAGCGGAGGCGCCATCGCCATCCAATTCAGTCCAGGCGCACGACTCACTGCCGCCGGAGCGGCTCTTCGATCTTAGCTGGGCCACGACGGTGGTAGAACACGCGCTTCAACGCCTCCGCGAAGAATGCGAAAGCAAAGGCAAGCTCTGGCTCTTCCGAGCGCTAAGCCACCACCTCGCCGAAGAACGCGATGAGGTATCATACGCCAGTCTTTCTGCGGATCTGGGAGTTGCCGACACCGTCGTGAAAAAGCAGCTGCACAAAATGCGGCAACGTTATCGGGCCCTGCTGCGCGCTGAAGTTTCGCGCACGGTCGAAAATCCCGCCGATGTGGACGACGAAATCCGGTACCTGTGTGCGGCCCTCGCCGAGAGGACCGAGTAATTCTGATGAAGACTTCGAACGAGCGCTCTGATTCAGTCCCGAGCGCGACTAAAGGCGCCGCAAAATGCGAGAAGTGCGGCGCGACCACGCGACTCGACACCGGAGTTTGTGTTAGCTGCCTCTTGCTTGAGGGACTGGAAGCTAGTGGCGAGGTTTCTAGGGATGCTTATGAAAGCGTACTCGCTGAAGTAGACGCGCCGGATAAACGATGGCACCTGGGCAACTACGAAATCCTCGACGAGATCGGGCGCGGCGGCATGGGCGTGATTTATCGCGCGAGGCAACGACACTCCCGGAGGATCGTCGCCGTAAAGCGCGTCCTAAGTTATCAGGCTGATTCACATGAAACGCTCGTTCGCTTCCGGCGCGAAGCCGAAGCAGCGGCCAGCCTCGATCATCCGAACATCCTTCCGATATACGAGGTAAGCGAAAGCGAGGACGGTCTTCCGTTTTTCAGCATGAAATTCGCAACAGGCGGAAGCTTGCAGAATGC
>WNFY01011076.1_pt1 | contig 13277 bp, 16 predicted proteins | sample 5400091 | NCBI WGS metagenome assembly WNFY01 (sample SAMN13153364, study PRJNA577476) | soil metagenome | isolation source: 60 cm soil or saprolite under grassland replicate 1 | place: USA:California | collected 2016-06-15 | reverse complement strand
CGCCTGGACCACGTTGCCGGGCGGTCCGGCTTACACCGGCGACCCCGCGGTCGCGACCGCGAAGGACGGCCGCCTGATCGTGTTCGCCCGGGCGCAGACCGGGCAGGTTGCCGAGCTCTGGCAGACGTCGCCGGGAAGCGCGTCCTGGCAGGGCCCCATGCCGCTCGGCCCGACGATCACCCGCAGCAGCCCGGCGGCAGTCGCCTGGCCCGACGGGCACCTGGAGGTATTCGCGCTCCTCAGCGACGCCCACGTCGGCTGCGTGTCGCAGTCTTCCACCTCAGGCGGCGGCACCTGGACGGGCTGGACCTCACTGGGCGGCCCGGTCGCCGGCCCGCCCGCCGCAGCGCTCGATGCGACCGGGCACCCGCAGGTATTCGCCGCCACGGCAGGCCGCCTGCTCGCGCACGATTATTACCTCAACGGCCACTGGGCAGGCTGGGCCCAGGCTCCAGGAAAGTCGCGCTACGCCGGGGTACCCGGCATCGCCGCGAACGCGGACGGAAGGCTGGAGGTATTCGCCCGCAGCACTGACGGTGACCTGCTGCACCTCTGGCAGCTGCCCGGGACCGGAATCCGCTGGGGCGGCCCGGGCCGCCTGGCCCGGAACGGCTGCAGCACCGACCCGGCCGTGCTCAGCGGCATCAACGGCGAACATGGCGGCCACCTCGAAGCCTTCTGCATGGACTCAAATTTCGGCTTCAGCGTCTTCCACGCCGTCCAGCTTTCCCCCAGGCCAGGGACGCCCTGGACTCCGTGGCAATCCCTGAAGGGCAGCTCCGACGGCGCCGTCACGGCATTGCAAACCCCTGCGATCACCGAAATCCTGGCCCGCACCGCCTCCCGCGCCCTCGCTTACCAAACCTGGACCGCTCAGCACGGCTGGTCACGCTGGTCCATGCTCCCAAGCTCGCCCTGACCGAGCATGCGGGTGCCGACACGGCACCGGCCAGGCGGAGGCAGCTGCGTTTGGAGGCGGCGGCCCTGCTCGGAAGGTGTGACATGAGAGACGATTGTGGCGCTGTCTAGGTATGAAGACTTTCTCGTGCTCCAGGTACCGTCAGCGGTCGTGGTGCCCGCTATGACGAGCCTGGCCTTCGATATCTACCTGCGCGCTACGCCGCAGCAGGTCCGCGAGGTACTGGCTGAACCTGCCCTGGTGCCAGGCTGGCTGTCCGGCATGCCGTTCCGCCCGGCCGGGGAGGAAGATCCGCGGCGGCTGACCTGTGAGTGGCTGCAGGCCGATTACCTTGAGAGCAACGGCGGGTGCGCATCGGTGGTGCGGTTCGACTTCGTCGCGATGGGCCAGGTGACGCGGCTGACGGTGAAACACCGGGGCCTTGATCCCGGTGGGTCGCTGCTGAAGGTCATCACACCCGGCTGGCCGATGATCTTGTCCAGTGTCAAGAGCCTGGTCGAGACCGGTGAGCCACTGGAGTTCCGGCTGAGCGCCTAAATCACGGCCGGCGGCCGGCTCGGCAGGTCAGCGCCGCGGGTAGCCATGGCGGCCAGGCGGGATCGGCGTCGTTGCATACCACGCTGCGGTCTTTGCCGATGCATTACGACGAGCCCGAAATGCCGACTCTGCGTCGGGACGGATTTGTGCCGGCCGATGAGCTTAGGATGCTGCGCCGGTCTACCTACCGACACCACCTGACTGGAAGGGATCACCGCGATGGCAAAGGTCATCTCTACACTGTTCATCTCGGCCGACGGTGTGGCCGAGATCGACCTCGATTGGCACTTCCCGTACTTCGACGAGAACATGGGCCGCGCCGTCGGCGAGGACTATGACACAGCTGACGTGCTGCTGATCGGTCGCGAGACCTACGACAGCTTCGCCGGAGCGTGGCCCGGCCGCGAGGCGGCGGGCGGGGACGACGCACCGTTCGCCAAGCAACTCGGCGACGCACGCAAGGTGGTTGTCTCTCGCCAGCGGCTGGAGTTCTCCTGGCGCAACTCCGAGCTGCTCAAGGGCGATCTCGTCGATGCCGTCACCACGCTCAAGGCCGATGCTGGCATCAGAGGCATCCTCATCCCCGGTTCGATCTCCGTGGTGCAGCAGCTGCTCGCCGCGGGGCTGGTCGATGAGCTGCGCCTGCTCGTGCACCCGGTGGCGGCGCGTAAGGGTCGCAGGCTCTTCGACGACGGCGACGCGCCGTACCACCTGAAGATGACGGCGACAGAGGCGTTTCCGACGGGCGTGATCCGCGTGATCTACTCGCCGGCCGAGGCACCCGCCAAGGTCGGCTACGACGAGGTCAAGGACCAGGTGCCCGGCGGGAAATAGCCGCCTTCCGAGGAGGATCACCGCAACGGCGCCACATCCGTCGGCGGCGATGTGATCGTCCGACAGCACCCGGGTTCTCCCGGAGATCGCGGTCTGGGCAGCCTCACTCCCTTCGGGCATCGTGGCGCTCGAACCATGGCTGGCCCCGGCAAGAGATGACCGAGGCATAACTCCTGAGCCACCGGCTGCAAGATCCGAGATCCCTAACGACAGATGACGTACTCTCGGCTCGCCGAGCCGCCTGCATGTCAAAGTCCTGGCAGTTCGCGCACCGCAAGACCGCGCGCGAATGAGTATTCAGGGACGCTGCTTCGGGCGGGTGTGCCGTCCGTCTCCATCGACGAACCAGAAGTCCCCGGGGATCTGCGGCAGGCGCCCGGCCACCAGGTCGTGCATAGCGTCCGCTACGTTGCCCGCCCACGTAACCAGCGCTCCAGGCGCACTCCAGCTATGCCCCGCGCACACGCGGCCGGCCCGCCTGGCCAGTTCCGGCGACGTGACCTCGATGCTTCCCTCTGCGGGAAGACGGTCCCGGATGCGCAGCAGGGCGGCGGTGACCATGCCGGCTAGGCCGGGCTGGCTCGTGAGGTGCTCGTCCAGGCCTGCCGACACGCACCCGCCGAAGCCGGCGACCGACTGGACAGTCCACGTATCCAGGATCGGGTCCAGGTCCGGGTTTTGCCTGGCGAGCGGTTCCAGCTCCAGGACGAGCAGGGCCAGGACTGTCTCCAGGGCAGCATCTCTAGTCCAGAACCCGCAGCCACGGTACTGGGTGAAGCTCGTAGCCACACTGGCACGATACGGCCAGGCCGGACGGCTGGTCCTGAGACCTGCTGTGCCCGCGACCGATCACCTCGAGCAGACTAGGAACTGTCGCCTATTAAGACGAAAGCCGCGCTGTGCGCGGCACGGGGGCCAGACCGGAACCTGGGCGCGCCTGTCGGCCGCCGGGTCCCCCAGTGTGCCCCATCAATCTGGAGGCCGAAGCATACGTGCGGCTCTATACCGACAAGGGCGCGATCGGACGTAAACCCGCATCGTTCGGCTTGACTCCGCAGGCGCCGGATGGCCGGCGGGCGGTGAGGTCCGGGTCTGCGCGTCGGTGGGGCCGGCTGGCGAGGTGGTCGCGGTGTGGACGACGCCCGAAGGCCTGGAGGCTGTGATCCCGGGATGATCTGGCAGCAAAGCCAGCCGCCGGAGGAATTCTGGCGGAGAACGGTTACCGGCTAGCCCGCAGCCGCCGCCTTGAATTTGACCACGAGCTCGGCGGGCACCCGGCCGCGGTCCTTTACCTCAAGGCCCTGCGCCTTGGCCCACTCGCGGACCTCGGTCGTGTTCACCCCGCTCGCCTCCGCCTTGCGGCCGCTGCGCGCCTGCCGCCTGGCACCGCCGGCGACCCGGCGGCCAGCACTGATATAACCCGCCAGTGCATCCCGCAATGCCTGGGCGTGTTCGGAGTTCAGGTCGATCTCGTAGTCGGCACGGTCTAGGCCGAAGCGGACTGTCCCGTCAGCAGCGCTGCCGTCAATGTCATCAACGAACAGGGTCTGCACTTTCTGTGCCACGGCTGCTCCATTTCTCGCGCGGACGCAAATCATTGTAGGCAATTCCGGCGGCGCGAGCACGCAACCGCACCGGGACGCCCGGGCCCGGCCGCTACACCCCACTAGTCAAGGCGACAACAATATTGTGAATGTGCGGGCGCGGCAGGCCATGCGGCCCGCAATGATGCTCGAAAGAGGCGACCAGCCATCGCTGCGGCAGGGCGGCCTGCAGGAGGTCTTTGTAGTGCTGTTCGCGGGTCTGGGTGGCGGAGTGCTGCTGGCCGTCGTGGTCCAGCACCGCGGAGAGTACGCCGAGCGCTGTGCCCGCGGGGGCAGGCGGGGTGGCCGGGGCGGAATCGCCGGCCCGTTCGGTATGAATCTTGTCGTACCGGGCCAGTTCGGGAGCCGGCCGCGGGCCGGGGGCGGGGTCGGCGCGCTTGGGGGACACGGTGAACACGTAGGCGAGGTTGGCGTCTGAGCTGCCGGGCGACCGGGACGAACAGCTCAAGCGCTTCCCTGGCCTTGCGCAGCTGCTTGGCCTGCGGCAGGAACTGCAAGGTCCGCATGTTATGCAGCCGGTCCGCCAGGCTCACGGCCAGGACCCGGGGATCGGCCGACCTGGCTGCCGCCCTTACCCGGGCTGCCCTGAGCCGGCGCCGCCGTCCCCTGAGCCGGTGGAGCCGGGTGAACTCCGCGACCATCCCAGCGTGCCTGGCTGCGCGGTAAGGCCCGCACGACGCTTCTCGCGTACGCGGGAGATGTCTGCGAGCGCACACCGTGCCTGCTCGGCACCATCTCGTGTCAGCTGGTAATAGCGCCGCCGGGGGCGGCCGTCGCTGATGCTCAGGTCAGGGTCCTCCCAGCGGCTTTCCACCCAGCCCACCCGCTCGAGCCTGGCCATGACCGGGTACAAGGTGCCCGTCTCCAGGTCCGCGAGCCTGCTGATCTCCAGCCCGTAACGCGCGGCCGCGGGATCGTCCAGCAGTGCCCGTCCTGGCGTATCTTCCGCCAGGACTACCGGGACCCCGACATGGCCTGGCCGTCATGATGGCCGGGCCCTGATCTACGTCAGGAGCGTGCGCCTGCGGTGTTTACGATCGCGGAGACGAGAACCGCCTCATCATCGAGGAGCTCCCCCTTGCGCAGGCGGAGCGTCTTGCCGGCGGTGTCGGCGTCGCTCGAGCTGCGGGTCACGACCGCCCGTCGGCCAGCGTAGGCGTACGTAGTCGGATTGACGAGGATCGACTCCGTGATGCCGTTCTTCGAGACGCGGTCGAGGCTGAGCACCTTGCGGCCCGCGATATCGGTGAGGTGTCCCAGGTGCACGGACTTGAGCTGGGCCAGCACCCCGTAGAGCCCTGCCCGGAGCTTGGGAGGCAGCACCGGATAGTTCTCCATCAGTGCCAGGACCGATGCGAAATAGGCTTCGTCCCCGGCGCTGGAGAAGTCCGCGCGGCTGTTCTGCTTGATGACCTCGAACAACTTGACGGCATCGGTCGGCAGCGAGTTCAGGTAGGAGTAGGTGATCGGCTTAGGCCAGCCCTCGAGGTGCATCTCGGCCCCCGGCGGAAGCGTGTTCATCACCGTGATGACCTTGCCGCCCTTGACGTAGGCGGTCGCGGACATGTCGACCCGCGTCCACGTCTCCCGGATCCTGTGCGAGCCGGGCACCTGCTCCGTCGCCCCCGATGGCTTCCCCTTCGAGACGGTCGACTCCAGCTTGACGTAGACCCACTGGTTCGCGGCCGGGACCGGCGCGTGCTGAGCCAGCGCGGCCGCGTTGCCCGCGGCCAGCAGCCCGCTGATCAGAATCGGCCTACGGACACGCCGTCGCGGTGCGAGGGCACGGCCATCACCCGCGATCTCTGCCATCAGAGCCCGCTGTGCGGCCGGATACCGGCTATCGGCGGGGATTTCCTTGCGCATCTCGGCGAGCAGTGTCAGCTCATCCATGATCGTTCTCCTTGTCGAGCGAGGTCAGTGCTGCGCGGATCTTGGTACGGGCACGGCTGAGACGGGATCGGGCCGTTCCCCGGGGAATGCCCAGCACCTCGGCGACCTGGTCGAGGGTGAGTTCGGCCCAGGCGACGAGCAGCAACACATCCCGTTGCCCGGCGTCCAGCCGAGCCAGTGCCGGTGCCAGCGCTCGCGAGATCTCCGAGGCCGCGACCTGCCCGGCCACCTGGTCTGCGAACGACTCCGCCAAGACCGGATCGCCACCGGTCCGCGCCAGCGCCCGCAAGGCCCGTACCTCGTCCCTGCGATGTCGCCGAATCACATTGGTGGCGATCCCATAGAGCCACGGCCGGGCGTCCTTGCGGCTCCCGTCGTAGGAAACGCGTCGCCGGAATGCCACGAGGAACGTCTCTGCGACGATGTCCTCGGCGATCCCCGGACCGACCCGCCGCGTCACAGCGAGCAGAGCCGGACGATATGCGCGCGGGCTGGCGGTACCCGCAGAACGCTGAGTCGGGCCCAGATCAGGGCAATCGGCACGGTACCCATGCTCGGGAGTTCCATCACGGGCTACGATCCTGGACTGCCGGCCAGCCTGGAGGAGATGATCGCTTCGTGGATGCTGATCGTGGCACGGCCTACTTGCTGGAGACCGCGAAAGACTGGCTGGCAAGAGAACTCCCTGGATACCGCATTTCAGATGTGGATTCCTTCCTCGACGGTCTCCTGGCGGAGCTGCGCGGCGGCGCGCCGCCCTCCCCGGCGGATGTCCGCGCTGTCACTTTCCCCCGCACGACGTGGCGCACCGGGTACGCCCCGCGGGACGTCGATCGCCTGGTCGGTGAACTCGCGCACCTGGTCCAGGGACCCGGATCGGACCTGGACGTTCCGCTGGCCGTCCGCGAGCTGGTCGACCGGATCAGGCACTCCAGGTTCGGCACGACCCGCCGGGTGGTTACGACGAAGAAGAAGTCGACGGGTTCCTCGACCGGATCATGCGCAATCTCATCCTGGGCGAGCGCGGGACGATGCAGCAACTGGCGGGCGAGGCCCGGTTCACGACGGTGAGGCTACGCCCTGGGTACGTCATGGCGGACGTGGCCGACCTGCTCGGCTCGGTGGAGCATGCGCTCGCGGACCTCGCCTGGTGACTGCGGTCACCAGGCGACCGGCAAGGCCGAGGAGGGAGCCGGGCGTGAGCAGGACGCCGGCTGCGCAGAATGGTTTATTCGGCGCTGTGATGGCTCATCGGTAATGTAGGTCGGGTATGCGCTCCGATTCGGCGATCTGGCGACAGTCGTACCTGCCGTCCGATGACGCTCAGCGACGAGGGCATGGTCCTCGGCCGCCGCGCCTGTAGCCGCCTCGGTACCTTCATCCTGCGCCCCCGCCGTGGCCGTCTGCGCGCGCTGCGACGATAGAGGCATGACAGTCACCCCCGTCAGCCTGAGCCAGGCCCTAGCCGCCTTCAGCGATGTCTACAGCCCGCGGATCATCGGCCGGGTCAACGACTACGACATCCGGATCGCGCATGTCCGGGGCGAGCACGTCTGGCACGCTCACGACCACACCGATGAGTTCTTCCTGGTACTCGACGGCCGGCTCGACATCGCGCTGCGGGACGGCGGCCGCGAGCGGGCAGTCACCCTGCGCTCCGGAGACATCTTCGTGGTCCCGAAGGGCACCGAGCACAAGCCGTCATCACCTGGCGGCTCCATCCTGATGTTCGAGCCGTCCGGGACGCTGACGACCGGCGACCGCCACGAGGGTGACATTCCCGCCCACGTCGACAGCACTGCCGGGCGGGATATCAGCGGATTATCCGGCATGGCAGGAACGCCCGCCGGATAAAGGTGCTGCCGGCCAGGCCGGGCGGGAAGTTGCCGAACGCCTCGCAGGAGGCGAGCACGACCCGCCCTACCCAGGGCGCGCCGCCGCTGATGAGCATCTGGGTGATCGCACCTCCGCTGTCGTTGCCGACGAGCGTGACATCCGCCCGGCAGGGTTGGTGCCACGCACCGGTACCCGGGCGGCAGGCCGGCGATCACGTCCTTCCACAAGCTGGCGTCCAGCTTGCGCCCGGCGCTGAGCCTGCGTCGGCAGGGCGTCGAGCCGCGCCGCCCGCTGCCGTTCGCCGGACGGGTGCCCCTGCTATTGCACGACATTCCCGCCCCGCCGACCATGGACTGAGGTCAGCCGGGCGCATAGGTGAGGATCACCGATCCGTTCTCCAGCCTCCTCTCGTCGGTGAGCCTGAGGTCGAGCCCGGAGGTGTCCACGTCCTCGAACAGCCGTTGCCCTGCGCCGGCCACGACGGGCATGATCCAGAAGCGGAACTCGTCGATCAGGTGATCTCGCACGAGCGTGTTGTCGAAGCGGCTGGTGCCGTACTTGATGAGGTCCTTGCCGGGCTGCTCCTTCAGCCGGGCGATCGCGCTGGACGGGTCGGGCCCGAGGAGAGTGGCATTCCATGCCGTCTCGGTCAGCGACCGGGATGCGACGTACTTGGGCATGGCGTTGATGAGGTCGATGTAGGGGTCGCCAGCGATATGGCCCCAGTTCGCGAAGAACTTCTCGTAGGTCACCCGGCCCATGACGAACGCGTCGTAGTTGCCCAGCTGCTTGATGGACAACGCCGTGGCCTCGGCGTCGAAGTTGGCCCACCGTTCGGGCGCTTCGATGACGCCGTCGAGCGAGACGAGGGTCGATTCGATCAGTTTGCGCATTGTCGTTCTCTTTCTCAACTGGTTGATCTCGTGATCACGGGCCCAGCTTCGGACGGGCCAGGGCCCTGCTCGGCTCGGGTGTTCCGGTGAGCACGGTCCCCGGCTTCGGGACCCCGGGCAGTGGCGGGCCGCCGAAGAGGCGACGAAGGCATTACCGCACCGGGCTGAGGGCGGTGGCGGTGAGCAGGTACGCGTCGCGGTCATCGGCGGCGCCGGTGGCAATGTTGACGATCGCGGTGCCCACCTGCTCCGGGGTGAGCGCCGGGCCGAGGCGGTCGAGGAAGGCGGGGATATCGACGCCCTGCCTGGCGGCGTAGGCGGCTACTCCGGCCGCGCCCAGGCGACGACGGGGGTGAAGGTGCCGCCGAGCTGTGCGTGCAGTTCCTCGAGCCGGCCGGGGTCGCGGGCGACCCCGGCCACGTGCGCGCCGTGCTTGGACAGGGCGACGGCGATGGCGCGGCCGAAACCCCGGCTGGCGCCGGTGACCAGTGCCGTCGTTCCGGAAAGTTCTTGCGTTGGCATGCGGGACTCCCTTGATGCTTATGAGGCGGTGGTTGGGTTAGACGTCGGCAGGTGCTGGTTGAGGCTTCTGGGATGTGCGGGCAACCGCCGTGGCTAGCTCGTTGCGGCGGACCAGGAGGTAAGTCACCGGGACCGCGGCCAGGCCGATGGCGCCGCAAGCCCAGAAGGCCCATTGGAAGCCGCTGGTGAGTGCCGCGGCTGGTGCGGCGCCCTGGTGGAGCAGGGTGCTGGCGTGGGTGGCGGCGATCGTGGACGCTATGGCGATACCGATCGCCCCGCCAAGCTGCTCGGAAGTGTTGATGAGCCCGGAGGCCAGGCCGGCCTCGTGCTCGGCGACCCCAGCCAGGGCGGCGATCGAGACCGGGATGAAGGCAAATGCGGTGCCGACTCCGACGATGAAGAACGGCCCGGCCAGGCTGGCCCAGAAGTGGCCGTGCACGGGCACCTGGGTTGACCACAAGATGCCGCCGCCGATCATGGCCATTCCGGCCGCCATGACGAGCTTGGCCAAGCCGCGGGTGACCAGCGCCTGCGACAGGCCGGCGAAGGCTACCGAGATGAGCGCCATCTCCAGCCAGGCGAGCCCGGCCTTCAGCGCGGAGTAACCGAGCACCTGCTGCATGTACAGGGTGCCGATGAAGATGTACGCGAAGAAGCTGCCGCCGAGCAGCACGCCGACCGCGTTCGCGCCCGCCAGCGTCTTGTTCTGGAAGATCCGCAGCGGCATCAGCGGCGCCTCCACGCGCGTCTCGATGACCACGAAGGCGGCGAGCAGGCCGGCGGACACCGCGAGCAGCGTAACCGTCCTGGCCGTACCCCACCCGACCTGCGGGGCGGTCGAGATCGCGTAGACGAGCAGCGACAGGCCGCCGGTCACCGCGACCGCGCCGAACGGGTCGTAGCGCCGGCGTGCCGTGTCGAGCCGGCTCTCCGGCACGACACGCGGGGCGAGCAGCAGCGCCGCGGCCCCGATCGGGACATTGATGAAGAAGATGTACTGCCAGCCGACGTAGCGGGTGAGCAGGCCGCCGGCCATCACCCCGACGGCCGCACCGCTCGCTCCGATGGCGCCCCACGCCCCCAGGGCCTTGTTCCGCTCGGCGCCTTCGGGGAACATGTTCATCACGATCGACAGCGCCGCCGGGAGCACGATCGCCGCGCCGAGCCCCTGCAGGAAGCGCATCGGGATCAGGAACGAGTCCGCGGTCGCCAGCCCGCAGCCGAGCGACGACGCGGTGAACACGAACAGGCCGGCCATCAGGATGCGGCGGCGCCCCAGGAGATCCGCGGCGCGGCCGCCGAGCAGCAGGAAGCCGCCGAAGGTGAGCGCGTAGCCGGTGACGACCCATTGCAGGCTCGATTCCGGCATGTGCAGCTTGCGGCCGATGGTCGGCAACGCGACGTTGACGATCGCGAGGTCCGCGACCGTCATGAAGAACGAAACAGCCAGCACCGCGAACGCGCGCCAGCGACGAACCTGATTCGACCCTTGACCCTTCTGGTAGGCGATCTCGCCTGACAGTTGCTGGCTTGACATGCGGGCTCCCTGATGTGTGTGAGGCGGGGCCTCATCTGCGTTCACCTCTACAGATCCGGGACGCACGGAAAACTGACCGGGGAATCCGCGGGGCAGATAATGCGCCGCCGGCCGGTTACTTTCGTGGCCGGGCCGGATCTGTACCAGTGACGGCGCAGCACGCGACGCCCGGAGGGAGCAGCCATGGCAGTCACCGAGGATTTCGCGCGTCTCATCGACCCGTTCCGGCCTGAGTTGCTGGCGCACTGCTACCGCATGCTGGGCTCGGTCCATGATGCCGAAGACCAGGTGCAGGAGACCATGATCCGTGCCTGGCGGTCCTACGGCGACTTCGAGGGCCGCTCGTCGTTGCGGACCTGGCTGTACCGGATCGCGACCAACGCCTGCCTGCGCGCGCTGGAGAACAGCGGCCGTCGGCCATTGCCGTCCGGCCTTGGCGGCCCGGGCGAGTACCCGGACGCTCCGCTGGCCGCGGCGCGGCCGGAGGTTCCGTGGCTGCAGCCCATTCCCGACGCGCTCGTGAGCGCCGGGTCCGCCGATCCAGCCGAGATCGCCGCGTCGCGGCAGGGCACGCGGCTGGCCCTGATCGCCGCCTTGCAGTATCTGCCCGCCCGGCAGCGCGCCGTGCTGATCCTGCGAGACGTGCTGCGCTGGCGGGCCGCGGAGGTCGCTGAGCTGCTCGGCACGACGACCACTGCGGTGAACGGCATGCTGCAGCGCGCCCAGGCGCGGCTCGAGCAGGCGGCCCCCGACCAGGACCAGATTCACGAGCCCGCCGACCCGCAGGACCGCGCCCTGCTCGACAGGTTCGCCACCGCGTTCCAGAACGCCGATGTCACGGCGGTCGTGCGACTGCTGCGCGAGGACGCCGTGTTCGAGATGCCGCCGGAGGTGACCTGGTTCACCGGCCGGGAGCTGATCGGGCGCTTCCTGCGGTCCCACGTCCTGACCGAACCCGGCCGCTTCCAGATGATCCCGGTGGCCGCCAACGGCCAGCCCGCGCTGGCCGCCTACATACGCGGCCACGACGGCGGGTACCGCGCACACTCGATATGCGTGCTCACCATCGCCGCATCGCGCGTCACACGGGTCACCTCGTTCAACGACCCGGGCCTGTTCGTGACGTTCGGCCTGCCACAAGCCGTCCCGGCTGCCGCAGTCCCGGTACCGGGCCGATGACCCCGGCCGCCCGGCCGACATGGCCGGCCGATGGTGCCCGGCTGCTTGAACCGTCGGTCAGTTACGCGCTCGGCGTGGTCCTGGCCGTCACGCCGGAGATCCTGCCGCGCCCGACGCCATGCCGGGAATGGGACCTGCGGATGCTGCTACGGCATGTCTGCGAATCCCTGGCCGCGTTCGGTGAGGGCATCGAAGCCGGACGCGTTGGGCTGGACCCGGCCGCGGAGGACGGGGACCTGGCAGCTGACCCGGCCCGGGCGTTCCGCGATCGTGCCTGCCAGCTGCTGGACGCCTGGACCGGCCCCGGCCACCAGCGCCAGGTCGTCGACATCGCCGGCTGCCCGCTGGCGGCCAGCGTCATGGCCGCTGCGGTAGCCCTTGAGGTCGCCGTCCACGGGTGGGACATATCCCGGGCGTGCGGGCAGCGCCAGCCGATCCCGCGCGCCCTGGCCATCGACCTGCTGGCGATAGCCCCGGTGCTGGTCCCCCGCGCCGGCCGGCACCCACTGTTCGCGGCGCCGGTCGCCGTGGCGGCTACGGTCGGCCCCAGCGACCGGCTCGCCGCCTTCCTCGGGCGCTCCCCGGGCATAACGTCCATGCCAGGCCACTGATCGGCCAGCCGCGTCAGCCGGTCGGGCCCGCACGGAGCGCGCAGTGGAGGGCCTGCCACGACTCGTCCGGCGAAAAGGGGTATAGCCGCTAGCGACGGCCGCAGCGAGCACAGCAGCGCCGAGTTCTGGAACATGCGGACCTGGGCTGATGACCTGCGGCAGCTATGCGACGCGCTCGGGCTGCGCAAGCCGGTCGTTCTCGGCAGCAGCTTCGGCGGCAACGTGGCCCTCACCTACGCGGCGCTGTTCCCCGATCACCCCGGCGGCGTCATCCTGGCTAACACGACCGGGGGCCAAAGGGACCCGCAGCGCGTCATCGAGGCATTCGGCCGCCTCGGAGGCGAGGCAGTCGCCGTCGTCCAGCGCATGTTCACTGAGGACACCGAAGATGTCCAGGCTGAGTTCGACCGCGTCTGCTACCCGCTTTACAGCGGCACGCCCGGCTGGGCCGAGGAATCCCGCCAGTGGATGGCCCAGACCATCAAGAGCACGGACGTCGCCTCGCACTACAGTCACGAGGTCCCGCGCTTCGACCCCTGGAGCGTGCTCGACGCCGTCAGGTGCCCCAGGTAAGGAACTTCGTCTCCCAGACCAGGGAAAGCCAGCCCGCCAGCTGAGCCCGCGACGCCGGCAGCGAATCCGTCATGCCAACCGCGCGGCGGCCCGCATCGCGACACCCGCCGCCAGCGACCCTGCCACCCGGCGCCGTCGGCCATCGCCGTCGCAAGTCCGAGGGTGGCGCACCGACCGCGGCACAAATAGGGTAACCGCGTGGAACAGGACGAACGGCTGCTTCACGGCTCGTCGTTCGGCGCAGCGGCGGCCGCATACGCCGAGCACCGCCCGGACTACGCGCGGGCCGCGGTGCGCTGGGCGCTGGAGCCCGCGCCCGGCCCGCGAGTGCTCGACCTC
>WNFY01005845.1_pt1 | contig 13277 bp, 13 predicted proteins | sample 5400091 | NCBI WGS metagenome assembly WNFY01 (sample SAMN13153364, study PRJNA577476) | soil metagenome | isolation source: 60 cm soil or saprolite under grassland replicate 1 | place: USA:California | collected 2016-06-15 | reverse complement strand
TCAATGCATGGCGCAAGTTTCGGCGCTTCGGCGATAATAGTTGCATCGATATTCACCACGCGGGCTTTTTTCTCCGCGAGCAATTTGGTCACCCGTTTCAAAATCTCGATGCTGCTCATGCCGCGAATTGATTGGTCTGTATTGGGAAAATGTTGGCCGATATCGGCCGCCGCAATCGCGCCGAGCAGCGCATCCGCGATTGCGTGCGATAAGACGTCCGCGTCCGAGTGTCCTTCCAGTCCGTGCGAGTGTGTGATCTCGACTCCGCCAAGAATCAGTTTTCGGCCCCTGACGAGACGATGCACGTCGTAGCCGATTCCACATCGAATCATGGCTTCGCCGTGTTGAATCGTTGAATCGTTAAATCGTGAACTCGTAAATTCATCGTCACAACTTGAGATCGATCACGCCGTTAGAGGCGACAATTCTGTATTTGCCTTTCATGTCTTCGCGCGGCCGAAGATCGACACGGCCGCCGGCGTTTTCAACCAGGAGCCATCCAGCTGCGATATCCCACAAGCTAATTCCCTGCTCAATGTAGGCGTCGAAACGTCCACATGCGACGTAAGCCAGGTCGAGCGCAGCGCTGCCGAGGACGCGGCATTTGCGCACGCGATGAATCATTTCCTGGAGTAGCGGAAGGTTCGCGTTGATTGTCTCTCCGGTCTTGGCAAGCCCGACCGAAATCACGGCTTCAGCCAGGTCTGCGCGCTCGCTCACGTGAAAGGGCTGGCCATTTAATTTCGGGACTGCGCCTTTTTGTCCTGACCACATCTCCTCACGGACTGGATCGTAAATGACGCCCACCATGATCTCGCTGCGGACGCGTAGCGCGATTGAAACGCAAAAATGCGGAATGCCGTAAAAATAATTGACGGTACCATCAAGCGGATCAACGACCCATTGATGCTCGCTGGATTGATCGCCCACGATCCCTTCTTCGCCATAAAGCGCGTGGCCGGGAAATTCTTCGAGGAGCAATTTGGCAATTAACTCCTGCGCCTGAACATCAATTTCCAGTTTAATGTCGTGCGCATGAGCGGAATTAACGCGCAGCGGCCGCTGAAAATTTTGACGAAGCAGTTCGCCGGCGGCACGTGCCGTCTTCTCGGCCGTATCGAGATAATGCTTCATGACAAGAACTACCTCGCACAACGGGCGCAGAGTGCGCAACGGAAAATGAGATAACGCGACCCAGCGGCGATCGTGCGATTGTGCGGTGGACCATGGAAGTGCAGAGAGGATTACCCGCATCACAAAAAAACCGGGAGGAAAATAAATTCTCCTCCCGGGTTGAAGTTAGGGGTTGTGGCTCCGAAAGCTTTCGGAGCCGTTATCGAGCGTTGGGCCTTAGTGCCTCTTTTTCTTCGCTGTTTTTTTCTTTGCTGCTTTTTTTTTCTTTGCCATCGACTCTATTCCCCCCTTTCAATCCGCAACGTGCGGAGAGATGTGAAGAGTTGGGAATGACTTCACTTACACGGGTTCAGTAATCATCACATTTTTTTTGTCAAACATTTTTCTCGCGAATTTGCTAATATTTTTACGAGCTCGCGCGCAATAATTTTTTTTGATGCGCGCGAGATTTTCTTCTTTTCGCCGTTGCGAAAGAAGATTGTCACTTCGTTTGCGTCGGTTTCCATCCCTGAATCTGCGCGGCTCACATCGTTCGCCACGATGATGTCGCAATTTTTCGCATGTAGTTTTTGTCTCGCGTTTTCTTCGATGTCATTCGTTTCCGCGGCGAAACCAACGAGGAGAAATTCGCGCCCTTGTTTCGAGAGCAACGCGAGAATGTCGCGTGTGGGAACCAATTCGAGCGAAAGAGTTTCATTGCGTTTCTTAATTTTCGTCCGGGAAACCTTTTGCGGTTTGTAATCGGCCACAGCAGCGCACATCACGAGCACGTCGCATTCGCGCGCGTGGCGATGGACTGCACTGTACATTTGGTCGCCGGTCGAGACCGAGATGACATGCGCGCTGCGAGGCGGATCGAGATGCACCGGACCGGAAATTAAAGTGACATCGTGTCCGGCTTCGAGCGCCGCTTTGGCGATGGCGTAGCCCATTTTCCCTGAAGAGCGATTCGAAATGTAACGAACCGGATCGATCGGCTCGCGGGTCGGGCCGGCCGTGATGAGAAATCTCACGCGATCAAATTATCCTGGCGCGCGAGGAGGAATTCGGCGCGAAACGCAATATCGTTCACTTTCCAAGACCATGCGCAAGTTCGGCGATGATGTGCGCCGTGGCCGGCGCGATCAAGAGCAGGTTTGCCCGATCGGCGAGCTCGATGTGACTCGGCCGCCAATTTTCTTTCTCGTCGTAGAAGCTTGTTGTCACGGGGTTTTTCGCAAGCGTCTGCAATGTAAGCGGGGAAATAAACTCAGTCGCGTCACGAGTCATCACGACAAAAACTTCATGGCCTTGTTTGACGAGCAGACTGGCGAGCTCCGCGGATTTATAGGCGGCAATTGAGCCCGTGACTCCGAGCACGATACATTTTCGATTCATTCGACTGGCGCCCAGGACAGGTTTTTCGATTTTCGATTTCGGGTTTTCTTTTTTCAAAGGCTTGTTCTGAACGTGGTCGAAGGATCGACAATTTGTTCGGAAATCAAATTAGTTCTGAACCAAACGCCGGCTCAAATGACTCTCCGCGCTCATGATCTGCCGGAGCCTCTGCAAATCCTCTTCGACCGAACCACTGATAATAGTGTAACGGTAACTGCGCCATAATTCCATTTCGCGCGCGGCTGTGGCGAGACGCGATTCGATCTGCTGAGACGTTTCCGTTCCACGCTTGAGCAGGCGCCGGCGTAATTCTTCGTGATCGGGGGGCATAATAAATATGTCGCTCAACGCTTCGCGAACGAATGGATCATCGCAATTACGAATGGCGGCTACGCCTTGCGTGTCGATGTCTATTAAGACATCCACTCCACTTTTTAAGTTGGCAAACACCGGCTCACGCAATGTTCCATAATAATCGTCGTGCACACGGGCGTGTTCTAAAAAATCGCCGGCTTCAACTCGCGCGCGAAAATCTTTATCGGAAAGAAATTGATAATCTTCGCCGTCAATTTCACCTATGCGCGGCGCCCGCGTCGTGCAGGAGACAGAATAAAAAAGGTTGGGAGTTTGGCGAAGCGCTTCCACTAAGGTGGTCTTGCCTGCGCCTGAAGGCGCAGAAATAACAAAGAGAATTCCGTGGCGGCTGAATTGTTTACTCAAGATTTTGGACCTGCTCCCGAATCTTCTCCAATTCCGCTTTGCAGGCGACCACGCGCTGCGAAATGGCGGCGTCGTTGGCTTTCGCGCCGAGAGTATTGAGCTCGCGAAAGATTTCCTGAGTCATGAACTCCAAGGCGCGACCGACCGGCTCGTTTCTGCGCAGATGATGCGCGAATTGGGCAAGGTGACTTTCCAAGCGTGTCAATTCTTCCGAGACGTCGGCGCGGTCGGCGAAGAAGGAAATTTCCTTCAACAAACGTTCGTCGTCGGTGGCAATGGGTAGCCCGGCCCTTTGAATTCGACCGAGAAGCGCCGTGCGATATCTTTTGACCACGTCGGGATGAAGCGCGCGAACCTCCTTCAGTTTTTTGCGGATCGCTTTCAGACGATGGATCAAATCCTTGGCCAGATGTTTGCCCTCGCGCTCTCGCATTTTGATTAAATCGGCAAGCGCGGCCCGCAAAGCGCGGTCGATCACGGGCCATGCTTCTTCCCCACTGACAGCTTGCTCCGGGAGTCGCATTACCCCTGGTGCTTGAAGAATGGTGCTGATCGTGATTTCGCCCGGCGCGTCTAATTCCTTTTGCAATGCGCGCATTGCTTCGTGGTAAGAGCGGGCCAGCTCGGTGTCGAGCGCAAGGTTGCGCGCCCCGTTTGCGCCGCTGTGAAAAGTGATGTTGGCATTGGTCCGGCCGCGCGAAATACTTTCATTGATCGTCTGGCGAATGCGTGGCTCGAGCTGGGCCAGATCGCGCGGGAGATTGATCACGATATCGCTCTGCTTTCGATTTACGGAATTGAGCTCGACGCTAAATTTTGTCCCGCGATGATCGGCCTCGGCGCGGCCATATCCGGTCATGCTTCTCATAAGTCACTCTTTTCTTCTGCGCCGCCGGGGCCATCGGTTTTGTTTCGGCCACAACATTTTGGAGAACATGAAAAAGGTTATCGCAGAGTCAGGTTCAACGTTCAACACTCAACGTCGAACCCCCAGCCTGGGCACCCAGGACGCTTTGAGAGCAGTGCGGCGATTGCCCGGCGGTGTGGTGAAGGCACCGGAAGAGATTCGAGTGAATTGACTCTCATCCAGCGCTGTGAGTGATTATCGATCTTCTGCCGGCGCAGCGCGTAAACGTTCAACGCGACGCGATGATTCGTGAACGGAAAGATCGATTTGTACACCGGACGGCGATTTGCCGATCTCCTTTTCAACGGCGGCAGGATCCACATGCCGCGCCAGCGATGATCGGATTGCTGCAGTAAAATCCTCTTTTGTCTGGTAACGAACGCATGATGCTCTGTTAGCCGCAATGTCGGAGGTCGCGCTTTTTTTATCGGAAGAGTTTCCGGATCTTTTGCACGACAGAATTTTTTGACCGGACAAATCCCGCATTTTGGCTCACGCGGCAGACAAATCAGCGCGCCCAGATCGGTAAGCGCTGAATTGTAAATGTGTGGAGAAGATTTCGGAACCAGGGAAAGACCACGCTGCCAGAGGAGTTCGCGACCGGGCATTTGATCGATTCGCTCTCGCAGATCGAAGATGCGCGCCAAAACACGGGCCGTATTGGCCTCGACAATGGGGACTGATTCATCGAAGGCGAATGTAGCGACAGCATTTGCCGTGTACAGGCCGATGCCTGGGAGCTTCTGCATTATGGCGATCGTGCGCGGTAAAATTCCGTCGTATCGATCTTGCACGATTTTAGCTGCGGCGTGGAGATTACGCGCGCGAGCGTAATAACCGAGGCCTTGCCAGGTGCGGAGAACCTGACTTTCCGAAGCGCGAGCAAGTGTTCCGAAATCCGGAAAGCGGCGGAGCCACTTATTATAATAAGGAATGACGCTGGCAACTTGTGTCTGCTGCAGCATACATTCGGACACGAGGATCGCGTACGGATCGCTGGTCTCGCGCCAAGGCAGCTTGCGGCCGTTCCGGCGGTACCAATTTACAAGCGCGCGTCGGAAGTGATTTGTTCGGAAAGCCACAGGTGGACACAGATTAACACGGATGTCCGAACCTGAATCCCAAACCCTTCTCTTATCCGTGTTTCATCTGTGTTAATCTGTGGCTTAAATGAATTCATACACGCATCCGCTCACTGACGATCAGGTGAGCAAGCTGCGCGCGCTGCTCGCGGAGCTTGGATTCCAATTCGTGCCGAAGCAGTGGACGATTTTTTTCGCACAGAAGAACAAGTTGAGCGTCGCGGTTTACGAGAAAGGGCCCAAGGTCCTCGTGCAAGGCAGGGGCGTGGAGGAGTTTGTCCAATTCGAGTTGGAGCCGAAGATCCTTGGCGAAGCAAAGCTGGGCTACGAAGAGGTGCACTCCCCGGAAATGTTCGAGCCGCACTTCGGCGTGGATGAAAGCGGAAAGGGCGATTTTTTTGGCCCGCTGGCGATTGCGGGCGTTTATGTCGACCATGGAATTTCCCGCAAACTTCTCGATGCCGGAGTGCAGGACAGCAAGCGAATCGGCTCGGATGCGCGGATCCGCGCGCTTGCTCAAACCATTCGCAAGACTGCGAACGGAGTGGTCGAGACGGTGCTGATCGGTCCGCAAAGATACAACGAGCTTTACGAGAAATTCGGCAATTTGAACAAACTGCTTGGGTGGGGACATGCGCGCGTGATCGAAAATCTGCTGGGAAAAAAGCCCGATTGCCCGCGGTCGCTCTCGGACCAGTTTGCCGATGCGCGCGTGATCGAGCAATCGCTGTTGCGGCACGGCCGCAAGATCGACATCCGCCAGCGGACGAAAGCGGAATCAGATGTCGCGGTCGCGGCTGCGTCGATTCTGGCGCGCGAAGCTTTCATCAACTGGCTGGAGCGCCGAGGAAAAGAGCTTGGGTTCCGACTCGAGCGGGGAGCATCTGCGAACGTAAAAGAGATCGCGAAAAAACTCGTGGAAATGAAGGGGCCGGGTGCATTGCGTGAGGTAGCGAAAGTGCATTTCCGAACCGCGCATGAGGTCGCGCCGAATTATTATGCGGCCCCCGCCGCCACGCGAGAATTGGCGAACTAGGAGCGAACAGCTCTAGGCATGATCGGAGCGGCGGAAAACTGCCATGCGTTTCGCCTTGTTGTCCAGGAGGTTAACCGAGCTATTTTTTTGGCTTTTGTGCTTAATCCGACCACCGCCATGGCTACATGAAGCGATTACTAGATTAGATATGGCAAAGCTAACCAAACGCGACATCGTTGTCGCCATCAGCAACCAAACCGGCATGGTCCAGCATCAAGTCTTTGATGTCGTCCAGCGCACGCTCGACAAAATCACCGACAGTTTGGCCAACAATATCCCCGTTGAACTGCGCAATTTTGGCGTTTTCCAGCCGCGATTGACCAAGCCTCGCGTCGGGCGAAATCCGAATCAGCCCGGTAGCAGCTTCGTGATTCCGCCCCGAGTGACAGTGAAATTTAAAGCAGGCAAGATCATGCGTCAGCGTGTCGAGAAACTGTCGCGCCAGCTCAAGGAAGCCGGCGAAGGACGTGAGAAGGCCCTGTCAAGCCCCGATGCCGGGTAGGTGAAATACTCCGCGCTAAATGTTAGATAGGCGGTGGAATGTCGCCGCTCAGCGTTTGCGCATGAGCCAATAGATCTCCCCCGGCCAGGAGGGAAATCTGCTGCCCCACCACAAATTAAATCGAAGCCACGCAGCAGAGTTTTCCAGCGGGCTTCCGCTGCTCCGCATAAAGAAGGCGCCGCTGATGAACTCGGTCGTGCAACCGGCTGCTTCGCCCATTTCGATGACCCGCCGTGGAGAAAATACGCTCACATGGCCCATTGGCTGTGCCGTCTTGCGCTCCAGCTTCTGGTGAGACGCGACGAGAAACTGGGGCAGGACTGGGAAGCCGCCGATCAAGACTCCACCTGGCCGTATTCGACGCGCAACCTTCTGCAGCGTCGCGTCCGGTTCGAATAAATGCTCAAGCACGTGCAGCAGCACCGCGGCGTCATAATCGCGGGGCAGATCAAAATCCTCGCTCTCGAGATTCGCCTCCAGAACATCCTCTTTCCTGATCCCGACCTTGCGAAGTTTTTCAGTATGGATGACCGCATCCACCACCGTCCATCGCCCAATATTGGGCTGAACGGGCGCCGAATGAACGAATTGAAGGAATTGTGCCTTGTGCACGCCGATCTCGACCAGATCGATCGGCGCGGCGCGACACGCTGATTCGATGCGCAACAAATGATAAGCAAACCAGTAGCGCAACAAGCGGATGGGGTAACGGACGCTCTTCGCCTCGGCCGTCATGTTGAACCGTTTTGAGCGAACAGCGGCGTTGTCTGCGAGAAACCGAAAGTCCCAATCGAGAGGTCGATAGACTGACGCGTTTTTTTCTGGCACAACGTTCTGCAAAAAACGGGACCGGCTACTGCGCACGCTATGAGCGGAAGGTCGGCTCCGGCTCAAGCAGATTAGAGATGGCTTCCTCGAGTCGCTCAAAATTGATTGGCTTGGTGAGATGCTCGGAGAAACCCGCAGCCCGAGCCTTACGCACGTCCTGTTCCGTTCCAAAGCCACTGAGCGCGATTCCGGGAAGAGTTTTGCTGCTTCGCACTTCTCGCATTAAATCATAGCCGCTGCGGTCCGGCAGCCCGATATCGCTAATGAGAAGATCGAACTCCTGTGTGCGCACTTTTTCCACGGCCTGCTGAGCGGTATGGGCCACTGTAATGTGGTAACCGCGGCGCTCCAGCATCCTTTTCAGGCCGGTGCAGGTGTCTGGATGATCGTCCACCACCAGGACGCGCCGATATCTGGGCAGCTCGACTTCTGTCTCGAACGCGGCGCGCCGATCTTTCCTGGCGTCGTCGCCGTCGCCGCTGACCGGACTCGGCACCGTCGTCAATTCAAGCGAAAAAGTGGAACCCCGATCCTTCCCGGGGCTCTCCACTCGGATTTTGCCGCCGTGCGCGTCGATTAGCGCCTTCGAAATCGTCAGGCCCAGGCCGAGACCTCCAAAACGGCGGGTGACCGAGGTCTGTCCCTGCTCGAATGCGTTGAAGATTTTCTCGATCTCTTCCGGCTCGATGCCCATCCCAGTATCGGCAATCCGAATGCTAATCTTCTCCGGTGCGGGGTTGGCGGTTTCAATCGTAATGCGGCCTTTTTCGGGGGTGAATTTCACGCTGTTCTTGATCAAGTTCCAAAAGACTTGCTGCAAACGCGCGGGATCGCCTTCGACGTGCGCATCGGCGGCGCGAAGACGAAACTCCACTTTGAGATCTTTGGCAGTAATGTCCTCGCGGCAAATTTCGTAGGCACGCTGGAGGATTTGGTGCACGCAAATCGTTTCAAAGCTCAGCTGCAATTTGCCTTTCGCGATACGTGTGATGTCGAGCAAATCGTCAATCAAGCGCGCTTCCAACTCCACGTTGCGCCGAATGACCTCGAGCGCCTCGCGAACCCTCGGCGAATCCGGAATGGTCGCTTCCAATTCTCCGACCATGGCGATCACTGGCGAGAGGGGATTGCGTAGTTCGTGCGATAGCAGCGCCAGGAATTGGTCCTTTGCTGCATTTGCGTCAATGAGCTCCTGGCGCAGCTTGACGTCGCGCGTCTTGTCTTCGACGAGATAAAGCACCCCCTGGGTGGTTTCGTGCGAGCCCTGTAAACGCAGCAGATTGATATCCAAAAAATGCGTCATACCCGTTTTGTCTTTCAACGGCTGTTCTACGAGCTGAAATGGGGTCCCGAAGGAAAGCACTCTCTCAATGGCCTCGCTTGGAGCAATCTTCACGTCATCGAACGTGGCTTCCGTGACATCCTGACTGGCCGGAATATCCCCGAAACGCTGTGCCATGCGCGCAAAAGCCTCGTTTGCCTGAAGAAAACGGCGCGACTTTGGATGGACAAAGGCGATGCCGCTCGGCATGTTCGCCAGGATCTTTTCGTTAAACACGACTTCACGTTCGATACGTCGCGTAGACTCCACCTGCCGCTGATAAAATCTGGTGCCAAGCCACGCGAAGACCGCGGTGAGAACAACCAACCAGGCCGCCAGGACGGTCATTCGCCCGAGAAGATCATGAACCGGTTTGTAGGCCAGACTTTTCGGCTGCTCGACTACCGCGACCCAGCCGGTCGATTCGATAGGGCTGAAAGAATAAAGATTGCCATGCCGCTCGAAATGCCCGCTCTTGTTCCGGCGGATCTCATTGAGCAAAATCCCGCCCGCTGGTGAGGTCGCGTTGGGATTCGGCTTGAAGTCATTGGCGAAAAGTGCATCGCCGTTTTGATCGAGCACCTCGAAAACGAGCTTGTCGGGAAAGGCGATAGCGGATAGGCGCCGTCCCATTCTTTCCACCAGGACAGAGACGCCAACATAACCGAGAATCGTCCGGTCCGGCGCCCGCACGGCGCCGACGATATCAGTGGCTAGTCGCTTGTCCGATAACCGGGGATGAACTGCCGAAACGAAAGTTTCATTTGATGCCGCAGCTTGCTCGCGCCAGTAATCAGAGTCAAAATCCTTGCCGATTATCTCTGGATCCGTTGGGATCGACGCACGCAGGCGCCCGTCTGCCGCAGTCATGAACATTCCGTCGATTTGCGGATGTGAATAAAATGCTGAGCCGAGCCATTGTTGAGCGAACGGCTCGGGATTCGGCGCGCTCAAAACGTTCGCGACTTCTGGCAGCGTCTGATAGTATCCAATGATGCTGCTGATTCGGTTAAGCTCATGGCCAACGAGATGGCCCACTAATTGGATCAAGGTCTGCCGGTCGCGCAGGATTCGGGTTTCCAGAGTATCACGCAGGATAGTGTAGGAAACAATGAGCGTTAAGACCGACGGAATCCATCCCGCCAGGAGGATCGGCAGGATGATCTTCAAACGTTCGAAACGGTCCCGTCTTCGTTTCTTAAATGCGTCTCGCAATTGCATATCCCTTGGTTGCGAAAAATTGGCTTATCACCGTTAACCCGCTCGCCGCCTCAGGCAAGGCGAATGTCGGCGATAGCCCTAATGCTTGGGGGTAATCGCCTTAGCGAATCGCGAGGTTTTAACTCCCGCGTTTGCGCGTGGCCAACATGATGGGGCCGGGTTTTCAAAGCCAAACGCGCGATTTTTCAATTGACGCACCGGCTGGAAACGGCATCATGACGCCCTTGCTGCTTTACCATCGGCAGCTACGGAAACTCCCATGCAAGGAAGCCTCGGACACATCATCTGGACGGTCTGCTATCTGAGTGTGCTGGCTGGTCTTTCCGCTTACGGCATTCACCGTTATTTCATCATCTATCTGTATCTGAAGAACCGGAAGCATCCACCTGTTCCGGCCGGCAGATTTGAACAACTGCCGAAGGTGACCGTGCAGTTACCGATCTTTAATGAGGTTTATGTGGCCGAGCGTTTGCTTCGTTCGGTCAGTGAACTGGACTATCCGCAGCGTCTTCTCCAGATCCAGGTGCTGGATGATTCGACAGATGACACGCGCGAGATCGTCTCGTCGTACGCAGACAAACTCCGCCAGCGCGGCTTTAATGTGCAATGTCTTCATCGAGTTGCTCGCACCGGTTTCAAGGCTGGCGCGCTGGCGGCCGGCTTGGAAGCCGCGGAAGGCGAGTTCCTCTGTATTCTTGATGCCGATTTTGTCCCTCGGCCAGAGCTTCTAAAGCGCACGATTCATTTTTTTACCGATCCGAGAATAGGAATGATTCAGACCAGGTGGGGCCACTTAAATCGCGGTTATTCCCTTCTCACGCGCATGCAGGCGATTTTTCTGGATGGACATCTCTTGCTGGAGCAAACTGCGCGCAGCCGCAGCGGCCGTTTTTTTAATTTTAATGGAACCGCCGGTCTATGGCGACGTTCGTGTATCGAACAAAGCGGAGGCTGGCAGCACGATACGCTGTGCGAAGATCTCGATCTTAGCTATCGCGCCCAGCTGGTGGGCTGGAAATTCGTTTATCTTTCCGACGTGGTAACGCCAGCGGAATTGCCGGTGGATATGAACGGCTTCAAATCGCAGCAGCATCGCTGGACAAAGGGTTCTATCCAGACGTGCAAGAAATTGTTGCCTTCGATATGGCGCAGCCGCCTTCCGTTTCCAATCAAACTGGAGGCCACTGGTCATTTGATGTCCAACTTCGCCTACCTGCTGCTTGTCTTTTTATGCGTCCTCTTGCATCCCTCCGCAGGCGGGGTCCAGGGCGGGTGGCTGCGGACCCTGTTCATCGATGTTCCGGTCTTCTTCGCCGCATCGGTCTCAGTCGCGGTGTTTTATGTTTGCGCGCAGCGCGAGCTGCATCCGCGCACATGGAAGAAACAGATCTTATTCCTGCCGTGCTTACTCGCCCTCGGCATTGGGCTTTCACTCAACAACGCGCGCGCGGTGCTGGAAGCACTTTTCAATCACCAATCCGATTTCACGCGTACCCCCAAGTATGGAATCGAACGCAAATCGCAGCCTTGGCGAACTTGCAAATATCAGCTGGCGAAACCGATGTTGCCATTGGCGGAGCTGGCATTCGCAATTTATTTCACTTATTTTATTTGGTTCGCGATTGGGCATGGCCAGTTCCTCTCGGTGCCCTTTCTTCTCATGTTCCAAGGCGGTTTCCTTTATGTCTGTCTCTCTTCATTAGCCAGTCGCTGGCCAAGAATCAGTCTTGGCAGTTCACGCGCTGGCGCCGAAATTCCCGCGTGACAAAACTCCAATTATCGGTTAAGAGGGTGCGCATGTTTCGGCCCCTCGCTCTGATTTTCAGTTTAGTTTCACTTGCTCCCACCCTTTTCGCCACACAACTCGACCCTTCCCATCATTTGATAATAAGCGTCCGCGATCAGAAGCTGATGCTGCTGCAGAACGGCGCAAAAGTGGCAACTTACCCGATTTCCACATCCAGGTTCGGTTTGGGCGATTTTTGGGGACGAATGACAACTCCGCTTGGTTACCTCGCTGTCGCGGAGAAAATAGGCGACCACGCACCGGCGGGCGCTGTTTTCCATAACCGCCGATTCACGGGAGAAATTCTTGCACCAAATGCTCCGGGTCGCGATCCGGTAATTACCCGAATCCTTTGGCTGCGTGGCTTGGAAGGTCAAAATGCCAACGCCTTTCGCCGTTGCATTTACATTCATGGCACGCCGGAAGAGAAAAGGATCGGCCGTCCAGCCAGCTACGGCTGCATCAGGATGAAATCGAGCGATATCACCGCCCTATACAATCAAGTTCCGCTCGGAGCGATTGTACAAATCGTTCCCGATGGTTTGCCTAGGGTATCAAAGGCCGTGCCAGCGCCATCGGTCGATACTCTCATGGCCCTGAGTGAAAAGACCAAAAATCAGGATCAGCTTGGTTCCGCGCGCCGGACAGACAAGGCGACGCTGTTGCTGAATAAGCGGGCATCGATCGCCCAAAATAGCCCGCGCGCATAAAGGCGCATTTGCTCTTTTTTGATCAAGCGATGGCTAACACGAAATCAGCCGCCAAGCGCGCCCGCCAGACAGCCGGGCGATCACTTCGCAATCGCAGCGTTTTGACACAGTTGCGGACGATTCAGAAGCAGGTGCGTTCCGCGGCGCCGCCCAGTGCTAATCAAATCCGCGCAGTCATCTCGACGATCGACAAAGCTGCAAAGCGCGGCATCATTCATCGAAACGCCGCCATTCGCCGCAAAGCGCGTCTCAACAGAGCGCTGGCAGGGGCCAAATAGTGGAGTAATGGAGTGCTGGAGTAAGGGGTGATGAACTTGCTCTGAAGCCAATACTCCACCACTCCATTTGTCCATGATCTTCCCTTTGCATATCTCGCGGGACAGATAGATTCTTCCGAATGATTCCCGCTCTTCTCCTCATTTTTTCCGCCGTCGCTTATCGCGTCACAACGGGACTCTTGATTCATTCCGGCGCAAGCTGGCTTTCCAACTTCGCGCCGCTCGCAGCTATCGCCCTTTGCAGCGCAGCTTACTTGCCAAAGAAATACAAATTCTCGGTGCCGCTGGTTACACTTTTTATTTCCGACGCGGTCATAAACTTTCGTTACGGCGCGCCGTTGCTCGACCCGCAGATTCTCCTGCGTTATTTCGCCC